>FWPV01001554.1_pt1 | contig 63014 bp, 64 predicted proteins | sample 2228371 | NCBI WGS metagenome assembly FWPV01 (sample SAMEA103939776, study PRJEB20133) | metagenome
GCACATCGGCCGGGTTGATGTTGATCTCCACCGAGTCGTCGATCTCGGGGTAGACGAACACCGAGGCGAACGAGGTGTGGCGCCCGCCCGAGCTGTCAAACGGGCTCTTGCGCACCAGGCGGTGCACGCCGGTTTCGGTGCGCAGCAGGCCGAAGGCGTACTCGCCTTCGATCTTGATGGTGGCGCCCTTGATGCCGGCGGTGTCGCCGGCGGTTTCGTCTTCCACCGTGGTCTTGAAGCCCTTGCGTTCGGCGTACTTCAGGTACTGGCGTAGCAGCATGCTGGCCCAGTCGCAGGCCTCGGTGCCGCCCGCGCCGGCCTGGATGTCCAGGAAGCAGTTCAGCGGGTCGGCCGGGTTGTTGAACATGCGGCGGAATTCGAGCTTCTCGACGTCGGCGCGCAGGGCCGCGGCTTCGGTCTCGATGGTGATGAGGCCGGCCTCGTCGTCTTCGGCGGCCGACATCTCGTACAGCTCGGTGTTGTCGGCCAGCTCGCTGGTCAGGCGGTCAAGCACCAGCACCACGTCTTCGAGCGATTTTTTCTCTTTGCCCAGCTCCTGGGCGCGCTTGGGGTTGTCCCAGACGGTCGGGTCTTCGAGAGCGGACTCGACTTCCTTCAACTTCGATGCCTTGGCATCGTAGTCAAAGATACCTCCGAAGTTCGACCACGCGGGTGGTCAGGTCTTCAAGCTGGCTTCGGATGGCGTTGCTGCGTTCGGCTTCCATGTCGTTCTGTTCCTGGCGATTCACAAAACGCGGATTTTCTCATGCAAGCCCGCCAGCCGTGCCCCTACGGGCCTCAGGCTTGAGCCAGAAAGTCTTCTATCAGCCGGGCCAGGGCCTCGGGTTGGTCGTGGTGCAGCATGTGCCCGGCGTCGCTCACCGTGGCGCGCTGCAGATGGGGCACGCGGTCCATGCGCTGGTGAAACTCCTCCAGCGTGTACTTGCCCTTCCACCATTGGCCCAGGCTGTCGTCGCTGGCCACCACCACCAGGCTGGGGGCTTCGATGCGCTGCAGCACCTCCAGGGTTTCGTCCACGCGGAACAAGATGGGATTGACCACCTTGTGGGCGGCGTCGCCCCGGATGCGCCAGCGCCCGGTGCCATCGGGTTCGGCCCATTGGCGGGCCAGCCAGTCGGCCTTGTGCTCGTCCAGGCGCGGGTTGGTCTTGCGCAGGCGGCGTGAGACGCCCTGGGGGCTGTCGTAGTCTTTCAGGTCAGACTCGCCCCGGCGCAGCGCGGCGATTTCGTCCAGCCACTGGGCCAGCCGCCCCGGCGCCTGCGAGGCCCGGCTCTGCGGCATGCCGAAGCCTTCCAGGTTCACCAGCCGGCGCACGCGCTGCGGCCGCACCCCGGCGTACTGGGTGGCGATGTGGCCGCCCATGCTGTGGCCCACCAGGTCAACGGGCCGGGTGCCGGCCACGTGGTCGAGCAGGGCGTCCAGGTCGGCCAGGTAGTCAGGGAACCAGTAGCTGTCCACCGGCGGGCCCTCGGGGCGGGTCAGGCCGAAGCCGCGCCAGTCGGGCGCCACGATCCAGCGGTCTTCGCGCAGGGCGTCCACCACAAATTGCCAGGAGGCCGCCACGTCCATCCAGCCGTGCACCAGCACCAGGGGAGGGCGCGTTGGATCGGGTAAACCCCAGACGCGCAGGTGATAGGTCCAGCCCCGCAGGCTCAGAAACTCGCTGCGGGATTCGCGTTTCACTTGGTACATTCAATCCATCATAAAGACGAGCCTGGAGACAACGATGGCGCGCAGTCAAGGCCGAGACACGCCCCTGGACCTTCACGAAAACCTGAGCCAGCACTTTCGCTGGCTCGTTCCCCCCCACTTCAACATGGCCGAGGTCTGCTCGCGCCGCTGGGCCGCCGATGCGGCCACCGCGCACGCCACGGCCATCATCGCCAGCGCCCCGGGCCAGCCCGAGCGCCACCACAGCTACGCCGAACTGCAGGCCAGCGCCAACCGCCTGTCGTGCGCGCTGCGCGCCCTGGGCGTGCAACGCGGCGACCGCGTGGCCATCGTGCTGCCGCAGCGCTTCGAGACAGCGGTGGCCTACATGGCGGTCATGCAGCTCGGCGCGGTGGGCATGCCGCTGTCGCAGCTCTTCGGCCCCGAGGCCCTGCAATTCCGCCTGCAAGACAGCGAGGCCGTGGTCGCCATTGCCGATGCCAGCACCCTGGGTGCCGTGCGCGGTGTGGCCGGCGAGTGCCCCGACCTGCGCCACCTGATCGCGGTGGACGACCCGGGCCTGCCCAAGGTGCTTGACTGGTCGCCCCTGCTCGCCGCCCAGGCACCGACTTTCGAGCTGGTGCCCACCCAGGCCGACGACCCGGCCGTGCTCATCTACACCAGCGGCACCACCGGCAACCCCAAGGGCGCGCTCATTCCGCACCGCGCGCTCATCGGCAACCTCACCGGCTTCGTGTGCAGCCAGAACTGGTTCGGCTTTGACCCCTTCGACGCCTCGGTGCGCTCGCTGGCGGTGTTCTGGTCGCCGGCGGACTGGGCCTGGACGGGGGGCCTCATGGACGCGCTGCTGCCCACGCTGTACTTCGGTCGCCCCATCGTGGCCTTCAATGGCCGTTTCTCGCCCCAGGCCGCGTTCGAGCTGATGGAGCGCCACGGCGTGACCCATACCTTTCTGTTCCCCACCGCGCTCAAGGCCATGATGAAGGCCTACCCCGAGCCGCGCCGCCACTTCCGCCTGGGCCTGCAGGCCATCATGAGCGCGGGCGAGGCGGTGGGCGACGCGGTGTTTGCTTACTGCCAGCAGCAACTCGGCGTGACGGTGAACGAAATGTTCGGGCAGACCGAGATCAACTACATCGTGGGCAACTGCGCTCGCCTGTACCCGGCCCGCCCAGGCAGCATGGGCAAGGGCTACCCCGGCCACCGTGTGTCGGTGATCGACGACGAAGGCCAGGAATGCCCGGTGGGTGTGCCCGGCGAGGTGGCGGTGCACCGGCTTGATCGGCATGGCGACCCCGACCCGGTGTTCTTTCTGGGCTACTGGAAAAACGAGCGCGCCACCCAGGCCAAGTACAGCGGTGACCCGGCCAATAGCTGGTGCCGCACCGGCGACCTGGCCGTGCGCGACGCCGACGGCTACCTCTGGTACCAGGGCCGGGCCGATGACGTGTTCAAGGCCGCGGGTTACCGCATCGGGCCCAGCGAGATCGAGAACTGCCTGGTCAAGCACCCGGCCGTGGCCAATGCCGCCGTGGTGCCCAAGCCCGACGCCGAGCGCGGCGCGGTGGTGAAGGCCTACGTGGTGCTGGCCGCCGGCCATGCGGGCGACGAGGCGCTGGTGGCCTCGCTGCAGGCGCACGTGAAGGGCCAGTTGGCGCCTTACGAGTACCCCAAGGAAATTGAGTTCATCGACGCCCTGCCCATGACCACCACCGGCAAGGTGCAGCGCCGCGTGCTGCGCCTGCAAGAAGAAGAGCGTGCCCGCCAGCGCGCCTGAATCGCACCGCGCTGGCGAAAAAAAGCCCGGCCTTGGCCGGGCTTTTTCGTGGGGGTGGCGCGCTTACTTGGCCGCCGGCTCGGCCACGTAGATTTCCACGCGGCGGTTGGCGGCGCGCCCGGCGGGGGTGCTGTTGTCGGCGATGGGTTCGCGCGAGCCACGGCCATCGGTGGTGAAGCGAGCGGCCGACACGCCGCGCGCCACCAGGTAGTCGCGCGTGGCGTTGGCGCGGTCAACCGAGAGGGGGTTGTTGATGGCGTCGCTGCCGGTGTTGTCGGTGTGCCCAATGATGGTCACCTGCGTCACCGTGTTTTGCTGCAGCGTGCCGGCGAACTTGGTGAGCACGCCGCCCAGCGTGGGGCTGATGGTGGATCGGCCCGAGGCGAAACCCGCGTCGGCCGGTACGTCGAGCTTCAGGCGGTTGTCGGCGGTCTGGCTCACGCCAATGCCGGTGCCTTGCGTGGCCTGCTCCATGGCGGCCTTTTGTTCCTGCATCTTTTTCGACCAGATGTAGCCGCCCAGCGCGCCAGCGCCAGCGCCAATCACCGCACCCTGGGTGGCGCCCTTTGAGCCACCCGTAAGGCCGCCCAGCACCGCGCCCGCCACGGCGCCGATGCCTGCCCCCTTGGCGGTGTCGCTCTGGGTTTCGGTCATGTTCGCGCAGCCGCTCAAGACCATGGCAGCGGCTGCGGTGCACAGCGTGAGGCCGCGAACACCGCGGCGGATCTTTTGGTTCATGTTGTTCACTCCTCTGTGGTGGGCTCATGATGCGGCCGCGACCCCTCGCAGGGGCCGTCGCCACTAGACTTATACCCCTGCCAGCATGACGGCTGGAAGACCCCGCTCAACTTTACAAACGCTTTCATGAAACACGTGACCCTGGGCGCGAGTGCGCTGAAGGTGCCGGCCATTTGCCTGGGCACCATGACCTTTGGCGAGCAGGTGGACGAGGCCACGGCCCACCGCATCCTGGACCGCTCGATCGAGCGGGGCGTGAACTTCCTGGACACGGCCGAGATGTATGCCGTGCCCGCCAAGGCCGAGACCTGCGGCGCCACCGAAACCATCATCGGCCGTTGGTTCGCCAGCCGCCCGGGCCTGCGCCAGAAAGTGGTGCTGGCCACCAAGGTGGCCGGCCCCTCGCGCGGCATGCCCTGGATTCGCGGCGACCAGGGCGGGCTCAGCAAGACCGAGATCCTCAACGCCTGCGAGGGCAGCCTGCGCCGCCTGCAAACCGAGGTGATTGACCTGTACCAGATCCACTGGCCCGCGCGCAACGTGCCCGCCTTTGGCCAGCTCTATTTCGACCCCAGCAAAGACAAGGCCTGCGCGTCCATCCACGAGCAGCTTGAGGCCATGGCCGTGCTGGTGAAGGCCGGCAAGGTGCGCGCCATTGGCCTGAGCAATGAGTCGCCCTACGGTGTGCACGAGTTCGTGCGCCTGGCCGAGCAATATGGCCTGCCGCGCGTGGCCACGGTGCAGAACCCGTACTCGCTGGTGAACCGCTCGCACGAGAACGGCCTGGACGAAACCTGCCACCGTCTGGGCGTGGGCCTGCTGGCCTATTCGCCGCTGGCTTTCGGCCTGCTCACCGGCAAGTACGACGACACCGGCCTGGTGGGGCAGCAGGGTCGCCTGGCCATTTACGAGAGCATGCGCAAGCAGCGCTGGGGCCGGCCCGAGGCGCTGGCGGTGGCGCGCCAGTACAACGCGCTGGCGCGCGAGCACGGCCTCACGCCCACACAACTGGCCTTGGCCTTCTGCTACCAGAACTGGCGCGTGGCCAGCACCATCATTGGCGTGACCACGCAAGCCCAGCTCGATGAGTGCCTGGACGCCTGGGACGTGACGCTCTCGCCCGAGTTGCTGGCCGCCATTGACCGCCTGCGCTGGCAGCACCGCGACCCAGCCCAGTGACCCCGCTTGACCAGACATGTCGAAAAAAGTCCACGTCAGCGAAACCCCCGCCACCGCCTGGCTCAAGGCGCATGGCGTGGCGTTCACCGAGCACCCGTATGAGTACCTGGAGCACGGCGGCGCGCAACACAGCGCGCAAGTGCTGGGCTTCGATCCGTTTGCCGTGGTGAAGACGCTGATCATGCAAGACGAGGCCGCCAAGCCCCTGGCCATCCTCATGCACGGCAACCGCACGGTTTCCACCAAGAACCTGGCGCGCCAGATCGGCGCCAAGTCGGTGGAGCCCTGCAAGCCCGAGGTGGCCAACCGCCACAGCGGCTACCTGGTGGGCGGCACCTCGCCCTTCGGGCTGAAGCGGGCCATGCCGGTGTACGTCGAGTCCACCGTGCTCGATTTGCCCAAGATCTGGATCAATGGCGGCCGTCGCGGCTTTCTGGTGGGCATTGACCCCGCCGTGCTCAGTGGTCCGCTGGGGGCCCGGTCGGTGCAGTGCGCGCTGGCAGAATAGGCGCCCTTAGAAAAACCCCGAGGAGAGGCCGTTGCAGACCCTGACCCCCGTGCTGGCCACCGTGGCCGCCTACCTGATCGGATCGCTGTCGTTCGCCGTGCTGGTGAGCCGGCTCATGGGCCTGTCCGACCCGCGCACCTATGGCAGCAAGAACCCCGGCGCCACCAATGTGCTGCGCTCGGGCAACAAGAAGGCCGCGTTGGTCACCCTGCTGCTTGATGCCCTGAAGGGCTGGCTGCCCGTGGTGGCGGTGAAGGTGTGGGGCTCGGCCCATGGCCTGGGCGACGGCACGGTGGCCCTGGTGGGCCTGGCCGCTTTCCTGGGCCACCTGTACCCGGTGTTCTTTCGCTTCCACGGGGGCAAGGGCGTGGCCACGGCGGCCGGCGTGATCTTCGCGTTCAACCCCTGGCTGGGCCTGGCTTCGCTGCTCACCTGGGTGATCGTGGCCTTCTTTTTCCGCTACTCGTCGCTGGCCTCCATCGTCACGGCGGTGTTTGCCCCCGCCTTCTTCCTGCTGGGTGCCGACGTGGCCTGGGACGCCCCCGGCGTTCAGGTGTTGAGCCTGGCGGTGATGGGCGTGCTGCTGGTGTGGCGCCACGCCGAGAACATCAACCGCTTGATTGCTGGCAAAGAAAGCCGGCTGGGGAGCAAAAAGGCATGAGCCGAGACATTGGCCGCGTGGGCATGGCCGCCCGCTACAGCGAGGCGTCAATCTTCAATGGCGTGGTCTACCTCGCCGGTATGGTGCCCGAGCGCGGTGACACCGACATCCGTGGCCAGACCGAAGACGTGCTGGCCCAGGTGGAGCAGCGCCTGCTGGAGTGCGGCAGCGACAAGTCGCGCATCCTGCGCGCGCAGATTTACCTGACCGATATCCGCGAGATTGGCGCCATGAACGAGGTGTGGGACACCTGGGTGGTGCCCGGCGCCGCGCCGCCTCGCGCCACGGTGCAGGCGCCGCTGGCCAACCCGGCCTACCGCATCGAGATCGTCGTGACCGCCGCGCAGGCCTGAGGCTGCGCCGTGGTGCAGTGGCTCAGTAGCGCCGCTCCAGGGTGAGCTGGTCGTTCTGCCGCTTCATCTGGAAGCGGCTCAGGAAGCTGTTGCCCAACAGCACATAGGGCATCGGCTGGGGCAGCACCACGGCTGGCACGCCATACACGATGGCCTCACCCACGCGCACCGAGTCGAGTTGCACGCCATAGCCCGCCACCGCGCCATTGGCGGTGCTCACGCGCAGGCGCAGCCCGCTTTCGTAGTTCAGGCCAATGCGCTTGGCCTCTGCCTCGGCCATGACGACTTGGGTGGCGCCGGTGTCCACCAGAAACTGCACGCTGCGGCCATTGATCTGACCGGCCGGCAGGAAGTGGCCCCGGCCGTCGGCGGTGAGCACCACGTTGGCCGAGCCCTGGGTCGCCGGCGCCGCGCCCAGGCTCACGGGGGCGTCACCCACACGAAGGGTCTGGCGCTTGCCTTGAACCTCGATCACGGCCGTGTCGCCGCCCGCGCTGATCAGCCGCACCGGGCCCTGGCTCTGGCCTGGGCTGAGGAATCGGGGCGCCGCGCCATCGATCACCAGCAGCGCGCGATTGCCCGACAAGCCAGAGAGGGCCACCTGCTGCGCCTGCGCACTGCCGCACAGGGCCAAGACCAGGAGCAGTGCGGTGCGGGCGAGCATGGACGGGCTCAGTCGCGGAAGTTGTTGAAAGACAGGGGCAGGTCTTTCATCTCGGCGCGGATGATGGCCATGGCGGCCTGCAGATCGTCGCGCTTGGCGCCGGAGACCCGCACCTTCTCTTCTTGCAACGCGGCCTGCACCTTGAGCTTGCTTTCCTTGATGGCCTTCTGGATCTTCTTGCCGTCTTCGCTGGCAATGCCGTTGCGCACCTTGGCCACCTGCTTGACCTTGTCACCGCCGATCTTCTCGACCTTGCCCATGTCGAGGAAGCGCACGTCCACGTTGCGCTTGGTCAGCTTGTTGCGCAGGATGTCCTCGACCTGCTGAAGCTGGAAATCGGCGTCGCCGAACAAGGTGATGTCCTTGTCCTTGAGCTCAATGCCGGCGCTGGTGCCCTTGAAGTCAAAGCGGGTGCCGATTTCCTTGGCCGTGTTCTCCACGGCGTTTTTCACTTCCACAAGGTCGGCTTCGAGAACGGTGTCAAAAGAAGGCATGGCGGTCAGCAAATGAGGTTCATGGGGAGGACGTCGATGGTCCGAATGCCGGCCACGCGCGGGGCCGGTGAGACAATCGCCGGATGATAGTTGAGAAGCAGGTGCCGCTGCAGGCACACAACAGCTTCGGCATCGTGGCCCGCGCGCAGCACCTGGCGCGGGTTCGCAGCGAGGCCGACATCACCGCCCTGCGGGCCTCGCCCGCCTGGGCCGCCCTCACGCAAGACATGCCGCCTTTTGTGCTGGGGGGCGGCAGCAACCTGGTGATCACGGGGGATGTGAAGCCGCTGGTGATCAAGGTCGAGATTCCCGGGCGCCGCCTGCTGGAAGACTCGCCGCGCGGCTGGCTGATCGAGGCTGGCGCGGGCGAGAACTGGCACGCCTTTGTGCAATGGACGCTGGAGCAGGGCTGGCCCGGCCTGGAGAACATGGCGCTCATCCCCGGCACCGTGGGCGCCTCGCCGGTGCAGAACATCGGCGCTTACGGGGTGGAGCTGCAAGACCGCTTCCATTCGCTGGACGCCATTGACCTCAGCACGGGTGCCAGCTTCACGCTGGACGCCGCGCAGTGCGGCTTTGGTTACCGCGACTCGGTGTTCAAGCACGCGCCGGCCGATGGCCGGGGCCTGGGGCTGGCGGGCCGGGCGCTCATCACCCGGGTGCGCTTCTGGCTGCCCAAGCCCTGGAAGCCGGTGCTGGGCTATGCCGACCTGGAGCGCAAGATGGCCGAGACGGGCATCACCGAGCCGACGCCGCCGCAAATCTTTGACTGGGTGGTGGCCATTCGCCGCGCCAAGCTGCCCGACCCGGCCGTGATTGGCAACGCCGGCAGCTTTTTCAAGAACCCCACCGTCACGCCCGAGCAGTGCGCCGACATCATCGCGCGCGAGCCCAAGGTGGTGCACTACCCCATGCCGGACGGCAGCATCAAGCTGGCGGCGGGCTGGCTGATCGATGCCTGCGGCTGGAAGGGCCGGGGCGTGGGCAACGCCGGCGTGTACGAGAAGCAGGCCCTGGTGCTGGTGAACCGCGGTGGCGCCACGGGTGGCGAGGTGGTGACGCTGGCCAAGGCCATCCAGACCAGCGTTTACGAGCGCTTCGGCATTCGGCTGGAGACCGAGCCGGTGGTGATCTGATCGCCGCCAACAGACGAAAAAAAGGACGCCTGCGTGGCGTCCTTTTTTGTTGGCGTGTGTGCCGTTAGGCCTTGGCCGCCGCGGCCAGGGCCGTGGTGTTGAGCACCCGGCGCACGGTGGCGGCCGGGGTGAGGATGTGCGCCGTGCCGGCCACGCCCATCAGGATCGGGCCCACGGTAACACCACCGCTGGTGGTGGTCTTGAGCACGTTGTAGAGGATGTTGGCGGCGTCCAGGTTCGGGCAGACCAGCAGGTTGGCCGAGCCGGTGAGCGTGCTGTCGCTCAGGTAGGCGCTGCGGATCTCGGGTTGCAGCGCGGCGTCGCCGTGCAGCTCGCCGTCGCACTCGATCTCGGGGTGGGCGGCCACGAAGAGGTCACGCGCCAGCGCCATCTTGCGGGCCGAGGCGCGCTTGCTGGAGCCGTAGCTGGAGTGCGACAGGAAGGCCACCTTGGGCGGCAGGCCAAAACGCTGCACCTCTTGCGCGGCCATCCAGGCGATCTCGGCCAGCTCTTCGGCGCTGGGGTCTTCGTTCACGTAGGTGTCGGCCACGAACAGCGCGCCCCGGTCGGTCATGAGGGCGTTGACGGCGGCGTATTGGCGCGCGTCGGCGCGGCGGCCCAGGATGCTGTCAATGCGCTCCAGGTGCGTCATGTAGTTGCCCACCAGGCCGCAGATCAGCGCGTCGGCGTCGCCGAGCTTCACCATCAGCGAGCCGATGATGGTGTTGGAGCGGCGCACCGCGGCCTTGGCCACCTCGGGCGTGGCGCCGTGGCGCTTCATGAGCTGGTGGTAGGCCTCCCAGTACTGGCGGAAGCGCGAATCTTCTTCGGGGTTGACGTTCTCCACGTCCACGCCCAGGCGCATGCGCAGGCCGGCCTTCTGGATGCGCGCGGCGATCACGGCCGGGCGGCCGATCAGGATGGGGCGCGCCAGGTTGTCGTCAATGGCCATCTGCGCGGCACGCAGCGCGCGCTCGTCTTCACCGTCGGCGTAGGCCACGCGCTTGCTGGCGGGCGGCACGGCCTTGGCGGCATTGAAGACGGGCTCCATCAGGATGCCGGTCTGGTACACGAACCGGCCCAGTTGCTGGCGGTACGCGTCCATGTCGGTGATGGGGCGGGTGGCCACGCCGGAGTCGGCGGCGGCCTGGGCCACGGCCGGGGCGATGCGCAGGATCAGGCGCGAATCGAAGGGCTTGGGAATGAGGTAGTCAGGCCCGAAGGTCAGGTCTTGGCCGGCGTAGGCGCTGGCCACTTCTTCGCTGGTCTCGCTTTTGACCAGGTCGGCGATCTGGCGCACGCAGGCCAGCTTCATCTCTTCGGTGATGCGGGTGGCGCCGCAGTCGAGCGCGCCGCGGAAGATGTAGGGGAAGCACAGGACGTTGTTGACCTGGTTCGGGTAGTCGCTGCGGCCGGTGGCGATGATGCAGTCCGGCCGCACGGCCTTGGCCAGCTCGGGGCGGATTTCCGGCTCGGGGTTGGCCAGCGCCAGGATGATGGGCTGGCGGGCCATGGTCTTCACCATCTCGGCGGTGAGCACACCCGGTGCCGAGCAGCCCAGGAACACGTCGGCGCCGTTCACCGCATCGGCCAGGGTGCGCTTGTCGGTGTTCTGCGCGTAGCGGGCCTTGGATTCGTCCAGCGAGCCGGGGCGGCCCTGGTAGATCACGCCCTTGGAATCGCACACGAAGATGCGGTCGCGGCTCACGCCCAGGCCCACCATCACGTCCAGGCAGGCGATGGCGGCGGCACCGGCGCCCGACACGGCCACCGTCACCTCGCCGATGGCCTTGCCCACCAGTTCCAGGCCGTTGAGCAGGGCGGCGGCGCTGATGATGGCGGTGCCGTGCTGGTCGTCGTGGAACACCGGAATGCCCATGCGCTCACGCAGCTTCTTCTCGATGTAGAAGCACTCGGGGGCCTTGATGTCTTCCAGGTTGATGCCGCCCAGCGTGGGCTCCAGCGAGGCAATGATCTCGACCAGCTTGTCCGGGTCGCGCTCGGCCAGTTCGATGTCAAACACGTCGATGCCGGCGAATTTCTTGAACAGGCAACCCTTGCCTTCCATCACCGGCTTGCCGGCCAGCGGGCCAATATCGCCCAGGCCCAGCACGGCGGTGCCGTTGGTGACCACGCCCACCAGGTTGGCGCGGCTGGTGTAGTCGGCGGCTTTGTTCGGGTCGGCCTGGATGGCCAGGCAGGGGTAGGCCACGCCGGGCGAGTAGGCCAGCGACAGGTCGCGCTGGTTCGACAGGGGTTTGGTCGGGGTGACCGAAATCTTGCCCTGGCGGGGGCTGCGGTGGTATTCGAGCGCGGCGTCGCGCAGGGCTTGTTCGGCGGGGGTCATTCGGTTCTCCGTTCAACACGGTTGCCCCAGGGCAACCAATCGGGACCAATTGTGCCTTCCCCCGCGGGGCTGTCAGTCGCTAGGGTGAAGAAGGTCCAGCAGGGCGCGGGCGATCACGCGCGTGGCACCTCGCAGATCGCTCAGGCGCACGTGCTCGTCGGCCCGCTTGGCGTTGGACTCGCGCACCGTGTGCGGCCCGGCACCGTAGATCACGCCAGGGATGCCGCGCTCGACGTACAGGCGCACATCGGTGTAGAGCGGCGTGCCCACGGCGGGCACGTCTTCGTTGAACACGGCGCTGGCGTGGCGCTGCAGCGCGGCTTCCACTGGCCGGTTGCCGGGCAGGGGCTGCATGGCGCGGGCCAGCAGCAGGCGGCGCACGCTCACCTGCAGCTCGCGGCCGCCGCGCGGTGGCTGGAAGCTCGCGGCGGCCTGTTCGATGGTGCGGCGCAGCGCGGCTTCCACCTCGACCGGGTCTTCTTCGGGAATCAGGCGACGGTCGAGCTTGAGCACCACCTTGCCGGGGATGACGTTGGTGTTGGTGCCGCCACTGATCAGGCCCACGTTGAGGTAGGGGTGGGTGATGCCTTCCACGCCAGAGCGCACCAGCAGGTAGTCGCGGTTGAGCGCGTACAGGGCGTTGAGGATGTGCGTGGCGCCTTGCAGGGCGTCGGTGCCGGTGTCGGGGATGGCGGCGTGCGCCATCTCGCCTTGCACCGTCACCTCCAGCTGCAGGCAGCCGTTGTGGGCCACCACCACCTGGTGGCTGAAACCGGCAGCGATCATCAGGTCGGGCTTCGTCAGGCCCTGGCTCAGCAGCCAGCCCGGGCCGAGTTCACCGCCGAATTCTTCGTCGTAGGTGAAGTGCAACTCCACCGCGCCGTTTAGCGGCACGCCCAGGGCTTGCAGCGCGCGCAGGGCGAAGGTGAAGCTGGCGAAATCGCTCTTGCTCACGGCGCTGGCGCGGCCGTAGAGCGCGCCATCGGCGATGTCGCCGCCATACGGGTCATGCGTCCAGCCCTCGCCCGGGGGCACCACGTCGCCATGCGCGTTCAGGGCGATGGTGGGGCCGTCTCCAAAGCGCTGGCGCACGATGAGGTTGGTGACGCTTTGCAGCCCGGCCGCGCGCACCTGCGCCTCGGGCACGGGGTGCTTCTCGGCCACCAGGCCCATGCCCGCCAGCAACTCGGCGGTGCGCTCGGCGTGCGGCGCGTTGTTGCCCGGTGGTGTGTCGGTGGGCACCTGCACCAGGGCTTGCAGAAAACGCACCTCGTCGTCGAAGTGGGCGTCGATCCAGGTGTCGAGCTGGTGGTGAAGGGGGCTCATGGCTCAGGCCTTGTGTTCGTGGGCAAGTTGGTCGAGCAGGTGGGCGAAGGCGCGCACGCTCAGGTCGATGTCGTGGCCGGTGCTCGATTCCAGCGGGTTGTGGCTGATGCCGCCGTTGAGGCCGCGCACGAAGAGCATGGCCTGCGGCATCACCTCGTGCAGCTTCATGGCGTCGTGCCCGGCGCCGCTGGGCAGGCGGTGCACCGGCAGGCCCAGCGCCTGCACCGCGCGCTCCCAGCGCGCCTGCCAGGCGGGGTGGCTGGGGGCGGCACTGGCGCGCATGGTTTCTTCCAGCGTGTGGCGCACACCGCGGCGCTCGCAGATGGCTTGCAACTCGGCCAGCGCGTCGCGGGCCAGGGCGTCGCGCTGGGCGTCGCTGGGGGCGCGCAGATCGAGCGAGAAGCGGCAGCGCCCGGGCACCACGTTGATCGAGCCGTTGGGCACCTCCAGCTGGCCCACGGTGGCCACCGAGTCGCCGTCCAGCCGGGCGCGGCGCTCCAGCGCCAGCATGAACTCGGCCAGGGCGGCGGTGGCGTCGCGGCGCTGGTTCATCGGCGTGGTGCCGGCGTGGCTGGCCATGCCCACCACCTCGCCCAGGTAGCGCACGCTGGCGTTGATGGAGGTGACCACGCCCAGCGGCAGGTTCAGCGCGTTGAGCACCGGCCCTTGTTCGATGTGCACCTCCACGAAGCCGAGGTACTGCGCCGGGTCGCGCCGCAAGGCCTGAATGGCCGACAGCTCGCCCGGCAGGTCGGCCGCGCGCATAGCCTCGCGCATGCTCACGCCCTGCGCGTCCCGCTGGTCCAGCCAGGCCGGGTCAAAGTGGCCGGTGAGGGCGCTGGAGCCCAGGAAGGTGGCCTTGTAGCGCTGGCCTTCTTCTTCGGCGAAGGCCACCACCTCGATGCCGAAAGGCAGGCGCCGGCCGGCTTCGTGAAGCTGCTGCACGCAGGCGATGGGCACGAAGATGCCCAGGCGGCCGTCGTATTTGCCGCCGTTGCGCACGGTGTCGTAGTGCGAGCCGGTGAGGAGGTAGCGATGCTTGCTGGATGCTTGCGCCGGGTGGTAACGCCCCACCACATTGCCCACCGCGTCGATGCCCACCTCGTCAAAGCCGCTGGCTTTCATGCGCTGCACCAGCTCGGCCGCACAGGCGCGGTGCGCGTCGGTGAGGTAGGTCACGGTGAGTTGGCCGCGCTCCAGGTAGCCAGGCTCGCTATGGCGGGCCAGGTCTTCGTGCCAGTCCCACACGCGGTCGCCCCACTCGGGCGGCTCGCCGAACTTGTCGGCCAGGCGGATTTCGGCGATGCGGTGGATGTTTCGCAGCGCCTCGGCGCGCTCCACGTCCATCGGGTGGTGCAGGCGGCGCTCAAGGGTGGCGATGATCTCCTGCTTGTTCAGGCCCGTGCCGCGTGGGCCACGCACGGCCAGGATGAAGGGAAAACCGAAGCGGGCGTTGTAGTCGCGGTTGAGCTGCTGGAGGCGCTCGAACTCTTCGGGCGTGCAGTGCGTGAGCCCGGCCCGGGTCTGCTCATCGGTGGACTCGGCTGTGAGCGACTTGGCCACCATGGCCTTGCCCGCCAGCTCGGGGTGGGCGCGGATGAGCGCGAGCTGCTGCTCCAGCGTGGCGGCCTCCAGCACCTGCACCAGTGCCCACTTCAGCGCGGCCAGGCTGGCAAAAGGGCGCTGCGCCAGCGCGGCCTCGGCGATCCAGGGCGAGTGCTCGTACAGGCCGTCCAGCCAGGCCAGTGCCACGTCGGTGGGGGCGGAGTTGAGTTGGTCGAGGGTGAGCGTCATGCCAATGCCCCTTGTCAGGCCACCAGGGGGTGGGTCTGGCGCCAGTGGCGCGCGATGTCCAGGCGCCGCGCCACCCACACCTGGTCGTGCGACTGGATGTGGTCCAGAAAGCGCTGCAGCGCGGTGATGCGCCCGGGGCGGCCGAGCAGGCGGCAGTGCATGCCGATGCTCATCATCTTGGGCCGGTTCAGCCCGGCCGGGTCGCCCTCGGCGTAGAGCGCATCGAAGGTGTCCTTCATGTACTGGAAGAACGGGTCGGCGTGCGAGTAGCCCTGCGGCAGCGCGAAGCGCATGTCGTTGCAGTCAAGGGTGTAGGGCACGATGAGCTGGTGCGTGTCGCTGCCGTCGCTCTTGCGCACTTTCATCCAGAAGGGCAGGTCGTCGCCGTAGTAATCGCTGTCGTACTCGAAGCCGCCAAAGTCGGCCACCAGGCGGCGGGTGTTGGGGCTGTCGCGCCCGGTGTACCAGCCCAGCGGGCGCTCGCCAGTGAGGTCGGTGATGAGCTGCATGGCCTGCGCCATGTGCGCGCGCTCGGTGGCCTCGTCGATGTGCTGATAGTGAATCCATTTCCAGCCATGGCAGGCGATGTCGTGGCCCAGCTCGCGAAACGCCGCGGTCACTTCGGGGTGGCGCTGCAGGGCGGTGGCCACGCCAAACACGGTGAGCGGCAGACCACGGCGCTCGAACTCGCGCAGCAGGCGCCACACGCCGGCGCGCGAGCCGTACTCGTAAATGCCTTCCATGCTCATGTGGCGCTCGGGGTAGGCCGCCGGGTTGAACATCTCCGACAGAAACTGCTCGCTGGCGGCGTCGCCGTGCAGCACCGAGTTCTCGCCGCCTTCTTCGTAGTTCAGCACGAACTGCACCGCGATGCGCGCACCGCCTGGCCAGCGGGCATGGGGCACGTCGCGGCCGTAGCCGATGAGGTCACGCGGGTAAGGGGCGGTGCTGTCGTAGGTCATGACAAGGCCATGGAGAGGTCGTTGAGGGGGCGCACGCGGTCAAAGGCGAGGCCGTCCTCCACGTGTTGCAAGTGTTGTTCCATGAGCGACACCGCCAGCGCCTCATCGCGCGCGGCCAGGGCCTTGACGATGGCCACGTGTTCCTCGCTGGAGTGTTCGGCGGCCTGGTTGCTCTGGTACATCAGGGTGATGAGCGCGCAGCGTGAGATCAGGTCGCGCAGCATCTCGGCCAACACGTGGTTGCCCATGAGTTCGGCCATCAGCACGTGAAAGTCGGCCAGCAACTCGGTGCGCCCCGGCACGTCGAGCTGGCTCACCGCCTTTTTTTCGCGGGCCAGGTGTTCACGCAGGGCCTTGAGCTGGGCGGGCGTGACTTGGCGAATGAAGGCGCGGGTCATCTCGGCCTCCAGCATGCGGCGCACCGCAAACACCTGGCGGGCTTCTTCCACCGAAGGCGAGGCCACAAACGCACCACGTTGGGGCTCCATGCGGATGAGCCGGTGCCGCGACAACTGGAACAGCGCCTGGCGCACCAGGGTGCGCGACACCCCGAAGTGATCGGCCAGTTTCTGCTCGGCCAACTTCGTGCCGGGCCGCAGGCGGTGCTCGACGATGGCGCGCGTCAGGGCCTCGACGATGTGGTGGGTGCTGGACGATTCCATGGCCGGATGATATCGGCAATCGCCATAAACTGTATACACTTTCGGTCGACGAAACACCAGACCAAGGAGCACCTCATGGGCTTGAGCACACACGTCTTGGACACCATGCACGGCTGCCCCGCCGCCGGCATGCAAGTGGCGCTGTACCGCACCACCGGTGGCGAGGCCACCCTTCTCAAGCGCTTCACGCTCAACGCCGACGGTCGTAACCCCGACGGCCCGTTGCTGGACAACGCCACCGTGCAGGTGGGCACCTACCGCCTGGTGTTCGACGTGAAGGGTTACTTTGACGCGCGCGGCGTGGCGCTGCCCGAGCCGCGCTTTCTCGATCAGGTCACGCTGGACTTCGGCATCGCCCACACCGACCAGCACTACCACGTGCCCTTGCTCGTGAGCCCCTGGAGCCACTCGACCTACCGGGGCAGCTGAGCGCCGCGCTGGCGGCAACAGGCAAAAAAATACCCGCCATCGGCGGGTATCTCTTGGCGGCCTGCGGCGCTTACTTGCGGCGCTGGCCTTCGGTGAGGGTGTCGAGCTGGAAGTTGCCGCTCTTGTCCCACAGCCACACATCGGTGTAGGTGACGCGGCCCATGCGGACCGGGGCAGGGAAGGGCGCGGCGGCGCGCACGGTGCGTTCAATCTCGCGCATCACCTCGGGCACGTGGCTGGGGGCTCGCATCCAGTTGAGCTGGCTCACATTGCCCATCCGGTCCACCTCCACTTGCAGCACGCCCACGGCGTGCATCAGCGGCGGCAGCTGGCCTTTGTAGATGCGGTTGGCGTTGCGTTCGTAGATGTGGCGCGCACCGTCTTTTCGGTATTCCAACGGCGAGGCGGCTTGCGACACCAGAGACGGCTGCGGCTCTTGCGCCGCCGGGGCTGGCGCTGGCGGCGGTGCCACCACCACGGGGGCCGGCGGCTGCGGGGCGGGTGGGGTGGCGCAGGCCGCCAGGAAAGCGGCGGTGGCGGCGCCCATCCAGCCCAGCGCGCGGCGCACGGGTGAGTCGGGGCGGGACGATGCGATGTGTTGGGTCATGGTGCTGGCCTCAAGGTTGAGCATGGCCCGTATACGGGCACCAGCATGGAGTGTATGGCGGTTTCTGGCGCCCAGGCGTCGGTGGCGACCCCATACTCGCCAGGCGGACAGCCCTTTTACCGATGCACACAACTTCTGCTGCGAAGACGCCACATGCCCCTGCCTGAGCACGCCTTTCTTGATCGCCTGGCCCATGAGCCTGCCGTGCTGGTCTCGGTGGCGGCCAGCCGGGGCTCGGTGCCCCGCGAGGTGGGGGCGTGGATGGGGGTGTTCGCCAGCGGGCTGGTGGGCACCATCGGCGGCGGCCACCTGGAGTGGGACGCCGAGCGGCGCGCCCGCGAGGCCCTGGCGCGGCCACCGGCCGGTGCCTGGGAGGAAGCCGTGGCCCTGGGCCCCAGCCTGGGGCAGTGCTGCGGCGGTACCGTGCGCTTGCGTTTTGAGTGCGTGTCCGCGGCCGACGCCCCGGCCCTGGCCGAGCGCCTGCGCCAGCCCTTGCAGCCCCTGGCCTTGTTCGGTGGCGGGCACGTGGGCCGCGCCTTGGTGCAGGCCTTGTCGCCTTTGCCCTATGCGGTGCGCTGGGTCGACAGCCGAGACGAGGTGTTTCCCGACGCGCTCGCGCCCACCGTGCACACCGAGCACTCCGACCCGGTGCAGGCCGCGGTGCGGGAACTCGCGGCTGGCTCGCACGTGCTCATCATGAGTTTCTCGCACGCGGAAGACCTGGACATCGTGGCGGCCTGCCTGACCCGAGTGCGCCAGCAAGACGCTTTGGGCTTCATTGGGCTGATTGGCAGCCGCACCAAATGGGCCACCTTCGGCCGCCGCCTGCGCGAGCGCGGCTTTTCCGAGGCTGAGTGCCAGCGCGTGACCTGCCCCATCGGCCTGCCAGGCATCACCGGCAAGGCGCCCGCGGTGATCGCGGCGTCGGTGGTGGCGCAGTTGTTGCTTCGCGACTCGGCCACTTCGTCCCCTTGATGGTGGGCAAAACGTGTATACACTTTGACGCCTTGGTCGCAGCGGAGCCGGTGCCTTCTCAGGCATTCAGTTCGCGGCCCTCGGACGGTTCAGAGCGCCCGCGGTGGTGAATCGTCAACCCTGGCGGCTGGGCCGCCACTTGAGGTGCCATGGAAACCTACCTGCTCGATTGGGCCAATCTGCTGCTGCGCTGGCTGCACGTCATCGTTGCCATCGCCTGGATTGGCTCCTCCTTCTATTTCGTCTTTCTCGACAGCAGCCTCACCCCGCCGCAAGACGAGCAATTGCGGCGTGAAGGCGTCAGCGGCGAACTGTGGGCCGTGCACGGCGGGGGCTTTTACCATCCGGTGAAGTACGCGGTGGCGCCGCCCAAGCTGCCCGATCACCTGCACTGGTTTTACTGGGAGAGCTACACCACCTGGCTCTCGGGCTTTGCGCTGTTTCTGGTGTCTTACCTCTGGAGCCCCTCGGTCTACCTGATTGACCCCAAGGTGATGGCCTGGAGCCCGCCGGCGGCCATTGCCACTGCGCTGGGCTTTCTGGTGGTGTTCTGGCTTTTGTACGACCTGATCTGCCGCACCCTGGGCCAGACCCGCAACGGCGACGCCAAGGTGGGCGCCCTGGTGGCGGTGCTGGTGGCCCTGGCTGCCTGGCTGGCCACCGAGCTGTTCGCCGGCCGCGCCGCCTTTCTGCTGGTGGGCGCCATGCTGGCCACCGCCATGAGCGCCAACGTGTTCGTGTGGATCATCCCGGGCCAGCGCAAGGTGGTGGCGGCACTGCGCCAAGGCCAGCCAGTGGACCCGGTGCATGGCCAGCGCGGCAAGCAGCGCAGCGTGCACAACACCTACTTCACGCTGCCGGTGCTGTTCGCCATGCTCAGCAACCACTACAGCTTCACCTACGGACACGAGCACAACGGCCTGGTGCTGATCGGCATGATGGCCGCGGGCGCGGCCATTCGCCAGTTCTTCGTGCTGCGCCACGGCTTCAAGCTCGGGCGCAACCGCCACCCCTGGCCTTATGCCGCCGTGGGCGTGGCCCTGTTGCTGGCGCTCATCGCTTGGCTCAAGCCGGCCCCGGCCCCGGTGGTGGCGGTGCCCGAGACCGTGGGCTTTGCCCAGGTGCAGCCGGTGCTGGCCCAACGCTGTGTGATGTGCCACGGCGAGGCCTTGCAAAGCAAAGGCGTGCGCCTGGATTCGCCAGCCGAGGTGCAGCGCCACGCCCAGGCGGTGTACCAGCAGGTGGTGGTCACCCGCCTCATGCCCATGAACAACGCCACCGGCATCACCGAGGAAGAGCGCGCCCTGTTGGGTGCCTGGTTCAAAGGGGGCGCGCGCATCGACTGACACCTTGCGTGCGATGTTCTCGGGTGCGATGAAAGGGCACCCGATCGCGGTTACCCTCGGCGGCTGTTGCCAACCCAAGGAAGACTCGCATGAAGACGCAAGCCGCCGTGGCCTGGAAGGCCGGCCAACCCCTGACCATCGAAACCGTTGACCTGCAAGGGCCGAAGTTCGGTGAGGTGCTGGTGGAGATCAAGGCCACCGGCATTTGCCACACCGACTACTACACCCTCTCGGGCGCCGACCCCGAAGGCATCTTCCCGGCCATCCTGGGCCACGAAGGTGCCGGCATCGTGGTGGACGTGGGCCCGGGCGTGACCACGCTGAAAAAAGGCGATCACGTCATTCCCTTGTACACACCCGAATGCCGCCAGTGCAAGTTCTGCCTGAGCCGCAAGACCAACCTGTGCCAGCTCATTCGCGGCACGCAGGGCAAGGGCCTCATGCCCGACGCCACCAGCCGCTTCAGCATCGACGGCCAGCCCATCTTCCACTACATGGGCACCAGCACCTTCGCCAACCACACCGTGGTGCCCGAGATCGCCCTGGCCAAGATTCGCGAAGACGCGCCTTTCGACAAGGTCTGCTACATCGGCTGCGGCGTCACCACCGGCATCGGCGCGGTGATCTTCACCGCCAAGGTGGAGGCGGGGGCCAACGTGGTGGTGTTCGGCCTGGGCGGCATTGGCTTGAACGTGATTCAGGGCGCCAAGATGGTGGGGGCCGACAAGATCATCGGCATTGACCTCAACCCCGAGCGCGAGGCCATGGCCCGCAAGTTCGGCATGACCCACTTCATCAACCCCAAGGACGTGGACAACGTGGTCGACGCCATCGTGCAGCTCACCGACGGCGGGGCCGACTACTCCTTCGAGTGCATCGGCAACACCCAGGTCATGCGCCAGGCACTGGAGTGCACCCACAAGGGCTGGGGCCGCAGCATCATCATTGGCGTGGCCGAGGCCGGTGCCGAGATCAGCACCCGTCCGTTCCAGCTCGTCACTGGCCGCAAGTGGGAAGGCTCGGCCTTCGGTGGTGCCCGTGGCCGCACCGACGTGCCCAAGATCGTTGACTGGTACATGGACGGCAAGATCAACATCGACGACCTCATCACCCACAAGCTGCCGCTGTCGCGCATCAACGAAGGCTTTGACCTGATGAAGCGCGGCGAGTCCATCCGCACGGTGGTGGAGTACTGATGTCCCAGCCGTTCGAGACCCTGTCTGAGCACCGCTGTTTCGGGGGGGTGCAGGGCTTTTACCGCCATGCCTCCAACGAGATCGGCCTGCCGATGCGGTTTGGCGTGTTCCTGCCGCCCCAGGCCGAGCATGGCCCGGTGCCGGTGCTCTTCTACTTGGCCGGCCTGACCTGCACCGAAGAAACCTTTGCCATCAAGGCGGGGGCGCAGCGCGTGGCCGCCGAGCTGGGCCTGGCCATCGTCACGCTCGACACCAGCCCACGCGACACCGGCATCGACGGCGCCAGCGCCGCCTGGGACTTTGGCCACGGCGCCGGCTTCTACCTGGACGCCACCCAGGCCCCCTGGAGCCGGCACTTCCGCATGGAGAGTTGGGTGACCCGCGAACTGCGGGAACTGGTGCTGTCAAATTTCCCGACGGATCCTTCTCGCGTGGGCATCTTTGGCCATTCCATGGGCGGCCATGGCGCCTTGACGCTGGCCCTGCGCCACCCCGATCTGTACCGCAGCGTGTCGGCCTTCGCGCCCATCGCCGCGCCCACGCAGTGCCCCTGGGGCGAAAAGGCGTTTGGCGGCTACCTGGGCGACGACCGCCTGGTCTGGGCGGGGCACGACGCCACCGAACTCATCAAGAGCGGTCATCGCGTGCCACCCTTGCTCATCGACCAGGGCGTGGCCGACCAGTTCCTGGCCGGCCAGTTGCACCCCCACCTGCTGGAGCAGGCCTGCGAAGCGGGCGGCCAGCCGCTCACCCTGCGGCGCCATGCCGGCTACGACCACGGCTACTACTTCATCGCCAGCTTCGTGGAAGACCACTTGCGGCACCACGCGGCACAACTGGGCTGAAACGAAAAAGCCCGCTGGCCACTGACATGGCCAGCGGCTTCTTCCCCCTGGGGGTGACTCTAGGTCCCGGCGAAGTCATCGATGGATCGTCTCGCCGCGAGGGCGGCTTGTCGCGCGGACATCCACGCCTAAGCGACCTTTGTCGGTATTTTTGACACCCTTTGCCAGCATGAGGCAAGGGCACGTGAGTCCCCTTTCAGAGGTACAACAAACACCACCACCGGGGCCCCCTTGCGCTTGACTGGGGATGCTTCAGGTCGGCGTGTCACCTTTTTTGACAAAGCGGCGTCGCCCCGCTACGCCGACAGGCGGGGCAGATGGTTTAAGCGCTTGAAATTCATGACATTTTTCACGCTGGCACGGCGTATGCACTGCCTTGCGCGCAGGCCGTTGCCCGATCAACTTGTGTTTGAAATGATGGGTTTGTAACGGCGGCTTGTTCCAACTTTCACAAACCTATTCATTTCGATTAGGAGATAGTGATGAACACAAGACAGCGCATCAAACACCTCGGCGGCGGACTTCTGTTGTCCGCGATGATGGCCTTCAGTTCATCGCCTCAGGCCGCTTTGGTGACCCAGTTGATTCACTTCGACGACGCCTCCAACGGTTGGAAGTGGTACAGCGATGCCGACGGAAATTTCCTGTTCAATCCCACCAATTTGCAGTCGTCGGTGCAATGTGCCGACTCCACCAATGGTGGCAATGGCAGTTGTGTGATCGAGGGCACCCAGGGCTCGTTGCCGCGCATGACCCGTCCGGCGACGGGGCCGCAGTCACAAGGCTCCACCAACCAGGATCCCGTCGTCTCGGGCGCATTGACTTTCACCCTGGACTCTTTCTATTTCCTGCTCACTGGCAATGGGACCGGCGCTGAGAATGCCATTACGGTCACGGGCAGCAACAACGCCACTTACACCTTCCAATTGGGCAGCAACTACAACGCATTGGGTGCTCCCGATGTCACCTTCTATGAAGGGGCCAACGCAGGGAGCCTGGCAGGTGATCTGGTGAAGAACATGGGATACATCGCGAGCTTCGGCGATTTGTTCAGTGATGTCACCTGGATTCAGTTCTCCGCACCGTCCACTGCCCAGGTGCGCCTCGATTGCGTGGTGGCCACTTTTGACGGAACGACCACGCAACCGCAGTCTTCCTTTAGAGGAGGTTGTGGTTCAAGCCAAGTGCCCGAGCCGGCCACGCTGGCGTTGCTGGGCCTCGGCCTCTTGGGTCTGATGGGTCTTACCAGGCGCAGGGCTTGAGTGGAGCCGGTGCAAGGGGCCGGCCACCTCGGCCCCTTGTGCTGAGTCCGCGTTACCGAAGTCACAGGGCCATGCGTCACCAAACCGGTGGCGTCAACCATCAGGCATCCGCGCCATGGGCCTTATTCAGGCGGGAATCTTGGCGCCGACTTGTCGGGAAATCTGACAATGGGTGAGCGATGAAATGGTAAGCCTTTGATTCAAAAGGGAAAAATTGGCTGGCATGCCTCGTGCTTAGTGTTTGGCGCAGTTCAAAACACTTTGACTTCCACCACGAGGAGCCCACCATGAAATTCATGCGCATCGTCAAAACCGGCCTGGTCGCTGCGGTGTTTTCCCTGGGCCTGTCCGCCCAAGCCGCCGAGGTGTCTTGCGGCAACTCCACTTTGGGCGTCCGGGTGGTGGACGTCGATCCCGCCCTGGTCAACGGTTATTGCTACGCCCAGAACGGCAACCTGCAAAACTCAGACATCGCTGCTCTCGGTTTGTCGCTGATCGAGAAAGACGTGGCCGACCAGGCGGGCTCCGGTACCAGTGGAGTGCTGCTTTTCACCACCGATTCCGACAAGCGTGTGTCTGGCACCTGGTCCTTCTCTCAAAGCCTCTGGGACTCCTGGGATCGCCTGTTCCTGGGCTTCCACTTCGGTGGTGGTGGTGATACCTCCGCCAGCAACCCCGATTCCTTCATCGTGGAACTGGCCGATCCGGACGCCCTTGGCCGCTGGGAACTCACCGGCGAAAAAGCCAAGCTCAATGGCCTGTCCAACATCTACCTGATCGGCAAGGGCAACGGCGGCCAAGTGCCTGAACCCGGCGTGCTCGCGCTGCTGGCCGCCGGCCTGATCGCCGCCGGCGTGGCTCGCCGCCGCCGCGCCTGATCCCGCGCATTGGCTACTCAAGGCCCGCTTCGGCGGGCCTTTTTCATGGGGCTCGGATGCAAGCTTGTGGGCTTGCCCATAATCCACGCAAGATGACCCACACCCCTCGCGCCCGCCAATACGACCTCATCGCCTTCGACTGGGATGGCACCCTGTTCGACTCCACCGCCATCATCGCCCGCAGCATCCAGCGCGCAGTGGCCGATGTGGGTGGCACTCCGCCCAGCGACACCGCCGCCACCTATGTCATCGGCATGGGCCTGATACAGGCCCTGGCGCACGCCGCGCCCGACGTGCCGCCCGAGCTCTACCCCCGCCTGGGTGAGCGCTACCGCCACCACTACATGGCCCAGCAGCATGACCTCAGCCTCTTTCACGGCGTCTTGCCGCTGCTGGCCGACCTCAAGGCCCGCCACCACTGGTTGGCGGTGGCCACTGGCAAGAGCCGCCGCGGGCTGGACGAAGCCTTGCACGCGGTCGAATTGCGTGGCGTGTTCGACGGCTCGCGCACCGCAGACGAAACCGCTGGCAAGCCCAGCCCCTTGATGCTGCACGAGCTGATGCGCGAATTCGGCGTGGAGCCTGAGCGCACGCTCATGATCGGCGACACCACGCACGACCTGCAGATGGCGGTGAACGCCGGCTGCCATGGCGTGGGCGTGAGCTACGGCGCGCACGAGCCCGATGCCTTCGCCGTGCTGTCGCCCCGCTTCGTGGCGCACTCCGTAGGCGAGTTGCACGACTGGCTTCTCGCCCACGCCTGACCGACCATGTCGCCAGCCGACGACCTGATTCCACTGTGCCAGTCGAGCGACTTGCTGGACGGTGGCCACGCAGTCTCCTTTGACGTGAACTACGCAGGACAAACTTGCCGTGCCTTTGCCATCCGATACGAGGGGACGGCCCATGCCTATCTCAATCGCTGCACCCATGTGGCCATGGAATTGGACTGGCAGCCCGACCGGTTTTTTGACGACTCAGGGCGTTGGCTGCTTTGCGCCACCCACGGCGCCGCTTACGAGCCGGACACCGGTGCCTGTCGTGGCGGGCCGTGCCGCGGAGGCCTGTTCAAGATTGAACTGGTCGAGCACGACGGTGTGGTTCACTGGCGGTCACAATACCACCTCAAACCCCTTGATTTCTGAGCCCTTTCAGCCATGACCGACGAACCCTCCGGCCCCAGCACACCCGTTGCGCAGACGCCCTCGGCCGCGCCCCAGTGGGAGCGCGAGACGATTGAAAAGTTGCTGTTCGCCTCGCTACGCGAGCAGCAGGCCGCCCGCCGCTGGCGCGTGTTCAGTCGCCTGATTTGGCTGGCCATCTTTGGCGGCATTCTCTGGCTCATCTACATGGGGCAGACCGCCACCACCACGACCAGCTCACCCCACACGGCGGTGATCGACATCAAGGGCGAGATCGCTGACGGTGCCGAGGCCAGCGCCGAGTACGTGGTGGGCTCGCTCAAGACGGCCTTTGAAGACAGCGGCGCTCAGGCCGTGGTGCTGTTGATCAACTCGCCGGGCGGCAGCCCGGTGCAGGCCGGCATCATCAACGACGAGATCCACCGCCTCAAGGCCCTGCACGACAAAAAGGTGTACGCCGTGGTGGAGGAAACCTGTGCGTCCGCCGCCTACTACATCGCCTCGGCGGCCGACGAAATTTACGTGGACAAGGCCAGCATGGTGGGCAGCATTGGCGTGCTCATGGACGGCTTCGGCTTCACGGGTCTGATGGAGAAACTCGGCATCGAGCGCCGCTTGCTCACCGCTGGCGCCAACAAGGGCATGCTCGACCCCTTCAGCCCGCAGGACGAAACGCAGCGCGCCTACATCCAGACCATGCTCAGCGAAATCCACGCGCAGTTCATTGCGGTGGTGAAGAAGGGCCGTGGCGAGCGCCTGAAGGAAACGCCTGACACCTTCAGCGGTCTGGTCTGGAACGGCCAGCAGGCGGTGCAACTGGGCTTGGCCGATGGCCTGGGCAACCTCGATTTCGTGGCCCGCGAAGTGGTGAAAGCCGAAGACATCGTGGACTACACCCACCGCGAAAACGTGGGGCTGCGCCTGGCCAAGCGCTTTGGCGCCAGCATCGGTGAAGGCATGTTCCACGCCGCGCGCGCCGCTGGGGTGCAGTTGCGCTGAGGCCGTGCCGTGCGGCCGGGCGTGATGCCACGGCCAACACGCCTCAAGGCCGGTAGCCGTTGGGGTTGCCTTGCTGCCAGCGCCAGGCGTCGGCGCACATTTCGTCCAGCGTGCGCTGGGCCTTCCAGCCCAGCAAAGCCTCGGCGCGGGTCGGGTCGGCCCAGCACTGGGCCACATCTCCAGGCCGACGTGGGGCGATGCGGTAAGGCACCGGTCGCCCACTGGCCCGCTCAAACGCCTTCACCACCTCCAGCACGCTGTGGCCCCGGCCTGTGCCGAGGTTCACGGTGAAGCTCTTCCCTTTATTCAGCAGGGTCTGCAAGGCCGCCACGTGGCCTGCAGCCAGGTCTTGCACGTGGATGTAGTCGCGCACGCCAGTGCCATCTGGCGTGGGGTAGTCATCGCCAAACACGCTGAGGGCTTCACGGCGCCCAATCGCCACCTGCGCCACATAGGGCATGAGGTTGTTGGGAATGTCGGCCGGGTCTTCGCCAATCAAGCCGCTGGGGTGGGCGCCCACTGGGTTGAAGTAGCGCAGCGTCGCGATGCGCCAATTCGGTTGTGCGGCGTTCAACGCCGTGAGCATGTCCTCCACCACCAGCTTGGTGTGACCGTAGGGGTTGGTGTGGCTGCGAGGAAAGTCCTCGGTGATCGGCACCGAGGCTGGGTCGCCGTACACCGTGGCGCTGCTGGAGAACACCAGCGTGGGCGCTGGCATGTCGGCCTCGCTGGCGGTGGCCTCCATGGCGCGCAGCAAGCTCACGGCCCCGCCGATGTTGTGGTGAAAGTACTTCAGCGGCTGGGCCACGCTTTCGCCCACGGCCTTGTCGGCTGCGAAATGCACCACCCCCACCGGGCGGTGCTGGCGCAGCACCGACTCCACCCAGGGGGTGTCCAGCACGTCCCCGCGTTCCAGGGGAATGGTGGTGCCGGTGATGCGCGCCAGGCGCTCCATCACCGCCGGGTGGCTGTTGGAGAAGTTGTCGAGCACGATGGGCCGAAAGCCAGCCTCGACCAGAGCGACGGCGGTGTGGCTGCCGATGTAGCCGGCACCACCGGTGAGCAGAATGTTCATGGTGGCCATCAGCGTTGCGGTTGTCGGCCGTAGCGGTCTTCCAGGCGCACGATGTCGTCTTCGCCCAGGTAAGAGCCCGACTGCACCTCAATCATTTCAAGTTCCAGCTTGCCCGGGTTGTGCAGGCGGTGCAGTTCGCCAATCGGGATGTAGGTGGACTGATTCTCTGAGACCAGAAACACCTCTTGCCCGCGAGTGACCTCGGCGGTGCCCTTCACCACGATCCAGTGCTCGGCGCGGTGGTGGTGCTTTTGCAGGCTCAGCGAGGCCCCGGGCTTCACGCCGATGCGCTTGACCTGGAAGCGCTCGCCGGTGTCGATGCTGTCGTACCAGCCCCAGGGGCGTGCCACGCGGCGGTGCGTGCCGGCCTGCGGCACTTCGCTCTGCGTGAGGTGGGCCACCACGTCCTTCACGCGCTCGGCGTGGTCGCGGTGGGCCACCAGCAAAGCGTCGGGCGTATCGACAATGAGCAGGTCTTGGGTGCCCAGTGCCACCACCGGGCGATGCGGCGCGTGAATGTAGGTGTTGTGGGCCACCAGCGCATGGCCCTGGCCCACGACACGGTTGCCCTCGGCGTCGGCCGGGGTGAGGTCGGCCACGGCGTTCCAGCTGCCCACATCGCTCCATTGCCCCTGGAAGGGCACCACCACCACCTTGTCGTGTTGCTCCAGCACCGCGTAGTCGATGCTCTGTGAGCGGCACGCCAGGAAGGTGGTCTTCTCTGGGCGCACGAAGCCGATGTTGCCGATTTGTTCATGCTGCGGCTGGGCCATCGCCTGCTCGCAGGCTTGCAAGATGTCTGGCGCGTGCTGTCGCAGGGCGGCCAGCAGGGTGTCGGCGCGGGTCAGGAAGATGCCGGCGTTCCACAGCGTATTGCCTTGCAGCAGCAGGGCCTGGGCCTTGGTGGCGTCGGGCTTTTCAATGAAACGCTTGACCTGCAGCGAGCCATTGCCGAGATCCGTGCCTTGCTCGATGTAGCCATAGGCTGTGCTCGGAAACGACGGCACCACACCGAAGGTGACGATGGCCCCGTCATTGGCCGCAGGCAAGCCGCGCTGCACGGTGGTCGCAAAGGCGGCGGCATCGGGGATGTGGTGGTCGGCCGGGCAGAACAGCATGGCCTGGGCAGGATCGGCTGCCTGTAAGGCCGCCAGGGCCATGGCCGCCGCGGTGTTGCGTGCCGCGGGCTCCAGCACCACGCTGCCTTGCTTGGCCGTTGACTCAATGGCATCCGCCACCAGGAATCGGTGATCCTCGGAGGCCACACACATCGGTGGCGACTGGCACCAGGCCAGGCGCTCCAGCGTCAATTGCAACAGGCTCTTGTTGCCCAGCAGTGGAACAAACTGCTTGGGAAAGCTTTGTCGGCTCAGAGGCCACAGGCGGGTGCCAGAGCCGCCACACAGGATCACAGGGGTGATGTTCATTCGGTCACGTAAGTGCATTGAGTGCGTCGGTATTATGTGTGCCTCCCAGTATCGATTGCGTCATCGCCATTTCTCATGACAAGCATCCGCAAAGCCGTGTTTCCCGTTGGTGGCCTCGGCACCCGTTTCCTTCCCGCCACGAAAGCCATCCCCAAAGAGATGCTGCCGGTGGTGGACAAGCCGCTCATGCAGTACGCCGTGGAAGAGGCCTATGCAGCCGGCATTCGCCAGATGATTTTCGTGACAGGGCGCAACAAGCGGGCCATCGAAGACCACTTCGACACCGCCTACGAACTGGAAGCCGAACTTGAAGCGGCTGGCAAGCAACAGTTGCTGGACCTGGTGCACTCCATCAAGCCCGACGACATGGATTGTTTCTATGTGCGTCAACCCCGCGCCCTGGGTCTGGGCCACGCAGTGCTGTGCGCCGAGCGCCTGGTGGGTGACGAGCCCTTTGCTGTGCTGCTGGCCGACGACCTGATGATCGGCGCCAACCAGATGGCGGGCGGCCCCACCGTGCTGCAGCAGATGGTGGACGCCTTCGCCTCCAGCCCCGGCACCGTGCTGGCCGTGCAAGATGTGCCACGCGCAGACACCCGCCGCTATGGCGTGGTGGACGTGCACGGGGTGAACCAGCGCCTGGCCGAGGTGTTCGGCATGGTCGAAAAGCCCGCCCCGGAGAAAGCGCCTTCAACGTTGGCAGTGGCTGGGCGCTACATCCTCACGCCGGCTGTTTTTGACAGCATTCGAAACCAGCCCCGCGGTGCTGGTGGCGAAATCCAGCTCACCGATGGCATTGCCGCCCTGATTGGCCGCGAAAAAGTGCAGGCCTTCCGCTACGACGGCCAGCGCTACGACTGCGGCAGCAAAGAAGGCTTTCTGCAGGCCACCATTGACCTTGCGTTGGCGAACCCCGAACTGCGCGACTCGGTGCGCGCTCACATTCAGCGCGTGGCGGGCTGATCAGCGGCCGAACAGGAACACGGCGGGCAGGCCCAGTGCCAGGGCCTGTCGCCGGGCCGGTTGGCTTTTCCAGTCGCGCACCAGCGCGCTCTGGATGGTCTGCTCTGGCAGTCCCAGGCCACAGGCCACGGCCAGGCGTGTGTTGGGGTTCAGGGTGGCCAGCAGCGCATCCAGCAGAGCCTCGTTGCGGTAAGGCGTTTCAATCAGGATTTGTGTCTGGCCTGTTCGCTGCGCGTGGGCATCCAGTTCGCGCAGTCGCTGGGCCCGCTCATTGGCACTCTGAGGCACATAGCCCACGAAGGCAAATCCTTGCCCGTTGAGGCCGCTGGCGGCCAGCGCCAACATCAGCGACACCGGACCGGTGAGAGGCAACACCGCCAACCCCGCCTGGTGCGCGGCACGCACCACGGCGCTGCCGGGGTCGGCAATGGCCGGCATGCCCGCTTCGCTCACCAGGCCCACGTCGTGCCCCTGCAGCGCAGGCGCCAGCAGGGCAGCGGCGGCCTGGTCGGCTGCGCCGGGTGCGTGATCGCCCTTTTTGTGCGACTCGCGAGGCAATTCAACGATGTGCATCCCCTGGATCGGGGTGCTCAGCGGCCGGATCTGGTCCACTCGCTTCAGGAAGGCGCGCGTGGACTTGGCGTTTTCGGTGATCCAGTGGCCCAGGCGGGCTGCCACCTCGAGGGTCTCGCGGGGCAGCCACAGGTCCACCGGCAGCGCCGTCGTCTGCTGTGTGCCGAAATCCAGCGGCGTGGGCAAGAGGTACAGGCGGCTCGGCATCAAGGCACCATCAGGCCGGCTTCGCGCAGCAGGCGGCAGGTGCGGATCAGCGGCAAGCCGACCAGGGCGGTGGGGTCGTCGCTGTCGATGCGCTCCAGCAATGCAATGCCCAGGCCCTCGCTCTTGGCGCTGCCCGCGCAGTCATAGGGCTCTTCGGCCCGCAGGTAGCGCTCGATCTCGGTGTCACCCAGGGTGCGGAACACCACGCGCACGGCGGCCAGGTCCACCGACTCAAAACCAGTGGCTTCGCAGCGCACCGCCAGGGCGGTCTGGAACACCACGGTCTGGCCGCTCATGCGGCGCAGTTGGGCCACAGCCCTTTCGTGCGTGCCCGGCTTGCCCAGTGGTTCGCCGTTCAGGTCGGCCACTTGGTCGCTGCCGATGACCACGGCTTCAGGGTGCCGCTGAGCAACCGCACGGGCTTTCGCCAGGGCCAGGCGAGTGGCGAGGGCGGCCGGTGCTTCGCCAGCCAGCGGGGTTTCGTCCACCTCTGGCGAAGCGACGTCGAACGGCAGGCCCAGGCGCTGCAAGAGCTCGCGCCGATAACGGGAGGTGGAGCCCAGCACCAAGGGGCGAGGCTGGGAGGGAAGAGGGTGCAAAGACATGGCCGGTATTGTCGGGGCATCTCTTACACTGCCGCCATGAGAAACGAAGGCAAGTCAACCTGGAACCCTGCACGCCTGGACGCGATGGCTTTTGCGCGGGCAGAGGGGCGTGTGTCGGGTCAGTTGGCCCTGTCCGCCCTGTCACGCTTGACCGAAGACTTGCACGACCGCGCCCTGGTGGGCGCGGCGCCACCGGTTGAGTGGGTGCTATCGGGTGAGTTGCGTCCCGGTGCCGGCGGCGCAGACCCGGATGCCTGGCTCCACCTGCAGGCCACCGCCAGCGTCCCCCTGACCTGTCAGCGGTGTCTGGGTGCCGTGCAGACCCCGCTGGAGATCGACCACTGGTTCCGCATGGTGGCAGACGAAGCGGCCGCCGAGGCGCAAGACGACGATTGCGAAGAAGACCTGCTGGCGCTCGAGCCATTGCCCAACCTGATCGAGGTGCTCGAAGACGAACTCATCATGGGCCTGCCCTTGGTGCCCATGCACGAGGAATGCCCGCAGGGCTTGGTGAATCCCGCAGAAGATCGCTCGTTGCCTGCGACTGAGGCGGAAGAAAAGCCCCATCCATTTGCTGCCTTGGCTGCCCTGAAAAAAGCCAAGTAGACGGCATGTTTCGCGTCTTGTTCGCTGTCGGGCTATAATGCTTGGCTTTGCGCTGGCACCTGTTTGCATGGAACCATGCTCGGGTGAGGCGCCGACCGGTCGAGCGGTGTGGTTGCACGCCGTTTCTGCCACCCTACCGTTTGACCTCACCGATTTCAGGAGCCCACCATGGCTGTCCAGCAAAACAAAAAGTCCCCCTCCAAGCGCGGCATGCACCGTTCGCACAACGCCCTGACCGTGCCCGGCATCGCCGTTGAGCCGACCACCGGCGAAACCCACCTGCGCCACCACATCAGCCCCAACGGCTTCTACCGTGGTCGCCAAGTGCTGAAGAACAAGTCTGAAGCCTAAGCCACGGGCTGCTGTGCCGAGTCGCGCCCGGGCGCGGTTTGGCGCTGCACATGACACTGGCCCGCATGCTGCATGCGGGCTTTTTTCTTGGTACGGGCGCGGTAAGCGTCCACTTGGGATGCTGAGATGATCACCGTCGCTGTGGATTGCATGGGAGGAGACCACGGTCCCTCCACCACCCTGCCGGCCTGCCAGGCCTTCCTGGCTTCCTATCCTGACGCGCGCTTGCTGTTGGTTGGCAGGCCCGACGCCATCGCAGCGGTGTCGGCGCTCGCGTCCCATCCCCGTTGTGAGATCGTGCCCGCCAGCGAGGTGGTCACGATGGACGATCCGGTCGAGGTGGCCTTACGCCGCAAGAAGGACTCGTCCATGCGGGTCGCCATCCAGCAGGTGAAGGATGGTCGCGCGCAGGCGGCGGTGTCGGCGGGCAACACGGGGGCCTTGATGGCCATCGCCCGTTATGTCCTGAAGACGCTGGATGGCATAGACCGTCCCGCCATTGCCACCCAGATGCCCAATGCCCGTGGTGGTGCCACCACGGTGCTCGATCTGGGGGCCAATGTCGACTGCACTGCCGAGCATCTTTTTCAGTTCGCGCTCATGGGCTCTGCCCTCGTGGCGGCCACCGCGGGGCGGCCTTCCCCCAGCGTGGGCCTGCTCAACGTAGGGGAAGAGGTCATCAAGGGCAGCGAGGTGATCAAGAAGGCTGGCGTGCTGTTGCGCGCAGCGGGCGATCAGGGCAGCCTGAATTTCATTGGCAATGTGGAAGGCGACGACATCTTCAAGGGCACGGCCGACATCGTCGTTTGCGACGGCTTTGTGGGCAATGTGGCCCTCAAGGCCAGCGAAGGCTTGGCGTCCATGATTGGCGGGTTCATCAAAGACGAGTTCTCGCGCAGCTTCTGGCGAAAAATGGCGGCCATCGTCGCTTATCCGGTGTTAACGTCATTCAAGCGTCGGGTCGATCACCGACGTTACAACGGGGCTGCCTTGCTGGGCCTTCAGGGCTTGGTGTTCAAGAGCCACGGGTCGGCTGACGCTTTTGCGTTCGAGCACGCGCTGGCCCGCGCTTATGATGCGGCCCACCGCGGCATGCTGCAAAACGTCAAAGAGCGCATCGCGCATGCCCAACCGCACCCGATCGACGGCACACCGGCAGTCGGGACGCCCGACGCTTCGAACGCCTGATCACCGATACCCCTGACCGCGCATGAACCGCTTCGCCCGCATTTCTGGTACCGGCAGCTGCCTGCCGCCTTTGCGCCTGACCAACGCCGACATGGCCGCCCGCCTGGCCGAGCGCGGCATCGAAACCAGTGACGAGTGGATCGTGGAGCGCACTGGTATTCACGCCCGCCACTTTGTGGCCGATGGCGTGTTCGCCAGTGACCTGGGCGCCGAGGCGGCGCGCCAGGCCATGCAGGCCGCCGGTGTGGCACCGGCCGACATTGACCTGATCATCGTGGCCACGTCCACGCCGGACATGGTGTTCCCCTCCACGGCGGCCATCGTGCAGCACAAGCTGGGCATCGCTGGCTGCCCGGTGTTTGACGTGCAAGCGGTGTGCAGTGGCTTTGTCTACGCCCTGACGGTGGCCGACGCCATGATCCGCACCGGCAGCGCCAACAAGGCCCTTGTCATCGGTGCCGAGGTGTTCTCCCGTTTGCTCGATTTCAATGACCGCACCACCTGCGTGCTCTTTGGCGACGGCGCTGGCGCGGTGGTGCTTGAGGCGTCCGATACGCCCGGTATCCTGGCCACCGATTTGCACGCCGACGGCAAGCACGTCGGCATCCTTTGCGTGCCGGGGCACGTGTCCGGTGGCGCCGTGTTGGGCGATCCCTTGCTCAAGATGGACGGCCAGGCGGTGTTCAAGCTGGCGGTTGGCGTGCTCGAAGACGCTGCCCGCGCGGTGTTGACCAAGGCGGGCAAGCAAGAGAGCGATGTGGATTGGCTCATTCCGCACCAGGCCAACATTCGCATCATGCAAAGCACCGCCCGCAAGCTCAAGCTGCCCATGGACAAAGTGGTGGTCACCGTAAACGAGCACGGCAACACCTCTGCCGCCTCTATTCCGCTGGCGCTGGACCACGCCGTTCGTGCGGGTCAGGTGAAGAAGGGCGACACGCTGCTCCTCGAAGGGGTGGGTGGTGGCTTCACCTGGGGTGCGGTGCTGCTCGATTTCTGATGGCAACTGACGCCAGCTCTTTGCTGTATCTCCACTCATGAAACCATTTGCTTTTGTATTCCCGGGTCAGGGTTCGCAGTCGGTCGGCATGCTCGACGCCTGGGGCGACCACCCGGTGGTCGCCCAGACCCTCGCGGAGGCTTCGGACGCCTTGGGCGAAGACATCGGCCGCCTGATTCACGAAGGCCCCAAAGAGGCCTTGGCGCTCACCACCAACACGCAGCCCGTGATGCTGGTTGCCGCAGTGGCCGCCTGGCGAGTGTGGTGTGCTGATGGCGGTGCCCAGCCTGCCGCGGTGGCAGGCCACTCGCTGGGCGAGTACAGCGCGCTGGTGGCATCCGGCGTGCTCACGTTGGCGCAAGCCGCTCCTTTGGTGCGTTTCCGCGCTGCCGCCATGCAAGAGGCCGTGCCGGTGGGGGTTGGGGCCATGGCCGCGATCCTGGGCATGGATGCCGAAAAAGTGAAGGCCGGTTGCGCCGAGGCTCAAGCCGCGTTTGGCGAAGCCAGTGCCGAAGTGGTGGAGGCAGTCAACTTCAACGACCCCGCCCAGACCGTGATCGCTGGCAGCAAGGCCGCTGTTGAAAAGGCCTGTGAAGTGCTGAAGGCCAATGGTGCCAAGCGCGCTCTGCCCCTGCCGGTTTCGGCACCCTTCCATTCCAGCCTGATGAAGCCGGCGGCTGACAAGCTGCGCGAGAAGCTGGCTGGTCTGAGTTTTGCCGCCCCCCAGATTCCCTTGGTCAACAACATTGATGTGGCGGTCGAGGCCGACGCCGATCGCATTCGCGACGCCCTCTACCGCCAGGCCTTTGGCCCGGTTCGCTGGGTGGAGTGCGTGCAGGCCATTCGTGCCCGAGGCGTGAGCACCATCATCGAATGCGGCCCCGGCAAGGTGCTGGCTGGCATGGCGAAGCGCATTGACCCTGAACTGATGGGCGCCGCCCTGTACGACCCCACTTCGCTGGCCGAAGTGAAGGCGTTGCTGGCTTGATTGACGGAGAGCTTGATGTCTGAAGTTGCATTTGCGGGCCAAGTGGCCTTGGTCACTGGCGCATCGCGTGGCATTGGCGCGGCCATCGCCCACGAGCTGGCTTCTCGTGGCCTGATCGTGATCGGCACCGCCACGTCCGAAGATGGCGCCGCCAAGATTTCGGCCACCCTTGGGGCCGTGCCCGGCGTGGCTGTCGGCACCCGAGGGGCGGTACTCAACGTGAACGATGGCGCCGCTGTTGAGGCCCTGGTCGATGACATCGTCAAGACCCATGGCCGTCTGCACGTCCTGGTGAACAACGCCGGCATCACGCGCGACATGTTGGCCATGCGCCTGAAAGACGACGACTGGGATGCGGTGCTGGACACCAACCTGAAGGCCGTGTTCCGTGCCAGCCGCGCGGTGATGCGGCCCATGATGAAACAGCGTTATGGCCGCATCATCAGCATCACCAGCGTGGTGGGAGCGTCCGGTAACCCGGGGCAAGCCAATTACGCGGCAGCAAAGGCCGGCGTGGCCGGCATGACCCGCGCGCTGGCGCGCGAACTGGGTAGCCGCAACATCACGGTCAACTGCGTGGCGCCCGGCTTTATCGAGACCGACATGACGGCCTCTTTGCCGGAAGAGCAGCAGAAGGCGTTGCTGGGTCAAATTCCCTTGGGGCACCTCGGCAAGCCTGCGGATATTGCCCATGCCGTGGCCTATCTCGCGAGCCCCCAGGCCGCCTACGTGACGGGGCAGGAATTGCACGTCAACGGTGGCATGTTCATGGCCTGAGGCCGCTGATCAATTTTCACTCCCTGCCCGCCTGGCGGCTCGCGTTCGGGACTCTGTCTCATGCCGGGCTAAAATGGCGGGCTGTATTTCAACCAATCCCCAGAGGGACACATGAGCGATATCGAAGCACGCGTCAAGAAAATCATTGCCGAGCAACTCGGCGTGGCCGAAGCGGAGGTCACCAATGAGAAGGCCTTCGTTGCCGACCTCGGCGCTGACTCGCTGGACACGGTGGAACTCGTGATGGCGCTGGAAGACGAGTTCGGTATCGAGATTCCCGACGAGGATGCCGAGAAGATCACCACGGTGCAAAACGCCATCGATTACGCCCAGAGCCATACCAAGGCCTGATAGACCCATGAGCCGCCGTCGCGTCGTCGTGACCGGCCTGGGCTGCATCAGTCCCGTGGGCAACACGGTGTCTGAGGCCTGGGCCAATCTCCTCGCTGGCCGTTCGGGCATTGGACTTGTCACCAAGTTCGATGCCTCCAACATGGCCTGCAAGATCGCAGGAGAGGTCAAGAATTTCGATCTGGAGTCCTACATCGGCGCCAAAGAGGCGCGGACCATGGACACCTTCATCCACTATGGCATTGCCGCAGCCCATCAGGCGGTGGTCGATGCCGGTCTGCCCACGGGCGACCAACTGGACGAAGAATTGGCCACGCGGATCGGCTGCATCATCGGTTCGGGGATCGGCGGTCTGCCGATGATCGAGGAGACCCATTCCGAGTACCTCAACCGCGGGCCCCGCCGCATTTCCCCATTTTTCGTGCCGGCTTCGATCATCAACATGATCTCCGGGCACGTGTCCATGCGCTTCGGCTTCAAAGGTCCCAACCTGGCCGTGGTGACCGCTTGTACCACTGGCTTGCATTGCATTGGCGAAGCGGCCCGCAAGATCGAGTACGGCGACGCCGACGTGATCGTGGCGGGTGGTGCTGAGTCCACCGTTTCGCCGCTGGGCATCGGTGGATTTGCCGCGATGCGCGCACTGTCTACCCGCAACGACGATCCCGCCACCGCGTCTCGCCCTTGGGACAAGGATCGCGACGGCTTCGTGCTGGGTGAGGGCGCTGGCGTGATGGTCCTCGAGGAGTACGAGCACGCCAAGGCGCGCGGCGCCAAGATTTATGGTGAAGTCGCAGGTTACGGCATGAGTGCCGACGCCGGCCACATGACGGCGCCCAACATGGACGGTCCCCGTCGGGCCATGGTCAACGCCATGCGCAACGCGGGCGTGAATGCCGACCAGGTGGGCTATTTGAATGCCCATGGCACCTCTACCCCATTGGGCGACGTGAACGAAACCAACGCTATCAAGGCGGCGTTGGGCGAACACGCCAAGTCGATGGTGGTGAGCTCGACCAAATCCATGACCGGACACTTGCTCGGTGGTGCCGGGGGCATCGAGAGCGTGTTCACTGTGCTGGCGCTCCACCACCAGCAGGTGCCGCCCACCATCAACATTTTTGAGCAGGATCCCGAGTGCGATCTCGATTACTGCGCTAACACGGCGCGCGATGTGAAGATGGACGTCGCCCTGAAGAACAACTTCGGCTTCGGTGGCACCAACGGGTCGCTGGTTTTCCGCCGCGTCTGACCCTCGGCGCTGTCCATGCAAAACGCCCCATCCGTGGCTTACCCGGTGGGGCGTTTTTCATGGCCATCCCGTTTTGCTCTCAAGGGCTTGGCCTTGCTTGGGGGCGTCAATGTAATGGGCCTGGCTTTTGTCTGGCCGGCCGATGGAGGACTCTCCCCTGTTCTGTTGCTTGGCGTGGGCTGGGGCCTATGGCTATGGGGCGCTGGGCGCCAGGCAACCCTTTGCCTCGCTGGCACCTTGCGGTGGGATGCCCAGGCGATGGGAGAGGGGTGGTCGCCGGGTGCGGGCCGCTGGTGGTGGCAAGAGGAGGGGCGTGCGCAGCCGATGCCGGTGTGCCATCTTGAGCGTCGCCTCGACTGGGGGCGGGGCATGCTGGTGCGCGGGCGCACCGAGGGGAGAACGCGCTGGTTCTGGTTGAGTGCTTCTCTTGCCGAGAGCCGCTGGGGAGAGCTTCGGCGTGCCGTTGAAGCCCAGGCCAATACCGGCTGACCCGAATGCCACCCAAGCCTTGGGGTATATTCCCGCGCGCATGACCCCCCAAGACCACAACGCTCCACCACCGCCCGACAGCGATGCCATGTTGGTGCAGCGCACCTTGGCGGGTGAGCAGCGCGCTTATGAACTGCTCGTCATCAAATACCAGCGCCGGGTGGAGCGCCTCATCGGCCGCATGGTGCGCGACGTGGACCTGGTGCAGGACATCGCACAGGAAACGTTCATCCGGGCCTATCGGGCGCTGGCGCAGTTTCGTGGCGACGCCCAGTTTTACACCTGGCTCTACCGGATCGCCGTCAATACCGCCAAGAAACAGCTGATGGAGCTCAAGCGAGACCCGCTGGTTTTCCAGTCACAGCTCAAGTCGGGCGATGACGATGAAACTTCCGCGCCGGAACGCGAACTAAACGCCGGAGTGGCCGATGCCGAAACGCCCGACGCGGTGTTGGCCAGCAAAGAAATCGCTCAGGCGGTCAACGCTGCGATGGACGCCTTGCCCGAAGAATTGCGCATGGCGATCACTTTGCGAGAGATCGAGGGCATGAGCTACGAGGAAATCGCCCAGGCACTGGAGTGTCCGATTGGTACGGTCAGATCCCGTATTTTCCGGGCCCGCGAGGCCATTTCCCAGCGCATCAAGCCCTTGCTGGAGCGGCAAGGTGGCAAGCGCTGGTGATGTGCCGCAAGCGCCTGCCTATTCGATGTCCGAACCCGAGATTTTCACCATGAAACACGAGCTGCAACCCACGTCTGACCGCGAAGAGTTCTCGTTCGAGGCGGTGTCGGCCTTGTTCGATGGTGAGGGCGATCCGGCCTCTGTCGACCAGTTCTTGTCCGCCAGTGCCGACCCTGAAGCCTATGCCCAATGGGCGACGTATGCGCTGATCGGCGACGTGTTGCGCGCGCCTGGTGAGCATCGCCTGCAATCCTCTGCCGATTTCCTGGCGGGCGTTCGCGCTCAGCTCGCCAGTCAGGCGCCGGTTCAAGTGGCGGTGGAGTCGCAGGCGGCGGTGACTGTGCCCACGCGGGACGCAGCGAACGATTCGGTCTTCCGGTGGAAGATGGTCGCCGGTTTTGCCTCGTTGGCGGCGGTGGCCGCCGTCGGCTGGAGCACTTGGTTGGGCAGTGGTGTCACCGGGCCTGTTGCCGCGCCGCAATTGGTGCAGGCGCCCGTCGGTTCTCCAGAGGCGGTGTTGGTGGCCACACCACAGGGCGCCGTGGTTCGCGATCCGCGGCTGGAACAGTTGTTGGCAGAGCACCGCCAACACGGTGGCATGACCGCCCTGCAGGCCTCCACCGGCTTCTTGCGCAACGCCACTTTTGACGCGGGGGACAACCGTTGATGTCCTTGACGCCTTTCCGAGCTTGGCGACGTGGGTCATTGAGCGCCGTGCGCCACCCGGTCCGATCAGCGCCTCGCGCATGGCGCGCGGCGATGGTGGCAGCCCTCACCGCCGGTGCTTGTGTCAGTGTGCTGGCCCAGCCCGCGCCTGCGCCGACCAGTTCGCGAAGCGTGAGCGAGTGGCTGAGTCGCATGCACGAGGCCTCTCGTCAGCGCTCCTACACGGGCACCTTGGTGGTGTCGGCTGGAGCCGCCATGTCGGCCTCGAAAATCTGGCATGTGTGCGATGGGCAGCAGCAGGTAGAGCGCATCGATTCGCTCACCGGCGCCCCGCGCACCACGATTCGGCGCAACAACGAGGTCATCACCTTCGCGCCGGAGAGCAAGACCGCCACGGTGGAAAAGCGCGAGTCGCTCGGCTTGTTCCCGGACATGGGGCGCACGCCGAGCAACCAGATACCTCAGTTTTACTTAGCGCGTGAGGTGGGGGTGCAGCGGGTGGCCGGTCACTTGGCCGACACGGTAGAGATCCTGCCCCGTGACGAGTGGCGATTCGGATACCGCATCTGGTCAGAGCAGCAGTCAGGGCTGGTGGTCAAGATCCAGACTCTGGGCGAACAGGGTGCCGTGCTGGAGCAGGTGGCCTTCACCGAGTTGCAGTTGGACGCGCCCGTGAGCATGGACAAGCTCAAGCAGGCCATGAAGGACACGCGCGGCTACGAGGTCATCAAGCCAGCGCTCAAGAAGACCACGGCCGAGGCCCAGGGTTGGCGGCTGAAAGAAGCCATCCCGGGCTTTCAGTCCATGAGCTGTCACACCCGCGAAGCGGGGCAGGGGCTTGCACCGGGGCTGGCGCCCATGCAATGGGTCTTCTCTGACGGCCTGGCCTCGGTGTCGCTGTTTGTGGAACCATTCGACGAGCAGCGCCATCGTCAAGAAAAACCAGCCGCTGTGGGCGCCACGCATTCCGTGGGCCGCCGGGTGGGTGACCACTGGGTCACGGCCATGGGCGAGGTGCCTTTGGCGACACTCAAACGCTTCATTCAAGCCATCGAACGCACGCAGCCGTGAAAGCAGGCGGACGCCGATGGCGATATCCCGCAAGGAGTCACATGAGTCCCCGCATCTTTTCGCGCAAGTCTTGGCCAGCGGCACTGGCCACGGTGATCGTCACTGCAGTGGGCGCCAGCATGTTCATGGCGCACGCGCCGTCGTCCGCACAAGCGCCGGCCGCTGCGCCAGTGGTGCGAGGCTTGCCTGATTTCACCGAGCTGGTAGACCTCGTCGGGCCATCGGTGGTGAACATCCGCACCCTTGAGCGCGCTTCTGCCTCGGGCGCAGGTACCGCCGACGAGCAGATGCTGGAGTTTTTCCGGCGATTCGGCATTCCCGTGCCCCCTGGCGTGGGGCCGCGCGGCCCTCGTCAGGAGCGTGGCCAGGGCGAGGAGCGGCCGCGCGGCGTGGGCTCAGGTTTCATTCTCAGTGCCGATGGTTTGATCATGACCAACGCCCACGTGGTGGATGGCGCCGACGAACTGATCGTGACCTTGCCTGACAAGCGCGAGTTCAAGGGCAAGATCGTCGGGGCCGATCAGCGCACCGACGTGGCCGTGGTGAAGATTGAGGCCACCGGCCTGGCGCCCGTCAAGGTTGGCGATGTCAACAGGCTTCGCGTGGGTGAGTGGGTGATGGCCATTGGCTCTCCATTTGGCCTCGAGAACACCGTGACGGCCGGCATCGTGAGCGCGAAGCAGCGCGACACGGGCGATTTCCTGCCCTTTATTCAAACCGATGTGGCGATCAACCCGGGCAACTCGGGCGGACCGCTCATCAACATGCGCGGGGAAGTGGTGGGCATCAACAGCCAGATCTACTCGCGCTCAGGTGGCTTCCAGGGCATTTCGTTTGCCATCCCGATCGACGAAGCCGTTCGTGTGGCCGATCAGCTCAAGGCCAACGGGCGCGTGACGCGAGGCCGCATTGGTGTGCAGATCGATCAGGTCAGCAAAGACGTCGCCGAATCGCTGGGCCTGGGGCAACCTCGAGGCGCCCTGGTGCGAGGCGTCGAGGCCAACTCGCCGGCATCGCGTGCTGGCGTGGAGCCGGGCGACATCATTTTGAAGTTCGATGGCAAGGCCATTGAGAAGTCGCTGGACCTTCCTCGTCTGGTGGGCAACACCAAGCCTGGTACCCGCAGCACCTTGTCGATCTGGCGCCGGGGTGCTGCGCGAGACCTGAGCATCACCGTGGCCGAGCTGGAGCCCGATAAACCCGAGCAGCGTGCCAGTGCGCCCGAGGGCACCAGGCCCCAGGCCGGCGTCGCGGCGCAGTCGCTGGGCCTGACAGTGGCGGAGCTGACCGCGTCCGAGCGCGAGAACCTTCAGATCAAGGGTGGGGTGCGCGTGGCGACCGCCGAAGGTGCAGCGGCCCGTGCAGGTCTTCGTGAAGGCGATGTGATCGTGGGCGTGGCCAACGCCGAGGTGGCGAACGTGCGGCAGTTCGAGGCCGTGGTGGCCCGTCAGGACAAAAGCAAGCCCATCAGTGTGTTGATTCGCCGAGGTGAGTGGGCTCAGTACGCCGTGATTCGGCCCGCGCGTTGAGCTCGGATGGTGATCGCCAGTGACCCATGCCCCGGTGATCCGCGGGGGTATTGCCCCTGTTGGTGGATTCGCCACATGCCGGTGGTCGCCTCATTGGCCTGGGCTTTTAGGTCCGATGTGAGTGTTTGCTTGCATTTCACTCAGTCTTAATGACTGGATTCGATAAAATCAGGGGCGAAAGCGCCCGATTGCGCGGTTTTCCGACGGGGTCTCCCCCATGATGTGGAATGCCAGCAAGCTTGGCTGAAACCATCCACAGTTGATTCACAGAGCTTGTGGATTTTCTGTGGATTTCCTGTGAATATTTTGCCTGTTGCAGCCCTGCGACAAGGTGACGCGGCCAGCTTGGCGGTTTGCATTCCGGGCTTTTTGCCTACAATGAAACCCCAACTATCGCAGTTGCCATTGATTGTTGGTTCCGGGCGCGTCAGCAGTTGACGCGCCCTTTTTTATGGCTCGCCTGGCCCTCCTTGAGGGTGCCGAGTCTGGTGTCCTAGCCCTTCCCGATGAAGCACATTCGCAATTTTTCCATCATCGCGCACATCGACCACGGCAAGTCTACTTTGGCCGATCGCATCATCTCCCGCTGCGGAGGGTTGTCCGATCGAGAGATGAGTGAACAGGTGCTCGACTCCATGGACATCGAGAAGGAGCGGGGCATCACCATTAAGGCCCAGACGGCGGCCTTGCAGTACAAGGCCCGAGATGGGCAGGTGTACAACCTGAACCTCATCGACACCCCCGGTCACGTGGACTTCTCGTACGAGGTGAGCCGTTCTCTCTCGGCGTGTGAGGGCGCGCTGCTGGTGGTGGACGCAAGCCAGGGTGTGGAGGCCCAGACGGTGGCCAACTGCTACACCGCGCTGGACTTGGGCGTGGAAGTGCTGCCTGTCTTGAACAAGATGGACTTGCCCAACGCCGATCCCGAGAACGCCAAGCATGAGATCGAGGACGTCATCGGCATTGACGCTTCGCAGGCCATTCCTTGCTCGGCGAAGACGGGCATGGGCGTGGAAGACATCCTGGAGATGGTCGTGGCCAAGGTGCCCCATCCCAAGGGCAGGGTAGACGCGCCCTTGCGCGCCATGATCATTGACAGCTGGTTCGACAGCTATGTGGGCGTGGTGATGTTGGTCCGGGTGGTGGACGGTCGCCTGCTCAAGGGTGAGCGCATCAAGCTGATGGCCGCCAATGCCGTTTACGAGGCGGGTAACCTGGGCGTCTTCACGCCGGCCAACCAGCCGCGCGAGTCGCTTGAGGCGGGCGAGGTGGGCTACATCATCGCGGGCATCAAGGAACTCACGGCCGCCAAGGTGGGCGACACCATCACGCTGGAGAAGAAGCTCCCCAACAACCTGGGCCCGGCCGCTGAGCCTTTGCCCGGCTTCAAGGAGGTGCAGCCGCAGGTGTTCGCGGGCCTGTACCCCACCGAGGCCAACCAGTACGACGCCCTGCGCGACGCCCTGGAAAAGCTCAAACTCAACGACGCCTCGCTGCATTTCGAGCCCGAGGTGTCGCAGGCCCTGGGTTTTGGTTTCCGTTGCGGCTTCCTTGGGCTGCTGCACATGGAGATCGTGCAGGAGCGCCTGGAGCGCGAGTTCGATCAAGACCTGATCACCACCGCGCCGAGCGTGGTCTACGAGGTGGTCAAGGGTAATGGCGAAGTCATCATGGTGGAGAACCCCTCCAAGATGCCCGAGGCGGGCCAGATCGAGGAGATCCGCGAGCCCATCGTCACCGTGCACCTCTACATGCCGCAAGAGTACGTGGGCCCGGTGATGACCCTGGCCAACCAGAAGCGCGGCGTGCAGATCAACATGGCTTACCACGGCAAGCAGGTGATGCTCACCTACGAACTGCCGCTGGGCGAGATCGTGCTGGACTTCTTCGACAAGCTCAAGAGCGTGAGCCGCGGCTATGCGTCGATGGACTACGAGTTCAAGGAATACCGCAAGTCCGACGTGGTGAAGGTGGACATCCTGCTCAACGGCGACAAGGTGGACGCGCTGTCGATCATCGTTCACCGCTCGCAGGCCCAATACCGCGGTCGGGCGGTGGCCGCCAAGATGCGCGAAATCATCAGCCGCCAGCAGTTCGACGTGGCGATCCAGGCGGCGATTGGGGGCAACATCATTGCGCGCGAGACGATCAAGGCATTGCGCAAAAACGTGCTGGCAAAATGCTACGGGGGTGACATCACCCGCAAACGCAAGCTCCTCGAAAAACAGAAAGCAGGCAAGAAGCGCATGAAACAAATCGGTTCGGTGGAAGTCCCGCAGGAGGCATTCCTGGCCATTCTCCAGGTGCAAGACTGATGCAAGCGCTCATGGCGTCGATCACGGGCGTGGTGCTGGCCGCTTTTGGGGCCTACGGGGCCGCTTGGTATGCCGGATGGGTGGAAGGCAACTTCGCTTTGCTGCTGTTCTTGGCCACGGTGGTCACGGGCGTGTACTGGGTGGCCGACCGCCTGGTCTTCTTGCCTCAGCGCCGAGCGGCTGCAGACCAACTGCTGGAAGAGCACACCCGCCGCCGCAAGGCGTTGGAGGCCCAGGGCTTCACCCAGGTGGAGGGCGACATTGAGCCCGCCCGCCAGAAGCTGCTGGCGCAGCCCTGGTGGCTGGACTGGACCGCAGGTCTCTTTCCGGTGATCCTGGCGGTCTTCGTGCTGCGCTCGTTCCTGTTCGAGCCCTTCAAGATTCCGTCGGGCTCCATGATCCCGACCTTGCGCGTGGGCGACTTGATCCTGGTGAACAAGTTCCACTATGGCGTGCGCCTGCCGGTGCTCAACACCAAGGTCATCGACAACCACAGCCCACAGCGTGGCGATGTGCTGGTGTTCCGTTATCCGCCGCAGCCCAGCCTCGACTACATCAAGCGTGTGGTGGGGGTGCCGGGTGATGAGATTTCGTACCTGAACAAAAAGCTGTCCGTGAATGGTCAGCCGGTGCCGCGTGCCGCCCAACCCGACTTCTTCGATCGGGACAGCATGTCGTACAGCAAGCAGTTCCGCGAGACCTTGGGCAGCAAGTCGTACAACACGCTCAATGACGACGCCCGCCCCGCGTTCATCCCTGGTGCCGCTGCCTTTCCCTTTCACGACAATTGCCGCTACACGGTGGAGGGCGTGACGTGCAAAGTGCCGGCGGGGCACTATTTCATGTTGGGTGACAATCGCGACAATTCCCTGGACTCACGGTTCTGGGGATTCGTGCCCGAAGAGAACATCGTCGGCAAGGCATTTTTTGTCTGGATGAATTTCGGCGACCTGGGGCGCATCGGTTCATTTGAGTGACATCACACAAGCGGGAGAAACTTGACCATGGCATCCAAGCAGCAACAACGCGGTCTTACCTTCATCGGCTTGCTGGTGGTGGGTGGTCTGTTGGCGATTGCCGGCTTGATCGCCGCACAGGTTTTTCCCACCTACATCGAGTACATGGCCGTGCAAAAGGCGGCCAAGAAGGCCGCCGCCGGCACCACGGTGGCCGACGTTCGCAGCATCTTCGACAAAGCCGCCCAAATTGACGATATCCGCTCCATTTCCGGCAAAGACCTGGAGGTGGGCAAGCAAGGCAACAACGTTGTCGTGTCGTTTTCTTATCAGCGCGAGATCCATCTCGCCGGGCCCGCTTACCTCGTGATGAAGTACGCGGGCAGTTCCCAGTGACGCTTTGAACCCTGAACTACTGGCGCTGCAAAAGCGCCTGCAACACCAATTCACCAGTCCGCGCCTTCTTGAGCGGGCCCTGACCCATCGCAGCTTCAGTGCCGATCACAACGAGCGCCTGGAATTCCTGGGCGATTCTGTTTTGAACCTGGCCGTCTCGGGGCTGCTGTTTGAGAAGCTCAACCAGTTGCCCGAAGGCGACTTGTCGCGTGTGCGGGCCAATCTGGTCAAGCAGGACACGCTGGCGGCACTGGCCAACCGCCTGGGCCTGTCTTCCGGCCTTCGTCTGGGCGACGGCGAGAAGCGGTCTGGCGGGAACAAGCGCCCATCCATCCTGGCCGATGCGCTGGAGGCCGTGATCGGCGCCGTCTACCTGGACGCTGGCTTTGACGTGGCGGCCGCCTTGGTGCATCGCCTGTTCGCCGATGTGGACTTGAGCGTGGGCATGAGCGCCATGAGCAAGGACCCCAAGACCGAGTTGCAGGAATGGCTGCAAGCGCGCAAGATGAAACTGCCTGCGTACCGCGTGGTGGCCACCACCGGCGAAGCGCACAAGCAGACCTTTGATGTGGAGTGCGCCGTGCTCGAGACCGGCCATGCCGAGCGCGGCATTGGCGCCTCTCGTCGAGCTGCCGAACAAGCTGCCGCTGCGGCCATGCTGCAGCACCTCACGGCCCGTACCTCACCGAAGGTCCCTTGATCCATGACCAAACCCCCTGAACAGCCGCCCGTCTCTCCCGAACTTGAGGCCATGCTGGCGCGGGCCCTGCGAAAGGCCCCCACCGAGCCGGTGCCCGAGCCGGACGCACAAGAGACCCCCGAGGTCGCCGCGCCCGTCGATCCGGCCGAGCAGCGCTGCGGTTATGTGGCGATCGTGGGCAAGCCCAATGTGGGCAAGTCCACCCTGCTCAATGCTCTGGTGGGGCAGAAGATCAGCATCACCTCGCGCAAGGCCCAGACCACGCGCCACCGCATCACGGGCATGCGCACCGTGGGGCCGACCCAGTTCGTGTTCGTGGACACGCCGGGTTTCCAGACCCGGCACGGCAATGCGCTGAACCGATCCTTGAACAAGACGGTGCTGGGTGCCGTGTCCGATGTGGACCTGATCTTGTTTGTGGTGGAGGCTGGTCACTTCAACCTGGCCGATGCCAAGGTGCTGTCGCTGCTGCCGTCCAACGTGCCGGTGATTCTGCTGGCCAACAAATTTGACCTGGTGCACCGTCGCGGTGACCTGGCGCCCTGGCTGCGCTCCATGCAAGAGCGCCACCCGTTTGCCGAGTTCGTGCCGATGTCGGCCAAGACGCCGCGCGACATTCAGCGCCTGTTTGCCATCTGCGAGAAGTACCTGCCGCAACAGGCGTGGATGTACGAACCCGACGAGCTCACCGACCGCAGTGAGCGCTTCATGGCCAGCGAGATGGTGCGCGAGAAGCTGTTCCGGCTCACGGGCGATGAGTTGCCCTATACCTCCACCGTGATCATCGACAAGTTCGAGGAAGAGGGTGGTCTCAAGCGCATCGCAGCCACCATCGTGGTGGAGCGCGAAGGGCACAAGGGCATGGTGATCGGCGAGAAGGGCGAGAAGCTCAAGCGCATCGGCACCGAGGCCCGCATGGAGTTGGAGAAACTCTGGGGCTGCAAGGTGTTTCTGGAGTTGTGGGTGAAGGTCCGCTCGGGCTGGGCCGACGACGATGCGCGCGTTCGTTCCTTTGGCTACGAGTGATGGCACCCGCGGCCGGGTTTGCCGGGCCACGGTGTTGAAACCGCACTGACCACCAACGCCCCGGGCAGCCCATGGCGCTGAAACGCACGAGCGACGAGCCTGCTTTTGTCCTGCATCGCTACGACTGGAGCGAGGCCAGTCTGGTGCTGGAGGTGTTCACGCGCCACCACGGGCGAATCGCCCTGGTGGCCAAGGGCGTCAAACGGCCCACGTCGCAGTTCCGGCCGGTCTTGCTGCCTTTGCAACCCCTGGCCTTGTCGTGGACGGGCGATGCCGAGGTGAGAACCCTGAAGGCTGCTCAGTGGCAAGGCGGTCATGTGATGCCCACGGGCGATGCCTTGCTGGCAGGCAGCTACCTCAACGAGTTGCTGCTTCGTTTCCTCGCGCGCGACGACGCCCATCCCCAGCTGTTTGATCACTACGCCACCGCCGTGCAGTTGTTGGCCGAGCGGGGCAGCGAGACGCAGTCGCTGGTGGTGCGCGTGTTTGAACTGCTGCTCTTGCGGGACGCGGGTTTGTTGCCCGATCTGGCCCACGACAGCGCCTCTCTTGCGCCGTTGGAGTCCGGGCATTCGTATGTGCTGATGCCCGAGAGCGGCTTGCGCGCGGCGCACGAGGACGATGCCCATGCGCTCGCTGGCGAGCATTGGCAAGCGCTGCAAGAAGCGTTGGACGAGCGCTCGGCTTTCGTGCCGCTGCTGCGCGCGTGCGCCGAGGTGGCGCCCGTGCTGCGAATCCCCCTTCGAAATCTGCTGCACTACCATGGCGGTGTGCGCCAATTTCGCACGCGCCAGTTGATGCTGGACGTGCGCTCGATCACCCGGCAGCACCATCCTTCCACCCCGGCCTTTGACCGCGAATCATGACCCATCGGCACCCCCGCACTGCGCTGTCTGTGAACTTGAACAAGGTGGCCCTCGTTCGCAACACGCGCCACCTCGGCATTCCATCCGTTACCCGTGCGGCCACGCTTTGCCTGCAGGCCGGCGCGGCCGGCATCACGGTGCACCCCCGGCCTGATCAGCGCCACATCCGGCCGCACGATGTGGTTGACCTGCACCAATTGCTCACCGCCTGGCCCGACCGCGAGTTCAACATCGAAGGCAACCCGTTTCACAACCTGATGGACCACGTGCGCGCCTTGCGGCCGCACCAGGCGACCTTTGTGCCCGACAGCGAAGGGCAGTTCACCAGCGACCATGGCTGGCGCTTTCCGCAAGACGCACAGCGCCTCAAGCCCCTCATCGATGAGTGCCACGCACTTGGCGTACGGGTGAGCTTGTTCATGGACGCCGAGGCCGAGCAGATGGCCGCGGCCAAGGCCTTGGGGGCCGATCGAGTCGAGCTGTACACCGAGCCCTATGCCGCCGCCTTCGGCGGACCAGAGCAGGCGGCCCAACTGGCGCGCTTCCGTGCCGCGGCACAGGCCGCCTTGGCGGCGGGGCTGGAGCTGAACGCGGGTCACGACCTGAACCGCGACAACCTCACGCCCTTCCTGCGCGAGGTGCCGGGCATCCTTGAGGTGTCCATTGGCCACGCCTTGATCGCTGACGCATTGGAACTGGGCTATGCCGACACCGTGCGGGCCTATAACCGGTGCATCGACCAGGCCTTTGCATGATCTACGGCATCGGCACCGACGTGTGCGACATCCGGCGCATTGAGGCCACGCTGTCTCGCCAGGGTGACCGTTTCGCCCGAAAGGTGCTGGGTGAGGCCGAGTTCGCCGTCTGGCAGGCCCGCGGCGCGCGTTGGCCTGAGCGTGGCGTGCGCTACCTGGCCACCCGCTTCTCCGCCAAGGAATCGTTTTCCAAGGCCATCGGCCTGGGCATGCGAATGCCCATGACCTGGCGCAGCTGCGAGATCCTCAACCAGCCCTCGGGACAGCCGATCGTCGTGCTCAATGGGGTGCTCAAGACCTGGTTTGAGGAGCGCGGCTTGCGCGCCCACGTCACCGTCACCGACGAATCGGACTACGCCGCCAGCTTTGTGGTGGTCGAGCGCGATGCGTCGTCTCCAGTCTCTGCACCATGAACCCACACGCCCCGCTCATCATTGACGTCGCTGGTCTGCGCCTGAGCGCGATGGACCGCCAGCGCCTGGCCCACCCGCTGGTGGGTGGCGTCATTCTGTTTGGCCGGAACTGGCATGACCGTGCCCAGCTGACTGCCCTGTGCCGCCAGATCAAGTCGGTGCGGCGCGACTTGCTGATCGCGGTGGACCACGAGGGCGGTCGGGTGCAGCGCTTCCGAACCGATGGTTTCACCCACGTGCCGCCCATGGCGGCGCTCGGCGCCATGTGGATGGCGGGCAATGGCGACGGGCAATCCGCGATGGAGGCCATGAACGCCGCCACCGCCGCTGGTTACGTGCTGGGCGCCGAGCTGCGCGCCTGTGGCGTTGACCTGACCTTCGCGCCCGTGCTCGACCTCGATTACGGCGAAAGCTCGGTCATCGGCGACCGCGCCTTTGCCCGCGATCCCCGTGTGGTGACCGCGCTGGCGCAGGCCGCCATGCACGGGCTGCGACAGGCAGGCATGGCCAACTGCGGCAAGCACTTTCCTGGGCACGGTTTTGTGCAGGCCGACTCGCACCACGCCATCCCGGTGGACCGCCGATCGCTCAAGGCCATCCTGGCCGAAGACGCTGCCCCTTACCGCTGGTTGTCCGCCAGTCTCTCGGCGGTGATGCCTGCGCACGTGATCTACCCCAGGGTCGATACCCGCCCAGCCGGCTTTTCGTCTCGCTGGCTGCAGGATGTGCTGCGTCAACGGCTGGGTTTTACGGGGGCGGTCTTCAGCGATGACCTCAGCATGGCAGCGGCCCGCCAGATCGAAGGGCGGCAAGTGGGCTTCAGTGAGGCCGCTCTGGCGGCGCTGGGCGCCGGCGCCGACATGGTCTTGTTGTGCAACCAGTCGGTGGTGGACGGTGGCGCCCCCATCGACCAGGCCATCGACGACCTGGCGCGTGCGGGGGTGCAGGGCCAGTGGGTGCCCTCACCGGCCAGCGAGGAGCGACGGCAAGCGCTGTTGCCCACCGGTGCGGCCTTGGGTTGGGATGAGCTGATGGTGAGTGCCCGCTACATGCAGGCGCTGTCGCTGTTGCCGGCCTGATCGAACTCAGTCCTGCAGGCCCATGCGGTCCAGCAGGTCGGCCACCAGTTCCAGGCGTAGTACCGGGCTGTCGAGCGACATCAGCCGATACTTCATTTCGAGGGGCAGAGGCAGCAACTCGGCCCATCGGTTGGCCAGCCAGGCGCAGTCATCCCACTGATGGGGCGTTGGGACCGGGTGGGTGTCTGGCGTGCCCTGTTGCGCAAGCCCCTCCACCACGCGCTCCAGCGTCTGGCGGGCGGGCAGCAGGTGATCGGGCACGGGCAGGTTGGGCTCGGGTGGGTCGAGCGTGACATCGGCGGTCCACAGACCGTGCGGCAATTGTTCGCGGCGGTTGATGTGAAACCGTTGCAGACCTCGGCACTGCACGAGGTAGAGCCCTGCCTGGGGCTTCTCCAGCTTTTCGATGCGGGCCAGAACGCCAACGGGGTGAAAACCCTCGCGCACGAAACCGGGCTCAGCGCCCTGGGCGCTTGGGGCGCGTCGCCGCACCTCTTCTCCCTCGGTCAGGGTCACCACCCCAAACGGGGCGCCCAGTTGCTGACAGCGTCCGATCATGTCGAGGTAGCGCACCTCGAAGATCTTCAGCGGCAGCACACCGCCCGGGAACAGGACGGTGTGCAGAGGGAAAAGAGGCAGCTGGGTCAGCGTGAGCGGCCCAGCACTCGGCGAGGTCAATCGTTGACCACCGCGTCTGCACTCTGGCGCTGCAGCATGGCCAGGATGCTGGCGACCTGGCCACGCAACTCGCGGCGGTCGCAGATGAAGTCCACCGCGCCCTTGGTTTGCAGGAACTCGGCGCGCTGGAAGCCCTCGGGCAGTTTCACCCGCACGGTGTTTTCGATCACGCGCGGGCCAGCGAAGCCGATCAGGGCCTTGGGCTCGGCAATCACCACATCGCCCACGAAGGCGAAGCCAGCGCTCACGCCACCCATGGTCGGGTCGGTGAGCACGCTGATGTAGGGCAGGCCCTTCTTGGCCAGGCGCGTGAGCGACGCGTTGGTCTTGGCCATCTGCATGAGCGACAGCAGGCCCTCCTGCATGCGGGCGCCGCCGGTGGCGGTGAAGCACACAAAGGGCACCTTCTGGGCGATGGCCTCTTCCACGCCGCGCACGAAGCGCTCGCCGACCACCGAGCCCATGGAGCCGCCCATGAAGTCGAACTCGAAGCAGGCTGCGACCAGGCTGATGCCATGCACCGCGCCACCCATCACCACCAGGGCATCGGTCTCGCCGGTGTTCTCCAGGGCTTCTTTCAGGCGTTCGGGGTACTTGCGGCTGTCCTTGAACTTGAGGGCGTCCACCGGCAGCACTTCTTGCGCCAGCTCGTAGCGGCCCTCGGCATCGAGGAAGGCATTCAGGCGCGCGCGGGCGCCGATGCGGTGGTGGTGGCTGCAGTGCGGGCAGACGTTCTGGTTTTTCTCCAGGTCGTTCTTGTAGAGCACGGCTTCGCAGCTCGGGCACTTGACCCACAGGCCCTCGGGCACACTGCGGCGCTCGGTGGGGTCGGTGGGGGTGATCTTGGGGGGAAGAAGCTTTTCAAGCCAGGACATGGGTCCTCCTATCGGCAATGGACGGCGGATTATGCGTCGAGGGCGTTTCGGATGGTGCGAAGGAAGTTGGCCGCCACCGGCACCACTTTCTCGTAGGGCTCGTCTTCGATGAGCTGGATGAGCTTGCTCCCGATCACCACCGCGTCGGCGGTGCGGCCGATGGCACGCGCGGTGTCGGCATCGCGGATGCCGAAGCCCACCCCCACCGGGATGCTCACGTGCTGGCGAATGCGCGGCAGCATGGCTTCCACCTGTGACACGTCCAGCGTGCCCGCGCCAGTCACGCCCTTGAGCGAGACGTAGTACACATAGCCGCTGGCCACGCGGGCCACCTGGGCCATGCGCTCGTCGGTGGACGTGGGCGCCAGCAGGAAGATCAGGTCCATGTTGTGCTCGCGCAGCGAGCGGGCGAAGTCTTCACACTCTTCGGGCGGGTAGTCCACCACCAGCACGCCGTCCACACCCGCCTCGGACGCATCGCGCACGAAGGCGCCCACGCCGTTTTTCTGGTCGTAGCGCTCGATGGGGTTGGCGTAGCCCATCAGCACCACGGGTGTGGTGCTGTTGCGCTCGCGGAATTTCTTCACCATCGCGAGCACTTGCGGCAGGCCAATGCCAGCGGCCAGCGCTCGGTCACCGGCTTTCTGGATCACCGGGCCATCGGCCGACGGGTCGGAGAAGGGCACGCCCAGTTCGATGATGTCGGCGCCGGCCTCTGCCATGCCGTGCATCAGCTCGGGCGTGATGGCGGGGTAGGGAAAGCCCGCCGTGACGAAGGGAATCAGCGCCTTGCGGTTCTGCGCCTTCAGGGCGGAGAGGGTGTTGTCGATGCGGCTCATTTGCGGACCTCAATCACGGACTCGCCGCCCTTGACCGACTGGCCACGGCAACTGGGGCGGCAATAAAAATCGGCCTTGGACAGGTCGGCCACGGTGCCAATGTCCTTGTCACCCCGACCGGAGAGGTTCACCAGGATGGACTGGTCGGGGCGCATGGTCTTGGCCAGCTTCATGGCGTAGGCCACGGCATGGCTGGACTCCAGGGCCGGGATGATCCCTTCGACACGGCACAGGTAATGGAAAGCCTCCAGAGCCTCGCTGTCGGTGATGCCCACGTACTCGGCGCGGCCGATGTCTTTGAGGAAGGCGTGCTCGGGGCCCACGCCGGGGTAGTCCAGACCAGCGCTCACGCTGTGCGTCTCGGTGACTTGCCCGTGGTCGTTTTGCAGCACGTAGGTGCGGTTGCCGTGCAGCACGCCAGGGCTGCCCATTTGCAGGGACGCCGAGTGCTTGCCGCTGTCCAGGCCTTCACCGGCGGCTTCCACGCCGATCAGGCGGGTGCTGGCGTGGTTGATGTAGGGGTAGAAGATGCCCATGGCGTTGCTGCCGCCGCCCACGCAGGCCACCACCGCGTCGGGCTGCGAGCCTTGGCAGCCGGCTTCCTTGAGCATGTCGGGCATCTGCTTGAGGCACTCTTCCCCGATCACGCTCTGGAAGTCGCGCACCATCATCGGGTAGGGGTGCGGGCCCGCCACGGTGCCGATGATGTAGAAGGTGTTGTCCACGTTGGCCACCCAGTCGCGCATGGCCTCGTTCAGCGCGTCCTTCAGGGTTTTGCTGCCGCTTTCCACCGGCACCACCGTGGCGCCCAGCAGCTTCATGCGGTAGACGTTGGGGCTCTGGCGCTTCACGTCTTCGCTGCCCATGTAGACGATGCACTCCAGGCCATAGCGGGCGCAGATGGTGGCCGTCGCCACGCCGTGCTGCCCGGCGCCGGTCTCGGCAATGATGCGGGTCTTGCCCATGCGCTTGGCCAGCATGGCCTGACCGATCACGTTGTTGATCTTGTGCGCGCCGGTGTGGTTGAGGTCTTCGCGCTTCAGAAAGATCTGCGCACCACCCATTTCGCGGCTCATGCGCTCGGCGTGGTAGACCGGGCTGGGCCGTCCCACGAAGTGCGCCAGTTCCTTACGGAATTCGGCCAGGAACTCAGGGTCGTGCTGGTAGCGGGCGTAAGCCGCCTTGAGCTCGTTGATCGCATGGGTGAGCGTTTCGCTCACGAAGCTGCCGCCGTAGATGCCGAAATGGCCGCGGGCGTCGGGTTGCTGATAGGAGGTCTGCATGGTGGTGTCGATTCGGGGTTGGCCCGCCCCCGAGGCGAACACTCAGGAGGGGGAAGACAGCGAGAGGTCGGCCGCACGCACGGCCGCCACGAAAGCCTGGATCTTGTCGGCGCACTTGATGCCCTTGGACACCTCGACGCCGGAACTCACGTCAACGGCCCAGGGCCGAACGAGCCGGATGCCATCGGTCACGTTTGCAGGCGTGAGTCCACCAGACAAAACGAGGCGAGAGCTGGCGTTTAGTCGAGGGTGTGACCAAGGGAAAGCCGTCCAGTCGAAAGATTGACCGCTGCCGCCATAGCCCTCGACGTGGGCGTCGAGAAGCAGGGCTTGAGCGGATGCATAGTCCTGCGCGTATTTTAGGAGATCGAAGCCTTGCCCGGCCGGGCCAGGGGGAACCCGGGCGGCTCGAATGAACGGGCGCCCGCTGGCGAGGCAGTCGGCCGGGGTTTCGTCGCCGTGAAACTGCAGCAGCGCATGCGGAACTGCCGCCGTGGCCCGGGCGATCCACTCGGGGCTGGCGTTGACGAAGAGCAGCACGGGTGTCACGAAGGCGGGCAGCCGCGCCGCCAGCTCGCCGGCGCGCTCGGGCGACACGAAGCGCGGGCTTTTCTCGTACAGCACGAAGCCAATGGCGTCGGCGCCGGCCTGAGCGGCGAGCTCGATGTCTTGCTCGCGGGTCAGCCCGCAGATCTTGATGCGCGTGCGGTGCAGGGTGGGCATGTCAGGGCAGCCAGTCAAACAGCGGGGTGCGCTCCGGCAAGCCCCAGGCGGAATCGTAGATCGGCCCGAGAAAATGCAGGCCGTCAGGGGAGAAGGTGGGGGCGGCGGCGTCGCGGCTGCGCGCGGCCAGCACCTCGGCCATCCAGGCAGGCGGGCGGTTGCCGGTGCCCACGGCGATGAGGCAGCCCATGATGTTGCGGATCATGTGGTGCAGGAACGCGTTGGCCTCGAACTCAAAGCGCCAGTAGGCGCCGCGTCGTGAGATGTCAATGCGGTTCAGGGTCTTCACGGGTGTGTGTGACTGGCAGCCCGATGCCCGAAAGGACGTGAAGTCGTGCTCCCCCAGCAGCATTTGCGCGGCTTGCTGCATGGGCTCCAAGGCCAGGGGGCGGAACACCCAGCCGACCTGGCCCGAGTCGACGCTGGGACGCACCGGCGATTCGAGCAGCACATAGGCATAGCGCCTGGCTTTTGCGCTGGCCCGGGCATGAAAGCTAGATGGCACCGCGCGAGCCCATTGCACCGCAATGTCCGGTGGCAGGAAGGTGTTGGTGCCGCGCACCCAGGCGTTGTCTGGCCGTTGCAGGGGGGTGTCGAAGTGCACCACCTGCATCAGGCCATGCACCCCTGCGTCGGTGCGTCCGGCACACAGCGTGCGCACTGGTTCGGCAGCGGTGAAGCGCGTGAGCGCCATCTCCAACTGGTCTTGAACGGTCTGGCCGCTCGGCTGACTCTGCCAACCATCGTAAGCCCGGCCATTAAAGCTCACGCCCAGCGCGATGCGTTGCATCGGGCTGGGCGTTGGGGGGGAAGCGGAGTCGTCGGTCAAGTCAGGTGGCTGGGTCAGGACAGATCGGCCAGGAAGGCCGTGGCCTTGGTCTTGAGTGATCCGGTGGCCTCGGCCAGCACCTCTTCGGCCAATGAGCGTGCGCCTTCCAGGTCACCGATGGCGCGGAATTCCTCCGCCAGCGACAGCTTGGTCTCCAAGGGATTCTCTTCGGTGAGGGCTGGGGCCTCGGTGGCGGTGGCGGTGTCAGCCGGCGATCCCAAATCGAGGTTGAGGTCGTTCAGGTCGAAGCTGAGGGCCTCAGCGGCCGGCGCAGGCGCTGCGTCCGTGGCGTCGGCGGCCGCGTCCAGGTCAAAGCTGGGCAGGTCCAGTGCGGGCGCCTCGGTGGGCTCCGCTGGCAATGCACCAAGAGACGACGGGCTGGCGGCGCTGGTGGCAGGGATATCGAAATCGAGGTCCAGTCCCAGGTCGGGCATGTCATTGGTGGCTGGCGACAGCGGCTCGGGTGCGGCTGTGGCCGGCGCAAGTCCACGGGGCGAACTGGTCAGGGCATCGGTGGAGCTGAGGTCATCCAGGCGGGACACCGGGCCGTTTTGTGCGGGCTCGCCGCCAAGTTCGTCCAAAGAGAGATCGAGGTCGATGTCCGGCGTGGCCGACGCGATGGGGCTCAGGCTGGCCAGTGAACTGCCTTCGAAGGGCCTGGTGTGCACCATCTCGGGCGCCGTGCCTCCTGCTGCCGCAGCCGACTTGGCCGGTGGGGTGCCGCCCGGTTGATACAGCGGGTTGTTGGGGTCGAGGTCCCGGCCCAGTTCGCAGGCCCGGTCCCACTCGGGTCCCTGACCACTGGTGAGGCCAAAGGCCTCGGCGGCCACCACCTCGAAGGCGCGGGCGTCGCGGCGCTTGGCGTAGATCTCCAGCAATTTGCCATGGATCGCCACCCGGGTGGGCGAGCTGCGCATGGCTTCCTTGAGGATTTCTTCTGCCTGCAGGTCTCGCCCGTAGGCCAGGTAAACGTCTGCTTCAGCCACGGGGTCAACATCCCCGGCGGCATCGAGCTGGCTGGGCGAATACACCATCGACGAGCCAGTAGCGGTGGCCTCGGCCGTGTCGATGCGCTGCCCACCGCTGGAGCCGAAGAACGAGTCGGGCTGCAGACGGCTTTCCAGGAAGGAGCTGTCCACGCTGCTGGTGGCTTTGCGTTGGCGCGCACGGTACAGCCCCAGGCCCGCCAACAGGGCGGCCAGCACGCCACCGAGAGGAAGCAGGAGGGGGTTGGCCAGAAGATCGTCCAACACCGAGGGTTCGCTCACCGGCTCAGGCTGGGGTGCCTTTGTGGTGACCTTAGGGGCAGGGGGCGTGACGGGCGCGGTGGGGGCTGTCGGTGCCGCCGGCTCGCTGGCAGCCGCCACGGAGGACGCTGCAGGCTCGGTGGGCAAGGTGGCCTGTGGCGCAGCGCTGGTCGGCGCAGAAGCCTCAGGTGCCGCCACTGGCGCGGCCGGTGCGGCGGTTGGCGCAACGGGTGTGGCAGGCGCGGCGGGTGCGGCTGCTGCAGGGGCGCTGGGAGCGGCCGGTGACGGCGGGGCTGCGTTCGGTGCGACGGCGCCCAGTTTGCCCAGCTCTTCGATGTTGCGCGCGAGCTCTGCCACGCGCTGCTCGGTGTCCTTGGCCTGGCGCTGCTGCGCGATTTTGTCCTCGGCGGCGGCTTTGCCCGGCGCCGCTTCCTTGGAAAGGGTCAGCTTGTCGGCGGTGGGCGGAGCGGGGCGTTGGTCGCGCACCTCGGTTTGCACGCGCCCAGAGGTGCTGCGGTCGGCGTTGCCAACGGCCGCTGCAGGTGCCGCACCGGCCAGGCGCCGTCGGAACTCGTCGAAATCCCGGCTCTGAGCGGCAATGGTCTGCCGTGCCTCGCCAGCATCGATCGAGGCCGCATCGTTGGCGCTGGGGATGTCAATGACCGTGCCAGAGCGAAGTCGGTTGACGTTGCCGCCGATAAAGGCGTTGGGGTTGGCCCGCAGCATCGCCACCAGCATCTGGTCCAGTGACACGGTGGGGGGCGCATGTTTTAGGGCCAAACCACTGGCGGTGTCGCCCGATCTCACTTTGACCTGCGTGTTCCCCGAGGAGGCCTTGGGGGCGAGCGCGACTGGCGCGGGTGCGGGCGCTACGGTCGTGGGGGCCGGCGAAGGCGCGGTGGCGCGCGGTGCCGCCGGCGCGGCGGCCACGCGAGGTGGGGCTGCAGATGGGGCTGGCGCAGCCGACACGGCCGGGGCAACGGGCTGCGGAGCGGGCTTGGTCGCCTTCAGCGCAGGCGGGTCGAACAGCAGGGTGTAGTCGCGCACCAGCCGACCCGAAGACCAGTTGGCCTCGACGATCAAGTCGACAAAAGGCTCGTTCACCGGTCGCGTGCCCGTGAGGCGAAGGTAAGCCCGGCCGTCTTGGCGTCGCTGCAGGGTTACCGTCAGGGCATTGAGCACCGGGCTCACGTCGATGCCGGCTGCCCGGTACGCCTCAGATGAGGCCAGGTTGACCCGCAGGCTGGAGGCCTCGTCGGGTGTGATGTCGGGAATGTCGATTTCCGCCCGAAGGGGCTCGCCCAACACCGACTGCACCACCACCCGGCCAAGGGCCAGGGCGTTGGCGTCCAGCGGCTGCCCAAGACCGATGGTGAGCAGCGCTGCAGCCGCCACGGCATTCAGCCGGGCAAGCCCTCGGGCACCGGTTTGCGTCAGGGGCAAACCGTCTTGAGCGGCAGGAGAAGGGCGGGTGTTGGCTGGCACTTGGACCTCGACGTGAAAAACCGAAAATCGACCATAGCATCAAGGAATTACGCTGACAAGCTAACAATCCGCTTGAGTTTCAAAGCCGGCCGCCCATCAATTTTCGTGAGGGACATCACGTTGCAGGGGCGCAACGTGATGCCCTCACTTCCCCGACATTCGGGGCAACACAAACTGGCGTTCAGGCGCCCAACAGGATGCGCAGCATGCGGCGCAGCGGCTCAGCAGCACCCCACAGCAGCTGGTCGCCAATGGTGAAGGCGCCCAGGTACTCGGGACCCATGGCCATCTTGCGCAGGCGGCCCACCGGAATGGTCATGGTGCCGGTCACCGCCACCGGGGTCAGGTCCTTCAGCGTGGCCTCGCGGGTGTTGGGCACCACCTTCACCCATTGGTTGTCGGCGGCAATCATGGCTTCAATGTCGGCCAGTGGCACGTCTTTCTTGAGCTTGAACGTGAGGGCCTGCGAGTGGCAGCGCATGGCGCCCACCCGAACGCAGAAGCCGTCCACCGGCACGGCGGCGGTACCAAAACCTTCGCCCTGACCGAGGATCTTGTTGGTCTCGGCCATGCCTTTCCACTCTTCGCGGCTCACGCCATTGCCCAGGTCTTTGTCGATCCAGGGAATGAGCGAGCCACCCAGCGGCACGCCGAAGTTGGCGGTTTCGGCTTCGGTGAGCGACCGCTGCTTGGCGATCACCTTGCGGTCGATTTCAAGAATGGCGCTCTTGGGGTCGTCCAGAAGGGGGCGCACCTCGGCATTGAGGGTGCCGTATTGCGTGAGCAGCTCGCGCATGTGCTGTGCGCCACCGCCGGAGGCCGCCTGGTAGGTCTGGGTGCTCATCCACTCGACCAGGCCGGCCTTGTAGAGCGCGCCCACGCCCATGAGCATGCAGCTCACGGTGCAGTTGCCGCCCACCCAGTTGTTGCCGCCCTTGGCCAGTGCGCTCTTGATGACCGGCATGTTCACCGGGTCCAGGATGATGACCGCGTCGTCCTTCATGCGAAGGGTGGAGGCGGCGTCGATCCAGTGGCCGGTCCAGCCAGCGGCGCGCAGCTTGGGGAAGACCTCGGTGGTGTAGTCGCCACCTTGGCAGGTGATGATGATTTCGCAGCGCTTGAGCGCTTCGATGTCGTGCGCGTCTTGCAGCTTGGTTTCGTTCTTCGCCATCGCGGGGGCTTGGCCGCCCGCGTTGGAGGTGGAGAAGAACACGGGTTCGATGAGGTCGAAGTCTTTTTCTTCGACCATGCGGTCCATCAGGACGGAGCCAACCATGCCCCGCCAACCCACAAGCCCAACCAGTTTCGTCGTCATGTCAATGCCCTTTCAAAAAAACAACCTGTTTTTCCCCGGCTCGTCCTGCCGGGTAAGGGCGCGACGAACCGGAGCTGAATCAGCCCTTGGTAATGGTTTTGGTAATCGCCTTCACGACGGCGTCACCCATCTCGCGGGTGCCCACCTTCGTGGTGCCTTCCGACCAGATGTCGGCCGTGCGCAGACCAGACGCGAGCACGCTGGCGACGGCGGATTCGATCCGGTCGGCGGCGGTGGGCTGGTTGAGTGAGAAGCGGAGCATCATGGCAGCGGACAAGATTGTAGCCAGCGGGTTGGCGATGCCCTTGCCCGCGATGTCCGGTGCGCTGCCGTGGCTGGGCTCGTACAGGCCCTGGTTCTTCGCGTTCAGCGAGGCCGAGGGCAGCATGCCGATGGAGCCGGTGAGCATGGCCGCCTCGTCGGAGAGGATGTCTCCAAACATGTTGCCGGTGACGACCACGTCAAACTTCTTGGGCGCACGCACCAGTTGCATGGCGGCGTTGTCCACGTACATGTGCTCGAGCTCGACGTCGGGGTACTCCTTGTGCACGTCGGTGACCACGTCTTTCCAGAACTGGAAGGTTTCCAGCACATTGGCCTTGTCAACGCTGGTGACCTTCTTGTTGCGCTTGCGCGCGGCCTGGAAGGCCACGTGGGCGATGCGCTCGATCTCCGGGCGCGAGTAGCGCATGGTGTCAAAGGCTTCTTCGGCACCGGGGAAGTGGCCATCGGTGGCCACGCGGCGGCCGCGGGGCTGGCCGAAATAGATGTCTCCGGTCAGCTCACGGATGATGAGGATGTCCAGCCCGGCGATCAGCTCGGGCTTGAGGCTGGAGGCGTTCACCAGCTCGGGGTAGCAGATGGCCGGGCGGAAGTTGGCGAACAGACCCATGTGCTTGCGCAGGCCCAGGATGGCTTGTTCCGGGCGCAGGGGGCGGTCGAGCTTGTCGTATTTCCAGTCGCCCACGGCGCCGAACAACACCGCGTCGGCTTGCATCGCCAGTTTCAGGGTGGACTCAGGCAGGGGGTGGCCATGGGCCTCGTAGGCGGCACCGCCCACCGGGGCGGTTTCCATCTCGAACGACAGGTCGAGCACGTTGAGGACCTTGACCGCCTCGGCCACGATTTCGGTGCCGATGCCGTCACCCGGAAGAACTGCGATTTTCATGTGTGTGTTTTGCGATCGAAGGGCTTACTGCCCGACCATGGTGTGGGCGAGCCAAGGCTTGGTGGCCAGGCGCTGTGACTCGTAGGCGGCGATCTTGTCTTTGTGGCGCAAGGTCAGACCGATGTCGTCGAGGCCGTTGAGCAGGCAGTACTTGCGGAAGGGCTGCACGTCAAACGGAATCTCTTCACCCTGCGGTTTCACGATCACCTGGCGCTCCAGGTCGATGGTGAGTTCGTAGCCGGGGAAGGCCGCCACTTCGTCGAACAGCCGGGCCACCGTGGCTTCGGGCAGCACGATGGGCAGCAGGCCGTTCTTGAAGCAGTTGTTGAAGAAGATGTCGGCGAAGCTCGGGGCGATCAGGGCGCGGAAGCCGTACTGCTCAATGGCCCAGGGCGCGTGCTCGCGCGAAGAGCCGCAGCCGAAGTTCTGGCGCGCCAGCAACACCGAAGCGCCCTGGTAGCGCGACTGGTTCAGGACGAAGTCCGGGTTGGGCTTGCGCGAGGTCGGGTCTTGGCCGGGCTCGCCGTGGTCCAGGTAGCGCCACTCGTCGAACAGGTTGGGGCCAAAGCCGGTCTTGCGGATCGACTTGAGGAACTGCTTCGGGATGATGGCGTCGGTGTCGACGTTTTCCCGGTCCATGGGGGCCACGAGGCCCTTGTGTACGGTGAAGGCTCTCATTTATTTCTTCTTGGCCGCGTCTTCGAGGACTTGGCCGCCTTTCTGGATGTCCTGGCCAATGCCTTGAACGGTGTTGCAACCCACCAGCGCGAACACGGCGCTCAGGGCGAAGAGGGCAGCGATCTTTCTCATGGAGTCTCCTTTCAGGCGAATTGGCGGATGTCGACGAAATGGCCGTGAATGGCGGCGGCCGCGGCCATGGCGGGTGACACCAGATGGGTGCGCCCACCGTTGCCCTGGCGGCCTTCGAAGTTGCGGTTGCTGGTGGAGGCGCAGCGCTCGCCGGGCTCCAGGCGGTCGGCGTTCATGGCCAGGCACATCGAGCAGCCGGGCTCGCGCCATTCGAAGCCGGCGGCCTTGAAGATCTCGTGCAGGCCTTCGCGCTCGGCCTGTGCCTTCACCAGGCCAGAGCCAGGCACCACGAGGGCCAGCTTGATGTTCTTGGCCACCTTCTGGCCGAGTTTTTTCACCACGGCGGCGGCTTCGCGCATGTCTTCGATGCGGCTGTTGGTGCACGAGCCGATGAACACCTTGTCGACGAAGATGTCGTTCAGCGGCTTGCCGGGTTCCAGCGCCATGTAGGTGAGGGCGCGCTCGATGGCACCGCGCTTGACCGCGTCTTTTTCCTTGTCGGGGTCGGGCACGGTGGCATCAATGCCCAGCACCATCTCGGGTGAGGTACCCCAGGTGACTTGCGGCACGATCTGCGAGGCGTCGAGTTCGACCACGGCATCGAACTTGGCGCCCGGGTCGGAGTGCAAGGTCTTCCAGTAGGCGACGGCCTGGTCCCATTCGACCCCCGTGGGGGCCAGCGGGCGGCCTTTGACGTACTCGATGGTCTTGTCGTCCACGGCCACCAGGCCCGCGCGGGCGCCGGCCTCAATGGCCATGTTGCACACCGTCATGCGGCCTTCCATGCTCAGGGCGCGGATGGCCGAGCCGGCGAATTCGATGGTGTAGCCCGTGCCGCCCGCCGTGCCGATCTTGCCGATGATGGCGAGAACGATGTCTTTGGCGGTGCAGCCTTTTTGCAGATCGCCGTCCACCTTGATCAGGAGGTTCTTGGCTTTTTTGGCCAGCAGGGTTTGCGTGGCCAACACGTGCTCGACCTCGCTGGTGCCGATGCCGTGTGCCAGGGCACCAAATGCGCCATGCGTGCTGGTGTGCGAGTCGCCGCAGACCACGGTCATGCCGGGCAGGGTGGCGCCGTTTTCCGGGCCGATGACGTGCACGATGCCCTGTCGCTGCGACATGAAGGGGAAGAAGGCGGCGGCGCCGAATTCCTTGATGTTGGCGTCGAGCGTGACGATCTGCTCTTTGCTGATCGGATCGGCAATACCGTCATAGCCGCGCTCCCAGCCGGTGGTGGGGGTGTTGTGGTCGGCCGTGGCCACCACCGAGCTCACCCGCCACACCTTGCGGCCGGCCTGGCGTAGGCCCTCGAACGCCTGGGGGCTGGTGACTTCGTGCACCAGGTGGCGGTCGATGTAGAGAACGGCGGTGCCGTCTTCTTCGGTGTGGACGACGTGTTCGTCCCAGATCTTGTCGTAGAGCGTGCGTGCCATGTCGATTCGGTGGGGTCGATCGGGGTGACCGGGCGACGATTTTACGGGGTC
>FWPV01001555.1_pt1 | contig 63001 bp, 54 predicted proteins | sample 2228371 | NCBI WGS metagenome assembly FWPV01 (sample SAMEA103939776, study PRJEB20133) | metagenome
CGGCTCGCGGAGCAGCCGCGGCCGCCGCGCCGGACTCTCAGGGACTAGAGTGCTCCCGGATGCACTGCTTCGAGCAGCTTCTTGAGACCTTCCGCGATGCGGGGCCCAGGCCGGGTGATGATCACGTCATCGATCAAGATTACCCGACCCTCCTTCACCGCCTTGAGCTGAGAGAAGCGGGGATCCTGCACGAATTCGTCGATGCTCTTATAGGCAGTGTTCGGCAAGAGGACGACGTCGGGGTCAGCCGCGATGAGTTGCTCGGGGGCAAACTGATAGTAGGCCTGAGCGGGGCCGCTCGTACCCTGCATGGAACCTACATTGGTGGCATGCACCACGGTCAGCAGCTCGTCCACGAAAGAACCAGGACCGGCTGTCCACAGGGTGTTGTCGAGAGCATAAAACACCTTGGGCGATTCACCGGTGGCGGCCGCCGCCTCACTTATCTGCTTTATCTCGCTCTTGAGTTTCTCTACCAAGCTAGTCGCTTCGGCGGTCGCGCCGGTGGCGGCTCCCACTGCCTGGATGTTGGCGTAGATGCCCTCGAGAGAGTCGGGGTTGAGGATCATGACCGCTGCTCCTGCCTGCTCTACCGGGGCCAGGGCCTCCTCATTTCCGGAGTAGCCTACGACGAGGTCAGGGCTCAAGGCCATGATCGCTTCCGTGTTGGCCTGGAAATCACCCACCTTGGGAAGAGCCGCTGCTTCCGGAGGATAATCGCACAGCGAGGTCACTCCGACCACCCGGCTGCCGACGCCCAGCGCGAACAGCATCTCCGTGCTGGCGGGGGCGGTGGAGACTATGCGCTCGGGTCTAGCGCTGATGGCGACCGTTTTCCCGTTGTCATCGGTCACTGTGACGGGGAAGCCGGGGCTGGCCGCAGTGGTGGAGGTCTCGGCTTTGTCCGAACCACAGGCGACGAAGACTAGACCGGCTGATACCACCAACAGCAGCACCAAGGTGAGTGCCAGCCACCCGGAGACCGCGATTCCCTTCGTGCGCAGAAGACTGGAGGGCTGGGGTGAGCGCGATTGCTCTGAACTACGGCGTAGCGTCGAATGCCCGAGCATACGGACTCCTTTCGGTTCGACTACGTTGGTCACGACCTGCAAGATGGTGGAGAGCAGTGCAGCTACTCCCCGGCCGGACCACGCTAGGGTCGAACCGAGTGGCGCCCGCAAGTCGGGCGGAGTTCGCTCTCTCCGCGGAAAGCGTCTGCTCCTCCTCTACAGCAGGTATCTGACTCCCGGACCTTGCTGGCCTCGAATCGACCCGCTGGTCACGACCTTAAGTCCGGATACAGTGGCGGGACCGCGCCGGCCTCTCACCGGCTTCCCTCTCGGCCGCAGCCGCCCGATCAGCAGCTACGGCCTGACTGTAGAGGCACCAATCTTGCGCCGAAATCCTAACACCGAACCGGAGCGCTGTCTACCGCTGTGTCGAAGCCGCCCCAGTTTTGGTACGCTTTGCGAGTGAAAAGCTCCGTGAGCATAGCGCTCTTTTTTCTGCTGAGCGGCTTCTTCCTGGCTACTCTGCTCGGCTCGATCGAGCGGAACCGACGGCTGCTCGCTGTGGCCGGTGCCCTGCTCGCTGCCCTTGTCTGCATCATCGTGTTTGTGCGGCCTGTCCAACTGCCTTCGCTCTCCTCTCTGCGGGACGGCACTGCTAATGCCGTCTTTGTGCCCACGTCAGCGACCGCAGCGGAGAGTCCGGATGAGGTCAGCACCTCCACCACCATGGCCGATTCCACGGACGGGCAGTCACCCCAGCCGACCAGGAGGTGACTGCGCAGTGACGCTAGGTCGGGATTTCACCAGTCACAAGGACCACGAGGGTCTCACCTATCGCGAGGCGGGCGTCGACATCGCTGCCGGCGAAGAGGCCGTGGATCTTATCAAGGCTGACGTGGAGAGCACCTACATTCCGGGGGTGTTGGGATCCTTGGGGGGGTTCGCCGGGATCTTCCAATTGCCGGCCGGGCTCAAGGAGCCGGTACTTGTCACTTCCACCGACGGCGTGGGTACCAAGCTGCTGCTCGCTCAACAAGCCCAAAGGCTTGAGAGCGTTGGCATCGACCTGGTGGCCATGTCGGTCAACGACGTTCTCACCGTGGGGGCTCGTCCCCTTCTCTTCCTTGACTACGTGGCCGTCGGCCGGCTGACTCCCAGTGAGATGGCTCGCATCATCGGGGGAGTGGCGGCGGGGTGTCGCGAAGCCGGATGTGCGCTGGTGGGGGGCGAGATGGCCGAGATGCCGGGTCTTTACGCCCCTGGCGAGTTCGACTTGGCGGGCTTCTGCGTGGGTCTGGCGGAGCGGGGCGACCTTGTCGACGGCTCTGAGGTCGAGGAAGGCGATGTTGTGCTGGGTCTGGCTTCAAGCGGCTTCCATTCGAACGGTTATTCGCTTCTAAGGCGGGTGTTGGAGGTGAGCGGCCTGGGCCTGTCTGATCAATTCCCTCAGAGTGAAGAGAGTGTCGTCGACGTGCTCCTGCGTCCCACTCGTATTTATGTGCGAAGCGTCCTGCGTCTTCTCGACCAAGGCGTCCCCGTGCGGGCTATGGCCCACATAACGGGAGGTGGCATGATTGGCAATCTCTCCCGGGTCATCCCTGCGCATCTCTCGGCTCGGCTCGATTTCACTGCGTGGCGCGTTCCCCCGGAGTTCCGCGTCATCCAGGAACTGGGGGGGATCACCGACAAGGAGATGTTCACTACTTTCAACATGGGAGTGGGCTACGTGCTGGTGGTGCCGGCAGCCGCTGCCGACACCGCTCGCGGACTGTTGCTCGATAGCGGCGAGCGGGTCATGGCGTTGGGCAGCATCGTACGTGGCGGGCCCCGGGTGGTGTTGGAGGGTATCTCGTGACTATGTCTAGGGACGACCCGAAGAACGGGCTGGCCCGACTGTTCCGGTTGGCCGTACTCGCTTCGGGCAGTGGTTCGAACCTGCAAGCGATCATCGACCAGCTCCACCGTCCGCAGGTGGTGGTCAGGGATCTCTCCGAAGCCATGTCCGACGGCGGCGACGCGGTCCCCCCGGCCGCGGCCAGCCCGGCCCGTTGGGAGCCTCTCCTCCCGGGGGAGCCCCGGATGGAGGTGGTCCTGGTGCTGAGTGACGTACCCGAGGCCTTCGCTCTCACCAGGGCGCGACGGGCTGGGATCCCCACCCGGGTGCTGGCCCCTCGTGACTTCGCCAGCCGGGAGGAACACGATCTGGCTCTGGTAGCCGCCCTTTGTGAAGCCGAGCCCGATCTAGTAGTGCTGGCCGGCTACATGCGTTTGCTTTCACCGGCGGTGGTCCGCGCCTTCCCCTATCGCATCATCAACCTCCATCCCGCTCTTCTTCCCTCGTTCCCGGGCACCAGCGCTATCCGGGACGCCCTGCGCTACGGGGTGAAGATAACGGGAGTGACCGTTCATTTCGTCGACGAGGGGATGGATACCGGGCCCATCATCGCGCAAGAGGCCGTAAGAGTGGAGGAAGGCGACACCGAGGAAACACTTGCCCCCCGCATCCACGCCGTCGAGCACAGGCTGCTGCCCCACACCATCAGACTCCTTGCCGCGGGTCGAGTGAAGCCTCCCCTTCCAGGAAGCCGGGTGGTGACGGTAGACTGAGAAACCGCGGGGGCTGTGTTGGTAGCGGTGAGGCAGTAAGCAGAGGAGGAGAAGTGAAGGTAGCGCGGGCTTTGGTATCGGTGTCGGACAAGGGTGGCCTCGAGTCCTTCGTGCGGGGTCTGGTGGAGCTGGGGGTGGAGATCATCTCCACTGGGGGGACAGCCCGCCATCTGCGCGAGGCGGGATTGCCGGTCACCGGAATCTCCGAGGTCACGGGTTTCCCCGAAATCATGGACGGACGGGTCAAGACTCTGCACCCGGCCATCCACGGGGGCATATTGGCCGACCGGGGGCGGTCGAGTCACATGGAAGCCATTGCCGACCTGGGTATCAAGCCTATCGATCTGGTGGTGGTCAACCTCTATCCCTTTGAGGCGACAGTGGCTCAGAGAGGGGTGACAGAGGCCGAGGCCATCGAGAATATCGACATCGGCGGGCCCTGCATGGTAAGGGCGGCGGCGAAGAACTTCACCTGGGTGGGCATCGTCACCGATCCGGCGGACTATGAGGCGGTCCTGGCCGAACTGCGGGCGAACCAGGGAGAGTTGTCTTTGGAGACGCGTCGCCGGTTGGCTGCCAAGGCCTTCCACCACACTGCTCACTATGACGCGGCCATCGCCACCTGGTTTGCGGAAGCGGAGCCCGGATTCCCAGAGTATCTGCTTCTCGACCTGGTGAAGGTGAAGGATCTGCGTTACGGGGAGAACCCGCACCAGCGCGCGGCCTGGTATGCCTCTGCGGGGCCCGAGGGGGAATCCGCCGGACGGCTTGAGCAGCTCCATGGTCAACAACTGTCTTTCAACAACCTGCTTGATCTGGATTCGGCTCGGCGCGTGCTTGAAGAGTTCACGCTCCCCTGCTGCGTCATCATCAAGCACAACAACCCCTGCGGGGTGGCAGTGGCTGAATCAGTGGCTGCTGCCTATGAGAAGGCTTTCTCGTGCGATCCCGTATCGGCCTTTGGAGGAGTCATAGCTGTCAACCGGGTGGTCGATGAAGGTCTGGCTCGTCTACTTTCCACCAATTTCATCGAAGTGCTTTGGGCTCCCGGCTACACTGCCGAAGCCCTGGAGATCCTCACCCTGAAGAAAGACATCCGCATCCTTACCGGCCAGCAGAACCGTGACACCTGTGGCACCTATGACATGAAGCGCATCTACGGCGGGATGCTGGTTCAAGATTGGGACTGCGAAGTCGACCAGCGGGAGAACATGCGGGTGGTGACTACCCGCCAGCCGACCGAGGAAGAATGGGGCGACCTGCTCTTTGCTTGGCGAGTGGCCAAGCACACCAAGTCCAATGCCATCATCTTGGCCAAAGACCTGATGACTGTCGGCATCGGGGCTGGACAGATGAGCCGAGTGGATTCGGCCAACCTGGCGGTGAGTAGAGCCCGCTTCCCGCTGCAAGGGTGTGCGGTGGCCTCGGATGCTTTCTTCCCCTTCCCTGACGCTCTCGAGGTGGCGGCAAACGCTGGGGCTACCTGCGTCATCCATCCGGGCGGCTCCATCCGCGATGACCAGGCTCTCGCGCTGGCGGAGTCGCGGGGCATGGCTATGGTAGTCACGGGGCGGCGACACTTCCGGCATTGAACCTCAGGGCCGGAGCAGGGACGCGAAGCGGACCAGCGACCGGCGAGGGAAAGTCATTTTTGGGCGAAGGGGCCGGCTTGGGGCCGGCCCCTTCGCCTACCTGCGGGTGGTAGACCAGCCGGTTCGCCTCCCTGCGGGCGGCAGACCAGCCCGCCTGTCAGTCCTGGTCTAGTCTCGGGAGACCACCCCTATGACGTCGATCTCCACCAGGAATTCGGGCCGAGCCAAGCCGACCTGCATGAAGGTGCTGGCCGGGGGCTCTTCCACCAGACGGGGGGCGTATTTCTGGTAGTACTCCAGCTCGGTCTTCCGCATTTTCGGATAATCCTCGAGGTTCTTGAGCAGCATCAGCGTCTTTACGATGTTGTCCATGCAACTGCCCGCTTCTTCCATGCATTTGCGGACTTTGTCCAAGGCGATGATCATCTGCTCCTCGAAGACGTCCGTCTCCACTCGCATCGTTTCATCGTTCTGACCCTGGCAGCCGGAGACGAAGATCAGGTTGCCCACCACCACGGAGTTCGCGAACTTGGGCGATTCCGGGGGGAAGTTGGGGTAGGCCAGCTTCTTGCCACCCCAGTAGGCCGGGTAGTACTTGACAGTTTCGCCGGACTTGCTCATCCGAAAGCCTCCTTCAGGTAGTGCGGGACGGCTACGCCCCGGCGAGGCGCAGCGCTTCTTGACACTGTCTCATAACAATGTCCCAGAGAGGGATGCGGGTCAATGTCAAGCCATGGTGGCGGGGCCGGTCAACAAAGACAAAGGCGGGCGCGGTCAGCGAAGAAACCCAGCCGGGCGCGTTCTCGCGGGGCGGGTGGACTCACCAGCCTCTTGTAATCTGCCAGCTACGACCGCAGAGCCGGGCCAGGGGTCGCGGCCAGGCCGGCGCCATCCGGTCGATCGTCCTCGGCCGGGCCGGCGCCATCCGGTCGATGACCCTCGCTCAGGCGCTCATCATCCGGTCGAGAAGCCCGAACAGGAGGTCCCTGCAGGCAGTGTAAGGCGCCTCGGCACAGAGTACCTGGTCACGGGTGGCCACCCAGGGTTCACTCGGGGTCTGCGCACCCGCTTCCCCGGCGAGTTCGTGACCCGCGTTCTCCACTAGTTGCGACACAGTGTCCGGCGTCTCCTCCAGGTGGAACTGCAGTCCCACCACTCGTCCCTGGTCGATGACCAGGGCTTGGTGCGGGCAGGCGGCCGACGAAGCCGCCCATACCGCTTGCGGCGGGATCTCGAACATGTCGCCGTGCCAATGGAAAGCCTCGAATCGCGCGGGAAAGCCAGCGAAAACCGCTAGTCTGCGTCCAGCCGGCGTCAACTCGACTGGATACCAGCCTATTTCTTTGTGAGGGGCGGGGCGGACGGCAGCTCCAAGGGCAGCAGCGATGAGCTGCGCGCCCAGACAGATCCCGAGCACGCGTCCCCCCATCATGACGGCTCTGCGGATGAAATCCCGCTCGGCAGGCAGCCAAGGATGTTCCGCATCCTGGTAGACGCTCATCGGTCCTCCCAGGACTACCAAGAAGTCGAAAGCGGTCGGATCAGGCAAAGGGGGTTTATCGTTGTCCACCCGCCAAAGCTCAGTGCTCATCACCGAGTGACCGCGGCTGTCGGCCCATTCGGCGATGGTTCCGAGGCTCTCGAACGGCACGTGCTGCAAGTAGTGCATCCGCATGCCGCGACTTTACCCACTCAGGCGAGGATCCATTCCTGGGCCTGCTGGCAAGATTCCGGGCGGCGCGATCGGAACGGCGTGCCTGCCGCAGGAGGTTTCGGTAGTAGTTGAGGTGCCAGCCGAGGTGGAAGAAGGAGATGAGGGTCATGATGATACCGGCCTCCACATGCCAGAAGAGAAGATCGAGAGGGAGCCGGAAAGGTAGGGCGTAGTCGAGCTGCACCGCCAAGATGATCCCGAAGAGGCCGGTCACCAGGAAAGTCAGGAGCAAGAGGACATTCCACACTTTGCGGTGCGTGGCGACGCTGATCCTCTTGCGCTTGTAGAGGAAGAAGCTGGCCGCGTAGACCACGAAGAAACCGAGGGCGAGGGGGCTGACCAAGTAATGGGTGAGGAAGGAGGCCTCTCCTTGCCCCGAGGTTGCCTCGACGGAAGCGGCAGTGGCCTCGACTGCGAGGTCTCCCCCGGCAGTCGGTGAGGAGCTCGGGGCGCCCAGACCGAAGCAGGCTCCACAACCCGGGCAAGGGCCCAGCGGGCAGTCGCCGGTAGGTGGTTCCCCCGCGGTCACGCTGGTCAAGGTCGGGGAAGTGGTGGTGCTAGCCGGCTTGGGCTGCGAGAGGTCGCAGATGTCGTCGCCGTTCGTGTCCGCATAACGGCCGCAGCGACCGGGATAGGGGTCATTCACCAGACCCTTGGGGCAGTCCGCCCAGGCGAGCGCTACGCCGGGAGAGGCCAGCCCATAGATTAAGCCAAAAATGGAAATGACCAAAACGGTGATGGCCAGTAGCAAAGGCCTCAGACGGCGCCCGTTTGAATGGGAGGACCGCGAGAAGTCGTGTCTAGAGTCTTTGTCTGTCATGCTGGGTCCTGTTCTCACACTGTCTGTGATGCCGGTTCTTATTCACTCGTCTTTAAACCGCGTTTTCATGTCCTCTTTGTGTCGCCCGTGGCCCATGGCTCGGCGACGGCAACGTCGGAGCCGATGGTATACGCTGGGGCGTAAACTGCAGGTAAGGGGGAACATACATTGTCTGAGGGTGGCCTCGGCCGGTGGGAAAGTCCGGTGCGGGCCAGGCACCAGCCTTGCAGTGCCGGGGCGGAAGTCGCGTTGACACCCCTCGAGCCGAGGGCTACAATCCTTGGTCTTCAGGGGCCGTTAGCTCAGCTGGTAGAGCACCGGACTTTTAATCCGGGTGTCGCTGGTTCGAATCCAGCACGGCTCATTGGTGTTGTCGGACCTGCGGGACCCAGCCCGGCCGCTTCGTCCCGGGCTCGTTCTTATCGTTGGCCCGCGTTTTTCTTGCAGCTGGCATATGCGCGGCGTTCTCTTCGCGCAGGCGAAGGCCGGCAGACTCCCCTGTCTGCTTGTCGCCCAGCCGGATGTTCGCACTGCAGCCGAGTGTGGGTATGATAGACAACAATTGTCCTTACACTTAGAGGCTAAGCCCGATCGCGTAGAGGAGGACCGAGATGAAAGGCGACGAGCGAGTCATCGAGCTGCTAAATGCCCGTCTTGCCGAAGAGCTAGGCGCCATCAACCAGTACATGGTGCACGCCGAGATATGTGAGAACTGGAACTACGGGGTGCTTAGCGAAGTCATCAAGAAGCGCGCCATAACCGAGATGGTCCATGCCGAGAAGCTGATCGAGCGGATACTCTTCTTGGAGGGCAGGCCTATTGTCAGCAACCTGGGCAAGATCGTGATCGGCAACGATGTGCCCAAGATGCATGCTCATGATCTGGACGCCGAACTCGACGCCGTAGCCAAGTACAACCACTCCGCCAAAGTCGCCGCCGAAGCTGGCGACCACGCGTCCAAGATGCTTTTTGAATCCATCCTCAAGGACGAGGAAGATCACGTTGACTGGATCGAGGCCCAGCTCGACCAGATCGAGCAACTAGGTCTGCCGCAGTACCTGGCCGAGCAGATCAAGTAGCGGCACCGGCCGTGCAACGCGCGGCTTTGTCCGCGTTGTCGGCGGAGCGGTGCAGTGACCTCTTGAGGGCCGTGAGCCGCTGCTTGCGCCGACCGTACCAGCTCCTGCGTGTTGACCGGCGCGTGTCCGGGGTGTTAGGTTGGTCCCATCAGGCAGCCGCGGGTTCCGCGGCTGCTTCTGCTCCGTTCCTGGGAAAGAGGACCGTCGAGGGGGACATGAGACGCTACGGTGAGAACAACCGCATGGGCATAGCGGGCAAAGTGGCTGTGGTCACGGGTGCGGCGTCGGGCATAGGCCGTGGAGTCGCTATCGTGTTTGCTCGCGAGGGGGCCAAGGTGGTGGTGACCGACGGGATCAACCTCCAAGGAGGGGAGGAAACCGTCCGCCTCATCCGCGAGGCTGGAGGAGAAGCCACCTTCCTCAAGTGTGATGTGACGGTCGAAGACGAGGTGGCGGTCATGGTGGAGCAGACAGTCGGGCTTTACGGATCCCTCGACTTCGCTTACAACAACGCCGGCATCGGTCCGGACGGGGTGCGGGTGCCGATAGAGCCCATCATGGAGTCTTCGACCGAGCTCTGGGCCCGGCAGCTGGACGTCAATCTGACGGGTGTCTACCTTTGTCTGAAGTACGAGATGAGACAGATGAGCAAGCAGGGCCGGGGAGCGATCGTGAACTGCTCCTCTGCCCAGGCTCTTCGGCAGATCCCCGGGTTTGCTGCCTACGGCTCCAGCAAGGCGGGAGTAGTGGCTCTCACCAAGATTGCCGCTTTGGAGGGGGCGAGACACGGAATCCGGGTGAATTGCGTCTGTCCGGGCCCCATAGCTAACACCATGCTGTCCGACAACATCACCTCGTCTATGGAAGGCATGCGGGAGCGTATGATCGAAGGTGTGCCCTTGCGCAGGATGGGCGATCCCCAGGATGACATGGGCGAGGCAGTGGTCTGGCTGTGTTCGGATGCGGCTTCTTTCATCACGGGCGCGATTCTGCCCGTGGATGGCGGCCTTGCCATCTGAGCCTATGTTGCCAACTAAGCCTGTATTGCCATCTGAGTCGGCCGTGTGAGTCCGCTGTCTGAGCCCGTCGTCTGACGCGGGTGCGGTCTCTAGTGGTGGCCGCCTGGACAGCCGAGTATCCGGGAGACCGTCGCGGCCAGGTTGGGATCGACCTGGAGTGAGCCAGCGGTGCGTCCCCCCTCAACCTTCTGTCTCTCCAAGGTCCGAGCCATCTCCACCAACCATTCCACGGCCGTGTCCAGAGGTACCTTCGCGGTGTCTATCACCAGGTCGAAGAGCCGGGCGTCGTCAAGGCGGGCACCGTACCATGACTTGACGAAACTGGCTCTTACCTCGTCCCTCTCGCGCACGAGAGCTTCCGCTTGACCCTGCTCCAGGCCCTGCTGTTCCATGAACCACTTGACCCTGCGGCCGAACGGAGCCTGAATGCGCACGTTGAGGACGTCGGCCAAACCCCCCAAGACGGAAAAACTGCCTCTTCCCAAGATGACCACGTCACCATGATTGGCCAGGGCCACGCTGATCTGGGGCAGCAAGTCGACCAGCGGACGCAATTCCGGTCTCTCTGTGCCACTGCGGACGCGCTCGAGGTGGAAGCCGGTCCTGGAGTCGAATTCCTCTTCGAAACGAGAGTATCCATACTCTTCCATCACGGCGACCGCCGTGCCTCGGTCGGCCAGGTGATAGCCCAACACCTCTGCAGCTTTCTGGGCGACGTAGGTGCCCCCGCTACCGGCTTCACGCGAGATAGTGATCACGGCCATAGTGTCCGCCCTCCTTTCCCTTTGTTTCGAGGATACATCAGTGCTTGGTCTCCGGATAGCCGCTGTTGTCCAACCGGTCGCTGCGAGGCTAAGCTTGACGTGCACAGATGGGGATCAGCCAGTGACTGCTGGCAAGCGGGAAGAAGATGGGAAAGAGGTTGGATGACGCAGGAAGAAGGACAGGAAACGAGGCCAGGGGAGGCGCCGGCGCCTGGTCCGGGCGAAGTCCGTATCCTCCTGGTGGATGACCATCCCTTGGTGAGACGCGCTCTGCGCGACATCTTGGAGGGGGAGCCGGATTTCCGAGTCGTAGGAGAAGCCGGCAACGGGGAGGAAGCCGTGCAGATGACGAGGCGGCTCCTACCCGACATAGTCATAATGGATATCAGCATGCCGGTGCTCAATGGGGTAGAGGCCACCAAGCAGATCAAGGCTTCTTACCCGCTCACCTCGGTGCTGATTCTGACCGTGCACACTGACGTGGAGACCATCTTCAGCATCCTCCAGGCCGGGGCCAGCGGCTACTTGGTCAAATCGATCTTCGGGCCGGAGGTCATACACACCATCCGGGCGGTCAGAGACGGAGATATGGTCCTTTCCCCGGAGGTTTCCCAGGAAGTGCTCAAGTACGCGCTGAAGCACGTTTCGCGACCACTCAGGCAGACCACACAGCCTGGTCTTAACCCCAAAGGGTTGGAAGTACTTACCATGGCCGCCAGAGGGCTGTCGAACAAGGAGATAGGGGCGGCTCTCGGGGTGACCGAAGCCACGGTCAAGAGTTACTTCGCCGACATCTTTCAGAAACTCAACGTGCGCTCGCGGACCGAGGCGGTTTTCGTGGCTTTGAAATCAGGCCTTATCAAGTTGGATGATCTCACTTAGGGGCTGATACGGTATCTCGGCCCGGATGCGCGTTCCTCGACCGGGATAGGCCTCGATCTCGATGGTGCCGCCCAGCGAGAGGATGCGCTGTTCCATGCCCAGCATGCCGAGCTTGCTTTGACTCACTAGGGTCCCTAGGCGTTCGGGGGGCTGAAAACCGACTCCATCGTCCCACACTTCCAGTCTCAGTCGGTCGTCTGCGAACTCCAAGGTGACCTTGCCGTGCATGGCGTGAGCGTGCCGCTGGATGTTAGCGATCGCTTCCTGGATGACCCGGAAGGCGGTAACCTCGGCCAGGCTCGACATCTTCCGTTCGACGCCCACGACTGTCACCTCCAGGCGGCAGTCACCTTGGGCGTTACTGTGGTTGACCAGCCACCGTATTCCGGAGACAAGCCCGAAGTTGTCGAGAATGCTGGGCCGTAGGTTCATGCTGAGTCGCCGCAGGTCTTCCATCGTCTTAAGTAGCTCCTGCTTTATCCAGCGGTTGCCTTCAGCGAGGTGGCCGTCGCCGCTCGCAGTCGCCAAAGAGTCGGCCTTGTTGGCGATCACCATGAGGGTCTGGAGGGTCTCGTCGTGGAGTTCCTGGGCTATTCTTCGGCGCTCGGCCTCCTGGGTTTCTACCAGCTTGGCGATGTACGCCTTTCGTTCCTCTTCACGTTCAGCAAAATGTCGCTTCTCACTTTCTCGCCAACGGCGCTCGCCGTTCACGATGGCTACCAGCAACACTGGTAATAAGAGGAAAGCGAGGTTGAGGAGGACCGCGCTGTTCCTCCAGGATAAGAGCGTCGGCAGCACCCAGATGAGCGACAAGGCCCAGGCAAGCGTGCCGCCGGGCCAGGAGAGGGTGAGGGAGCCGTAGACGATGGGCGCGAGGAACAAAGCCCCAAAAAGGTGGTACTTGAGCTCGACCTTGACTACCAACGGCTCAAGCTGAGCCAGCCAGGGGAAGAAGCGCCAGACCCCCTTCTCCAGCTGCCAATCGCGCCAGGGCCAGGCTTGATAGAAGAAAAGTACCAACCCACAGAGGACCAGTACCACCCAGAAATGGGGGTTCTTGGCCAGCCGGGCCGCCGCCGACCTGAGTCGGTCGGTCGCCGATCTGAGTCGCATAGCCGCCGACGCTCCCATGGCCCCCAGAATGCCTCCGCTAGTTAGCTGCCCCTACTAAAGTGGGTCGACCAACGAGACCCCGTACCAACCAATTCAAGTGTACACAGATATTGACCGCAGATACGCGTCAGCATAAGCTAATACGACTTCGTATACGAAGGCGTATACGACCGAGGTCAGGCCAGTTCGAGTAGGAGGTGTGACTATCGGCACAGGGGGACGGGGTTTCAGGAGTCACAGAGGAGCTGTCGAGCAACGACTGTCAATCGAACCTCACAGAGGGGGTAAAACATGAAGAAAGCACGACTTGCACTGCTGTTGGTCCTGGTGGCGGCCCTGGGGTTGGGCGCACTCCTCGCCGGTTGTGGTGAGGGAGAGGAGACTACCACTACGGCGGCGCCGAGCACCACCGCTGGGCCTACCACAAGTGCCTCGGAGACCACGACTACTGCTGCTCCTAGCACAACGACCGAGGCGAAGACCTACGAACTGAAATTCGCTTACGGCACGCCTTCGAAGGCCAGTCTTGTCTCGGCCTATCTGGTGCCCTGGACCGAAAGCATCACTCAAGCCACTGGCGGGCGGGTCACAATCACGCATTATGCCGAAGACTCCCTGGTCAAGTCCGAACAGCTTTGGGATGCTCTCCTTTCGGGGACTACCGACATGGCTCTCATCGAGCCGGAATTCAACGCCGGTCTTTTCCCGATCTCAGAGGTGGGCTCTTTGCCCATGCTCTTCCCCAACCCAGTGGTAGCGGCCAAGGTCTATTGGGACGTTATCCAAGAGTTCGCCAAGGATGAGTGGAAGGACGCCCAGGTTCTGGGAGTCACGGTCATATCCGGAGCCCAGTATGCCGGCAACAAGCCTGTCAAGCTGCCCGCTGATCTAAAGGGTCTGCGGATGCGCTCCGGAGGCAAGGTGGAGACCTGGATCATCAACGCGCTGGGGGCTACTCCGGTCGAGATCTCAACCGGCGATCTCGCGACCTCCATGGAGCGCGGGCTGGCGGATGGCGCCTTCGTAAGCTACTCGCTCATGTTGAGCACGGGTCTCAAAGACGTGACCAAGTACCGGACCGAGGGAGACTTCTTCTACCGTTGCTGGGTGCTGGTCATGAACAAGGAGCGGTGGGAGTCCCTGCCGGCAGATGTGCAGCAGGCCATCATGAGTGTGAGCGGTCAGGAGGCCGCCGCCAAGTACACCGACGCCAACGAGAAGGCGACGCTGGGAGCCAAGAAGGCTGTAGAAGGCTCCGACAAGGGCCAGGGCAAGCCGCCCATATACGTGCTCTCTGCCGAAGAAAAGGCCCAGTGGCAGCAGGCCCTGATGCCTGTGTGGGGCAAGTGGGTCGAGTCTCTCGGGGCAGACAAGCCGGGTCAGGCGGTGATCGACCGCATCGCTGAACTCGTCAAGAAGTATTCGGCCCAATAAGAGGGAAACTCAGGCTTCGGGTTGGGTGCGGCCCTGGTCGACCAGACCAGGGCCGCACCCTGAACTGAAAGGAAAAGGATGAGCGAATACCGGCAGCCTGAAGACGACGCTGCATCACTCCCGGGCCCCGTCCGCCTCGCCCGGCGTCTAGAAGCAGTGTATGCGCCCGTGTACACGTACTTTGGCTACATAGGCGCAGCGGTTCTTGGCTTGCTTGTGCTGGCTATGACGTACTCCGTGATCGGACGGCGGTTCTTCGGTGCTCCCCTGCCCGGCTCAGCCGACATCACCGAGATGTCCCTTTTGGTCATGACTGCTACCGTCCTGGGGGCTGAGCACATGGGGCACGAGAAAATGACGGTGGATGTGCTTGTGAGCCGTCTACCGGCACGAGCCCGACGGGTGATCGGCCCGATCGTCTACTTTATTGCTACTGCAATGCTCTGTGTGGCTGTCTGGCAGGTAGTGGCCTGGGGTGTCAGGGTCCAGGCCCGGGGCGAGACCACGCCAGGGATTCTAGAGCTTCCCAAGTATCCCTTTGTCTACTTGATCGCGCTGGGCGTGTTCACCTTGGTCCCGATCTACCTTGGACGTTTCCTAAGCTCTCTAGGCAAGGCGGTGGAGAGATGACCGAGCTTCCCCTGTGGCTGTGCGGCTTGATCGGAGCGGTCGTCTTCTTCGGCCTGATGTTCTTAAAGCTGCACGTTGGTCTATCCCTCATGGTGGCAGGCTTCATCGGTTTCTGGCTGACCAGGGGGCTTCCTGCGGCTAAGGTCACTCTAGCTACCACCATATTCGAGGTGGCGTCTTCTCCCGTTCTGGTGGTGATACCTCTGTTTGTGGCAATGGGGGTGATTGCTGGTCAGAGCGGGGTCATCCGGGCGGCTTTCGATACCTTCGACAAGTGGCTGGGACACGTCCGTGGCGGGCTGGCTATGGCGACGGTAGGTTCCTGTGCAGCCTTTGGTGCTGTTTGCGGCGATAACATCGCCACCGCGGCGGTGATGAACAAAGCTGCGCTGCCTCAGATGAGGCGTTTCGGATATGACGATAGACTCAGTTTCGGTTCGATCGCGGCAGGCGGTAACCTGGGCATTCTCATCCCTCCCAGCACCGCCTTTGTGGTGTTCGGCTTCATCACGGAGACCCCCATAGGCGATCTGTTCATATCGGGAATCATCCCCGGAATCGTTCTGACGCTGCTGTTCATGGGGCAGATCTTCCTGCAGTGTCGCCTCAGTCCTCAGTTGTCGTCCAAACACGAAGCCCCCAGTTGGCGGGCAAGGCTGGGCTCGCTGAAGGGCCTGATCGGCATCGCCATCGTCTTTCTTTTGGTCATGGGCGGTCTCATGACCGGATTCTTCACCCCGACCGAGGCTGGGGCAGTCGGGACTCTGGCAGTGCTGATAGTCAGCCTCTTCTATCGGCAGCTTTCCTGGAAAGTGATCGGCCGGGGTCTGGTTGAGGCCACCCGCACATCGGCCATGATCCTGCTTCTGATCATGGGAGCCCGGTATTTCAGCTACTTCATCACCACGACGGAACTGGCTACCACTCTAGCCCAGGCCATCGCTGACGCTGCCCTCAACCGCTACCTGGTCCTAATCCTCGTGTGCATCCTGTACTTGATACTGGGTGCTCTGATGGACATCTGGTCCGTGATGATCATCACGCTACCCATCTTCTTCGGGATTCTGACCGACCTGGGTTTCTCTCCGCTCCAGCTCGGGGTCATCACTGTCCTTTGCATCATGATCGGGTGCATAACGCCGCCGGTGGGCGTGGTGGTCTTCACTCTGGCAGGTCAACACCGTGACGTTCCCATGTACACCATTTTCCGAGGGGTATGGCCCTTCGTGGGGACGATGTGTGTACTCCTGCTGCTTCTGGTGTTCATCCCGGGGCTGAGTACCTGGTTGCCGAGTTTGATGAGATGAGGCCGGGTGTGGAGCTGGCGGTTTCCGGCAACAGCTGGACGTGGTCCGACCTCGGAGTCGACAGGCGTGGGGGTCTATAAGTGACTGGTAGAACGCGTGAAGAGGTCATCGGAAGCAGTCGCCCCTCTTGATTTTCGGAAGACCGTACGGTAGGCTAGCCACGGTTCGTATACGAAGTCGTATACGGACACACACGGGTTTTGAACACGTAATTCATTTAGACAATCATGGGGGTACTGATGGAGGTAGCTCATGATCATTGACGCCAATATGCATTGGCTCCCGGAGGATCTCTTCACCGACGAGACCTTGCGAGACGCTTTCGTCAGCTGTGTTTCTAAAGACGACGAGTGGTCCTGCTATGTGAGAGTGGTGCCGGGGACCGACCGCAAGCAGATAGTGCTGGAGAAGCCACAGGGCTTCGAGAATCTGAACTATATAGAGAAGCAGTATGACGTCGACGCCCAGCTCAAGGACATGGACGCTGCCGGAGTGAGTCTCGGCATACTGCGCGTCCCCTGCTGGCAGGAATGGCTCACTCTCGATCTGTGTAAGCAGGTCAACGACCGCCTATACGAGCACATCAATCGGTACCCCGGTCGTTTTCGGGCTCTGGCGGTAGTCCCTCCCTGGGGGAGTCCAGAGTGTCTGGCCGAAGTCGAGCGCTGTCTTGATCAACTGGGGTTCTCGGGAGTGCAGATGGCTGTCCATTACGGCAAGCTCTACCTGGACGAACCGGAGTTCAGGGCCTACTTCCGCGAGCTCAACAAGCTGGACGTGCCTGTGGTCGTGCACCACACGCCTCTGCCGGTCGACTACCGCTCGCTGCTCAAGTACACGAACTTGCGGCGTCAACTCGGACGTTGTGTGGACCAAGCGACTGGAGTGGGGCGGGAGATCTTCAGCGACCTCTTCGATGAGTGCCCGAACCTTAAGTTGGTCCACTCCATGCTGGGCGGCGGCTTTTTCGCCTTTGTCAATGGGCTGGCGCCAGAGGTAGTGGCGGTGAAGGACCAGCTCAAGCGACTGGATTTCAACGAAGAGGAGATCGCGCGTGTCCGGCGCCACCTGGCCGACAACATCTACTTCGACACGTCGGGAGCCCCGCAATGGGGTAAGGCGCAGCTGGAATGCGCGGTCAAGGTACTAGGCGCGGACCACATCCTTTACGGAAGCTCCTACCCGGTGCGCCGCGAGTGGTTTGTCAAAGGCATCGAGTTCATCAACGCTCTGGACATCCCCGCGGAGAGCAAAAGCCTTATCCTTGGTGGTAATGCGGCAAGGCTCTTCAAGATAGGGGTGTGAAGCGATGACTGAGACCGAAGACGCGCGTTTTTCTCCCGACGAGTACTTCATGCTGTGGGCGCTTATCGCGCAGACCAGGGACGCCATCTTGCGGGCGCGCGAAAGGGACTACGCGCGCTTCGGTATCAGCAATGAGCGTCGGGCCATCCTCTTCATCATCCAAAACCACGGAGGGCGCACTACTCCGGTGGAGATCGCCCGCGACCTGTTCCGGGAGCTGAATTCAGTGACCGAGATGCTCAGACGCATGGAAGCCGATGGGTTGATCGCCCGTCGCAAAGGAACCGGTCGCTCCAAGGTGGAGGTCGAGCTCACTGACAAAGGTCGGGAAGTCTTCGAGCAATCTCTTCACAACCAGACCGACCGTCGCATCTTCTCGGCTCTCACCCGCAGTGAGCGACAGCGTCTAGCTTCACTGCTGTTCAAAGTAAGAAGACGTGCTCTCGAGGATCTTGGTATCCCCGAGTGGCACTTAAGATTCCCTCTCGATCCCAACGGCGCCGAAAACGGCCGGAATGGGAGCGAGGCTGCGAAAGGAGAGACATCGTGAGTCATCAGCACGGAATTCCGAAAGCGGCGCTCAAGTCCCTCACTCAGATGGTGGACCACTGCGCCGAGATCAAGCCAGGTATGGAGGTGGTCATCCTGGCTCATGTCGACGGCCTCTACGGCAGCGATAACCTGGTGGACGAGCAGGCCGTAGGCTGGACTCAGGCTGTGGTCCAATCTCGGGGCGCCAACTGCTCGGTCTTGTGGATAGACGAGGTCATGCCGGTCCACGGCTGGCGTCTCCCGCCGGTGGTCAAAGGGGCCATTGCCAATGCTGATGTATTCATCAACACCTCTTTGGACCTGGCGATCGAAGAGGTGGCGGAGTTCCGCAAGTACATAGAGGAAGTCAAGACCTGGTACGTGCGGATGTTTCCGGTGACAGGGGCTTTGCTGATGAGCGAGTGGGCGCAGACGCCGCATGAGCTCGTGGTCTGGATCCGCCATATCAGTTCCGACCCGTTCATGACGCACATGGCCAAGTTCGTCATGACTGATCCCAATGGGACGCAACTCGAGGGATATACATTGGATCCGCAGCAGCGCCCGGGTATTCCCGGCATGCCCTACAACTCCTGGCGCAGGGAAGCGAGCCATTACATCCCTTGGCCGGAATGGGTCCACCCACCCATCAACTGTAAGGATGTCAACGGGGTCCTGGTGTTTGACTGCATGCTGCCCTGGTGGTCACGCTACATCGGGATTCCGCCGGCTTGGAAGGATCCGATCCGCATCGAGGTCAAGGACAGCCGGATGGTGAAGATCTCGGGCGGCAAAGAAGCCGAGGCTCTCGAGCGGTTTCTTAAAGTGATGGAGCAGAAAGTCGGGGATGGAATCTGGAAGTTCGACACCTTCCACTTCGGCATCCATCCGAATGCCAAGGTCACCGAGGATGAGTGTCCTAACGCCATCTACAAGCGCATCATCGACCACTCCCATACGTCCAATGTCCATTGGCACGTTGGTTCGGCTCCCGCTAACGAGAACTACCACTACTACCCGCACATCACGGCTGACATCAGAAACGTCACGCTGACAGTCAACGACAGGCTTGTCTACGACAACGGCTACCTCATGTGTCTACAAGATCCGCGGGTCCTTGAGATCGCTGCCAAGTATCCCGACCACCCTGGGGTTCCGCCCAAACCGTGACCGGAGACCTGGTAGCAGAGGTCCGTCGGCAGAGACTGCGTACTAAGGGAGTGAAGACGTGAGCGAAGGACAGAAGCGTCTGATCGCATATGTAGGCTGCAACCATGTGGCCAATTTCCAGGGGGGCGGCATCTCCATCTTTGAGGTGAGCGCCGATGGTAGCAGGCTGGACCTGATCGGCAGCACTGGAGACCAGCCCAAGAGAGCGGGCTACCTCGCCTACTCACCCAGATGTAGCGTTCTATACGCGGTCGATGAGAGAAAGACCGACGGGCGTGGCCCCATCCGCCCGGCCTCCAATGTGTCTTCGTGGCGGGTGGATCCCGCCACCGGGTTGTTGACTTTTCTCAACTCCCAACGTTCGGTGGGGGCGATGCCGGCCGCCGTTACCATCCATGACGAAAAGAGGCTGCTTTTCACGGCCAATCATGGTTTCTTCGACCATGTGGTCAAGGTGGTGGAGACGGCCGATGGCAAATGGGTCGAGAAATTCGAGTATGACGACTCGACCGTTGTGCAATATGGTCTGGAAGATGACGGCTCGATCGGCGAGGTCCAAGACGTTTTCGTGCTGACCGGCCGGGGCGTCGATCCCAACAGCTCTCCCCAGGGCGGAGGCCATGCGCAGGCCAGCCCTCACGCCCACATCGTGGTGGTGGATCCTTCGGGGCAGTTCCTAGTGGTCTGCGAGAAGGCAGCGGAGCGGGTCTACGTTTTCCGCATAGGGACCCGACTCGAGCTTGCCTCGGTCTATCAATGTCCGCTGGGGACCGGCCCCCGCCATGCCGCCTTTGACAACAAGGGTCGTCTGTTCATGACCTGCGAATTTGCTTCGGAACTGTGGTCTTTCGACTTTGACGCGACCACGGGGAGCCTCCGCTTCATCGACAAACAATCCACCATCTCTGGGTATACGGGACGCACTTGGAGCGCTACGCTCCAAGTGCTTCCCAGTGGCAAGTTCGTCTACATGAACAACCGCGGGGAGGACACCATCGTCTGGTTCAAGATCGAGGAGGATGGTCACCTCACCAGGGCGGGGCAGGTCTCGGTCAGCAAGTCTGACGACCCGGCAGGGGCGACCCGGTGCATGACTCTTTCCCCCGACGGGTCCTTCTTGCTGGTCCCCGATCGGCCTGCAGACGTGGTCCGCTCGTATGCGGTGGACCCAGACACCGGAAGTCTTGAGGTGCTGACGGAAGTTCCCGTCCAGAATCCGGTGTACATCCTCTTCGTCGAGCTTTGAGCGGCTAGGCGATAGTCGCCCCTGGCCCCGTGCTCCCGCCGAGCGCGGGGCCAGGGCGGCGCCACGAGAGCAGGGAGGTTCTGGTCCTCAGAGGACTCCGGCCAGGGATGACTTCGGGGAAGAGCCGTGAAACAGGCTTGTACGGGAAGGCCGGCCAAGCCCGATGTGCTTAGTGACTGGGGAGGAACAGCTTGTCCACAGAAAAAGTGTACATACAGTGTACGGTCGGGGGACCGGTCAGGGTCTATGTAAGAGACGGAGTGATCACCCGGATGCGGCCTCTCCGCTTCGACGAGAACGATGCTCCTTCCTGGACCATCGAGGCTCGGGGCAGGAAGTTCAGTCCCCCGCGAAAGACGACTTTGCAGAGCTACGAGGTCCCCGAGCGACAACGGGTCTACGAGAACCGGATCCAGTATCCCTTGCGGCGCAAGCATTTCGATCCTGCGGGAGAGCGTCGCCAGGAGCTCCGGGGCAAGGACGAGTATGTCCGTATCTCCTGGGAGGAGGCGCTCGATCTAGTAGCGGGAGAGATCCTACGTATCCGGGCGGAATATGGACCCGCGGCGGTCACCGCGATGACGTCCTCTCACCACAACTGGGGTTTCCTTCACTACAAGATGGGGCCCTTCGGACGGTTCTTCAACATCCTCGGCTATAGCCAGTGTCTGGACAATCCCGACAGCTGGGAAGGCTGGCACTGGGGGGCGACTCATGCTTGGGGCTATTGGTGGCGTCTCGGCCATTGTGAACAGTCGGAGCTGTTGCAGGATGCTCTCAAGCACACCGACATGATCGTCTTCTGGTCGGTGGACCCCAACAGCACTTCCCATATGTATCACGGCCAGGAGAACGTCATCTGGCGGGTGTGGATGAAGGAGCTCGGGATCGACTTCGTCGTCATCGACCCGTACTGCAACTGCACGGCTGCCAGCATGGGAGACAAGTGGATCGCTCCCCGTCCAGGCACTGATGCGGCTCTGGCGGAAGCTATAGCCTACGTATGGTTGCAGGAGGGCACCTACGACAAAGCCTTCGTGGAGAATCGGACCTACGGCTTCCCGGAATGGGCCAAGCACATCCTGGGGGAGACGGACGGCGTACCCAAGACCCCGGGGTGGGCGGCTGAGGTCTGTGGTGTTCCCGCCTATACCATAGTCGCTCTGGCCAGGGAGTGGGCGGCCAAGAGGACCATGTTGGCAGTAGGGAGCATATTCGGGGCCACGGGGGCCTGCCGCGAGGCCTACGCCACGGAATGGTGTCGGCTCTGTGTCTACCTGATGGCCATGCAAGGGCTGGGAAGGCCGGGGGTCAACTTCTGGGGTGGTACCGCGGGGGCAGGTCCCATCGACTACCGCTTCCGCATGTTCGGTTACTCAGATAACGGTTGGGACGCCTTCGGAGCAGTGGGGGATAAGTCCTACTTCCCAAACGGTAACCCGGTCACACAGAAGACTTACCGCCTGCTGCTCCCTGAGATCGTCATGAACCCGCCTGTAAGTTGGATAGGAGAGGGCTTCTGCGGCAATTCGATCGAGCAGCAGTTCCGCCGGTTCACTTGCCCGGAGCCTGGTCCTAACGGAGCGCCCATCAAGATGATATACCGCCACGGCGGCTCCTTCATCAGCACTATGACGGACACAAATCGGTGGGTGCGTATGTACCAGCATCCCAACTTGGAGTTCGTGGTGATGCAGGACTGCCACTGGCAGAGTGAGACCAGGTTCGGTGACGTCATCCTGCCTGCCTCGACCAATTTCGAGCATTCCGACCTCTCCGAATGGGGCGCTGCCGGGGGCTATGGGTTCAACGACTTCACCTGTAACCACCGAGTGATCATCTACCAGCAGAAGTGCATAGAGCCTCTGTGGGAGTCCAAGCCCGACTACGATATCTACCGCCTGCTGGCAGCGCGTCTCGGCTTCGAGGAAGAGTACACGGAGGGCAATGACTACGAGGATTGGAACCGCAAGGTCTTTGAGGCTTCGGATCTTCCCAAGTACGTGACCTGGGAGGAGTTCACGAGGAAGGGTTACTTTGTGGTCCCCCCGCGGCCGGCCGACGAAGAGCCTAAAGTCTCGTTCCGCTGGTTTTACGAGGGCCGGCCCTGCGACCTGGACTCGGAGAACAGGACACCTCCCGGCTCGCCTGTGTTCGGCAAAGAAAGCCTGGCGACTCCATCCGGCAAGATCGAGTTCGTCAGTCAGACCCTCACGGCTTTCGCTCCCGACGACGAGGAAAGGCCGCCCATGGCCAGGTACATCCCGAGCTGGGAAGGCCACGAAACCCGGGACCTGACGGAGAAGTATCCTCTCCAGCTGATAAGTCCGCATCCGCGGTTCTCCTACCACACTCACAACGACAACAAGAGCTTCTGGCTGGATGACATACCGCAACACCGGGTGAAGAAAGGCGACTACGCCTGGTGGCCTATCCGCATCCATCCCTCAGATGCCGAGCCCCGAGGAATCAGGAGCGGGGATATCGTCCGAGTGTTCAACGACCGGGGCACCGTGCTCTGTGCTGCGATAGTCACTGAGAGAGTACGGCCGGGAACGGTCCACTCTTACGAATCGGCTGCTCGTTACGACCCTCTGGTGCCGGGCCAGCCGGGCAGTCCCGACAGAGGGGGGTGTGTGAACCTGCTCAGTCCCTCCCGGATGGTCTCCAAGAACGTTCCGGGCGAGGCCAACAACTCCTGTCTGGTCGAAATAGCGAAGTGGGAGGCATAAGCACATGGCGGAACAGGAATTCATCAACTGCGCGATAGGCGGGATCGTAAAAGTCACCGTGAAGGACGGGGTCATCACCCGCATGCGTCCGTTGCGGCTGACCGAAGAGGATGGTGGTCACTGGACCATCGAGGCTAGAGGCAGGAAGTTCTCCGATCCTCGCAAGACGACGATAAACCCGTTCAACGTAGCGGAGCGGATGCGGGTCTACTCGGAAAACCGGATCAAGTACCCCATGAAGCGCAAGCACTTCGACCCTAACGGGGAGAGGCATCCGGAGCTACGGGGAAAGGATGAATTCGAGCGGATCTCCTGGGATGAAGCACTGGACATCGTCGCCAGCGAGATCAAGCGCATCCGGGAGACGTACGGGCCAGCGGCCATCACGGCCTTTGTATCTTCGCACCACAATTACGGCCTGCTCTTCTACAAGATGGGCCCCATGCCGCGCTTCTACAACATCCTGGGCTATACCCAACTGCTGGACAATCCGGATAGCTGGGAGGGTTGGCACTGGGGGTCCATGCACACCTGGGGCTGGTACTGGCGTTTCGGTCAGTGCGACAACTTCGACATGCTGGCGGAGGCGCTGAAGCACACCGAGCAGGTGATTTACTGGTCGGTCGATCCCAACACCTCTGCGGGCGGATACGGGGGACAGGAGACTGTCATATGGCGGGAATGGCTGCGTGAGCTGGGTATAACCGGCATCTTCATAGACCCCTATTGCAACGCGACTGCGGCGCACATGGCCGACAAGTGGTTGGCTCCACGGCCCGGCACGGATGCGGCTCTGGCAGAGGCCATCGCTTACCAGTGGATCGTCGACGATACCTATGATCACTGGTTCATCGAGAACCGCACGGCCTACTTCGACGAGTGGAAGGCCTACATAATGGGCGAGACAGATGGGGTACCTAAGTCACCCGAGTGGGCGGCTCCCATCTGCGACATCCCGGCCCACACCATCCGGGCGCTGGCGCGGGAGTGGGCTTCTAAGAAGACGATGCTGGCTTGCGGTTCCCAGTACGGGACGGCGGGGGCCTGTCGTAACGCCTATGCGACCGAGTGGGCCAGCCTCATGATCCACCTGATCGCCATGCAGGGCATCGGGAAGGACGGTGTCAACATCTGGGGCGGCACTGCCCACGGGGCTCCTCTCAACATGAGCTTCAAGAGCGCTGGTTATTCGGACGCCGGTTGGGACGTTTTCGGTCTGGTGGCCAAACAGCCGACCTTCCCCAACCGTAACCAGGTCACCCAGAGGGTCTACCGACTGCTGCTGCCCGAGGCCATATTGAACGGCCATATCGAGTGGCGGGGCGAGGGCTTCTGCGTGCAATATCCCACCCAGCAGTTCAAAAAGATGGAGTACCCCGAGCCCGGTCCCAATGGGGCCGAGATCAGAATGATCCACCGGCATGGAGGCTCGTTCATCTCCACCATGACTGATACCAACCGCTGGGTGCGCATGTACCAGTCGCCCAAACTAGAGTTCGTGGTGATGCAGGACTGCCACTGGCAGAGCGAGACCAAGTTCGGGGACATCATCCTGCCCGCCTCCACCAACTTCGAGCACGCGGACATCTCGGAATGGGCTCAGCCTGGCGGCTACGGGAACGGCAATGTCAACTGCAACCACCGCATCCTTATCTATCAGCAAAAGTGCATCGAGCCTTTGTGGGAGTCCAAGCCCGATTATGAGATCTACTGTGAGCTTGCTAAGAGGCTCGGCATCTACGACGAGTACACCGAGGGCAACTCAGAAGAGGACTGGATCCGCAAGGTCTTCGAATACACCGACCTACCCAAGTACATAACTTACGAGGAGTTCAAGAAGAAGGGCTACTTCGTAGTGCCTTCGGTGCCCGAGGACTACAGGCCCACTGTATCCAACAAGTGGTACTACGAGGGGAGACCGGTCGATACGCCCGACCGCTTCAATCCTCTTCAGGGCACCGACAAGGCCACGCAGATGGCTACTCCCAGCGGGAAGATCGAGTTCAAACGCTCGATCCTCGAGCAGTACTTCCCGGATGACGAGGAGCGGCCGCCGATTCCCCGCTATATCCCGCTGTTCGAAGGGCACGAGTCCAAGGGGATCGTCGAGAAGTACCCGCTGCAGCTGATGACGCCGCACGCGAAGTTCTCATACCACACGCATCAGGACAACAAGATCGATTGGCTGAACGACATCAGGCAGCACCGCATCAAGAAGGACGGTTACGCTTATTGGCCGTTCCGCATGAACCCCGCCGACGCCGAAGCCCGGGGCATCAAGGACGGCGATGTCATCTTGGTGTACAACGATCGGGCCCGCGTCTTGGGGGTGGCTCTGGTGACTGAGCGCTGCCGGCCGGGGTTGGTCCACTCCTATCAAGCTGCTGCCAAGTACGATCCTCTGGAACCAGGCGTGCCTGGCAGCATAGACCGCGGTGGCTGTGTCAATCTGCTTTCGCCTTCGCGCATGACCAGTAAGAACGCTTACGGCGAGGCCAACATGTCGTTCCTTGTAGAAGTACGGAAGTGGGAGGCCTGAGACTGATGACCAGGTACGGGATGGTTATAGACGTTTCCAAGTGCATCGGCTGCTACAACTGCTTTCTCGCCTGCCGGGACGAGTTCGCCGGCAACGAGTACCCTGGATACTCGGCAGCCCAGCCGATGAGGGGCATGAATTGGATCAAAGTGATCGAGGTCGAGCGGGGGCGCTTCCCGAAGGTCAAGGTCAACCATGTCCCGGTCACCTGCATGCACTGCGAGGACGCCGCCTGCCTGCGTCTGGACCAGAGCGGAGCAGTATATCGCCGGGCCGACGGGATAATCATGATCGATCCGGAGAGGGCCAAAGGCAACAAGGCCCTACTCAACCTCTGTCCCTACCGGGTCATCGAGTGGAACGAGGAACGAGAGCTGCCGCAGAAGTGCACTTTCTGTGCTCATCTGCTGGACCAGGGCGAGCCCGAGCCGCGCTGCGTGGAGTCCTGCCCTGCCAGCGCGCTCACCTTCGGCGACCTGGATGACCCGGAAAGCAAGGTTTCAAGACTGCTCGCCGCCGGAAACGCTGTGCCTATGCATCCGGAGTACGGTCTCAACGACAAGGTGACTTACCTGAACTTGCCCAAGAAGTTCGTGGCGGGTACTGTGGTCTATGGTGACGTGGGCGAGGTAGCCGCCGGTATCGACGTTCTCCTAAGCGGTGACGGTAAGGAACTGTCAACAAAGACCAACGGCTTCGGCGACTTCGAGTTTGAGGGTCTGGCTGAGAACGTGCACTACACGGTCAAGATCGAGGCTTCCGGCTACCAACCGGTCACCCTGACGGCCAAGACCTCAAGGGACGTCTATCTGGGCGAGATCGTTCTCACCAAGTAGGTTCGGCATGCCCGGGATAGTAGCCTACGGAGCGTACGTTCCCTATTTCCGGCTGAGCCGGGCCGAGATCGCGCGGGCGTGGACCGGTGGGCCCACGCCCGGCGAGCGGGCAGTGGCGGCGTACGATGAGGACAGTCTGACTATGGCCGTCGAGGCCGCTCGCGATTGCCTGCGCGGGAGAGAGGTGCATGCTGTGGACGGGCTCTACTTCGCCTCTACCACGGCACCCTACAAAGAGAAGCAGTCTGCAGCGACCATCGCTGCTGTGCTGGGTCTGCCCGAGAGCGCACACACAGTGGACTTTTCCGGCTCGCTGCGGGCGGGGACGAATGCCTTGACAGCCGCCCTCGACGCCGTGGCTGCCGGTCGGGTACGCACCGTGCTGGTGGTGGCAAGCGATATGAGGCTGGGCTATCCCTCGGGACCTGCGGAAGTCAATCTGGGCGACGGAGCGGCGGCTCTTCTCGTGGGGGCGGACGAGGTCCTGGCGGAAGTGATCCGGTTGGACAGCCGTTATTACGAGATCCAGGACGTGTGGCGTTCTGATCGTGACCTCTTCGTTCGCAGTGCCGAGGACCGTTTCGCGATGGAAGCAGGCTACCTGAAGGTGATGGTCGAGAGCGTGTCTCTGGCCCTTCGTTCGGCGGGGCTGGGAGTGGAGGACATCGCGAGAGTGGCGCTCAATTCTCCCAATCCACGCCAGCTGCGTAGCCTTTGTCAGAAACTGCGCTTCGACGAGAAGTCTCAGGTAGCCGACGTGCTCCATCCCGCGGTGGGCGACACCGGCTGCGCCATGAGCTTGATGAGTCTGGTGGCCCAGCTGGAGGAGGCTGGCGCTGACGAGATGGTTCTGCTTGCTTCCTACGGGAATGGTTGTGATGTGGTCTTGTTCAAGACCACGGACCGGATCCGTACCTGCCGAGCCTCTCGCGGGATGCGCGGCCACATCAATTCCAAGGCGCTCATGCATAATTACGAGCAATACCTGCGCTGGCGCGAGCTTCTCGAGCTGCAACCGCCCGCCCGGCCTCCGCTTGAGATCCGCACGCCGTCCCCAGCGGCGCAGTGGCGTGAGGTGCCCTGGGAGCTGCGCCTCACCGGCACCAAGTGTCGAGTGTGCGGTACTCCGCAATATCCTCCTCAGCGTGTATGTGTGACCTGTCAGAGCAAGGACCAGATGGAGCCCTACCGCTTCACCGACGTGCCTGCCAAGGTGTTCTCTTTTTCCCACGACTACGTCATGCAGACCATCGATCCGCCGGTCACGGTCGCCTTCGTCGACTTCGAGGGTGGGGGGCGTCTGATGTGTGATATGACCGACCGCGATCCAGCCGCGGTCGTGGTGGGCATGCCAGTGGAAATGACCTTCCGTCGGCTGTACTACGTGAATGGCATCTACAACTACTGGTGGAAATGTCGCCCGGTACGGGCTGCATCCAGCGGCGGAGAGGGCTGAGGCATGAACAGCATCAAGGACAAAGTGGCCATTGTCGGTATGGGCTGTGTCAAGTTCGGGGAGAACTGGGACAAGAGCCTTGAGGACATGATAGTCGACGCCGCCTACGAAGCCTTCGAGGATGCCGGCGTGGGCCCCAAGGACATACAAGCTGCCTGGTGGGGGAGCGTCTTCGCCGGCGAGTCGGGCTCTATCATGTCCACCCCGCTCAAACTGGCCTACATCCCGGTCACCCACGTCGAGAACCAGTGCGCGACTGGTTCAGAGGCTATCCGCGGTGCCGCCTACGCCATCGCGGCAGGGATCTACGACGTGGTGCTGGCGGTGGGTGCCGAGAAGCTCAAAGACACGGGGTATTCGGGTCTTCCTCAGACCCGGCCGGTTGCCACCTGGAGCTACCGGCTTACGACCCAGACGCCTGCCGCGGGGTTTGCCATGATGGCTACCGGCTATTTCGCCAAATACGGGCTCGATTTCGACGAGGGTAAGCGCCTCCTGGCCCATATCGCAGTCAAGAACCATCACAACGGATCCTTAAACCCTAAAGCTCATTTTCAACGTGAGATTACTCTGGAGCAGGCCATCAACGCGCCTATGATCGCCTATCCCCTTGGACTTTATGATGCCTGCGGGGTGAGTGACGGTGCTGCCGCCGCTGTTCTTTGTCGTGCCGACCTGGCCAGGAGCTTCCGCTCAGACCCTATCTACATCAAGGCTATATCGATCTGCCAGGGCGCGCGCGAAGGCTGGTTGAGCCAGGTCTACGATCTTGCCCACGTGGAGGAGACCTATCGCGGGGGCATCGCTGCCTACCAAGAAGCCGGTATCAAGAATCCGCGCCGGGAAATCAGCATAGCCGAGGTCCACGACTGCTTCTCTATCACCGAGCTCACCATCATGGAGGATCTCCAGTTCAGCCCCCGGGGCCGTGTGAGAGAAGACATCGAGGCCGGCACTTTCACTTTGGAAGGGGAATTGCCGGTCAACACGGACGGGGGACTGAAGTGCTTCGGTCACCCGATCGGGGCCACGGGGTTGCGGATGCTGTACGAAGTCTACAAACAGCTCCAGGGCAAGGCCGGTCCGCGCCAGGTCAGGGACCCCCGCCTGGGGCTGACTCACAATCAGGGCGGGGAGCCGGGCTCAGCCACGGTGAGTGTGCTCATCGCCGGGAATGAACTGGGGTGAGCGACCGAATGGCGGGGTGTACAAGGACCCCGGTTTAGACCTGTAGTCAATGCTTGGCCTGGGGTCGCCAGCCAGGCCGTGGTGGATCGACTAGGCACGCATGAAGGGAGGATGAAGATGGCGTTGCTCAACTACGTGCATGTACCCAAGCTCGAAGAGTATGCAGAGCGCTTCAAGGACTTCTTCAAGTTCAAGCGAGAAGATGGCATCCTCGAAGTGCGCATGCACACGCTCGATGGTCCCGTCCGCTGGAGCTACCAGATGCATCATGCCCTGATGGAACTCTGGACGACGGTCGGCCATGACATGGAGAACGAAGTCCTTATCTTCACGGGCACCGGCGACAAATGGATCGCTGAGGTCGACGCCTCCTCTTTCAAGGAAGTGGAGCAGTCCCCCGACAACGATCAGCGATTCAACGTGCAGATCTACGACACACTGAAGGTCGTGGAAAACTTTGTCAACGATATCGAGATCCCCACTATCACCGCGATCAACGGCCGGGGCATCCATTGGGAGATGGCTATGATGAGCGACATCACCCTGTGCACCCCGGATTTCATACTGCAGGACGACCATTTCGGTATGCATGGGGGGCATGTTCCGGGTGACGGCATGACCTTGGCCATGCAGAAAGTCCTCGGTATCAAAAGGGCGAACTACATGACCCTGATGCTCAAAGGCATCGACGCTGAGACCTGCTTGCGTCTAGGGGTCGTGAACGAGGTGGTGGAGAGGGAGCAGCTTCTGCCTCGTGCGTGGGAGATCGCCCGTCAGATCATGAAGACCAATCGGGCGACTCGGCGTCTGACCCACCACGTCTGTGTGCGGCCCTGGCGGGAGTTGGTGGAGCAGAATCTGCGCCAGCACGTTTACGCCGAGATGTACGCCTTTAATCTAGTCAAGTCCGCCCACGATTTCGAGTACATAACCTACTCGGAAGACAAGCTGGCCAAGATGTGAGCAGGGGCCAGATACAGAGGCCGCGGCCGGTTCCGGCGGTGTCCGCCGCCGGAACCGGCCGCGGCGCAGTGGGCTACAAAGGGGGCCGAGTTTCGGAAAGCTGGGCCCGGGGATTTCCGGGCTCGCTTCACCGTGCGTTCATCGCAAGCGGTTCGGACAGAGACGGCACTCCCTTGAACAGGGACCAGGTCCCCCGCGCTTGGGACAATCCTCGGGCGCGGGGAACTGCGGCGACTGCGGGCCGGCTGCAGCGGTCGTGGTCGCAGCGCTCCAGCCGGAAAAGCTTCCCTGTGGCGGTCCCGCGCTACCGGTTTCAACACCCTCCTCGGAGGGCGGCATCAAGTGGTTGGGCACCGGCCGGTGGCCGAGGGCTGGCTCGCTTCCGAAGTGACCACGCAGACCGTGCGGATGCCGATGTCGGTGTGTGCCGACAGGACCGTGTTCCCTGCCATGGCCGCAGCCATGTCCATGCTTGGCTCGACGGCCGTGGCCCTTGTGGTGTCGTGGGTGCGTGTGGGGCATACTCACCTCCCGTAAAAGACGATATATCGTATTATATCGTACAACCGAGGGCGGGCAAGGGGACCCTTTCTTCAGTTGACGCTCGGGTCCCCGTATCGTACCCTAGTGTAACTTCCTATACGAACTCGTATACGTACAAGCTGAGGGCGGGAAGCGGCGGCGAGCCGAGCTACCGCTCGGGGCCTGCCGCCCCTGGACTGGTGGTGAAGGCGGGGCAGGAGCGGGCCCCCGTGCAACACGTGGAAGCGGAGGCAACAGGATGACAAGCGGTCTACACGGTAAAGTCCTCGTTCTCGGTACGGGGACCATGGGCGAGGGCATAGCCCAGACGTTCGCGCAAAACGGTTTCGAGGTACGCCTGGTCGCACGCCGACAGGAGCCCCTGGATCGTTGCCTCGAGCAGATTCCCCTGAATCTGCGGCAGTTCGCGGAATTCGGGCTTCTCGACGAACCTGTGGAACAGGTGATGGCCCGCATCGAGGGCATGGTGACCACGGACATGACTTTGGCGGCCGAAGACTGCTTCTACGCGGTGGAGACTATCCGGGAAGTACTGGACGATAAGAGGGCTCTTCTGGCCGCTCTCCAAGCCGCGGCTCCCGAACTCGTGATCGGCAGTAACACCGGCAGCTTCACTATAGACTCCCTGGCCGAAGGGCTGCCTCGTCCCGACAAGGTCATCGGCATCCATTACTTCAATCCTGCCCACATCATTCCTCTGGTCGAGATCCACCGGGGAAGCCAGACCTCGGAGGAGACCTTCGCCCAGACCGAAAACCTGCTTCGCGCCTCAGGCAAGAAGACGGTACTGGTCCGCAAAGAGGTCCCTGGTTTCATCGTCAACCGAATCACGGGAGCCATAGAGCGAGAGATCGACTACCTGCTCGATGAAGGCATTGTTACTCCAGAAGATCTTGATGTTGCCATTACCTCCAGCATAGGTTTCCGCTTCGCCTGCCTGGGGCCGATGGAGGTCGAAGACATGATCGGCCTGGACATCGCGATGGTCGTGTCGGGGCGGGTCTTCAAAGTCCTGAGTAACGCTACCGAACCGTCTCCGCTCCTGGTGGAGAAAGTGCAGCGTGGCGAGCTCGGCGTCAAGGCGGGAAAAGGCTGGTACGACTACGGCGGGAAGTCTCGGGCCGAGGTGCTCGAGGAGAAGAACCGTCGCTTGCTGCGCCAGTTGCGGCTTTTCCGGGAGGCGCAAGGAGCATAGAAGCAGCCGGGGCTGGGACGGGGAAGGTGAAGCGGGGTCTATGAAAGGCCGATGAATGCGAAGCGCCTGTCTACGGAGAGGAGGCCAGACATGTTTGACCTAAGTGACCGGGTAGCCATCGTGACCGGAGGGGGTGGGGGCCTGGGCCGGCCGATAGCTCTCGGCCTAGCCAAGTGCGGGGCGGACGTGGTTGTGACCAGCCGGGACCTGGCTCACTTGCAGCCGGTGGTGAAAGAGATCGAGGCTCTCGGCAGGCGAGGCCTGGCCATCTCTTGCGATGTGACCAGCGCCTCTTCCCTAAGCGCCATGGTCGATCAGGTCATGGCAGAGTTCGGCAAGATTGACATACTTGTCAATGTAGCCGGAACCAATGCTCGTTTTGCGGCCGAGGAGATGCCCCCCGAGGAATTCGAGCGGGTGATCAAGTTCAACATCCTGGGCACGTTCCTCGCCTGTCAAGCAGTGGGGCGGGTGATGATCCAGCAGCGGCGCGGGAAGATCGTCAACATGTCGTCGGTGCGCGGCAGAGTCGCCCCCGACATGGGCGGTTCCGCCTACGCGTCCAGCAAGGGTGGGGTGGACTCTCTTACCCGCACTCTGGCTGCGGAGTGGGCCAAGTACAACATCCACGTGAACGCGATAGCGCCGGCTCTCATCATGACAGACATGACTCGGGACTTCCTTTCGAAGCCCGAAGTCTACGCGAAGATGACGGCGGACATCCCGCTCAAGCGTCTGGGTGAGCCCGAGGAAGTAGTGGGTCCGACGATCTTGCTGGCGTCCGATGAGTCCGACTTCATGACCGGACAGATCGTCTATGTCGATGGCGGCCTCTCCGCGGTCTGACTGGTAGGCGAGGGGTGGTGGTAAGGCCGAGGTCGCGCCGGGAGGTGCCTACTCTCGGTTGCACCGCTGACGACGAAGAACAGATCGGATGAAAAAACTGAAGCGCTGCACGAATGTCACCACCGGGGGGCCGGTGCATGTTGACGTGGCAGAGGGACGCATCGTCCGTATTCTCCCCCTGCAACTGGACGAAAGCGATGGGCCTTCGTGGACTCTGGAGGCGCGGGGTCGACGTTTTACGCCCCCGCGGCGTACGACGCTTTCGCCGCACGTGGTAGCTCACCGCTCGACCATCTACTCCCCCGCCCGGATCCTCACCCCGCTCAAACGAGTCGACTTCAACCCGGCAGGAAGACCTGGCTCGAAAGGGCCGCGAGGTAGGAACATCCACAACCGCGGCATCTCCGGCTACGAGCCCATCTCCTGGGACGAAGCCCTGGACATCGTCTGTGACGAGATCATCCGTCTGAAAAGGGAAGTAGGCCCGGCCGCCATCCTCTCCACCCCCGGCTCCCACCACCTGTGGGGGAACGTGGGCTACCGCCACAGCACCTACTTCCGCTTCATGAACCTGCTCGGCTTCACCTACGCCGAACACAACCCCGACAGCTGGGAAGGCTGGCACTGGGGCGGCATGCACATGTGGGGTAACAGCCACCGCCTGGGCATCCCCGAGCAGTACGACCTCTTGGAAGACGCCCTCAAACACACCGACATGATCGTCTTCTGGTCGAGCGACCCCGAGACCACCGGCGGCGGCATCTACTCCGCCTTCGAAAGCACCCCCCGCCGTTACTGGCTGAAAGAGCTGGGGGTGAAGATGGTGTTCGTCGACCCCTACTACAACCCCACCGCCAGTCTGTTCTGCGACAAGTGGTTCGCTCCCCGGTTGGGCACCGACGTGGCCTTCGGCCTGGCCATCGCCTTCACCTGGCTTACCGAAGGCACCTACGACCAGGAGTACGTGGCTAATCGCACCCACGGCTTCGAGGAGTGGAAGGACTACGTGCTCGGCAAGAGCGACGGTGTCCCCAAGACGCCGGAATGGGCGGAGGTGGAATCCGGGATACCGGCTCGGGAGATCCGGGCTCTCGCTCGGGAGTGGGGCAGCAAGAAGACCATGTTGGCGGCGGGGGGCAAGGGCGGCTTCGGGGGAGCTTGTCGGGCGGCTACCGGCAACGAATGGGCCCGGATGATGATCGCCTTGGTGGCGATGCAGGGCCTGGGCAAACCCGGGGTGAATCTGTGGAGTACCACCTACGGGGTTCCCGCGAACAGGTCTGTCTGGTTCCCTGGCTATAACGAGGGTGGCATATCAGGAGATCCCAACACTGCCGCAACAGGTCGGCTGGCCAACCGTCTCTGGCCCAATGGCGGGCCCCCGGGGAACCCTCAACATTCGACTGAGGGTCAGACTGTCTCCAGGCTGCTGATTCCCGAGGCCATGCGCCACGAGCGGCTGGAATGGCGGGGGAAGGGGTTCTGTACCTCTTCCATAGAATCCCAATTCCAAAAATACGAGTATCCTGCGCAAGGCTACCCTCATGTGGCCATGTACTACCGGTACGGCGGCTCCTTCTTCGGCACCATGACCGAGACCAACCGCTACGTGCGCGCTTACCGCGAGGGCAAGATCGACATGGTGGTGAACCAGTCCATCTGGTTCGAAGGCGAGGCTCGCTTCGCCGACATCATCCTCCCGGCCTGCACCAACTTCGAGCGGTGGGACATCAGCGAATGGGCCTCAACGACAGGACTAGGGGCCCAAGCAGTCGACCAGACCAATCATCGCCTGGTCGTGCTGCAAGAGAAGTGCATCGAGCCGCTCGGGGAGTCGAAATCCGACTATGAGATCTTTGCTCTGCTCGCTGACCGCCTGGGCGTGGGTGACCTCTTCACCGAGGGGGGTCTAACTGAGTACGACTGGGTGAAGCGGCTGTTCTACGCAAGCGATCTGCCTCGGGTGGTGAGCTGGGACGAGTTCGAGCGCAAGGGCTACTACCTGATACCGGCTCCGACCGAAGGCGAAAGGAAACCCACGCCGGCGCTCCGCTGGTTCGCCGAGGACCGTGTGCGGGATACTCCCGATCTCGGCCCTCGGCCCTGGGACACAGTCCGACTCAAAGGACTGGAGACGACCTCTGGCAAGATCGAGTTCGTGGCCTCGAGCCTCAAACGTTTGGAAGCTACAGGGACGGTGGACCCCGAGCGTCCTGCGTTGGGACCTCAGTACATCCCCAGCTGGGAGGGACACAGGACGAAGGCCCTTTATGCGAGGTACCCGTTGCAGTTGGTCACCCCTCATCCGCGCTTTTCCTTCCACACCATGGGGGACGGCAAGGATTGTTGGTCCGCTGAGATCAAGGACCACCGGATGCTCGTGGGAGGTCGCTACTACTGGATCTTGCGACTCAATCCCAGAGATGCCGCCACCCGAGGTATCAAGACCGGCGATTTGGTCCGGGCTTTCAACGACCGGGGGGAAGTGATTCTTGCTGCCCTAGTGACTGAACGAGTGAGGCCGGGTACAGCGCACAGTTACGAATCTTGTGCCGACTACTTGCCTGTGGGAGAGCCTGGCTACTCGGCCGACACTGCCGGTTGCGTGAACATTCTCACCCCGAAGCGTTTCATCACGCCGACCTCCACCGGCATGGCCCCCAATTCTTGTCTCATCGAGGTGAGGAAATGGGAGGGGGAGCTACCCCAGCCCGGCCCGATCGCCGAAAGGCTGGCGACTAGAGCACTCGACCAAGGAGGATGAATGAACCCCATCATCACGGCAGCACTCACCGGTCCCGCCGCCACCAAGAAGGATAACCCTGCGATCCCAGGCAGTCCTGAAGAGATCGCCCAGAGCGCCAAGGAGTGTTATGAGGCAGGAGCGGCCGTCATCCACATACATCTCCGAGACAACGACGATTTCACTACCGACCTGGACGTCGCTCGCCGGACGGTGGAACTAGTGCGTGAGAAGTGTCCAGGGATAGTGCAGCTTTCCACGGGTGGTGGTTTCCCCTACGAGGACCGCATGCGCATCGTCGAGGCGAGACCGGCGATGGCTACTCTCAATCCCGCCACTATGACCATCGGCGAGATCGAGTTCCGGAATCCGCCCAAACAGATGCTTCAGTTGGCGGCGCGGATGCGTGAGCTTGGGGTCAAGGCCGAGGTCGAGATCTATGACACCGGCCATCTGGGTCTGATGCTGGATCTGCTGAAGCGCGATCTGTTGACTGAGCCGCTCCAGGTTTCGTTTGTGATGGGGGTCAAAGGGGGCATGCCTGCGGACCCGCGTCTCCTGGCTTACCTTGTGAACGAGCTGCCGCCCAACACCAGTTGGCAGGTCATCGCCATCTCCAAGGCCAACTTGCCCCTGACCACCATCGGTCTGGCCATGGGGGGTAATGCCCGCACCGGTCTTGAGGACACCTTGTATGTACGGCCCAAAGAACTCGCGAGTTCCAACGCCCAGCTGGTAGAGCAGCTGGTCGGGGTGGCCAAGGCGATGAACCTGCAACCTGCGAGCGTGGACGAGGTGATCGACCGACTGAAGCTGACGCCTGAGCTGGTGAGGTAGGGCGTAACTGGGGAGGACGAGGGGCGCGGCCCCGGGTTACCCGGGGCCGCGCCCCTCTTGAGCTCACCGGCCTCGCGAAGTTGGGGGCCGGCGCTCGGGAGCCTCGGCCTGAGGCCAAAGCCTTATCGCGCCGGTCTGGTGTCCGATGCCCGACCCGGGGGAGGAGTCAGGATGGGCTTGCCCGTGACCGGATGAGGGCAATGGAAGGGCAACACTTCCTGTTCCGGCCAACGAAGCGGTGGACACTCGACCAACTCGTCCGGTCCCTCCGGATCCTCGGGGTAGGTAGTGCTGAGCAAGGGGACGAAGTCGGGTGGGGTGAAGGCCCAGCCGTTCTCGAACGTGCAGAACCACACGGGGCGGTAGTCCAGCCGCTTGATCCTCCAGACGCCCTCACGCTTGACATAGGTGTTCTCGTAGAGGGCGCCTTCCCACCACTGGCGAGCCACCGTCTTAGGATCGGGGTCCCGCTCATAGTGGGTGCCCGCCTGCATCATCAGGCGAAAGCGGCCCTGGGCGGTCTGCCGGTCGGGGGCCACATCGATCACATCCTGCATGACCGGATGGTCCAGAAGAAACCCGAACACCGGACCGTTCTTCCCTCCGGTGAAGCGACTACGGAAGCGCCCACAATAAAGTCTGCGGGCGCTCTCTATTCCGCGGTAAAGACCCCCGAAGAACTGGATCTCACACTCCTCGTCGAAGCAGGCGACCGCTTCCTCATACATGCATTTGTCGATGAAGTAGCCGTAGAGGTGCTGCAGTCTGCGGATCGCCTGAATGTCCTCAAGCACACCCAGTTGATGCTCCAAAGCCTGAACCCGACGTTCCCACCCCTCCAGACGCCGTTCGAGAGCTTGGAGCCTGGACTCGCTGTCGCTTGCTCGACCCGGCGGCGGTTCATTTAGAGGTTCATTCAGGGGATGAGGCGTTTCAGCGGTCATTCCGGGCCACCTCCTGGGTACTTGAGCACGCCTTCTCCAAGCGGCCAAGACATCATGAAGAAGACCTGTTTACGGACTTTGCGGATGACCAGGGGACCCTGGGTCACGTATGGCGGTACATAAGCCCAGAACCCCTTGCTCATGAGGTGACGTTCGCCTCCTATCCACAGCTCCACTTCGGCGCAGAGGTCGGTGATGTCGTCGTAGTTCAGAGCTATGCAGGCTATAGAGGTCCCGTGGGGAACACTGTGCGGCTCCATGATGAGCTGGTCTTTCTCAGAACCCTCCCCCGGCAGATACCATCGGGTGTCGCAGCCGAATTCCGCATCCGGGATGACTGACTGGTCTATATAGGCCATGGGCCGGCAGAGTCGGGGGTCCAGGGGGCACATATAGTCGGGGCGCTTGACGTCGTCCCGGGTGCCAAAAACCAAGTACCGCGCGTACTTGGCCTCGGCCGGCTCCACGATATGGGGGGCAGGCGGCGGCTGTTTGTGGGCTTCAGCTTCTTTGGTCTTTTCGTCCTTCTCCCGGGTGTAGACACCGCCTGGTCCGGTCACCCAGTGCAAGGTGGGTCGGGTGTAGACGTGGCTGCGGACCCCGGTGGGGAAGACAGGCATGTGGGGCATACCCGCGGGAATGTAGGCTACCCAGCTTGATGCCAGCGGGATGATCTCGTCATCCATCTGGATGGCCATGGGGTCGGTGTCGCTGAAATCGTCGGGGTTGGTGCCCCACCACGAAAGCAGCTCGGGGAAGTCATGCACATGCGGGAACATGTCGGGGGTGGAGTAGCCGACTGCTGCCAGTTCTTCCCAGGTCACTTGACCAGGGTAGTCGGGTGGCCAGATCCAGGTGGTCTCGCCGTAATAAGCCCCCGGTATGACGTCCTGGTCTATCCAGTGGATGTGTTCCATGCTGACCCGCCTACCTTGGGCGGCCAGCCGGTCCCGCTGCTCTGGGGTGGGTCCTGGCAGGAGGTGACGCTTCTGCAAAGTGGTGCAGATGTACTTGTCCCAACGTCCCATTTCAGCGTCCTTCCCCGCGGTAGGGAACGATCTCGAAGCGCATGACCTGGTGCGGATCAAAACCCCTATCGGCCTCGAAATAGGGCTCTCGGGTGCCCTCCTCACCCGCCAGCATCACCTCGATCTGTATGATGGGCCGGTCGACCCTGGTGACCTCCAATGGACAGTGGGGCAGCCCCGGCGGTATGTAGACCAGGGTGGGCCGAGTGAAGACGTGCTTTTCCAGCTCTGCCCCCAAGTGGAGGACCACCTCCGCTCCGAAATCGTCGGGATCCTCCGGGTTCCCTCCATACCAAGCCAAGAATTCATGGAAGTTGTGGGTGTGACAAGGATTGTCACCTCTGAAGGGTCGCCGGACGAACTGATGTCCGATCATGAAAGGGAACCCGAGCTGCCGGTGCCCGATCATGAGACCGTCAAAAACAGTCGTCCCATCGCTCTTCATGGTGAGCCTCATGTGGGGTGGATGGTGGATGTACTCGTCATATTTGCCGGCCATCTTGACCTCTCTGGACTGGGGAGGTTCGACTGTCTGAGTGCTTCTCTGGTTTGCGCCCTTTCTCACCCTGCCCTCCGATCGCTGGGCCGGGCGTCGCATCCGCGCGCTGGCACGGCCAGCCACTGCTGGGGGCGGGCCTCACATCACAGAGCCCCCGGACACATGGAAGACCTGGCCGGTGACGTAGCTGGTCACATCCGAAGCCAGGAACACGGTGGCGTTGGCGATGTCACGGGCTGTGCCCAGGCGTCCCAGGGGGAAGTGGCCGAGAAGGGCCGAGCGCCGGGCCTCCTCTTCCTCTTTGGAAAGGCTTGGCTCGCCTTCGCGCAGGATGGCACCGAAATTGGTAGGGGCGGGCCCGGGCGCTACACAGTTCACGCGGATGCCGTTACGACCCTCCACGTAGGCCAGCTGCTTGGTGAAGAGGTCCAGAGCATACTTGGACATGGCATAGGCCCCCACTCCCATCTGGTATTGATGGGTGCTGCCCGAGCCGATGTTGACGATCACCCCATATCCCTGCTGCCGCATCAGGGGGACCACCGCCTGGGTGACGTTCATGGTCCCGATCAGATTCAATTTGAATTGGCGCTCCCAAACGGCCGGGTCCTGTTCCTCGATGGGGACTCCATCCTTGTGGAGAATGGCACCGGCGACGTTACACAGGATATCGATGTGGCCGAGCTCTTCCGCGGCTCTGGCCACCATGACTTTCACGGCCGCGTTGTCGGTGATGTCCGCCTGCAGAGCCACGCTGCGGGCTCCGCGCTCTCTGACTGCCGCTGCCGTCTTCTCTGCTCCCTCCGCGTCGATATCAGTGACGGCAACGGCCGCGATGCCTTCTTCAGCCAGGAGTAGGGCGATCTCTTTGCCGAAGCCTATCTGGCTGCCTGCTCCGGTGACCAGGGCTGTCTTGCCTTTGAATCCTAGATCCATTCTCACCTCCCGATGAGTGACCCCCGCGATCTCCCGGGTCAGTGATCCTCTGCGATCTCCCGGGTGCTGCTCCTTTGCAGCTGTCTGTTTGCTTTCCGGATTTCAGGCCGAGTCATGGTTGCCTGAGCTCAGATCGTCAGCCCCGGCGGTCTCTTGCCACGTCGTCCAGGCCCAGCTCCAGGAGCTTCTCTTTGCTGGGTCTGCCGGTGACTGGATCCCACTCCATCAGTTCCAAATACTCGTTATAGACCTCTTCATGGGTGAAGGTGATGCCTGCCCGGGGCCCGACCGTTTTGGGAGGTACTCCCCGCATCCGATCGGGATACTTGAAGGGGACGAAGACCCCTTCGCGGATGTTGAAGGCAAGACGCATGTTGGTTATCCGTTCCCCGGTCAGGAGGAGTTCTTCCGTCGTAATGTCCTCCCAACCGGTGATAGCGCGCAGGGCCTCGATGAGTTGGTCGGCGTGGGGATAGGCCCCGATCACAAACTGGCAAAGGCCCAGAGCACTCGCCGCGTGCATGTAGTTGGTGCTTATCTTGTGATACAGGCCACGGCCTTTGCGCTGGTGGCGGTCGATCTCGGGTATGTCAAGCCCGGGAGGGTGCTGTCCTCCCCCCTGGTTATGACGTCCGGGCGTGGGGTCCGCTCCGTAACCAGTCGCGAACCCCCACCCTCCGCGCGGGTCATGACCGGCGATCTCCTGACCTCCGATGTGCATGGCGTATTGTTCTGCTCCCTTGCCGATCTTCTCCGCTGCCCGCTTTACCCCGTCTGCGATGACGTCCCCGAACCCTTCGCGGCGCACCAGTTTCTCGGTCATGGCGATGATCGCCCGGTGGTCACCCCATCTCATCTCCAACCCGTTGGTGTCGGCGGAAGTCAAGAGGCCGTTCTCGAAACACTCGATGGTAAAGGCAAGACAGGCCCCGGCGGAGATAGTGTCCACGCCAAAGCGGTTGCACAGATCGGAAGCCATGATCAACGAATCGAGATTGTCGTTGCACAGGTTGCTACCGAACATGGCCATGGTCTCGTATTCCGGCTTGTGGACGCCCTCGGGATAGGCATACTCGCCGGTACCCGCTTTCATCAGCCCTCCACAGGCGATGGGGCAGCGCCAGCAAGCGTAGCGGCGGAGCTGCTTGGCCACCACGTTTTCGCCGCGACACTCGGCATAGTTCGGACAATCGATGTCAGCCACTCCGGCCCAGTTCTTGGTGGGGGCGTCGTCGATCTTGCAGCACATCTCGTAGATCCCGGGGGTTCCGGTCGCGTGCAGCTGAGCGGCATGCCCGGTCAGGGCGGCCACATGCCGTTTCCTCATCTCCTTCAAGACTTCGGGGCGGGCCGTAGGCACCGCAAGGTTCCCTTGCACCGCTACCGCCTTGAGCCGCTTGGATCCCATGACGGCTCCCAGGCCGGAACGCCCGGCGGCCCGACCCTTGTTGTTGATGATGCAGGCGATGAGGGCCCGCTTCTCCCCGGCCGGGCCGATGCACGCTACCTGGAGGTCCTTTCCATGTCGGGCTCGAAGGACTTCTTCGGTCTCCACGGTGTCGAGTCCCCATAAGTCGGCAGCGTCTCTGAGCTCAGGCCGCCCGTTTTCTATGTGCAGATATAGCGGTCTCTCGGCTACGCCTCTGAGAAAGACGGCGTCATAGCCTGCGAACTTGAGATAGGGCCCGAACTCGCCTCCGGAGTTGGCGTCACCCCAGCCGCCGGTCAAAGGTGACTTGCCTACCACTGTGTAGCGGGAGCCGCCCACTGCTTCGGTACCAGTGAGCAGCCCGCTGACGAATCCCAGGGCGGCCTCCGGTCCTAAGGGGTCCACACCAGGTTTCTGCCGGTCATAAAGAACGCGGGCCCCCAACCCGTACCCGCCCAGATACTTTCTGTAGGTGGTCTCGGACAGTGTCTCTTCGTTCATCTCAAGGGTAGACAGATCGACCCAGAGTACTTTTCCCATCGCGCCGTAACCCACTGGACCCTCCTACGCGTTCACCTTTCACTTGCCGGTAAGACTGGGGAGCCACGTTGCTAGAGCGGGGAAGGCGGCCACCAGCAGCATCAGCAAGATCCCCAGCGACCAATATGGCATAGAGGAGCGGAACACCGTGCCCAGACTGACGTTGCTGGGGGCCACTGCTTTCATCGTATACACGTCCAGGCCAAAGGGGGGAGAGATCAGCCCTAGTTGTATGTTGATCAGGCTGAGGACCGCAAACCAGATGAGGTCGTAACCCAGGGCTTTGGCCAGAGGGAAGAAGATGGGGGCGGTGATCATGACGATGCTCGCCGGGTCCATGAACATGCCCAAGAAAAGCAGGACGACTTGGGTGAAGACGATCACCCAGAGCGGCGAGATGTCGGCGGTCGTGGTCAGGTTGATGAGCTCCGTGATGGCGCCGGTGGTGGCCAGGATACGGCTGAAACTGATAGAGCCCACGACAATGAAGAAGACCATGACGGTCACCCGCACGGTGTTCATCCCCGACCGGAAGAGCATGCTCCAGCTCAACTTGCGGTAAAGGGCGGCCAGGAGGAGGCAGGCCACTACCCCCAAAGCAGCAGCCTCGCTGGGGGTGGCCACTCCCAGGAACACGCTACCGATCACGGCTAGGATGACGATCACGATAGGGAGTATGTAGAAGGTGAAAGCACGCACGCGCTCGCTGAAAGGTACCTTGGCGACCTCATAAGTGGGGGCGAGCGAGGGGTTGATCTTGCAGCGGATGATTATGTAAGCCGAGAAGAGGACTGCCAGCAGAAGACCGGGGATGATGATTGCCATCAAGAGGTTCCCCACCGACACCTGGCCGATGGCGCCGATGAAGACGGCCAGGGCACTGGGGGGGATGAGGATGGCCAGGGTCCCGCTGCTTACGATGGGTCCGTAAACCATGGGTGGCTTGTAACCGCGCTCGAGCATCTCGGGGACCAAGGTCCGTCCCAAGATGCCGATGGAGCCTCCGCTGATGCCGATCATGGTGCCGAGGAGGACTCCCGAACCGATGGAGAGTAAGCTCAACCGTCCCGGGAGCTTGCCGAGCAGCTTGTCCACGGCTCCCACGATCTGGGTGCCAACCCCGGAGGCGAATATCACGTCACCCATCAGGACGAACAGCGGTATGGGAAGAAAGGTGTAGTTGGCCACCGCGCTGTAGAAACTCATCGCCAGCTGGTCCAGACCGGAAGCTCCCCCCCAGAATAGGGTCGCCCCCATGATACAAGTGAACATGAAGGCAAAGGAGATGGGCATGCCCGTGAGCATGATGGCGATGAGGCACCCGAACATGAGGACAAGTGACTCGAACCATTCCATTCCAAAACCTCGCTACTTTCCCGGGGCTTGGGTCGGCTCAGCGGGGGCTGGAGCGCGGAAAGCCTGGTAATACCTCACGGCATGCCTTACGGCCTGGATGGCGAGCATGAAGAGCGCGATGGGGATGATGATCTCTATGGGCCACTTGGGCGGGTTGAGGATCGAAGCGAGGACGAAATGGTTGAGGTAATCCCTCACGGTGAGGCGGACAGTGAGAAAGCAGAGGAAAAGACACAGTAGCACTATGGCGCAGGAGGTCACGAAGTTGACCAAGGTCCTGGCGCGCTGGGGAAGGAACTGTAGGAACGAGTCGAGTTTTACGTGGCCGTCGTCCCGGTAGATGGCCGCAGTCCCTAGGAAGGACATCCAGACCAAAGAGTAGGTCAAGATCTCGTAGAGGGGCGCCCAGGTGAAGTCAAAGCTCTTGCGGATAATGACATCTTGGGCCACCAGGGCCACATCGATGATGATGATGATCCCGGACAGAAAGAGCATGACGCTCATCACTCTGTCGAAAAGTCTTCCTGCTCTGCGTAACAGGTTCATGATCGGCGGTCTCCGAGTGGTATCGCGGTAGAGGGGAGGGGGCGCGGCGCCCGCCGGGGCGCCGCGCCGCCAGACCGCTACCTGTCTTACTTTGCGCGATGGAAGTCGGGGTTCACCAACCACTCTTTGAGTTTGGGGCCGATATCCGGCCAGCGGGCGATATCTTCGGCCCACATGTTGTCACGATAGGCAAGATAGAACTTCTTGCTCTCCTCGGGCGATAGCTTGATGATCTTGACTCCGGCCTTCTCCAGCTCAGCTATCACGTTCTGCACGGTCTCGGTGAACATCTTGGCTCCGTCGATCTCAGTCTGGATCATCGCCCGCGTGATCACGTCTTGCTGAGCCGGGGTCAGGCTGTTCCACTTGTTCAAGTTCATGAGCATCATGCCGCCGCAGGAGCTGAACGGCTCGTTCAGCATGGCCTTGGTCACCGGCACCAGACTGAAGTCGAGGATCCCAGGGATGCCGATGTTGTAACCATCGACCGTGCCCCGCTCCATAGCTGTGAAGTACTCGGTGAAGTCGATGGGGACGGTGGTAGCTCCCAGGGAGTCGATGAAGGCCCGGTTCGAGCCCCCGGTAGCGGCGATCTTGAGGCCCTTGAGATCCTCCAAGCCGTCGATGACCTTGCCGAGGTAGAGCACGGTCTGGACCTGCGGTTCCGAAGAGACCGAGGCTCCCAGGTACTTGATGCCCTGCTTGGCGAACTCCTCCTCGAAGTACTTGAAGATGGTGCCGGCCGCCCGGAGTTCCATGGGGCTGTACTCGGCCCGGCCGATGGTGTTGGAGCCGGGGACCAGGGCGTCGCAGAAGGGGCTGAGCACGCTGGCGATGTCCACCGTCCCGCGCTGCACGGCGGCGGGCTGGTCCATCGCTGGGATGGCCTCCGGGCCGCTGAACTTGATCTTCATCGCGCCCCCGGAGTACTCCTGGACCTTGTTGATGAAGTCACGCGCCCAGTTACCTCCGGGTGGGATGTCGGGTAGGAAGCTGACCATCGAGAGCTCGATGGGTTCTACAGCGGCCGCGGTGGTCTCGGTCGAAGTAGCGCTGGTAGTGTCGGTGGACGGAGCCGTCGTCGTAGGAGGTGCCGTCGTCGGGGCAGCCGTGGTAGTGGTGGTTTCCTCACCACAAGCCACCATGAGCAAGCCCAGGGCGATCACTAGGATGAGACTGATACCCAACAACACCGGTTTCTTCATGAGAGAACCCCCCTTGGTCAACACTCTCAGGAGTCGACAGCAGTAGAAGTCACATCACGCCTATCTCCGTCGTCCAGCCGACCTCCTTCCCGGGTCGAACCTGACCCTCGGTCATCAGAACGAGGGGAACGGTCTTCTGTCTGGAGGGAGACCGCCAGGCCCGGACCGATGACAACGGGAATATCCTGTCGAATCCTCGCGGGTCAACGTGCAGGCCCGCAGCTCGCCAGCAGATAGTGCCCCCTACTAGTGTTCACTACTAGCACACGCTACTAGTCAAGCGCAAGTGGTTTGTGCTTATCTAGGCATGCACAAGGTGGAGCGAGGGGTGGGGCGCGCAGCCAAGACCGCGCGATGCATCGCTCGCGAACCTGATCCGCAGGCAGCGGCCGAATGGAGTCATGCGCATGGGTCCGCAGAAGAGGGAACGCCAGCGGGGGTCGCTCTCCCTGCGCTGGAAGCAACTGAGCGAGGAGGAGAAGCGGCGCCGGATAGTCGAGGCGGTCCTCCAGCTCATCGCTAAGCACGGGGTTCAAGGGACCACCACAGCCCGTATCGCCGCCGCTGTCGGGGTCTCCGAACCGACCCTGTACCGGACTTTCCGCAGTCGCAAAGAGATGCTCTTGGCGGCTGCCGACCGGGTGTGGCAGCAGAGGTTCGAGGAGCTCGAATCGGTCGAATACAGCGACGCCATGGACCATCTGCGCAAGATATGTGAGCTTCACACCATCGGCATTCAGAAGACCAGGGTGGTCCGCTATCTCACAGAACTCGCCGTGGCCCCGGCCAAGGATGGGCTTCGCGAGCACATCAGGGATCAGCAACTGCAGGAAGCTCGCCGCTTCGCAGCCATCGTCGAGGAGGGCAAAACGCAAGGGTGCATCCGCCCCGAAGTTGACTCGTGGGAGACCGCCTGGCGCATCATGGCTGTACATTGGCTGGAGGCCATGGCCCGGCTCCACGGTCTCGAGGACCAGGTGCTGACTGGTTTCTCGACCCGCAGGTTCCAGTCGATCCTCGACGAGATCGCTGTGGAACCCCAGCCTCCCTTGAGGACCGCCGCGAGCCAGGCCACTGACGGCTCGGTCCCAGGAACAGGGTCCCTGGCGTAGGAGGCTGCTGGCCGAGAGGGCCAGGGGTGACGTCCGCAGCCAGATGCCTGCCGACGATCTCCGGCCTTTCAGCCAAAGAGAGGTCAAAGCAACGGGCAGGCCTCTTGACTCTGCGAGTAGTAAGCACTACTAGTATATGCTACTAGTGATAGCTAGCCGCACGGCGGTGCCGGTGATAGCTGGCCTTCCGGCGGTGCGGGCGGGCGGCCACGGCTAGTCAAGTCCAGGCGGTGCGTGCTGGCGCGGCAGAGATGCGGGAGGAGCAAGCGGGGGATGTCAGAGGCGGAGAAGACTGGAGAAGCACGAGCGAAGCGGATCGCAGAGGCCATGCGCCTGGGCCGGCCGGACCTGGTGCCCCTCATCATGCCTATCGGCTACATGTTGGCCGACCTTGGCGGGATAACCAGGAGGCAGCTACTGGAAGATCCGGCCAAGGCGCAGGAGCTTCTCGAACAAGCCGCGCTGGAGTTTCAGCCTGATTCCATCCACGGTCCGTTCCCTGCCGACCCGAAGCCCTATCTTCTGTTGGGAGACCGCATGACCGTGTGGCCCGGCCACGGGGTGGACGAAGACACCCAGTTCCAGTTCGTCGAGAGTGAGTTCATGCGGGCTGACGAGTATGACGCTTTCCTGGAAGATCCCACGGACTGGGTCATACGGAATTACCTGCCCCGGGCCTTCGCCAATCTGGACGGTCTCGCCGACATGCCTCCCCTCAGCCTTTTCGTGTTCGGAAGCTACTACCTGAACTCGCTTGGAGTGCTCACCCAGGGCCGCTTGGCCGACTCCCTGCGGACCTTCGCTCGGGCGCTGCAGGCGATAGCTGAGGACGCCGACCGCGTCAAGCGCAACCACGAGCGCATGGCGGCCTTAGGTTTCCCTGACTCTTTCATCGCGGGGCCCACTGTCACGGCTCCCTTCGACGCCTTGTCGGATGCGCTGCGGGGGATGCGTGGCATCATGCTGGACGTTCTACGGCAGCCGGAGAAGCTTCTGGCGGCCGAGGAGAAGTTAGCCCGGGTGGAGCTGGAGTATGCCGTCGGGGTGTGCAAAGCCACGGCGTGCGACCGAGCCTTTCTTCCTCTCCATCGAGGCTCGGACGGTTTCATGTCGCTCAGGCATTTCGAAACCTTGTACTGGCCCCAGCTGAGGGACATCCTTGTGGCGTTGGTCGAGCACGGCATCACCCCCATTGTGTTCTACGAGGGCTGCTGGGACCAAAGGCTCGAGTATCTGACCGAGCTTCCCAAGGGCAAGACGGTCGGCTGGTTCCAGGCCAGCGACATCTTCCGGGTGAAGAAAGTCTTGGGCGACACCATGTGCATCGTGGGGGGGATGCCCAACTCCTTGCTCAAAGCGGGTCCGGTAGCCGAGCTGCGTGCCTATACCCGCAGACTGTGCGAGGAAGTCGGGGAGGGCGGCGGTTACATGATGTGCACCGCCGTCGGGGAGATGGCCGGCAGCGACCCCGTGTTGGTCAGAGCCTGGGTGGACGCCACCAGGGAGTTCGGAAGGTACTGAGTGGCGGGTGCGGGCTGTCGTCCCAGCAGGCCGGGGAGTCGGCGGGGGGCGACGGACAGCGTGTCGAGGAGCTGGAGGTGCGATGGATCTGAAACTCACTGACAAGGTGGCCTTGGTGACGGGGGCGGGCAGTCCGATAGGCTACGGTAGAGCGATCGCCACCACTCTGGCCCGCGAAGGTTGCCACATCGTCTCTGCCGACCTCAACCTCGCCTGGGCAGAGGAGACTGCCGAGTTGGTGAGAGCTTTGGGACGCGAGGCCCTGGCTGTGCAGGTGGACGTGGCCGAGCGTGCGTCCGTCGACGCCATGGTGGAGGCCGCGCTGGCTCGTTTCGGTCGCATCGACATCCTCGTGAACAACGCCGGGGCAAGCAGCAAGGAACGCCCTTTCATGGAGATGACCAAGGCCGACTGGGACCTCGACATCGGCGTGAATCTATACGGTCAGATGAATGTGGCTCAGGCTGTGGTTCCGCACATGGCAGCGCGAGGTTACGGCCGGATAATCAACACTTCCGGCGGACAAGGCATCCCGACCATCTCCGTATATGGGGCGGCCAAGGCGGGAGTGGAGGCCTTCACTCACGCTCTAGCCCTCGAGGTGGCCCCGCTGGGGATCATCGTCAACGGGATAGCTCCGGGCCTCGGCAACACCGGACTGGTGACCCGTAACGACCCGGCCTTTCTGGAGGCCTATCGCCAGCGATCCGCTCTCAAACGGCTGTGCACCCCGGAGGACGTGGCGCCCGCCGTGGCTTTCCTGGCCTCGGACGTGTGCAGCTACATGGTCGGGCAGTGGTTAAGACTGAGCACTTTCTGAGGCAGACGGGGGTGCGATATGGCGATCCGAAGGTTCGACAGAGAGGCCTGCACTGGGTGCGGCAACTGCGTAGCAGCCTGCCCCATGGATGTGCTCCGTCTCGATGAAACCGACGGGAAGGCGGTGGTGAAGTATCCCGAGGACTGCATCGCTTGCTGGGGCTGCGAATCGTTCTGTCCACAAGGCTGTTTCGACGTGTCTCCGGAAAGAGCTCGAGGCGAGCTGGTCTCGCCTTACTAGGAGGAAGAGCGTGAGCGCACCGACACTTTCGCCGACCGTCGTCACTACCGATGTGCTGGTCCTCGGCGCCGGTGGAGCCGGCATGTGTGCGGCCTTACGAGCACGGGAAAGCGGCGCCGAGGTGCTTTTGGTCGACAAATGTGGGATCGGCTACAACGGTCAAGTCCCCATCGGAGGGGGGATCCTGGCTTACGTCTATCCCTCTTACGTGGATGAATGGGTAGCGAAGATCACCCGCGGAAGCCACTTCTTCAACAATCAGCATTGGACTCGGCAGTTCGGTAGCCGCATGCACCAAGCGACCATGGACCTGGCGGCCTTGGGTCTCACCTTTCTCAGGAAAGATGGGGAGATCGACATTCTGACCTGGGGGCCCGACGTCCACGTCACCCTCTTTGATGCGCCCAAGTCGCTCCTCGCTTTGAGGAAGACGGCCGCTCAGCGGGGGATCAAGATGATGGACAAGGTCTTCGCCGTCGATCTCCTCAAGAACGGGGACCAGGTAGTGGGAGCGGTGGGGCTGGGGTTGGTCGACAGCAAGGTCTACCTCTTCGACGCGAAGGCCACCATCATCGCTACGGGCAACTGCGGCTACATGCACGAGAAGAGCTACGCCTCTGTACTGGGCGAGGGCCCGGCCATGGGCTACCGAGCGGGGGCCCAACTCACTAACGCCGAGTTCAACAGCCTCTACGTGTGGGGCATCAAGCTGCTCGGCAAGGAGCTCATGGGCATCCATTTCTACCTCTACCTCGAGAACGCCCTGGGGGAGAAGATCATGGGCAAGTACTACCCGGAGCTCATGGAAGGGGAGCACGCCGTCTACACGTTCGATCCCCGGGTGATCCACGCGATGTACGAAGAGGTCAAGGCCGGCCGGGGTCCGATCTACCTGAACTTGAAAGGGTTGAGTGACTCGGAGATCGCTCACCTGGGCGAGGACATCGTCGCGGACCTTTCCCACCTGATGGCCAATGACACCATGCGTCTCCTGCGCGAGAAGGCCGGGATAGACCCGGGGCGGGAGCGCCTGGAGATGTGGCCCCGCTATCTTTACAGCGGGGGCGGACTCCGTATCGATCTCCAGGGTAGGACGACCCTGCCCGGTCTTTGGGCGGCTGGCGGGGCTTGCAGCAACTATTGGACGAACGGTGCCGGAAGTCAAGCCGGCCTTGGGGTGCAATCCGCCGCGATCACGGGTTTTGTGGCCGGCGAAGACGCCGGGCTGTATGCGGTTTCTTCGCCGCGCTTGGGTATCGACCCCGCCTACGCTGACCGCATGCTTGTGCGCGTGCTGGAACCACTCGAGCGGCCGAGCGAAGTGGATCCTTATGAGGTGGCGTACCGCGTGCATGAGGCCGTCGTACCCATGAAATACAACCGGGTGCGCGAGGCCAACCGTATGCGCGAGGCTCTTGACATCTTGGCGGGCGCCCGAGAGCTCCTTCACCGAGTGGGCGTCACTGACTTTCACGATCTGGCTCGCCGGCACTCCGCTGAAAGCATGCTGATGGCGGCAGAGTTCACCTATAGGGCCGCACTCCTTCGCGAAGAAAGCCGGGCTCAACATTTCCGCGAGGATTTTCCGGAGCGCGACGACGCCAACTGGCGTAAGTGGATCTGCATCGAGCAGGGAGAAGACGGCCCGAGGCTGTTCACCATGCCGGTGCCGGTGGAGACATATCCACTCCAGCCTGCGGCGGAGCAACAAAGGCAAAAGCGGACCGCGAGTGGGAAGGAGGCAGAGCAAGCGTGATGATCGAAAGAAACAAGCTCGCCGAAATCGTGGGGGAAAGCAACCTGTGTGACGACGAGGCCACCCTTGAAGCCTATGCAAAAGACATGAGCTTCGCCAATCCCACCCGTCCGCGGTTTGTGGTCAAGCCGCACACTGCGGCTGAGGTCAAAGAGCTGGTGAAGACAGCCCGCGAAACCAGCACCCCTCTTGTGCCCGTGAGCTCGGGCGCGCCTCATTTTCACGGCGATACTGTCCCGAGCACGGGCGGAGCGGTCGTGGTCGATCTCAGTGAGATGAAGAAGATCGTTTTCGTCGACCGGGCCCGGCGGGTGGCCATGATCGAGCCGGGTGTGACCTTTGGGGAGCTCATACCCGCGGCGCGGGAGGAGGGCATAAGGCTCAACCTGCCTCTCCTGCCCCGCTCCACGAAAAGCGTGGTGGGCAGCATGCTCGAACGGGAGCCGGTGCTCATGCCCTCCTACCAGTGGGACGTGTCCGACCCCCTGGCCTGCCTCGAGGTCGTTTTCGGAACCGGTGATGATTTTCGGACCGGTCAAGCCGCCGGCCCGGGTACTATCGAGGAGCAGTGGGAGGTAGGTGGCAGGCAGAAGGCCCCCTACGGACCTCATGTCGCCGCTTGGCATCGGCTGGTGCAGGGGGCCCAGGGGACCATGGGCATCGTGACTTGGGCCTCGCTTCGCTGTGAGCTGCTGCCGCAGGTGGAGGAAGCTTTCTTGGTGGGGTCGGCCCAGTTGGGACCTCTCCTGGAGATGGCACGTTGGTTGATCCGGCTGCGCCTGGTGAACGAGTGCTTCGTCCTCTCGGGGCTCGATTTGGCGGCGGTCTCGGCCCAACAGTGGCCGCGCGATTTTGACCGCCTCCGCAGTGCCCTTCCCGCCTGGACCTTGTTCTACGTGGTCGCGGGCTATGAATACTTCCCCGAGGAGCGGGTGGCCGTCAACGTCAAGGACATCTCGACGCTGGCCCAGCGCCTGGGATTGGAACCGGTCCCGGCGCTGGGGGGGATTTCGGCACGCGGGCTCATGAAGGCCGTGCAGCAGCCGTCAGGCGAGCCGTATTGGAAACTTCGGTACAAAGGTAGCTGCGAAGATGTCTTCTTCCTCGCTCCTTTCGACCGCTTGGAGGGGCTCACGGAACTAGTGGCGCGATTGGCCCTCGAGCGCGGAATGACGGGGGGTGAGTATGGGGTCTATATCCAGCCGACGGTCCAAGGGACCAGCTGTCACTGCGAGTTCAACTTCTTCTACGATCCGGAGGATGCACAGGATGTCCTGCGAGTAAGAAAGCTGGTCACGGCCGCCATCCGCAGCCTGCTGGAGGCCGGCGCCTTCTTCTCTCGGCCCTATGGTGAGGCGGCGGGCATGGTCATGAACCGCGACGCAGCCAGCGTAGACATCCTTAAGCGCTTGAAGAAGATCTTCGACCCCGCCGCGGTCATGAACCCAGGAAAGCTGTGTTTCTAGGCCGACCTCGGCCGGTCGCGGAAGGAAGGAGCAACATGGCTTTAGAAGAATACGCCGGCGACATGAGCATGTGTTGTCGCTGTTCAGCCTGCAAGTTCGTCCCGTTGCAGCAGGTCAAGGGTTTCAAGCACGCCAACGTCTGTCCCAGCATCTCCCGCTACAACTTCCATTTCTACTCCGGGGGCGGCCGGCTCAACCTCGGCTATGCTGGGCTCAAGAACGGGTTCCAGTACGTGCCGCGTTACCTGGATGTGCTCTACAACTGCCAGCTTTGCGGCGCCTGCGACGTCTCCTGCAAGTACGGCATGGACATGGAGGTCCTGCGCCCGATCCAGGAGATGCGGATCAAGGCGGTGGAGGACGGACACGCTCACCCCGCCCTGGAGAGGGTGGTGGCCCGCATGCGGGCGACGGGGAGCATGGTGCCGACCGAAGGCCGTAAGCGCGCAGACTGGGCCGCGGGTCTGGGGCTGAGAAGTGCGCTAGAGGAGAGAGTCGAGGTCCTCTATCACGTAGGTTGTCTCACCAGCTTTGATCCCGAACGGCAGAAGGTGGCCTTGGCCACCGCTCGGGTCCTCAAAAAGGCGGGGGTGTCGTTCGGCGTACTGGGGGAGGCGGAGACCTGCTGTGGAGGCCGGGCGTACGAGATGGGTCATCAAGCCGAGTTCTTGGCCCAGGCTGCCAAGAGCAAGGAGCTCATAGAGAAGACCGGCGCAAGGACTCTGGTGACCAGCTGCGCCACCTGCTACCAGGTGTACAACGTCCTTTACGACCGCTTCGGTCTGAAAGGGCAGTGGGAAGTGCTCCACATCACCCAGCTGCTGGAGCGCTTGCTGGATGAAGGCAGGTTGAGGCCCTCCAGCGGGCAAGAGATCACGGTCACCTACCACGATCCGTGTCATCTGGGCCGGCTAGGCGAGCCGTGGATCCATTGGCAGGGCAAGAAGATACCGGGAGACCGGTTCGTGTTCGACCCGCCCAAACCGTATCGGCGGGGTACGCACGGGGTATACGAGCCGCCGCGGCGGGTGTTGGCGGCTCTCCCCGGCGTCCGGCTGGTGGAGATGGATCGGATCAAGGAATACGCCTGGTGCGGAGGGTCCTGCGGGGGGGTGATCGACTCCAATCCGGAGTTCGCGGAGTGGACAGCGGCGGAGAGAGTGTCTGAGGCGCTTTGTACGGGGGCCGAGGCCCTGGTCACCGCCTCGCCCTGGAGTGAGAAGCTGTTCACTCAGGTCTTGGCCAAGACCGGTGAGGACCTGGCTGTGTACGATGTCGTCGAGCTGGTCGACCGGGCCGTGTGAAAGGAGGGGTGCAGTCTTGGCTCTGGACAAGGAAATCTACGCTGCTTTCGCCGGCGTGGTGGGCGAAGAGAACATCTGTGACGACCCGGCGCTGATGCCGGCGTACTTCTTCACCGATTTCGCCGCGGTCATACTGCCCAAGAGCACAGCCGAGGTGCAGGCCGTCGTGCGTCTCTGCAACCAGTTCAGGTTGAAGTTCAGGCCCATATGCACGGGCTGGACCGGGTTCTTCCCACCGGGGATCGTGCTTCTTGACCTCAGGCGTATGGACCAGATAGTCGAGATCAACGAGAAGAACATGTATGCCGTGGTGGAACCGTACGTCACGTCGGCTCAACTACAGGCCGAGCTCTTCAAACGCGGTCTGTGCACCAATCTGAAGGGCGCTGGCGCCCAATGTTCGGCCATGCTGCGGGGACACGGCCATCTCGATCAGTCCATGGGGGCCGACGACCGCAACCACTTGGCGGTGGAGTGGGTCACACCCGATGGCGAACTGGTCCGCCTCGGCTCATTGGGCAGCGTGGGGGAGTGGTTCAGTGGGGATGGACCGGGTCCTTCGCTGCGCTCGCTGATCTCCAGCGTCGTTCCCCCGAGCTGCACCCCGGGAGTGTTCACCAAAGTGGCGATGAAGCTCTACCACTGGCCGGGTCCTACACGTTACTCGCTCACCGGCTACTCGCCGCGTTATCTCTTAGCGGAGAAACCGCCCAACATGATGGCCCGGTATTACAGCTTCCCCACCTTGGACCAGATGTGGCAGGCGGAGATCAAGATAGGGGAAGCTGAGATAGCCCTTGAGTTGATGGGCTTCAACGTGGCGATGGTGGCAGCCAACATCACCACTTCCAATGAAGAAGACGAAGCCATGTTCAAGCGCCTCTCCCAGGAAGTGCAGGGCCCGGGGTTCTTCGTGATAATCGCGGGCAACTCTCCTGACGATTTCGCCTACAAGAAGAAGGTACTGGAGACCATCATCGCCGAGAACGAAGGGATGTCGCTCAAGTCGGTCGAAGACCCCGAGATCGAAGGGATCCTGCTCACTCAGTGCACCCGGATCAGCGCTTCGGTCCGGGAGACTTTCCGTCCGGGAGGCAACTTCAAGTCGATTCCCATCATGGGCCAGCGCGATCTGACCATTCGCTGGGCGGTAGGAGCAGGCAAGGCCAAGCTGCCTCTGATCGAGCGGGGTTTGATTGCCGACGACGGGGGTGGATTCTTCGGCTGGGGAGTCGAGCACGGTCATCTCGGGAAGACCGAGATCTTCTGCAAATTCAGTCCCCTCAACCCCGAAGCTCGGAAAGCTGTCGATGCCTGGGCTGAGGAGCAGGCGAACCGCGCGCTCGAAGAGAAGTACTTTGCTCTGACCATGGGTCCGCCGGAGCAGATCGACAGCAAGGTCGGTCCGGCGCTCTCCAACTACCATCTGTGGTGGTACAAGGTCCTCGCCGCCCTGGACCCGAACGAGGTGATTCCAGACAAAGGCGTAAGCAAGCTTCACCCTTGACCCCCTGAAAGGATGCGTGCCTGGGCGACCTCCCGGTGCCTCGGGGGTCTGGTAGTGCTACCCTAGACCCCTACACCTGAAGGAGGTCGCCACTTATATGACGACAGGACGGAGATCTGTAATCCGGCTGAAGCTCTTGGCTGCGGTCGGGGCTGGGTTGATAGTGGGGATCGGGCTGGTGTGGCAGCTGGGCTGCAGTTTCTTTGAGACTCCTACCACCAGTTCTTCCCCCGCCACGACGGCCACCACCGCTCCTGGCTCCACCAGTACGGTCGGCCCGGGGGAGACGGGTTCTACGGGCACTACCACCGGGGGCACGACACCCAGCGAGGGGATCATCTCCGGCGCCCCCATGTTCCGCGCAGATTTGACGCGTAGCGGGGTCTATCCTGGTTCTGGGCCTAGGGCGTTCACCGGGGTGGCCTGGAAGGTCAAGCTAGGCAAGGACAAGAATTCGCTACCGTGGTCTGCCCCCGCAGTGGTCGACGGGGCGGTCTTCGTCGGGGCCACCGACAAGAATCTGTATGCCCTTGACGCTGCGACGGGGGCGCACAAGTGGTCAGAACCTTTCGAGACCGGTGGCGAGATCTGGTCGTCGCCTGCCGTGGCTGATGGAACTGTCTATGTGGGCAGCTCCGACCGCAGCCTGCACGCTATCGAGGCAAGCTCGGGCGTGGAGAAGTGGAAGTTCTCGGCCAAAGGCGCCATCGTCTCCTCCCCAGCCGTCGCCGAAGGAGTCGTGTATGTAGGAGCCGGCGACGGGACGCTTTATGCCATAGACAGGGGTTCGGGCAGCGTGAAGTGGTCGTTCAAGGGGGGGCACGACATAAGTTCTTCACCAGCGGTCGCTGCGGGGACGGTGTACGTGGGCAGTGCGGATGATTTTCTGTACGCGGTCGAAGCGGGGACTGGCAAGGAGAAGTGGCGCTACCGGACCGGCGGTGACGTGTGGTCGACTCCTGCGGTGGGCGAAGGGACTGTATATGTGGGCAGCTACGACATGGAGCTCCACGCCGTGAACGCCGACACGGGGGAAGTCAGTTGGACCTTCAAGACCGAGGGCGGGGTGGTGTCCTCGCCCGCAGTGGCTGACGGCAAGGTGTTTGTAGGGAGTCTGGACGGAAGGGTCTATGCTCTGGACGCGCAGAACGGGGCAGAGGTCTGGAGGTTCGCTACCGGGGGGAAAGTGTGGTCCTCTCCGTTGATCGCTGGGACGGTCGTCTTCTTGGGCAGTGCTGACGGGTATGTCTACGCTCTCGACGCAAGTACGGGGTCCGAGCTTTGGAAGTTCAAGACCGAGGCGGAGATCTGGTCCTCCCTGGCCGTGGCTGGCGGTGTGGTCTTCGTTGGTAGCCTAGACGGGAATCTCCACGCGCTTAAGTAAGAGGTCCCGTTCAACCGAAAATCTTCTAGAGGCCAAGCCCTTCTTGCGGGAATGAGTGAGAGTCTGGTCGCTTGGCCGGGAAGGCGGTGGCAGATCAAGGGGAGAGCTCGGTGAGGGTTCCTCGCCTCGGGAAGGTCCGACTACTGGGGCAGGTTCTTGCCTTAAGCGTTCTGCTGGTGGGGGGCCTTGCCTACGGTTGCTCTTGGCCCCCGGCCGTAGAGGATACCGCTTCTACCGCCTCTACCGTGGCGGTGAGCCCTACCGGGACGCCGCCGACCTTCGCGGTCTCCTCCACCACCACGACCACCGTCATCGCTCGTCCCAGTACCACCTCCACGCTTGCCACTACGACCACCGTAAGACGGCAGGCGGTGCCGGGCGACCCGCAAGCCGTCGCCGCCCAGCTCCAGAAGAGTGTGGTAGGGGTGACGGCCTTGGTCCGCAGTACAAAGACGGAGAGACTGCAGTCAGTCGGCACTGGTGTAGTAATAAAGGCAGAAGGCGGGGTAGCTCTCATCGTGACGAACGATCACGTGATCGCTCGCGAAGACGGTTCAGCGGCCAAGCAGATCTCGGTACGTCTTCCCTCAGGGTCCACAGTCTCCGCGACCTTGGTCGGTCGCGACCCGGACACCGATATCGCGCTGTTGCGGGTGCGCGCGCGGAAGGTGGAGGCGGCACCCTTTCGGCCCGACCTCTCCACTGTAGCCGTGGGCGACTGGGTGGTGGCGATCGGCAACCGCAAGATTCTGAAGGAACCCGTCACCACCGGCTATGTCACCGCTCTCCTCAAAGGGGTGGACGTCCGGGGTCTTCCTGGTGTGTACGCGGTGATCGAGAGCACAGTGCCGCTCGCTCACGGCAACTCTGGAGGACCGCTGGTGGACGTAGACGGGTGGGTGATCGGCATCAACACGGGGCAGCTGGAAGGGGAGGGACTGGCTCTGACTCTGCCCTGCGACCTGGTGTTGGAGGTAGTGGCGCGCCTGCTCGCTGCAAGCGAGTAGGCGCGCCATCGCTTGTCTCCGGCTCGGTCCCGCCGCCGGCGCTTCGCGGCCGGCGGCCTCCGCTTCTCTACTTACCCTTGTATGAAGGTTTGCGCTTCTCCAGGAAGGCAGCCGCTCCTTCTTTCTGGTCCTCGTACCCGAAGGCCAGAGCGAACAGGTCCCTCTCGTAGCTCAAGCCCGCCGAAAGAGGAGTCTCCAGCGAGCGATTGATGGCGATCTTGGCCAGCCCTATGATGGCCGGGCTGTTACGCAGGAGCTCCTGGATAAGCGCTTCGGTAGCTTCTCGCAGTCGCTCGCGGGGCACCACGCGGTTCACGATGCCCAGCTCCAGCGCTTCCTGCGCTGTGATCATCTTACCCAGGAAGATAAGCTCCTTGGCCCTTTTTTCGCCGACTAGGCGGGGGAGGACCTGAGTCCCCCCTCCGCCCGGCATGAGACCGACTCTGACCTCCGTCTGTCCGATACGCGCGTCTTCAGCCGCTACGATGAGGTCGCAGGACATCATGAGCTCGCAGCCGGCCCCCAGGGCCAAGCCGTTGACCATGGCGATGACCGGCTTGGTCATGTTGCGGATAAGTTCGAAGGGCCGAAGCATGTATTTCTGCTTCACCACCTCCGAGGGCACCCGGGTGAGATATTGGGCCACATCGGCTCCCGCGCTGAAGGCCTTGTCGCCGGCTCCGGTGATGACCACGACGTAGACCTCATCGTCCCTGGAGGCGGATTCAAGCGCGTCTACCAGTTCGGCTCGCAGTTCGTCGCTTTGCGCATTCAAGGCTTCCGGCCGGTTGAGGGTCAGCCAGGCCACCGAATCGACCTTGTCATAGATGATGAACTGATATGGGCCGGCCATCGTCATCTCCTCTCAAGTCGTAGACTTCGGGTCAAACACGCACCACCAAGAGCCGGGCTAGGAGCCCTGGGAGAACCCCCGGGTCGTCCTGATGATAGCGCACGACTGGGGTGGATTTCCGATGAATTTGGTACGGACATACCAAAATCGGCGGGGTCGTGCTCACAGGGTGTTGTATAATCGATCACAGAATGGTAAATGCCACTGGTCCTGCGTTGCGGAGGGGTGCTGTGAGGCGCCTTCCCGAATCCAGGTCACTCTAATCTGGAGGTAAGCATGTCGGGCATTCTCGAGGGGGTCAAAGTCGTCGAGGTGGGTCATGTGGTAGCCATCCCGGCTGCGTCCTCCATGATGGGGGACTGCGGCGCAGATGTGGTCAAGGTCGAACCGCTCACCGGCGACCAATCCCGCACCTTCCGGGGCAGTGAGATAAACCCCGGCTTCTACCTACATAACCGCAGCAAGCGAGCCATTGCCGTCAACCTCAAGGAGGAGGAGGGCAAGAAGATCGTTCATAGGCTGGTCGAGGGCGCCGATGTGTTCCTCACCAACTATCGACTCGAATCCCTCAGCAAGCTGGGCATCGACTACGAGACCCTGGCCACCATCAATCCGCGGCTTATCTACGGAATAGTCACTGCGTATGGCACGACCGGCCCGGACAAAGACATGCCGGGCTATGATTTCGCGGCCGGCTGGGCTCGTTCGGGCATTCAGTATATGCTGACCGTGCCGGGGTACCCACCCCCTACCTCGCGGCCGGGGATCATCGACCGGGTGTCCTCCATGCAGATTTTCGGCGGAATCGCCGCCGCCCTGTTCCATCGGGAAAGAACGGGGGAAGGACAGAAGGTCGAGTTCAACCTCTATCACACTGGGGTGTGGATGGTAGGGGCGGACATCATGGACGCTCTCATGGGAGTTCCGCTCCGTATCACCGATCCCAGCAAGTCCGACAATCCCTTCTATGACACTTATCAGACCAAGGATGGCCGCTGGATCCAGCTGACTGCGGGGGATCGCTACGCTGCCGCGTCCGATCCCACAGGCAGGTCCTTCTGGCTTCGCTTCACCAAAGCCCTGGATCGCCCCGACCTGGCGGAGGACCCTCGGTTCGCCACCACGGCCGACCGCCAGGCGCACCGGAGCATTCTGAAGCCCATCCTGGAGGAGGAGTTCCGGAAGCGCACTTACGCAGAGTGGGAAGTCAGGCTGCGCGAGAACGATCTCATGTACGGGCCCATCCTCTCGCCGCTCGATGTGATCGACGACCCGCAGGCCTTGGCGAACAACTTCTTCGCCGAGATCGATCAACCGGGAGTCGGCAAGATGAGGTTGATCAATCAGCCCATCCGCTTCGTCCAAGATCCTGCCTACATCCGATCTACCGTACCCGCACTGGGCGAACACACCGACCAAGTGCTCACTGAACTCGGGTACACTCCGGAGCAGATAGCAGAGCTCAGAGACAAGAACGTGGTCAAGTGACCGGATCCCCGATTAGGAGAACGGAGGCCTAAGTGGGAGAGAACAAGCAAGTGCTGATTGGCGAGAACTTGTTCGACATGTCGGGAGGTGAGCCCGCTCTCATCGTCACCCACTGCAAGTCGTGCGGGGATTACTTCTTCCCCAAGACCTTCACCTGCCACAATCCCGAATGTAAAGAGAAGGACGTTGAAGACACCCTGCTCAGCCGCAGGGGAGTGATCGAGAACTATTCGATCATGAACTATCCTCCGCCACCGCCCTTTGTGGCCAAGGATCCCTATGAGCCGATCGTGTGCGCAGCTGTCAAGTTCCCTGAGGGAATCGTCATCATCGGCATGATGGAAGACATGAGGGCCGACCAGGTCAAGATCGGTATGGAGGTCGAAGTCACCGTCGGCACTCTCTATACCAACAAGAACGGCGAAGACATCATCGCCTGGAAGTTCAAGGCTGTCTGAGCGAGCCATCTGCGAGTCAACCTGGACAAATCCGCTACTCGAAAAGGTGTGATGACGATGAAAGATGTGGCGATCATCGGCGTAGGGCTGCACCCGTGGGGCAAGTTCCCCGAGAAGCCGTGGACGCAGATGGCCAAAGAGGCCATCGACGAGGCCCTGGCAGACGCCGGAGTGCAGTGGAAAGACATCGGCTTCGTGATCTCGGGCTCGCAGCTATGGGGCGGGCGCAAAGGGATCTACTCCGGCACTTATACGGAAGAAGTCATGGGGAACATCGGTCTTCCCGTGGTCAACGTCAACAACGCGTGTGCCACCGGCGGGACCATGCTCACCGTCGCGGCCATGGCGGTGGCCTCCGGAGCGGCCGACCTGGTGCTGGCGGTCAGCGCCGATAAGTCGGCCAAAGGTTTCTTCCCGGCCTTGCCCGTCTATCACGAAGAACCGGTGCCCTCAGACGACACTTTACGCTGGAACATGGGCCTGCCCAACCCGGTTTACTGGGCCCTCGAGATGCGCAAGCGCATGATCAAGTACGGGGATACCGAGGAGCATCTGGCCAAGGTCAAGGTGCTCATGAGCAAACACGGCAAGCTCAATCCCAAGGCTCGGTACCAGCGCGAGTTCACCCTGGAGGAGGTGCTGGCCTCGGCCATGGTCACCGACCCGCTGCGTCTCTATGAGATCTGCGCCACCAGCGACGGCGCCGGCGCGGCCATCCTGTGCAGCAAGGAGAAGGCCAAGCAGTACACCAGCAAACCCATTTACATGATGGCCTCCGCTCTAGGCAGTCCCCTGTATGGAGACCCCACCGCCCGCATTCCGGTGGTGAGCATCACTCCGAAGCCTGGGGTACCGGTCATCAGCGAGAGCTGGGTGGCCGCTCACCGTGCCTACGAAGAGGCCGGAATCGGACCGGAAGACATCGATTTCGTAGAACTCCCCGACAACAGCGCCTGGCATGTGCTCCAGTACATCGAGACCATGGGCTTCTGCGGGGAGGGCGAGGCCTGTGCCTGTTTGGATCGAGGCGATTTCGCCATCGGTGGCCGCATACCGGTGTGTCCGAGCGGCGGCTTCTCCAGCTTCGGGGAAGCGACCATGGCTCAGGGCTTCGCTCAGCTGTATGAGATGGTGCTCCAGCTGCGTGGCGTCTGCGGGCCGCGGCAGGTCGAGGGAGCCAAGGTGGCGATGTCGGAGGTCTACGGCGCAGCCGGGAACAACGCGGCTATCATCCTGCGCAAGTAGGGGCGAATGAGAGCCATGAAGAAGGTAGTGGTAGTGGGTGCCGGCACCATGGGTGCCGGCATCGCGCAAGTGGTGGCCGACGCCGGGTACGATGTGGTCATGGGTGACATCAGCCAGGAGCTGGTGGAGCGAGGGTTCGGCCTCATCCGCAAAAGCCTGGACAAAGCGGTCGAGAAAGGCAAGCTGGAGGTGGACAGGCCGGCTAAGATCCTGTCCAAGATCAAAGGAGTGGTCAAGGCCGAGGAGACGGCGGAGGTGAGCGACGCTGATCTAGTCATCGAGGCCATCGCCGAGGTGATGGACTGGAAGCGTGCTCTCTATCAGGCCCTCGATCGGGCCTGTCCTGACCACACTATCTTCGCTTCGAACACCTCCAGCCTTAGCATCTCGGAGTTGGCTGCCTGTACGAGCAGGCCGGACCGCTTCATAGGGCTGCACTTCTTCAATCCAGCGCCCGCCATGCAACTGGTCGAGGTCATAGCCGGCGCAGCCACCAGTCCCGCGACGGTGGAGGCGTGCCTGGATTTCGCCACCTCCTTGGGCAAGACCCCGGTAAAAGTGGCGGAGGCGCCCGGGTTCGTGGTCAACCGGCTGCTCTTCCCGATGATCAACGACGCGGTGTTCATGCTCATGGAGGGTACCGCGAGCGTGGAAGACATCGACACCGCCATGCAGCTCGGCGCCAATCATCCCATGGGCCCTCTGCGTCTGGCTGACCTAGTGGGCCTTGACATCACCCTGGCCATCATCGAGAACATCTTCCGGGAGACCGGCGACAGCAAGTACAGGCCTTGCCCCCTCCTTAAGAAGATGGTGCGGGCGGGCTACCTGGGGCGCAAAACGGGTCGAGGCTTCTACCAATACTGAGCGTGAGTTTGAGAGCGATGCTGGGGCTGAGATTATGTGATTCAGGCCTCAGCGGAGGGCCGACAGCGCAGGCTTACTCATAAGCGGGGGTGACCTAGGTGGCTGATGAGATCCTGGTGCAACGGGAAGGTGAGGTCTGTATCTTGACGGTCAACCGACCGTCAGCCTTGAACGCGCTCAACACTGAAGTTCTAGCTGAGCTTGATAGCGCCGTGGACCAAGTAGCGGGAGACTCCGCGGTCAAGGTGGTCATAGTGACTGGCGCGGGCGAGAAAGCGTTCGTGGCGGGGGCGGACATCGCCGAGATGAAAGACATGGATCCCTCGCAGGCGCTTGAATTCGGCCTGTATGGTAACAAGGTGTTCCGCAGACTGGAGCTCCTGCCTCAGCCTACTATCGCCGCTGTCAACGGCTTCGCCCTCGGCGGAGGCTGTGAGCTGGCTCTGGCTTGCGACCTGCGTATCGCGTCGGCCAGCGCCAAGTTCGGGGAACCGGAAGTCTCTTTGGGTATCATCCCTGGGTTCGGGGGAACCCAAAGGTTGCCTCGTCTTGTGGGAGTCTCTCGGGCTCTCGATCTGATACTCACGGGGAGGATGATCGATGCTCAGGAGGCCCTGGTCTTGGGTCTGGTCGACCGCGTGGTCCCCGCCGAGGCTCTGATGGAAGAGTGCCTGAAGGTGGCGCAGGCCATATCCGCCAATGGCGCTCAGGCGGTCCGCCTAGCTAAACGCGCCATCCGCGAGGGCGTGGAGCGGGATTTCGACAGCGGCTGTAGGCACGAGAGCGAGTTGTTCTCCCAGAGCTTCGGGCCCGAGCAGCGTGAGCGGATGACCGCTTTCCTCGAGAAAAGGTCGCGCAAGGCCTAGAACAGCGAGAGCAACGGAAACGGCCAGCGCGAACCTTGGCCTAGAGTGCTCGCCAGGCTTCCGGCTTCAGCCGGGCCCGCTCTGGTCGTTCCAGGATCAGATCGAGGGCCCGCACCAGGGCCTCCTTGTCCTCCGGGAGAGTGCCGCCCACTGACAGATAGTTGGAGGCGTGGTTCGAGCGGAAGATCGCATGCGTCACGTTTGTATTGGCGATGATCTCCCGGAGTTCGCGCACCAAGGTCAGCGGATCGGCCAGGTGGAACTCTCCTCGCTCGACCTGGGCGGTGATCCGGGTGCCTGGTTCCAGCATGAGCGAAAGGATGCCGATGTACTCGGGGTCGATCGCGCTGAGTGCGCGCCCCGTGCCTTGAGCGTGTTCAAGCGAGCGTTCCCTGCCAGCCAATCCCAATATAGCGGTGATGGAAAGGGCAAAGCCGGCAGTCTTGGCTTTTCCACAGGCTTCGATCTGTTGGGCCACGGTCACTCCCTTACCTATGGCAGCCAGAGTGGCCTCGTCGCCCGA
>FWPV01001556.1_pt1 | contig 62919 bp, 66 predicted proteins | sample 2228371 | NCBI WGS metagenome assembly FWPV01 (sample SAMEA103939776, study PRJEB20133) | metagenome
TTATAATACTTAAGACCGATGGTCGATAGTGCTGCGAACAAAATGATCGCAATCATCATCTCTACGAGAGAGATACCTTTTCTCATTCCTGTGTACTGTTTCATTGTGTATCCTTTTGTATGATCTATTGCAAGATCGCTTTTTTTAGTTTGGAATCTTTAATTCATAGGGATGAACTGTGATTGAAAATCCAAATTCATCTGCAGTGCATCCTTGACCAATGCAGCTGCTGACCAGGTCAACATCGTCGTTTTTCACAACATCCAAGAGCCGTTTTAAGAGTAAGTAGGAATAGGTGTCATGAATACCTCCTTGGATATGAAGTTCTTGTTTGTCGATCGTTACGGTGGCATCCATATCCAGTTCTTGGATCAGGGTGTCGTATTGATCATTTTTTTTGCGCAGAAGTTCGTCCGGCGCATACACGGCAATGGGCTGCTCAACGGTTTTTTTCAATTCACTCAAGGTTTGCACCTCGGCAGCGACCGTCTTGTCTTCGTACACAATATCGAGAAAATAAAAGTACGTCGATACTAAAATTGTTATCAGGATAACAATGAATAGGCTGACGAGACTATATTTTTTCATTGCAATATTGGACGATGCCCTGAGCAGCGTCTTCTTTCTTAATTCTTGCTTCTGGTGGTAACAACCCCACAAAAGCATTGAGGTTTGGTGTCACCACCTCAGCACATAAGCTATCGTCTTGATAGCTTATCTGCTGAAGGGTGGACTCCGTCGCTTGGGTTAATTTTTCGATCTCCTCGAGCTCTTTGACCATATCCACTTTTTTGGTCATGGTGCTCGCACTGGCAAATTGCGTTTTTACGATCTGTTTGTATTCGTTGATCAGCGCGTCTTTGTTGGTACGATTGAGTTCGGTGGAGTTGAGATAGTCATATCCCAGATAGAAAATTCCGGAAGTAATGAGCACCGTACAGGCGAGTAAAAAGGTACCGATTCGGGTCTCTTTACGATCCTTGTCGAGGTTCAGCGAGACGAGTTTGTCCCCTTTGGTATTGTCGGCGTAGAGTATTTCGTAGCCTCGTTCTTTGGCAAATTCCTCCGGTTTATCTAAGATGTAGTCGATGATTTTTTGATCTTCCAGTACGACGGCAACATTTTTATATGAAAGTTCAAAAACGATAATGCTTTTGCCTTGGTTTTTACTAGCGAGTTGAAGAATGTTCTCGTAAACAATTTTTTCTTTCGGGAGGAAGGCGATGTAGTTGATCCCCTCGGCATGTTTGCGCAAGGATACTTTTACGGCAACGGAGTCGAGATCATGGCGTGCGTGATTATAAACGTGCGCACGGATCTTGTTGACATCGTTCGTAAGAGTAAGGCAGCCTGCGGTAAATATTGCCATGGTTACTTCATCACATACTTGATTACGCGAGGGGTGACCACGATCACCATTTCACTTTTGGTTGTGGATTCATGACGGGCTCCTCCGATCACGCCTGCAGTACTGTCGCCAAGACCCGGAAGTCCACTCCACCCTTTGTCCGTTTTGTTACGAAAAAGGCCGGAGATGACAATCGGAACACCCGGTTGGACCCGCATGGTGTTAGTGATCGCTTTGGTGACGGTTTGGGGTTGAGAAAATTTACTCCCGCCCACTTCAAACGACGTGAATCCGACAATGTCGTTGATCCGAAGCCCAATATCGGTGATGACGGTGCCATCAAGGACGTTGGATTTTAGATTGATGTCCAGACCGCTCAGCGCGGTGGCACTGGTGGTCGAGACTTGGGAAGCGCCGTTACTAACGGCGGTATTTTGAATTCCGCTGATATACGGGGTCTCGATACCGTCGGTGAGTTTTACGGTGGTTCCGGCAAGCCCCAAGAGTTTCGGGCGCTGCACGCTCTCGACTTTTCCGAAATTTTCGAGGGCATTGACGAGGGCTTTGCCGTTGTAGGTGTCGTTTTTCATGATCATCCCAAAGGTGAGCGGTACGGCGCTCGTCCCCGCAGAGCCCAGTCCTCCTGCCGCGGATGCGACAAAACTCATCCCGTCTTTTGCCAGCGTCGGAACCAAGCTCCAGTCGATTCCCAGCGCATAGTTATCTTTGAGCTCGACATCGTAAATGGAGATCTCGTATTCGATGACGTAGAGGTTATTGCGAAGGATCTCCAGATAATTCATGATATCGCCATACTCTTTTTCACGGGCGGAAAACGTAAGGGACGAGGTGACACTGTCAAAAGCGATATTGGTGGCACCCATCGAGCTTAAGCTTGACTGCATCGCACCGGAAAGCCCCCCGATCGAAGGGATCTTAAGGGTAGTGGTACGAATTTGTCCGAGATAGAAGGTGTCATCGCTGTAGGCAATTCCCAGTTTGTCCCCGATCGTTTTTTGGAGCATTTTTCCAAAAGGGATGTTCGATGAGGAGAGGTTGATTTTGGAATTGAGCAAATACTCGTTATTTCCAAAACCTCGACCACTTGCAATTCCCGCTCCTCCAACGGCACCGGTCGCGGCGACGGCTGAGTTAATGGTTCCTCCTGCTCCGCCAATGCCTCCGATTCCCCCGACTGTCGTTCCTGCGATGGAATCGGATTGAAGGCGGAAAACAATGTTTTCATTGGTCGCTTCGGTGATGAGGGCAATGACGTCGCGTATCGTGGCACCCATGATTTTGGAGCGCTTGATGATCTCTTTGTCGGGGATCACCTGCGGCTCGATTTTAAAATGATCGGCATTGACTTCCACGACCTGCATCGCCGGTTCGGAACGCTGGATTTGGGTGATGTTGTTATCCAGTTCTTTGAGCCGCATTTCAGGGGTCAAGGTTTGCTGTTTGGTTGCGACGCTGCATCCGCTAAGGCCGAGCAATACGATGGCAAGTAACCAGGAACGCATTAGTTTTCCCCTGTGGTGAAGTAGATGGTTTGCATTCGTCCGGCGTCATCGACCGTGATGTAATTACTGGTGATGTTACGGATAAAGTATTTGATATTATTGGCGTAAAAAGGATCTCCCTCTTTTAAGACGATGGCATTGGAAGCGACATTGACCAGTGCGAATTTCCCCTTAGCGGTTTCAATAAACCCGTAATAGCGCATCTCTTCGAGATCAAAAGGGGCTTTTTCCGCAGGGGCAATCGGTTTTAAAAGCGGCGGCAGCGGCAGGGATTGCACCGCAGGCGCTTGCAACGGAGGTTTTTTGGGCTTCGGGCTTTCACGAAAAAACGGGTTATAGGCCGCATTCAGCGAAAGGGTGAGGAAAAGAAAGGACCAAAAATAGTTCATGCCACCACTTTCAAAAGGATTATTTTGGGATAAAAAGCAAATTGTGTGCCAACTTTGGTCATTTTTTGACCATGAAGAGATGGACTGTAATTTGCTTGATGGAAGGTCATGAATGAAAAGATAGACCTAAAACGAAGATCTTTTATTAAAGAAAGCATCATTCTGGCGGGAAGTTTTCCGCTCTTGGGGTGGAGCGGAGAACGCGCTGAAGAGACCCTTTGTGTTGTTCGAAACGGTAAATCGCATACCGTTCCGTTTTTACGCAATGGGGTACTGGAAGAAAACGGGTATTATGATTTATGCCGTATTTTCGGCGACGTACGAGCCAATGTAGCGGTACAGATGGACCCCAATTTGTTTTTAGTCCTCGCGCGTGCTCAAAAATGGCTGGAGAGTAATAAAATCCATCGTCCGATCATTCTCACCTCGGGATATCGGACACAGCATACAAATGAGCATACTGAAGGGGCTGCTCGCAATTCGATGCACCTCTACGGCAAAGCAGCCGATATCAGAATCGAAGGGCTTCCAAGTAATTATTTGGCACGGCTGATGCGGATGTCGGGGGGAGCGGGGATCGGGATTTACCCCCATTTTGTCCACGTCGATACGTGGAAAGAGCGTGCTTGGCTGGGCTAAGATCGGCGTCGGTGGCTGATGCGCCGATCATCGGGACGGGTGAGAGCGTTTTGGCGCTCTAGCAGAGCCCACAATTTTTGAATTTGAAGCGATAACTCCTGCGCTTCATACACCTCGCGGTCGCTTAGCTGTGCGAGGACGTAATTACGATTCATGCGGGCCCAGTCGCTTCCGTTCGCGGCGACGTAGTTCCACACTGCGTATGCGATCATGCTGTTTTGGCGCACTCCAATCCCGTTTTGATGAATCCAGCCGAGAATCTCCTGTGCGTTGACGTTGTTTTGTTTGGCTGCAAGGAGAAGAAGACGGGCGGCACGTTTAAAGTTTTGCGGCACTCCGACCCCTTGGATGTACAGCACCCCTAGAATCATTTGCGCGCCCGGATGGTTTTTGGTGGCTGCGACGGTAAAATGGCGAGCGGATTCTTCGTAGCTTTGGATTACTCCTTGGCCGTTAAAGTACATGGCACCCAAATAATAGTGAGCTTCGGCATTCCCTTGTGCGGCGGCTTGAGAGAGATATTTATGGGCTTCAAGATAGTTTTCATGGTAATAAGCGATGACGCCTTCTTTGCCTAGTTCTTCGGGTGATATTTCGGCGAGCAAGGCGGAGGCAGAGACGAGGAGGGACAACAATGCTGTTAAAAGCGTGCCTTTTGCCATGATTCTCTCATTCTAATTTAATAGCGGTATTTTAACGTAAAAAGGTTATTTTTCGGTATTTATCGATTGAAAGAGCGAATGTATCGAGGTTTCAATCATCTCAAAGACCTGCTCAAATCCTTCAAACCCTTCGAAAAAAAACGGATCGGGAACGTCGGCTCCCTCAAATCCATAATCTCCCAATTTAACGAGATTATTGCATCCCATCGTTTTTAAATCTCGGTAATTGCTTTGATCGAGTGCGACGATAAGATCAAACGTCGTAAAATCGACTTTTTTGACTTGACGCGCGCGCAGTCCGGAAATATCGACATCGTGATTTTTGGCCACTTGAATCGAGTGGGGACAGGGGGCTTCCCCGATGTGCCAGTGACCGGTTCCGGCGGAATCAACGGTGATGGAATGATTGTGTTGTTCAATCAGCTTTCGGGCAATCCCCTCAGCAATGGGAGAACGGCAGATATTACCCAGACAGACAAATAAAATTGATTTCATGTTTTCTCCAACAAGCAGATAAAGAATCCATCGATTGTATCGGTAGGGAGAATCCGTACCGCATTTTGGATACGCTCGTCATACACCTCTTTACCCCAGCGCTGTAGCGGTTTTTGACAATTCTCAAACGGTAAAGCAAGGGGCAGGGTTCTGAGGTGATCCCCGTGCCGTTCAAGGAGATGCTGGAGGGGCGATTCGTTCTCTTCGGGAGAGAAGGAACAGGTACTATAGAGCAGTTTGCCGCCGCTTTTAAGCGCATCGAACGCCGAGAGGAGGAGCCGGCGCTGGAGTTTGGAGGTCTCTTTGACTTTATGGACGCTCCAGTAACTCATGCTTTTAGGATCATGGGTTTTGAAACGCGCTTCGGACGAGCAGGGGGCATCGAGCAAGATACGGTCGAACATCTCGGGACATTTTTTGCCCACGCTCCGCCCATCGGTCATATAGGTATGGGCGTTGGTCACTCCTTGGGATTTGAGATTATCGCAGAGGCGGAAGAATCGCTCACGGGAAGGCTCGACCGCCGAGAGCCATCCTGTGTTCTTCATCAACCCTGCGAGGATCAGCGTCTTTCCCCCCGGTGCGGCGGCGAGATCCAGCACCGTCTCTTCAGGCTCGGGAGCCAGGAGGATGGGGGCGACCATCGAAGAGAGGTTTTGGATGTAGATTTCACCTTGGTAAAACATATCGGTTTGGGTGAGGGAAAGTTTATCCTCAGGAGCAATCCGGTACGCCCCCTCATACCAGTCGATTTTTTCGAAGGGCAGGGTTAAATCCCTTAGGTTTTGCTCGATTTTCTCGGGCGTTGATTTGAGGGTATTGACCCGAAATGTTACTTGTTTAGGGGTGTCGAAGGTGTCGAGGATGGCACTGAGCTGTTCAGGTGGAACAATCTTCTCCAAGCGGTCAATGAACGGCTGGGGAAGGGAAGCCTTCATGGGCGGCGGACGCACATGCGCACGACGGAGGCGAGACCGTTATGCCCTTTCCCTTCGCGCAGCTCGATATCTATTTCATTGAGCTCGATGATGTCGCACGGAAGAGTAGCGAGGATCGAACGTAAATCCGAAACGCTGTAGAGTAGCTCCGGATCTTTGGGCCCTCCTGTGGGTTTGGGTAGCTGATCGAGCGAGAAAAACTCTCCGGCAAAGACCCCTCCGGGTTTTAGATTGTTGATCACTTTGGTAAATACTTTGGTCCGAAGCGGTTCGCTAAGATGTAAAAACGAGCAAAAAACGGCGTCGTAGTATTCGCTCGGACTCCAAAAGTTCAGATCGATTAAGATGGGACGAATGCCGCATCGATAGTGATCGGCCAAGGCCATCGCTTTCATGAGGCCGACTTCGCTCGCATCCAGCGCACTGACGTTATGACCTAGGCGCGCCGCATACGCGGCGTTGCGCCCTTCCCCTTCTCCGAGAAACAGAAGGTCGGTTGTCCCGCTTAGCCCATCGATATGGAATTTAAGATAGAGATTGGGTTCGGTGCCGTAAAAATAGTCTTCCCGAGCAAACCGCTCGTTCCAGAATTCGCGTTGATTGATCATTTTCGTACTACTCCGTTTAAGATAGGGACAAAATCGCACACTTCGAGCTGATCGGTATGGATTTTCCCCCCCTGTTTGGTAAAGCGGGTGATCACCTGCTCGCGCCCTTTCTCAAGCGGGGCGATGAGAATCCCTCCCTCTCGAAGCTGATCGAACAGCCGCTGAGGGATCGAGCTTGCCGAAGCGGAGAAGAGGATTCGATCATAAGGAGCGTACTGTTCCCAGCCGTTTTGTCCATCATCGGTGCGGGTATGGATGTTTCCCAGATGAAGATGCCGAAACCGCTCTTTGGCTTCAAGCAGCAGCGATTCGATCCGCTCGATCGTAAAGACCCGTCGAAAGACACGGGAGAGAACCGCCGCTTGATAACCGCTGCCGCATCCGATTTCAAGGACATTATCGCACCCCTCCGGACTCAGATACTGGGTCATCTTGGCAACCGTCAGCGGTGAGGAGATGTACTGCTGCGCTCCGATGGGAAGGGCATCGAGCCGATAGGCATTATGGCGCATCGCGAGGGGGACGAACATCTCCCGATTGGTCTGGATGATGGCGTCACGTATGCTCGGGCGAAGGGGAAACTTTTTGGCGATCTCATCGGCCATACGGGTCGTTTTGATGGTGGTGATTTTATCGATCATTTGATCCCCACCGCGAGGTATCGGCGCATCGAGCTTACCGTACGCGCTTCGTATTGACTGATGAGGATCGGGTTGCCTTGATTGCGTAGTTCGGTGCCAAAGGGGGTAATGATTCCGCTAAGGCTGGTGGTGTCTTCGTTATCCGCGTCGCTGGCGATGACATAGCATTGGTTCATGATTGCCAGCGCGTTGGTGAGGGTTTCGAAGTGTTCGGCGCGGATTTTCCCCCATTGGGCTGGAACGGCGATGATGTCACACCCCTCCAATGCCTGCCACAGCGCTTTGAACCGAAGTTCGAAGCAGATGAGAATGCCGATGGTAATCCCCTCGAAAACAAAAGGGGTGATGGTACTCGTATCTCCGGCACAGAAATGTTCCACTTCGCCGCCCAGCGGGAAAAGTTTGGTTTTGGGCTGGGTATGGAGGATAGCGCCGTTATGCAGTGCGTAAGCGATGTTGTAGATCCCCTCACCCTTTTTGGCAATCGCGGTCAAGATAAGGAGTCGATGCTCAACAATCTGCAGGAGTGTCTCGATCGCATGCGGGGTAAATTCGGCCGCTTCTTCAAAATGCTCATACGCAAATCCGCTGAGGCACACTTCGGGGGCCACGATGATCGCATCTTCGGGAGACTCTTCTACCAGTGAACATAAACGCGCGAGGTTGATCTCAAAGGAGGGGTCGGTCTCGAAGCAGAGAGAGACGATGCTGCGGGCTTTAGAAGTCGTCAAAACTGAGGCTTCCTTTGGAGTAGTTGGTCACCGTCCCTTCGAAAAAGTTCGTTTTTTGATCGTTGAATTTAGAGAAATCATCGACCCATTTGATCGGGTTGGAGACGTTATAGAGCGGTTTGAGTCCCACGGCGGTGAGCCGAGCATCGGCGAGGTACTGGATGTATTGCTCGACGATTTCGTTGGTGAGACCGAGGATTTGCCCTTGGGTGATGTACTGACCCCACGCGGTTTCGAGTTCGACCGCTTTGCGGAACATATCGTACACCTCTTCGATGAGCGCTTCGGTAAAGAGATCGCTTCGCTCACGGCGCAGGGTATTGATGATGTTTTGAAAGAGGACAAGATGGGTCACTTCATCACGCTGGATAAAACGGATCATTTGTGCGCTTCCAAGCATTTTTCCCGAACGCGCGAGGGTGTAGAGGTAGGTAAAACCGCTGTAAAAATAGATCCCCTCCAAAATCTGGTTGGCGAAACAGGCTTTGAGAAACGCCGTTTCGCTCGGATCGTCCGCGAGCTGATCATAGCGGGCGGCGATGGAGTCATTTTTGGTTTTGAGCATCATGTCGGTGCGCCAGAGCTGATAAATCTCTTCGCTGTTTTGGCTGATGGAGTCCACCATGACGGCGTAGCTTTGGGAATGGAGCGCCTCTTCGAAACTCTGTCGAACCAAAATCAAATTGATTTCGGGCGCTGTCACATAGGGGTTGATGTTGTCCATGATGTTGTTGGTTTGGAGACTGTCCATGAAAATGAGTTGGGAAAGAGCCTTGTCATAAGCGGTCTTTTCCATCTCGGTAAGGTATTTATAATCGACCGCATCGCGGGTCATATCGACCTCTTTGGGAAACCAGGTGTTGTTGAGCATCATCTCCCAGAGGTTGTAGGCCCATTGGTATTTGATATTATTGAGCTCAAAAATACCCGTCGGATTTCCGCCGAAAATACGTCGGTCGTTGACGTGTTCTTGCGATGTCGGATTATAAATTTTCTTACGGTTCATGAGCGCTCCAAAATACGAACGGGTTATCGTTAAATAGTATTTTACTGTGATAAAATTAACTACTGTTTTAACGAGGTGAATTATGAATAAAACTTTAGGGATAAAAGCGATTGCGCTTAGTTTGGTAACCTATGGAATTGTGGGATTTTTTGGTGTCCCGTATGTCGTCAAAAATATTCTTCCGTCCAAAATCGACGAGGCCACGAAGGGGGGAGAATTTTCGGTTCAGTCGGTCTCGTTTAACCCTTTTACGTTTCGTTTTTCCGCGGAGGGGGTGTCGTTTAAAACTCCCGAAGCGACTCCACTGTTCGATCTCAAACAGTTTGTCATCAATTTCGACCCGATCGACTATCTGTGGAACGGCGGCTGGGTGATCCATGAATTGAGTCTCGAAGCACCTCGCGTAACGGTAGTGCACAGTGCGCAGGGGGAGTTTAATTTCGGATGGTTGAGCACTCAGGAGGATGAAAATAAAAGTGATACGAAGTCACCCCTTCCGAATCTGATTATCGAAAATTTGACCCTTAAAGGCGGGGTGATCGATTACACCGATTACAGCGAAGGGAAAAATTACCATCAAGCAATCGATCCTATCGGATTTCACCTCGAAAATATCCGTTTACGTCAAATGTCCAAAAATCAAGGGGATATGCGTTTGTACGCCACCATCAACGAGGGGGGCTTTGTCGATCTGCGGGGAAAAATCGAGTCGATGGACCCTTATAAAATCCGAGGGAGTGTGGCATTTAATTCCGGAAAACTCTCTGCGCCATGGCGCTATTTTGAGGATAAGCTCCCGATCGAAGTGGCCGATGGGAGTCTGAGTGCGGGATTTGATTATCGGATTGACTCCAGCGATCTCAATGCCACCGAACTCTCAAGGCTCCATGTGGAGGGGTCGAAACTTCGATTATTGGCCAAACGCTCCAAAGAACCTCTTTTCTCGATGGAGGCGTTGAAGCTTTATGAAGGGAATGTTCAGCCGCTTAAAAAAGTATTCAATGCCCGATCGGTGAGTATCGATGGGGTTAATCTTGCCGCGTCGCGCTCTTCACAAGGTTCGATCAACTGGATCACGTATCTCGATGAAATTAAGGCGGCTTTTCCCGAGGATGAGAATGAAACCAAAGAGCCATGGACGTTTGCCATCGGCGGGCTTGATGTCCGAAATGTTGCCTTAGAGTGGAACGATCAGGCTCCGAAAGAACCGTATTCGGCCTCCATCGGAAACATTTCGCTTCATAGCGGTTTACTCAGTAGTAATGAAAAAACTCCGCTGAATGCCAGTGTGAAGACGGGGGAATTGAGCATTGTCTCTCACCGGGAAGGGAAAAAGATTGCCGGATTTGAAGCACTGGCGGTGGAGGGGATAACCATCGATCGCTCTGAACCATCCGCGATGATTGAGCGCGTTTTCGTCACGAATCCGACGGCGTCGATCATGCGGCTAAAAGACGGATCCTTCGATGTGGCTCGCTTGGCGTACCGATCCAAAGCGCCTTCGACCCCAAGCTCTGAAAAACCGTTCGGATACCGCATCAATGAAATCCGTTTGGACAACGGCTCCATAGCCTTCCAAGACAAGGTTCCTTCGAAAACGGTAGCCTTGAATCTGGATCGATTGAATCTTCAGCTCTTGGGAGTCCAAAGCGACCCTTCGGCACCGAATCGAATCGATCTGAGCACACGCATCAATATCAAAGGTTCGGCCGCACTGCAAGGAAGCGTGACGCGCGCACCGTTGACATCATCGGGGCGTGTGACGCTCAAAGGGTTGGATTTGAGTTTGTTTGATCCTTATATCGAACCAAGTTCGTACGCGTCGTTGCGTCGAGGAATTTTAGGGGTGAAGGTCGATTATCGATATGCCGCAAACAAAGCGCTTGTGAACGGTGTGGTTGGCCTCGAGGACTGGGTAGTGAACGATCGTCGGGATAACTCGGTGATACTAGGATGGCACAATATCGGAGTCACCCCTTTTCGCTACGCCTATCCGGATAATCGGCTGAAAATCAATCAGCTCAATATCAACGGGCTCTACACCAATGCCCTTATCGATTCGAAAAAAGTGCTCAATTACGCCACCCTCTCGAAATCGGTGGCAACGCCTACTGCAACGAAACCCTCTTCGCATCCGTTTGGATTGGATATTATTAAGCTCACCTTGAGCAACAGCAGTGCAACCTTCGCCGATCAATCGCTTCCGTTGCCGTTTAAAACCTATATTCACGACCTTGAAGGGTCGATATTGGGCATTTCGACGACTAAAGACGTCAGCACGTTCGTTAAGCTCAAAGGAGGGGTCGATCGTTACGGTATGGCGAACATCGGCGGGAAGCTCAATACCAAAGCACCGAAAAATTTTACCGATATGAATGTTCGGTTTGACAACCTCGAACTGAAGCACTATACCCCCTACTCGCTCCAGTTTTTGGGATACGAGATTGATAATGGGAAACTCTTTTTGGATTTAGGGTATAAAATCGATCAAGGTCAACTGCTGGCTAAAAATCACGTTACGATCAAGCAGATTGAGCTGGGAAAAGAGCAAGCGGGAGGATCCCCATGGCCGATGCGTCTGGTGGTAGCGTTGATCGAAGATTCCGATGGGATCATTGATATCGATTTACCGGTCGAGGGGGATGTGAACAAGCCCGACTTTAAATACGGAAAAGTGGTATGGCAGGTGATCGGAAACCTTTTGACCAAAGCGGTCACTTCGCCGTTTCGATTTCTCGGTTCTTTGATGGGGATTGAGTCCGATGCGCTCTCCTCCATTGAATTTGAGCCGGGGAGTGCCGTGATTCTACCACCCGAACAAGAGAAGCTGGATAAACTCTCTGAGTTGCTCCACAAACGACCGAAATTGAAGCTTGAAGTCTATGGCGGGACGCAAAAAGAAGCGGATGAGAAGGCATTACGGATCAAAAAGCTGATCGATGGGGCGGTAGCGTACAGTAAGGAGGGGAAAGCGCTTAACGAGGGGACGCTCTCTTTGGCGACGCTTGAAGCGATGGCCAAAGATTTGCTTGGAAGAAGCCGAGTTAATGCAATCAAAGATCCCCTTGAAGAGCGCTATCAGGAAGAACCGATGTTTGTCCGTCATTACACCCAAGCGCTGATCGATGCGTTGATTCCGCTACAGACGATTGAAGCTGATGCGCTAACGAATTTGGCCGCCAAGCGTTCCTCCGCCATCGTTTCGGCACTTTCCGTGACGACCCCAAAATTGGCGGCACGAGTGAGTGTGCGGGGAACAGAATCGGTCAAGGTAGGGGAAAAAGGGAACATTCCGAACCGATTGGAGATCGTCGTTCCCTAAAAAATAGAGCGATTGTTACCGAAATACCTTATAATTCATGCCAACAATTATTATAAGGGAGCACTATGCCATTTTCACCCGCGAAACGTAAAGATACGATCAGCGGTATCGTATTTGTTGCTATATTTGCCGCGAGCGCGACGATGATCGCCGATTTGGAGATGATTAAAAGTCTTGGAATCTCTCCTTTGGTTGTCGGGATTGTACTAGGGATTTTTTACGCCAACACGCTGCATTCCAAAACGCCTACGGGCTGGGAAGGGGGGATCACTTTTTCGGCGAAAAAGATTCTCCGTTTTGCCATTGTATTTTATGGATTTCGGATTACGTTTCAGCAGATCGCTGAGGTCGGGATACAAGGGTTTATGGTCTCTTTGCTGGTACTCTCTTCGACGTTATTGCTTGGGATTTGGCTGGGAACAAAGGTATTTAAAATGGATCGTGATACGTCGATTCTGACCGCATCGGGAGCCTCGGTATGCGGCGCCGCAGCGGTTTTGGCCACCGAACCAGTTTTAAAATCCGAAGATCATAAAACGGCGATTGCCGTATCCATGGTGGTGTTATTCGGAACGATCTCGATGTTTTTGTATCCGGTTTTGTATGCGACGATTATCCAACCCTCTTCCGGCTTTTTGCATATGGAGCCGACGACGTTCGGAATGTATGTCGGAGGGACGATTCATGAAGTGGCGCAAGTCGTTGCGGTTCCCGCTTCCGTTCCGGGTGCGAGCGAGTCGATGGCCAATACGGCGGTGATCGTGAAAATGACACGGGTTATTATGATCGCTCCGATGCTGATTATTATGGGGATCGTACTGGGCATGCTGGCTAAAAAATCAGGCGGCGAGCGTTCAAAAGTGAAGTTAGTGATTCCGTGGTTTGCTGTCTATTTTATCGGTATGGCGGGAGTCAACTCGCTGCTTCACGATTATACACTTAGTGCGACGGCTGAGATGGCGCAGGTGATCACATCCACGATTGAGAGTATCAATCTCATCGATACGTTTTTATTGACGATGGCGATGACGGCTTTGGGGATGGGAACCCGTTTTGCAAAATTCAGAGGATACGGCTTAGCCCCGATTTATACGGCGGGATCGATGTTCCTTTGGCTGGTCGTCGGCGGTTTTGTTATTACCCAATGGGTCGTTGCGACGTTTTGATTAAGATACTTGTTCCGCTTTTAATCGTTCGCTGATCCATACTTTGATAATGGATTGGCGTGTTACACCGATTTTTTTGGCTTCGATATCGAGTGCATTGATGATCCATTCAGGAAAATCAACATTGATTTTTTTCGGTTGTGTACCAACTCGCTTTGCGCTACTCAGATCTAAATAAGGCAGTAAATCTTCCCCCTCGTCAAAGAGTTGATCGAGTTCTTCAGCTTTCATTGTAAATCCTTTTTTCATTATCACGCGCTTTTCGAACCGAGATGATGCGAATCACATCTTTGCGATAGGTATAAAATGCAATCCAAAGACTTTGATTCATCATCGCAATCAAGGCAAATCGCTCTTCGGTATCACTTTTAGCTCGAATTTGAAGTGCATTGGGATCACGCCAAAGATATTGAGCACGTTCGAAATCAATACCATGTTTCAGCAGATTTGCCTCATTTTTCGTATTATCGTATTCGAATTTCACTAAATATCCCTTTTATAAGTATAAAAATTATACTCTTTATACTATCTTTTTGTCAATAATCATCGCTTACGAAAGCTAAGCGCTTCGAGCGCATGAGTTTTGCGGATAAGGGTACTGCCTTCGAGATCGGCGATGGTGCGAGCGACTTTCAGTACTTTTGAGACGGCGCGATAGGAGAGATTATATCGCGCTAGAGCCTGATCGAGTATCCCTTGCGCCTCTTCATCCATTGTACAATATTCTTTGATCTCACTATCATCCAATGATCCGTTGAGCCGTTTTTGACCTCGTTTACGCTGGAGTATAAACGCATTTCGTACTTGTTGATGAAGCTGTTGGGACGTATAGGAGTGCTTATCCTCAATCGAAGCAGGGTGCATTTGGACGTAGAGATCGATACGATCCAAAAAAGGGTCGGAGAGGCGTGAACGATAGCGGGAAATTTCGAGATCGCTGCATCGACAGGGGAGTGTTTGGCTAAAAAGATTACCACACTGGCAGGGATTCATCGCGGCTACGAATAAAAAATCGGCTTTATAGGTCACTTTGGCATTGACACGCGAGATTCGAATATGGCGATCTTCGAGCGGTTCACGGAGCGCTTCGAGGACGTGTTTGGAAAAATGGGGAAGTTCGTCAAAAAAGAGGATCCCCCCATGCGCTAACCCCACTTCTCCGATTTGCGCCTTGTGGCTTCCTCTGACAGATCCAATAAATTGTGCTACAATCAAATGCATACTACGGAGTTAATCAAATGAAATTCCATTTAAAGCTGCTATATGTCACAGCTAACTGTACTACAACCTTCTTATCTACCAATAAACTATTCTACAACATTTCCGGAGCACCCGTATGAAGATCTTGATGAAGAGCAGAAAAATTGGCTATACCTATGGCAGTGTGTCAGGACACTTTGCATTCCGACGAGAAAAAAGCATCGCTTTTGAATCAACCTTAGAACGCGATCTTCTTACACTGCTTGAATTCAATGATATGGTACTGGATGTGATCGAACAGCCGATAACTATTGAATATGTAAATCAGAACGGAAGAGCCGTGACCTACACACCTGACTTCCTTGTTCATTTCAGATCGCCTGCGACCAATAATATTTCCGGTCCTTTTGCCAAACCGATGCTTATCGAAGTGAAACCGTCTGAAATTCTTGATAAGAAGTTTTGTGAGCTTCGTCCTAAATTCAAGATAGGCATGAAATACGCCATGGAGAACGGTTTTGTTTTTAAAATATATGATGAAAAGCGAATCCGTGGACAATACTTGAAGAATATCAAGTTTATTGCTCGGCATAAATATCTGCAATATGATCAGGATGAAGAAGAAAGGATTCTTTCTCATCTAAAGGCAGTAGGCCACACAGCAGTGGATCATCTGCTTGCCTACCTGTATGTGACCGAAACCCAGCGCGGCATTGCTCTTGGGCAAGTTTGGAATCTGTTGGCTAATAAAAAGATAGCTTGCGATATGAGTCTGCCGCTTGGGCAGCATAGTATTGTCTGGCTTAATACAGATGAATCCTGCGAAGAAGGAGAATAGAATGTCTATTAATATAGAAGGACATAAACTTGACCGCCGCATGCTTAAAATCATGGCCGATGATTATGTTGAATACGGCGGTGCTATATATAAAATTACCCAACTCATTGATTTCAATGAGGTAATCGGTGTAGATGTTGAAACACTAAATGTTCAGCGTCTGCTTGTCAAGGATTTAAAGCCGGTAAGTGCTGAGAAGATTCAGGACAACGGGTTTATTCATAGAGAACTATCCGAGATCGCTGATTCGGACTGGCAAGAACTGGAGCGGCGATTTGATGCCATTTCTCCCTTATTAAGCGGTGTGACGAGAGCTGAGATTGAAGAGCATGCAAAGAATATTGGAGTCCATTTCACTACTTTGTACCGCTGGCTCAGAGGGTACAAATCAACCGGTACACTGACCGGATTGCTTCCGCGAAAAGAGGGCCGCAAACCTGGTGAAATTCGGATTGATATGCGTGCCGAAGCGATCATTCATGAAATGATTGACCGGTATTATCTGACTCGTCAGCGTCCATCCATTCAGTTTGTAATCAATAAGGTATTTGCTCAGTGCGCAAAGGAGAAGATCACTCCTCCTGGAAAAAACACCATTCGTAACCGGATATCGAAGATTACTGAGTATGAACGGCTTAAAAAGCAGGGGAATGCTTCGATCGCAAATGACCGCTATGCCCCAGCACCTGGCAGTTTTGAGGCTGAGTATCCGCTTCAAATCGTACAAATTGACCACACCAAAGCGGATATTATCCTTGTTGATGACGAGACCCGTTTGCCGATTGGCCGTCCGTGGGTAACGCTGATGATCGATATTTACAGCCGTATGATTACCGGATATTTTCTCTCACTCGATGAGCCAAGTGCTACATCGGTAGCGATGTGTATCACTAACTCAGTTCTGCCGAAAGATGAAATTCTGCTCAAGTACGACATTGATGCGGAATGGAATGTATGGGGCTTTATGCAGACGATACACGCCGATAACGGAGCCGATTTCAGAACCGAAACGTTAAAACGTGCATGTCAGGCATACGGCACCAATATTGAATTCCGTCCTGTTGCCAAGAAACAGTACGGAGGGCATATTGAGCGGGTAATCGGTACGGTGATGAAAGAAGTTCACTCGCTACCCGGAACTACTTTCTCCAATATCCGTGAGCGTCAGTCGTATGATTCGGACGGGAATGCGACGATGACGTTTTCAGAGTTTGAGAAATGGCTAGTCACTTTCATTACGAAGGTCTATCACAAGCGTAAGCATTCATCGCTTGGCATATCTCCCGAAGCCAAATGGCGTGAGGGGATTTTCGGGAGTGTCTTGCAAGAAGGGATTGGATATCTTCCAAAACCATCCGATCCGCTGAGCATTCTGATCGATTTTCTGCCGATGTTCCAGCGTACCATTCAGAAGAACGGAGTGAACATTGAAGGGCTGAACTACTATGATCATGTTCTTCGCCCATTCATTAATGAAATTGATCCGGATACAAGAAAGAAAAGACAGTTTGTTTTCAAGCGGGATATCCGTGATATCAGTTATGTCTGGTTCTATGACGAAGCTTCGCAGCAGTATTTCAAGGTAAGACTTGCCAATACCGAGATTCCGAGCATGAGCCTATGGGAGTACCGTGAAATCCGAAAGATAATTGGTAAACAGAGCTCGGATGAAATTTCCGATCATGAACTGATTGAGGCGCATGAGGAACTTCACCGCCAGGTGCTTGAATCGGCAAGCAAAACCAGAAAAGCACGGCGCCAGCTTCAAAAGAAGATCAACGTCAAACAGACAGGTACGGCTCCGGCCGCTTACCGTCCTGCTGTGCAAGCGGAGGTTCCCGAAACCCAAGATGATCTTTGGGATGATGACATCCCTTCATTTGACTAGGAGCTGAACATGAATGAACCCTATCCGCATATACATCAGGATTTTCAGTATTTAATGCTACTTGATGATGAACAGAGGATCGAAAGTCTTCACGAGAACATATGGATCAACTATCCGCGAAGCGATGAGATCGTACAACTGCTCGGGCAGATGATGAACCGTCCGAAGAAACCGAGGATGCCGGGACTTTTGATCATCGGGGAGTCGAACATCGGAAAGACATCGATTATTTACCGTTTTGCTGATCTTCATTCTGATATTACCTATGAGGATGATATGGAAATGTCGCGTGTACAGAAGCCTGTAATTCACGCGGTGATGCGGAGCTCAGATGAAAAAGATCTCTACTCGGCTATTCTAGAACGTTTCTGGACACCGTTCCGCCCGACGGATCCCCAAGCAAAACTTCGTCATCAGGCAATTGCGCTGATGCGAGCATGCAATGTAAAGATCTTAATCCTTGATGAGATTCACAATCTTCTCCGAGGTACAGCGGTCAAACAGCGGATTATGATGGATGCGATCAAGAATCTCAGTGTTGAGTTGATGATACCGGTGATCGGTGTCGGTACAAAGGAAGCGGCGATGGTACTTGCTACCGATCCGCAGCATACCAGCCGTTTCGATATCGTCAAACTTCCAAAGTGGGAGCTGGACAAGAACTTTCGGGCATTGCTTGTAGCGTTCGAAAAACGGCTTCCTCTTAAAACCCCCTCTCACTTGGATACGAAAGAAAAAGCGACTTTACTGTTCAGTATATCAAGAGGAAATCTAGGTGATCTTCACCGTCTTCTGATCGAGTGTGCGACTTATGCTATACGGCATGGTGCAGAAGAGATTACTGTTGATATTATCAATCGGCATAAATGGGTGAAACCAACCGATACCCGTACAGCACGGGAGATTGTGTTTGATACCGATTAGACCAAAACCCAAAGAGGATGAAATCCTTAGTTCATGGCTGATACGCTGTGCGATAGCCAACGGGAGCGATCCGGAAGGATGGGGAAGCGGTATCTGGGATGAGTACCGGATATGGACGCGTGATTTTGACCGCTCCATCCCTAAAACAAAAGCTGCCCCGCTTTGCAGAGCTACGGACACGACCTGCTCGGAAATTGCTTCCATGACTCTCGAACCGCTTATTCTCTGTATTACCAACGCTGAATCTCTTAATCTTAACACTGCGTGGCCGTGGGTGATACCCACCGGCATCCGTAACCGAAGCAAGTTTAACGGACTTCATTTCTGTCCTGAGTGCCTGAAAGAGGCGGAGTCTTACTGTAAAAAGCAGTGGAGGCTGTCATGGAATACGGCTTGTGCCAATCACAAGACTATTTTACATCTTCGGTGTTCGCAGTGCCATACGGTTTTTTCTCCACATCTTGTGAACTATCTTGAGACAGATATAGGCAAATGCCAAAAATGCGGGTTTAATCTTCGACAGATGGATTCAGAGAAAGCAGATGATCGGGCAATAAATTTGCAGGAGATCTTGAATAGTTCCGCACTGACAGGTGACGCTAATTATGCTATTTATCCTGATCAGAGCGTTAGAGATATGTTTGCAACGCTTCGTATGATGATGTTTTTATTTCACGGTGTATCAAGGTGTCAGGCTGTTCAGAGAGTAGTTGGTGAACTGACAGCTACTGATAAGTTTCCGGCTATCACTTATACGGGAAATGCTCTTGAAACGGCTGATGTGACGGAACGCCATTATCTGATGATACTGTGTGCGGAAATATTTCGTATGAACATCGATGATATCACTGAGCTTTTCCATAAATCTGGTATCACGCGGCAGATGATAGATGAAGCAAAACATGAAGATTCGCCAGTAATCAGATTTTTACTCGGGGCCCTCCTTGAAAACGGACGAGACAGGGAGGGGGCTCATGCCGGGAAAAAGAAGATTGAACCTCGCAGCAAGGAAGAAGTTGAGAAATTGATGGATGATATCAGGAGATATCTGTGAATTGCGACTCCTGCGGCGAATTGCTGACCAATTGGGATTACCGATATAGAGGCAAACATTATTGCCGAAAATGCTATGACATTGATTTTAGTCTGCAGATATGCACAGTATGTGGACGGCAAAGAAAAATATCGATTGATTTTACAATTCCAATTTGTAAAATATGTCAGGTGAAAGATAAACCCTGTATCCGATGTGGAAAAATCGAATATACCAATGGCAAGATTACGCCTGATGGACCGGTGTGTAATTCCTGTTCAAAGTATTTCAGAGCGCCAAAGCAATGTATGTCATGTGGAACATTCTCTCTTTCCGTCTCTAATCGAAACCTTTCCAATGGAATAACTAAACAGGTATGCCGTTCCTGTTATAACAAAACACTTGCAATCTGTTATAGATGCGGGAAGCAACGCAAGGCATACGCATACGATGAAAATGCTCATCCGATTTGTGAAATATGTGCGACTGAAGGTGATAGGGAATGTTCCCAATGCGGCAAACTGTTTCCGGCCGGCAAAGGGAAGATATGCAGGGAATGCACCTATGAGAATACGCTACAAAGGAAAATGAAGTTCGGAAGCAGGGCGCTGTCTTTTTATATGTCTGATTTATATGTTCAATTCGCAGAATGGCTAAAACAGCGAAGAGGTGTTTTGTTTGCGGCGGTTCATCTGAATCGGTATCTCCCTTATTTTTTAAAACTTGATGATTTGGCAGAAAGACTGGGCCGGATCCCAGTATATACCGAGGTAGTGGCTGAACTAACGGTTGCCATAACAAGGGCTAATCTTCTTGTGACACTTTTTCTGGATCAGAAGAAAATGATTCTGATTGACCGAAAAGTACAGGAGGAATACGCCAATATTGATATGATCACACGATACTGCGAACGGTTCGAAGAAGGAACATGGGCACAGAAGGCTATTGACGGATATTTGCAGAAACTGGAATGTAAATCAGCAAAAACTTCAATCCGATCGATTAGGCTCGCCATAGGATCTGCGGCCAATCTGGTCAGCTATGCGGAATGTTTAGGAGAGCTTAGAATCAGCACAAGTGTATTGTATGGATATTTGTGGAAATATCCAGGTCAGAGAAGTTCGATTACCGGATTCGTGAACTATCTCAACAAGCAATATTATTTGAATATTGAAGTGCCTGAATGGAGGCACCCAGAACTGTTGTCTCCTGCGAAGGGACGGATGCATCTTAAGCAGGTTCTGATTGATTTATTACGTTTGTCTGATACTAATGAAAAATATAAAAAAAGACTCATACAGACTGCAATTTCTTATTTACATGGCGTAAATATTCCTGAAAATGTTTATTTAAATTCAGACGATTTAAAACAAACAAAGACTGGAGATATCTTTATTCAAATGGTGGGGAGAAAGTTTTATTTGCCTGGAGAAATTTTGTGGATGTGCAAATAATGAAATAATTTTTCTTGTAAGTCTATTGGATTAGAATAGGCTAAAAGAGTTTTTTCTGGTAAATGTTTTAGCATAAAGGGTAAGTCAACATCATCATGTTTACAAAAAATTAGCTTTTTGTCATGAGCATAAGCGATACCGGTTTCAAAGAGTGCACTTGTCCCTGTATTGACTGGATATATCAATATAAAGATATCACAGGATTCAATGTTATGAATATCAGTTGCTATTGTCTCATATTCATCTTTGAAAGAGTTATGTGGAGAATAGTAAATAGATACAGATGGATTGTTTTTTTTTAAATCTTCTATGATGTGGTTGATTGTAGTTTTAAGCAAAACCTTTTCTTCTTTTGATTGAAGAGAGGAGATAGGAGCTGAAAAGAAGAGTTTCACATTTTATGCTTTGAAAAGTAATAAGAGCGGGATGGTAGCCATTATGATAGCTATAACTCCCAAGAAATAATTTTGTAGTTTTTGTGTGTCATTTTTTATTGCATCTAACTCTTTTTTTAATTCACTTACAGCACCTTGCATTACATTGGAAGGCAAGTAATCAATAATTTCATTTTTATCTTGATATTTGCCTGTATATGCTTCTGTTGGAGATAATAATTTTGTAAATTCAATGGTCGCATATTTCTCTCCTTTCTTCAATACAACTTGTTTATTTGAGGTATTAAAAAGAAGACAAAATAAGTTTCCTCGGAATCCAGGATCAATTTGTGGACCGTTTGAAAGAATAATCCCTTGGCAGAATAGTCTGACTGATAAATCAAACCTGGCTACAACATTCCTTGGCAAGTTTGTATTTTCTTTGCTAGTGACTATCGCATAATCATAAGGATCAATAACAATGAATAAATCATTTTTTTCAGTACGTCTAATTTTACCGCCATAATAGTATTCTTCACCCAAGTGTAGATCATAAGCGGCACCTGTAATACTTGCTACATCAGCATTTTTTAAAAACAAGTTAGACTTAATGCCATATTCTAATATCTTTTTTGGAATAACTCCACCTGATTCCCTATATTTCCAAAGTTCTAAAATTAGGTTGACTGTATCATCAAGATTATTATTGTTGATAACATAAATAGCATTGTCTTTATATTTTCTATCTGCTTTTACTTGAGCTTCTTCATCTTGTGTTAATTCGAGTCCATGTCTTCCAAAGCTGCGTTGTTTTAAATCATCATCGGTAGCGTCAATGAAAATTGTTAGCAAATCTTGATTCTCATCTTTGATAAATCTTGATTTTACATTCTCTTCAAGTTCAGCGATAGTTTCCGGAGTAATGATAAAGATCGGATTTTTATTATTTAGTGAAGTAGTTGATATCGCATCAGTTTTTATTCCGTATTGATTGCTGCCATAAGTAGTATTTAGAAGCAATGCACTTGATTGCTTTAAAACGTCAAATTCAGTTTCTGTCAGATATTCGTAGTCACCATTATCATCAGGTCTTGGTGTTCTTGTTGTTACAGATTGAACCTGTTGAAAATAGGAAGTTCGTTCAACTAATTTTTTAGCAATTGTACTTTTCCCGGCATATTTAGGGCCACTAATGATAATTCCACGATAGCTCATGATATTTTCCTATATATGACTATTAATTCTTGATCTAAAGATGAGAGAGCAGCATTTTGTACTTTGCGCGCTTGATTTATATTTCTAATATATTCATCTTCTTTAACATAGTCAGTGGACTCAAAAAAATCTAATATCTCTTTGATAGCATTTTGTCGTGAAGGATTTGTTTGGTCATAATGTGGAAGAACCAGACAGAATAAACCATTTACTTTTAGGGTATCAGTTAAATTGTCAAATACCAATTTCATTTGTTTAATATAAGTTTCTACAGAATCTTTTTTCGATCTAAAGGTCCTGGCGCCTATTTCTTTGCTAAGATCATCTTTGAAATCCATCTCAAATAGATAGTAGAGTAACCGTTGACCCTTTGAATAATCGATCATATTTGGATAGGGTGGAGAAGTGATAATTGCATCTACACTGTTCATTGGCAGAAAGTTTGTTTCAGAACAATTATGTTGAATGATAAATTTGTTAATATCAATTCTTTTTGCAAATTCATCAGATGAAATTTTTGTGTTATTTCGATTGATTTCATCGATCAAATTACAAACTTTTTTTCTTACATGGTTGATTAGATCAAGATATTTTATTTCATCTGATTTTGGTTTTACATTATCTGCAATATATCCATATCCTCTATTTTGAGAACAAACATTCTTAATACTGCCGGCGAGAAGTACATATAGTAGAGCTTTTAATAGTGAATCTTCGGAGTCAATATAGTGTCCATATATAAAAGCAATTTCATTTAATGTGTTGCTATGGAACCAGGGCCTAAGAAGTGAGGATTGATTAGAAAGATTCTTTGCTACATAATCATTTTTAGAGTCATAAGAATTTAAAATGGTTAAAACATTTTCTTTTAAAGGAATTGATTCAGCGTTTTTATGCATTAAGGTTGCTAAAGATTTTATATACCGAATACTAATTGAATTGGAATCAGAAGTAATTGCTTGTCTATTAAGCATAATAGCTTGAAAATATGTTGTTCCTGAGCCTGCAAAAGGATCGTATACAACTGCACCCTCTTTAGTTAGTATTTCGATAAGAGAAAATGGAATTTCTGGAATATAGGTAGCGGGAAACCAATGAAATTTTCTGCTATCAAAAGGTTTAATGTCTTCTGAACTAAGTGCACCTTTGTAATTAAAATCCCAATTGATTTTTCTCAGTAAAGATTTTATTGTAGATGAATGATTTGTCAATTTATATCCCATAAATTAGAAGCTTCGGAATGTAAGGCAAGCTCCATTAGATTTGGGTCATCGAGTTTTTTAGAGAAATAATCAAAAAGATCTTTTTTAATTAAATCAAAAGACGGACCATCGATATTCAATTTATGCATATTAACTGAATTATTGCGAATAAATATCCCGATTAGCAATCTATTGCTTGGCTTCCCAATGGTATAAGTTTTACCAGATTCTCCAGTTAATTTTAGTATTCGCTCGGTTTTATTAACATCCTTGATTGGATGCAGAACAATACTGTAGTTTTTTTCCTTAAGGGATTTAATATTGCTATTTATTTCTCGTTCAATATTGGTTTTGCTTTCAAAATTAAGGTAATCGTCGTAAGCATCTATGTTGGTTGTAGACAAAATATTTATACATGGGAATAGATCGCCTGTCATAAGTCTTTCAATAAGTATTCTGGGCTCAAACTTTTTGCTATATTTAACTGTTTTTTTCACTTTGCCATCAAGTAATTCAAAATAAGTGTGCTTATTTCGGTATTTAACAAGATATGTTGTTTCATTGATTGGTTGAAAGTTTTTATATTTTTCTCGAATAAATGACTTTAGCTGATCAATAGTATCTATAGAAGGTAAAAAGTCGGTAGATAAAGTAAATTCGATCTCACGAGATGGTAAATCATGCAGTTTCGTTAAAACATCATAATCTGAATCATTCCAAGATATCGAGTTGCCACTTTCTCCTTGTTGCCGTATAGTTTTCTCTATTTCAATGGCCTCGGTCAGCATGCACTTGGCAGAAAACTCTTCTGGGTTTTCTAATAAGAGCAGATATAGGTTTCGTCTAACTTTGTACCATTCTTCTGCGTAAGGGATAGCTTCATCTCTAATAATTAATTTGTCATTTTCTGTCCAGATTGATTTAGCTAATATTATAGGTGTTTCGGATTTATTGATAATTCCTATATGGTAAGCCAATCGGTATATATTATCAATATTATCGAGGTCCATAGAACCACTGATTAAAGGTCCAAATTTGCCTTCTCCACGGATTGTTTCCCCAATTTCTGTTATTAGTTCATCTGAAATATAGGTTCTAAGTCGTCTAGTTACTCCAAAAAAGAAAAATTCATGGGCAACACTTTTATATGAATACTCTCCATTTGCATTTGCTTTGATGCCGATAACGGCTTTTCTAAAGTCTCTTTCGGGATTGTATCCGTATGGTGCTTCAATATATTCAACCGAATGACCAAACGCGGCATTCGCACTGTCATGAAATAAAGCTGCGAGCAAAAAATGTTTTTTTTCCTCATCAGTAATCAATGGCCATTCTTCAATGCATTTTTGTGCCAAATAAACTGTACCTATTGCATGTTCAAATCGATTGATGTTTGCTCCACCAGGTAAGCATAAAGAATTTATATTACATAGTCTTACTTCTCGTAGCCTTTGAAGTTCCGGAGATGTGAATACTTCCCAAACTATTGGGTCTAAGTAGATTTTTCCATACAACGCGTCATATATATATTTTTGTGATTTCATGCGTTTTTAGACCTTTGAATATCTTCAGCACAAATTATACCTGAAACAAAAGATTGAATTATTCCCCTAAATGAACCAGTTGCTGCACCAATGATATAGAGGTTGTCTAATATTTCAAAATGTTTATTTACTTTATATGTATTCATTGGAAAATCTTGTTCGAGACAGTAAATTTTGATCTTATCAAAATCGTTTTCTGAGAAAAATGTTTCGACAAATTTTTGTGTTTCTTTATGCAGTTCAGTGTAGATTTTTTCAGGAAATAATTTTTGAGATAATGAGTTATGAGAAATAAAAGTTGGATAGTCGCATGTAAAAATATTTCCTTGATCTATATCGTTATAGTTTTTCATAATTTCATCATAAAGAAGAGTATTTTCAGACGAAGAAGGTAGTCGGAGAAGAATAGCTAAATTAGTAGACGAAGATTTTTTTGTTTTCCTAATGCGTCCCTCAGTAAAATATTTTCCGTCAAAACTATATCCTACAACTTCGCCATATTTTGATACGCAATAGGTTCGACAAAGCCCACTAGATAATTTTAAGTCATCTTGATACTTGTCTATTTCATCAAATAGTTTAGAAGGAAATTCGAGTCTTATACCTGCCTCTAAGTGACTGATCGTAGAAGAAAAGTTCAGCTTTTGCGATAAACATGATAAAGTCTTGTAGCCACTTTTTCCTGTGGCTAGAATGATTTTTTTTGTAATAAGTTTATGTTTATAAACTTGCTTTTCTTCAATATCAAGCTCATAAAAACCATTATCTTGAATTGAAAGATCAACCATTTTGGTAGAAAATTTGATTTCTACTTTTTCCGATAAGGATTTGTAGAGATTATCCAGCATAGATAGGTATTCTTTTTCATTAAAAGAATAGGAATTGTAGTGCTTATGTTCATATTTATGTTTGGCATAATATGTTTTGGCTTCTTCATTATCGCAGCTACTGTTCATATCAAGAGATAAAAAGTTATCAAAAAATTTTAGCGCAGTGAGAGTTTTTTCTTTAACCAATGTTTCTGAATCAGTTATTTTTACTAGACCGCTACCTGCTGGAAAATCACTTAACTTTGTGCCACTGATTAAGGAAGCACCTCCAAAGCCGCTGAGTACGTCACACTTGCTTTGATTATGACATTTACATGATTCTCCATGTAAGCTATTGACTCTTCTGGATGCTGCATGAAGACCTTGATCAATGCACAGAATTTTATAATCATTTATTTTACTTGCTTCTAATGCAGCTGCAATACCACTTGGTCCAAGTCCAACTATTATCAAATCATAGATATCATTCATGTTTTTATTTTAAATAGAATGTTTTGTTAATTTGATGACTGGAGTTATACTCAATTCTCTGAATACTGTCATTTTCATCTATTGAGAAAACGATTGGTATATCTTTTTTTTCTTTTGAAAGAAAAGTTAGTTTGAATTTCCCTTTTTCATTCGTTTCCGTATGGAATCCACCAATATCAATAGAGACATTTGCTAAATTTTTCTTTGTTTGATTTTTTACTTCACCTTCTACAGTATAGATATGTGGTAAAGATTTAGGAATATCAAAAAAAACAGGGTATCTATTAAAAAGAACTGGCACAAAAAGAACGGCGTAAATCAAGACAGGAATAGCCATAAAGATGATAAAGTATATTTTTTTTGCAATATACTGCAAAATATTTCTTATAAGATATTTCATAAGAAATATTTTTTTACGCCAAAATGTAAATGAAACTTTTTCTTCGATAAATGAACTTATAGATTTGCAAAGATTAAATTGTTGATTATTGCTCATAAAAAGTTTATGCCTTAGTGAATATTAGGACTATTTCTTTTGATATTGTATCGGAAATGTTATTTTTTGATGCCATTCGTTTCCCTGGAATGGGACGTATTAATGAAGTTTCAAGATGAATGTTATATTTTTGAAGCATGTCAGGTAAAATCTGATCAAAGGGGACTTGTATGCCACCTACTTGTCTATTGCCTAATATCCAGACCATTTTCCCGTTTTCTTTTAGCATTTCACAAGTGGGAAGCAAACAACTGTGAAAATCCCTAAAAAATGCAAGGATTCTTTTTTCTCGATCGGCAGGATGTGTTGCTAATTGATCTATATATCTTTTTAAAGCAGGTGATATATCACATAAAAATTCTTTTTCTGAGGATAGAACTTTTTTGCTCCCTCCCAAACTTTTAGCATCAATACCATATGCTGATTGGATATATTCAGGGGTTATTTCAGGGTCTATATCAAGTATATCAATCCATTGAAGAGGTAGATATGAAAATTGTCCATATGGTACAGTTGTTGTATTGTCTCCGTATGGAGGTGAAGTGATAATAGCATCGCACAAGGCATTTTGAGATGCTTTAGTCGTTCTGGCATCTTGAAAATTTATTTCAATAGTAGGCTTGTATTTGCCTTTATCGAGTAAGTTTTTATCCTTCAAGTAGTTTTGTTGAGTAAAATGGAATTGCAAATTTTTTTGTAATATCTTAGTAAAGATTCCTTTTACGTCTAAATTGTTACGATGTAACATTTCTTCATGTGGTCTAATATGTAATTTATAGGTAGATATTCTAGAATTGCTGGTTAGCCTAACGGTCTCAGCCAATACAATCCAAAAAAATCTTCTAGCCCATAATGATTTTTCTTTGAGGATAGCACGTCTTATTTTAGCTAATTCAATTTGAACGGTTGGTTGAAACCATTTATTGATATTTGGAAAAGAGACATCGATCATAAAGGATTTATCATTTTGAATATTTTGCATAAGCTTTTTAGATTTATCTTGTAAAGCATCTGAAAAAAATGGGCCTGACTTTGTTTTACACAGTAAGATAGCTAGTGGATTGATATCTTTTCCTATAAAGCTTTTGCCGTGCAGCATACTTTCGGTCAAGACTGTTCCCGAGCCTGCGAAGGGATCCCCGATGACATTAATTTCATCTTTTTCTTCTAGCTCTTTTATTATTTTTGTGATCATCTGTGGAACCATCATCGCCGGATAATGAAAGTAGCCATGCTCATGTTCTCTGCGTGAATTTCCATTAAATGACCATGTATCTAACTCAGGTGAAGCCTGCGGTATTTTATGTTGAATAGATGGTTGTATAATTGCATTCATTTTTTTGCTTTTTGTTGTTGTTAACTAATTCTACAGGAGTCAACCTGGCAAAAAGCTTTGTCGACTAATATCTAGAAGTAAATAAATTAGTAGACTTTACGAAAAGCACATGATGCAAGAATACACACACTTATATCAATGATTAACTAAGAAAAAAGATGTCGTTTAATTCCTCTTTCAATAGCTCTTGTAAGCTGACTTGACATATCGATATTCTCATAATGTCTAAACACCATACTCGGTGAAACGGGTAATTCAATCGGTACCAAAGATGAATTCTGCCGTTTGGTATATACCCCTTTGCTTTTCGCAATTGTGCCAAGGAGATCTATTATTATTTTGGATGTTATAGCTCCTGTTCGTACACAAAAGAGAAGGCCAAAAAAAGATTCAGAACCTTTGCGCTGGATTTCGAGCAGGTATGCGCTTCGATTATCATTTAAAACTACTTTCAATAAAAGAAATTTACGAAGCCTGTATTTGGGCTTTTCAATTCCATTATCAATTTTTTCTACTGTATGCCATTTGCCAGTATAGTCGTCGGGTAGATCAGTTTTGCCAATCATGCAATATGCTGGAGACGTTCTTTCGGATGCATCATTTGCGATATAAAAAAAATCGGAAACAGACGATTTTTCGTCTTTAGCCAAGATATGAAGAGCGTCTGCGATTTTTTTGAAGTTATCTGAAAGCTGCACTGTATGTTCAAGAGAGGATGCCTTGAGAGCAACCGTACCAGATGAATCTTCTCTGTTGTCCGGTTCGTCCGATGAAAGATTTAAGGGCACTTGCTTATTGCCTTCTTGGGGTATTCTAGGAACATTATTTTCTTTCAGCTCCAGTTGTTCGGTAATACTCGGGCGATAGCCTATGACAGAAACTTCAGATCTTATATGCGCTATTCCGGCATGCCAATGCGGAGCACTATTGTTTGTAACATCGAGCTCCTCTTCTTCCACCTCGTCAGGATTATAATAGGATGAATTGCCGCTACTGCTATTTGATTCTTTTGGCTTGGGTTTATAAAGAGTCGATAGTAATCGAATGTCATGATCAGTAGGCAAAGAGAAACCGTTGATGCGTAGTATCAGAAACGTATTCTCATCAATTTTGATCCCATCGCCTTGCAGTGTCATTTCTGTTGGATGGAAAGGCAAAACTTCAGGATATTTTTCTTCATACGCTAAGCCACTGCTCTTATTGATTGCTGTCCGCTGCATCGATGTCCATAGTTTGCTCAGTCTTGCACGAGAAGTTTGATTGAGCCTTAGATAGGCCAATAGGGTTAGATTTGCATCAAGCCGCCCTTCAATCAGCTCTATTAGATAATCACCATTGGTATCGATAGATGCACGTTTTAGATGGCGTGACGTTAATTCATCTAATGAATACTGCAAAAGACCTGATCGAATTTGCTTGTGTTCCGGGGAAATCGCACTGGTTAGAAATTCAAGAGATGGAATAAGAACCGTTAATCCGTTCGTACTGATGAGTTTTGTGAGAGTTGAATTGTAAAATTGAAACTTATGTTCACTATGTTCTGGAAAACTTCCGAGATCATATTTGAATTTTGGAATATGCCAATAGGTTGAATTAGGCTTTTTGTCGTTGAAGTGGATTGATAAAGGTGGATGTTCGCGAAAATTAAAAGAAAACTCATGCCCCTCTACATATCCGTTCAAATATTTCCAGACCCTATTTAAACGCTTTCTCCCTTTCCAGATGGTTCCGATACGAATAAGATCGAGCTCGGGCAGAGTGACTTTGAATATCTGGACTTTTTCAGAGAGTTTACCTTCTGGCGTCAGTAATTTTGTGAGGATTTTGACAAGGGGAACGCTTGAGTTGGAGTTGTTTTTAAATACTGGGCCATACCACCAAATCACTCTGAGCTCTTGATCGTCAGGGAGTGCTTCTATTTTTGGGAAGTTGTTCATGCTATTAATGATCTTATCATGACAAAGATTGCCGCCAGTACAAGTGAAATTACAATGAATTTTTCATTGAGTTTACGTAGCTTCCACATATCCTGTGCTTTATCTCTTTTCTGCTTATTGTAGCGTAGTATGCTGGATTAATATTGAATGTGAATTGAAACAAAGTATAATAGTTCAAAACAATCAATATTGGAATTACCGATGCTTGACCCAGCGGCTTTATATGGATCCATCTTTTCAAATGTATGGCCAATTTTTCTTCTGATTTTAGTTATTTTATTTTTTAAAAGTCCGTTCATGAAGGGGAAAATAGGGGAAGGCATAATCAATCTGACTAACGCGGCTACATTGGATAAAGCCATATATACCCCGCTAAAAAATGTCACTTTGTCACTTTCTGATGGCAGCACAACCCAGATTGATCATATTATTGTTTCTCCATATGGAATATTTGTCATAGAGACCAAAAATATGTCCGGATGGATTTTTGGAGGTGAACACCAAAAAGAGTGGACACAACAACTATTCAAACATAAATTCCGTTTTCAAAATCCCCTTCATCAAAACTATCGACATCTTAGAGCCCTCGAAGAAACTCTTGGTCTCCCTTTAACAGCTTTCATATCCGTTGTCACTTTTGTGGGTGATTGCGAATTTAAAACACCGATGCCTTCAAATGTTTTCCGGGGAATGTCTTATACCCGATACATCCGATCGTACACACAAGAAAAACTTGATCCCGTACAAATGCGGCAAGTTTTGAATAGATTACAGAATAAGCGTCATGAACAGAGCTTTCAAACTGATCGTAGCCATGTTAATAATCTCAAAGAGCGGTTTGAAAAAGCTTCAAATAACGTTCCTCATACTTGTCCTAAATGCGGGGGATCGATGATATTGAGACAGAACCGTAACAACGGCAATACATTTTATGGATGTAGCAACTATCCTAAATGTAAACATACAAAAGCATTATAAATTTTAGAAGAGGTATACGTAAGGCATGGGTAATTCAAATCTTCAAACAAAAATGGAAAATGCAGCTGAATTTTATGCGGATGCGAGTGAATTGCGTGCTGCTATACAGCTGATTCCATACATAGGTGGTCCGCTTGACACACTATTGAGCGCCAAGGGTCAAAGTATACAATATCAGCGGATCATGATGTATATCGAAGATCTTCAAGCACGCATGGATAAAATTGAAGTTTTACGGGATGTGGATGCATCTGAAGAATTTTATGATCTATCAATGTCCATATTTACAGCAGTGTCAAAAACAAGATCTTCCGAAAAACGAAAATGGTTTGCATCAATTCTTGTAAACAAGCTGCATAAAGATCTTGAATGGGATGAAGCAGATTTAATGGTTCAGTTGCTTGACTCACTTAATGATATCCATATTCAAGTTCTCCGGATTGCAATGGAAGCTCCTGTATGCACAGATGTCTTTAGTGGAAAACGAGTTATTGCATTGCGAGAACCATTTGACAATGCCTCGTCAAACATTCATCCAACTGTTCTTATAAACATAATTTTTAATGCTAGTCAAACGATACTAGAAATGGCATGCTCAGGACTTGTTGCGAAGGGACTTCTTCGCGATGAAGGGGTTGGAAGATTAAGCACTAAAGCTATGGAATTTTTTGTTTTAACTGAGATGGGGGAACGTTTTTTATACTGGATAGCAGAATAGGAATTGTATTGCTCGATAAATTAGAGATTCAAGGATGCTCGATGAGCGTCTAATGGATAGGGGATTATTTCAGAAAATCCATTCTCGGGTGTCATTTATTACTAGCACGAAGACTATTATGTGGCATTGACATTGATGTTATTGAAAGGAATAATAAAGAAATAAAAGGAGGCTAGTATGTTTCTAAAAGAATATGAAGATCATTTTTTAAAAAGCAATAAGCAATTGGTTTACAATGAAGAAATTGGGCTCTCAACAACTGACATACAATCTGATATTTTGCATGTCTTTATTGCGGGGATAGGAATGCACGCAAAAACGTTTGCTATGCCATTTAATGCAATTAAAGATAATAGGCAGAGGCATTTATTAGCTTTAACACTAAAAGGATTCGGCGAAAATGACAAAGGTATCGAGTACGATGAGAAGGAGCAAGTAAAACTCGCTTCAAAACAGATATTAAAGTTTGCCAAAAAAAATCAAGTGAGAAATATCAGCCTTTTTGGTTTTTCCTATGGGGCGGATTTGTTGGTAGAAATTGCCATGCAGATAATAAATGATGCAAGAAGCACAAATATGAAGATCGCTATTAACCGTATGGTTTGTTCTGAAGTGAATATCGACGAATCAACAGCCTTTATAACCGGGAAAATAGCCGAAATTGAAAAGTTATACAAAAACGATAGCGACGAGAAGAAAAAGGGAATTTTGATAGAGCAGATGTTGGCAAGAAAATCTACAAAAACAGAGGTGCTGAATAATCTCGAATATTTGCGATCATCCTATTTGGTAAGTTGGCCTCAAATGGCAAAAAGTGCAAAAAGCGCTTTTAAAGAATGTAGAAATCGTATTAAGAGGATTGTCGATTTTTGTGAGACTTATAAACATACGAAGGTATGGATTTATTTGAGAGAAGATATTTACGATCTTGACGCAACAAAACCTGATAATTTAACCATACAGCCAAAACTTGAAAGCCATTTTGATGGAATATCGTTGATCCTCATTATTGAAGCCGATAAATTTATGATGCGACGGAGTTCCGTTTACAATTAAAAGTGACACAACTTTATGTATTATTATTTTGATTCATCTCATGCAAACGGAGATAACCCCATTTTGCAACGATGCCGACGATTGACAATACTGCCAATACTTTTACAAGTGTTTCAATCATCGCTAATCCTTTTTAAGGCATAGCCTACGATATAAAAAATTATACTATATCAATTTAATACGACAAATACTTTTTCCTATTATCATAGCACTAAATGTGGTGTAATTGTAATAGTCATTTAGGCCTCATTTAATAAACTTAATACAACTAATTATGGTATAAATTGTATACACTATCTTTCTCAAGGATTAGATATGGCAAGATTAATTCTTTTAGTTTCATTGTTAATTAGTTTACATGGATTGGCGAAGGAAACAACAGCACAGGAACCAGTAAAGGTTGATTGCGAAGCAATTATGAAAACCGGTGATATGGAGCTAATTGTAAAGCGTGGATGTTGTTCTCATCATCAGGGTGTATGTGGGTGTAGTAATGGACGAAATGAATGCTGTGATGGAACTTTAAGTCCAAGTTGTACCTGTAACAGTATTGTGCCAGTTGAAAAAGTATCTGGCATAAAACTTTAAAAGATTATAGGGGTTCGTTATGTATAACAAAAATTGGTTTATAGTTGCTGTTATTTCATTAATTATCACCGGTTGTGCTGATAAATTACCATCTCAAGTATTTATCAAAGCTAGTGATGGCAAGACGCATAAGCCTTACTTTAATAACACAATATATGCAAATTCTCATCAAGTTGTAAGCATTAAGATGCAAAATGTTTCTTTATGTGGATTAGATGAATCAAGTGCAAAAAAAGCAGGTTCACTTGGCAATAGAGAAGTTTTACTGTATGCCGATATTCGAAAAAATGGTATTGTGGAATCAACACATGTGATTAGTGATATTGTTCGCGATGTCACAGAATGTGAAAGTATGACATTGACGTCACCTTTATTTTTTAGACGACCTCTCAATCAAGGCGATTACTATGAAATAGTAATTAGAGCTTATGAATCTGATACTCCAGCCGTTGCAAAGCTAGTAAGAGCTACGCCAACTTCAATGGAAAAATTTGGTCAAGATTTTTCATCGAATGCACTATTTACAAGCATTAAGACCTTATTTTCTTCTATTGTTGACGTAGTCGTTTCTTTAACAGGAAAAAATATAGATACATGGGTAGCTCAACTTGGTGCTACAAAGATTATGGAGCAATATCTATATGTTGTTTACGATGATTCAAATTTAAGTACTGGTATACAAGATACTGCATTAACAATACTTGGAAAGGATTTTATCCAAGTTACTGATCAGAATATGACAGAAATGAAAAATGAATTTAAGAAAAAAATAGAAGACTTGAGTGCTAAAAAAGAGTTTGATACATCTGTCGGGTCAATAATGGAATTAAAAGTTACAAAGCATACAATAAATTAGTGGATATATCCTAGAAAATTATTTCGGGTAAATCATGTAAGGCTTACCCTTTTTATTGCTTTGATAGTTGTAAAAGACTTGTGGAATCAGATTATGTGCTAATATGGAATGATAAAAAAATACTGCTGAATCGTTAATATTATAGTTAACAGGTTACCGGTATTTATTATTGGAATGTATCATAGTTTGTACAAATTTAGCAACGTTTATCGGAAATAACATCCTCCGCCGAAGATACTGGCGGCGGTGGAGGTGTGGTGAGGTGAGCGAAAGGGGCGAAGCGGGGAAAAAGAGGGCTCTTTCCCCTCGAGTACTTCGAGTTTCGCGCACTCGAGCATCTCATCATTACATAAAGGGGGAAGGATATGGCGCAGCCGTTTGGCGATCATCGACTTTCCGCTTCCAGGGGAGCCTTCAAGGAGTAGATTGTGCATTCCCGCCGCGCTGATCAGGGCTGCGCGTTTGGCATGTTCTTGCCCTTTGATTTCGATAAAATCAAGAGGGTATGCCTCCATATAGTAATGGGGTTCTATCGAATCATCGATGGAGGGGTAGGCAAATGTATTTTCGATGCTATGGGAAAGCGGTTGATCCGATTGCAGCAGTTCTAGCGTCTCGTTGAGGGTTGTGACCCCATAAAATTGGATATTGGGGATTCGTGAGAGTTTGGAAAGGCTGTTGGCGGGGACAATGGCTTTGTGTATCAGTCCTTGATTGGCTAGGGAGAGAAGGATGGGGTATAAAAGGGTGTTTTCGGTGACCGATCCATCGAGCCCCACTTCTCCGAAAACATACCAATCGTTCATGGCGACGGTGTTGTCTCCTAGCGCGATCAATGAAGCGATGGCGAGATCGAAATGTGACCCCTCTTTGCGTAAATCGCTGGGGGCAAGATTGATGGTGAGCCGTTTGGGCGGAAAAACAAAATGGTTGCTCAGCAGCGCTGATTTTACCCGTTCTTTTGATTCGGTAATGGCGGTATTGGCCATTCCGACGATGCTAAACGCGGGGAGTCCTTTGGTCGCACTAAACTGAACTTCGACCGGAACCGCCTCGATCCCTTCGAAGGTTGCACATAGAAGCTGTTTCATAGTGATAATCCATCATATTATTTAACGGTTATTGTAGTAAAAAGGGAAAGAAGAAGTAGAAATATGACAATATGTCATATTTTAATACGATTATTTTTTCTCTTTGAGTGCTTTTTTGTACTCTTTCTCAAATTTTTTGCGGCGCTGGTACGAGAGCTTTTCGATAAAAAGCTTCCCATCCAAATGATCCATTTCGTGTTGTATGGCGATGGAAAGGAGTTCAGTAGCTTCTAAAACGCATGCTTCTCCATGCCTATTTTGGTAATGGAGGGTAAGTGTATCAAAACGCTCGATATCTTCATAAAAGCCGGGCACGCTCAAGCACCCTTCCTGATAGAGAGTTTTACCTTGGGGATTCATAATGGCGGGGTTAATGATTTCGAGCAGTGATTCTTTGGGTTGATTCCCCTCTTCATCGGGGATGGAAAGAATGAGGGCACGAATCGGACGTGCCACCTGGATCGCGGCGAGCCCGATGCCGTTGCTGCTGATCATCGTCTCATACATGTCGTCCAAAAAGGTATGGAGATCGGCATCGAATTTGGAAACTTCTTCCGAAACGGTTTTGAGAAGTTTATGGGGATAGGTGATAATCGGTAAAATCATGAGGGCCTGTATTAGCTGGAAACCACGTAATTGGTCCGTTTTTCATGTTGGGATGCTTGCATCGCGTCCAACGTCGAAGCGATCGTCTCTTCGATACTGCGACCGCATTCGAGCGCGGTTATCCCGATGGCGATCATGAGTTGAATCTCTTGCTCGCCGATAAAGAAGTTGCTCGTGGAGACGAGGTCATGGAGACGGTCAGCGGCACGCTTGGCATTATCGATATCGGTGTGCTTCAGAAGCATGGCGAAAATCCCCTCTCCGTAATGGGCGATAATATCGCTTCGGCGGGAGGTTTTAAGCAAAAGTCGTGCGATGGTACGAGTCATCAGCTGGCGTGCTTTTTCGCTGTCGATTTTTGCGGCGGTGTCATTGGAGAGTTGTACCATGATCAGGGAGCTGTTATGGTTGAACTCTTCGATCATTTTGGACTCTTGGGTGAGTTTGGTGATCAGGTAGCGTTTATTGTACACGCCGTACTGATTGTCAAAGATCGTTTCATTTTCGACGTTTTTGACGATGGTCGCGGTTTCGTCGTAAATTGTTTTCATGTGGGTAACCTGTTTTTTCAGGATACCGCTGAGCTTTCCGACATCACTACTGAGTGAATGAATCGTTTCACTCAAACCGTTTAAGGAGGAATCGGATTGGATCTCTTCGCGTTTTTTCTCTAAGATTTTATCCATTAGCCCCATGTTTTTATAAAGGGTGGCGCCCACTTGGAGCATGCTTTTGATTGAAGAGAAGCCCTGCTTGAGGCTTTTTTCGAGTTCTAAGCTTTGCTCGTCGTTATTGTCCTCTTCAAGCTCCAAGATGGCTCCGATCTGGTGGCGCAGGCTTTCGCTTTTGTTTTCTAAAATGCGGTCAAAATAGAGGGCAAAATTATTAGGGGTGGGGGGGAGATTGTCTGAGATCAGAGCACCCAGAACCTCTTTGGCAAAAATTTCCAAATCGCTGGTAGGATCGCTGAGGGAACCGACGTTGATCGATTCTCCGTGTTCGAGTCGTTCTGCGGCGCGAGTGGGTTTTTTTTCGTCGGATTCTGCTGCCATGTGCCTACTCTTTATTTTTCTTCTTTCTCTTTTTGGACAAGTACTTCGTCAATGATACCATATTCTACCGCTTCTGCGGCAGACATGAAGTTATCCCGATCGGTATCTTTTTCAAGTTTTTTGACGGTTTGTTTACAGTTTTTGGCCAAAATTTCATTGAGCTCCGCTTTCATCCGTAAGATCTCTTTGGCTTGAATCTCGATGTCGGTTGCTTGCCCTTGGGCTCCGCCGAGGGGTTGATGGATCATGATACGGGCATGCGGAAGGGCATAGCGTTTCCCCGGAGTTCCCGAGCTGAGCAAGAATGCTCCCATGGAGGCCGCTTGACCGATACAGATGGTGCAGACATCCGGACGGATGTAGTTCATCGTATCATAAATTGCCATCCCCGAGGTGATGACACCGCCGGGGGAGTTGATGTAAAAATAGATGTCTTTGGTCGGATCTTCAGCTTCCAAAAATAAAAGCTGAGCGACGATCGAAGAAGCCACCTGATCGTGCACTTCGCCGCTGAGCATGACGATGCGATCTTTAAGCAGGCGCGAATAGATGTCATAGGAACGCTCTCCGCGCCCTGTTTTTTCAATGACGTAAGGGATGTAACTCATAGCGGTTACTTGATTTTATCGTTCAGCAGTTTGCTGAGGACGCGATCTTCGATCATCGCCATTTGGATTGCCGGAAGGTACCCAGACTCTTGGTAGTGCTTGTACACGGCTGCCGGATCTTGACCCATCTGCATTGCTTCGAAATAGATGGTTTGCATCAGCTCTTGCTCACTTACGGCGATGTTTTCCGCACGGGCAAGCGCATCGACGATAAACGTCGCTTTGACGGCGCGGCACGCGTCGTCACGGAAGCTTTCACGCATCTCTTTTACTTTTTCGGGGTTGTCACGAAGTTCAGCGATCTCTTCTTCTTTCATCTCACGCGCTTTTTTGTTGAGTGCCATATCCATCTCTTGCTCGACGATGAATTCCGGCAGATCGATGCTGAAACTGCTCACAAATGTTTCCATCAAGGTCGGTTTGAGTTCGTCGTTGTACAAGGCGCTCATCGCTTCGCTTTGAAGCTGCTCAAGCACTTTTTCTTTCAACGTTGCCAACGTCGCGTTTTCATCACCCGGCAACATTTTTTTCGCCAGTTCATCATCGATGGTTACGGGCTCTTTGCCTTGGATTGCGTGAATTTTGATTTTGAATTCGGCATCTTTACCGGCCAGTTTTGCACCGCCGTAGTTTTCAGGGAAGGTTACTTGAATGGTTTTTTCTTCCCCTTTTTTCATCCCGATCACTTGATCTTCGAATCCCGGGATAAATTGGCCGCTTCCAAGGCGAAGCGAGAAGTTTTCCGCTTTACCCCCTTCAAAAGCTGCACCATCAACAAAGCCTTCGAAATCAAGAAGAGCGGTATCCCCGCTCACAAGGGCGCGATCTTCTTCGATGTTGATAAACGGTGCTTGTGCATTGGCAAGCTCTTCGATACGCTCTATAACCGCTACGTCATCGATGCTTGGTTTGTTCACTTCCGGTACCAACGAAGCGTAGTCCCCCAAATCGATGGCAGGGCGGGTGGCGATGACCACTTCGACGTCGATGCCGTTTTCGTGCTTCTCAAATTTGGTAATGTTCGGTTCACCGATAAGGGTATCCGCCGCAATCTCCATCGCTTTGAGCCCTTCGTTTAACAGGTCACGGAGCACTTGCGCTTCGGCATCTTGAACCAGACGCTCGCCGTATTGTTTTTTAACTGCCGCAACAGGTACTTTCCCTTTACGGAATCCCGGTACTTTTGCCTCTTTGGAGAGTTGTTTGGCAATTTTTTCGATGTTGGCATCGAGGGTATTGCGTGTAATGGCGGCATTGATTTTAGCGTTAGCGCTGTCGATTTTTTTGGTTGTAATTTGCATTGAATCCCTTTTGCGTGTTTGTCACTTAATGGCGGCAATAATATCCAAAAAGCGTTTACAAGTCCATGAAGAAGTGTTTCGCTCATATGCGCGTAAGGAAAAACGTGCTACAGTCGCGTTATTAACACCTAAAGGGCAAGGGAAGCCATGAGCGCCAAAGATCCAAAACAATTTACCGATGCGGTCGAGACGATGATTGCGTATGTGGGGGAAGATATTAACCGAGAGGGGCTTTTAAAAACCCCCGAGCGGGTCCGTAAAGCTTACGAATTTATGTTCGGGGGCTATCAAGAAGACCCGCAGGCTATTTTGAATTCCGCTATGTTTGAAACAAGCAACGATGAGATGGTGTTAATCAAGGACATCGAATTTTATTCGACCTGCGAGCATCATCTCCTCCCCATCATCGGACGGGCGCACATCGCGTATATTCCCGATGGTAAAGTGGTGGGTCTTTCCAAAATTCCGCGCGTGGTGGATGTATTTGCCCGCCGCATGCAGATTCAAGAGCAGCTGACCGAGCAGATCGCCGATGCGCTGATGCGCTCCATTAATCCCAAAGGGGTGGCAGTCGTGATACAAGCACGCCACATGTGTATGGAGATGCGAGGGGTTCAGAAGATCAGTTCCACGACCACTTCGAGTGCACTGCGCGGACTGTTCAAGCGCGATGAAAAAACGCGGATGGAGTTTTTCAATCTGATTAACTCGCCCGCCGGGACACGATACTAGATCATGCCGCTTAAAGCGCTTCGGGACCGTTTGGGGCATCAAAAACTTCATACCGTCTTTGGAACCGTTATTAAAATTAACCCTACGGTGATCATCGCCGAAGGGCTCCATGTGAGTATCGGCGATACGGTGAGTATTGTCTCGGAAGTGGACGGGGTTGAAGCGATGGGGATGGTGAGCGAAGTGGAGCGGAACCGTTTTTACATCACCCCGTTTCGTTTTGTGGAAGGGTTTCGCGCGGGAGACAAAGTGTTTCCAAGTCAGACAGGGATGAGCATCGAGGTGGGAGAATCGTTGCTCGGACGTGTGGTCGATCCCTTCATGAAACCGATTGACGGGAAGGGGGCAATCTGGGGTAGTCACAGTGAGCCGATTATCAAAGCTCCCATCGCCGCGATGAAGCGGGGGATGATCGACGAGCCCTTCAGCGTCGGGGTGAAAACGATCGATGGACTGCTCAGCTGCGGCAAAGGGCAAAAACTCGGTATTTTCGCCGGCAGCGGGGTGGGTAAATCGACGCTGATGGGGATGATCGTCCGAGGCTCGTCCGCCCCGATCAAAGTCGTCGCCCTCATCGGCGAGCGGGGGCGGGAAGTCCCCGAATTTATTGAAAAAAGCCTTGGCGGGAATCTGGAAAATACGGTATTGGTCGTGGCGACAAGCGACGACTCTCCGCTGATGCGTAAATACGGGGCGTTTAGCGCCATGAGTGTCGCGGAGTATTTCAAAAGCCAAGGGCATGATGTCCTTTTTATGATGGATTCGGTGACCCGTTTCGCGATGGCACAGCGTGAAATCGGTCTGGCGTTGGGGGAACCGCCGACGTCAAAAGGGTATCCCCCCTCCTCCTTGACGCTGCTTCCTCAGTTAATGGAGCGGGCCGGAAAAGAGGAGGGGAAAGGTTCCATTACCGCCTTTTTTACGGTTTTGGTCGAAGGGGATGATCTGAGTGATCCGATCGCCGATCAGTCACGCTCGATTTTGGACGGGCATATCGTCCTCTCTCGTGAACTCACCGATTTTGGGATCTATCCCCCCATCCATATTCTCAATTCCGCATCGCGGGTGATGAATGACATCATTTCACCGGAGCATTTACAGGCGGTTCGACGATTTCGACGTCTCTATACACTATTAAAAGAAAACGAGATGCTGATTCGCATCGGTGCGTACATCAAAGGGAGCGACAAAGAGCTAGACGAGGCGATTGCCAAAAAGGAGAGGATGGAAGCATTCCTTTCGCAAGAGGCGACGTATAAGAGTGATTATCAAGAAGCGATTGATCAGCTGATTGCCTTAATGCAATAAGCGATCTTTAGGATACTTCAATGATTGATGGCGCGAAGAAGGGTCTCGAAGGCCGCCTTGCTTGACGCTTCGACCTTTTTCATGATAGCAATTGCCTCTTTGATATTTCCACCTCGTGCAAACACAGAGACGGTCTCTTTAATCCCTTGATGAACAGTGACATGATGTTGTTCAATCTCGTGCATGGCACGCGTATCATGGATAAGAACATGCTTAATCGTGCTATACCATTTTCCGAAACGACAGTTATGTTCATCCACGATCGTTGTTTCGGTTTTTGTGTTCAGTGCTTCGTAGGCTTGAAGTTTGAGGAGAATATGATCGATTTTTCCATTTGTGATATAAATACGATCGGTGACCTCTTTGGATTGGGTTGCGATATTATGGGCATTGGCTTCTACTTCCCCTAATCGGGTTTCGAAATCCCCTAAAATAGTAATCGCATTGCGTGCTTCGGTTGAAAACACTTCACTGCTATCCATCATTCCCGAGGAGCTTTGTTTAAGGACATTGATGTTCACTTCCACTTCGAGCGTCGCTTTTTGGGTTCTTTCAGCGAGCTTACGCACTTCATCGGCAACCACCGCGAAGCCGCGCCCGTGCTCTCCCGCGCGCGCCGCTTCAATGGCGGCATTGAGGGCTAGAAGATTGGTTTGATCGGAGATATCTTTGATGAGGTTGATGATTTCCGAGATGGATTGGACATTATTATTAAGAATCTGGGTTTCGTGTTGAAGATTGGCGGTTAAATCTTCAATTTTTTGCATTGATGAGATAACATCTACGGTGTGTTCGGAGATCTCAGACGCCTTAGCGGTCGTGATTTCATTAAGATGGTTCAGTTCGTTGAGGGTATCAACATTGCCCGTCACAATATTTTGGACGAATTGCATCCCGTCTCCATAGGCTTCGAGCAAAGTGGTGTAAAACTCCCCGAGTCCGTCATTGTATTCAATTTTTTCCTGATTCGCCGCTTGTGCGTTTTCGGATTCGCGAAGCAGTGCTTCGAGGGATTGAATACGTTCAGTAAGGGATGCATTGTTTTGACGAAGTGTTGCATTTTCGATTTCGAGCGTTTTGAGTTTACGGTGATTAAAAAACATATACTCCCTTTCTGGAATAATAAATAGTGGTAAAGAATTGTATCGTAGGGTGTATCGGCTGAAGAAAAGCTTTTGAATCGTATGTGCTGCCGTTCCGGCAAATTAACGCTATCCTTAAACCTTACTAAATATAAAAATTCTTTAAGGTCGCTATAACGAGCTTTACTCTATCATCCCGAAAGTTAAATAAGACTAATTTAGTCTTTAATTCACTCAAGGGAGTAATGCAATGCAAGTCTATTTAGACAATAACGCGACAACGATGGTCGATCCGGCGGTTGTTGAAGCGATGGTCCCGTTTTTTAGCGAAATTTACGGTAACCCCAATTCGCTTCACCGTTACGGTACGGCTTCCCATCCGGCTATTACGACGGCGATCAATCAAATGTACAAAGGGATCAATGCGAGTGATAAAGACGACATTATCTTCACCTCGTGTGCGACCGAATCGAACAACTGGGTATTAAAATCGGTATGGGTCGATAAAATCCTCAACGGCGATAAAAATCATATCGTGACGACGGAAGTGGAACACCCTTCTGTCCTCTCAACCTGCCGTTTTCTTGAAGAGCAAGGGGTTAAAATAACCTATTTGCCGGTGAACGATCAAGGGATCGTCGAAGCGCATACGCTTCGCAGTTTCATCACCGATAAAACGGCGTTGGTCTCCGTGATGTGGGCGAACAACGAAACGGGAATGATTTTCCCGATCAAAGAGATGGGTGAAATCTGTAAAGAGAAAGGGGTTCTTTTCCACACCGACGGCGTGCAAGCGGTGGGTAAAATTCCGGTCGATATGCAAGACGTTCATGTCGATTTCATGTCGATGTCCGCCCATAAATTTCATGGTCCCAAAGGGATCGGTGCACTCTACATCCGCAATTCTCAGGAACTCTCTCCGCTATTGAACGGGGGAGAACACATGGGTGGACGCCGTTCAGGAACCCTTAATGTGCCATACATCGTCGGAATGGGAAAAGCGCTTGAACTCGCAACCGAGAACATCGAAGCCAAAATGGCGTCGATCCGTGCCAAACGTGATCGTCTCGAAGATGCACTCCTTGCAGAACTTACCGATGTTATGGTCGTCGGAAGCCGTGAAAACCGTACCCCGAATACCATTTTGATCTCGATTCGCGGGGTTGAAGGGGAAGGGATGCTGTGGGATTTGAACAACGCCCTTATCGGTGCCTCTACCGGATCGGCGTGTGCGTCGGAAGATTTGGAAGCTAATACGGTCATGCTGGCCATCGGTGCCGATCATGAGCTTGCCCACACGGGTATCCGTTTGAGTCTAAGCCGTTTTACGACGGATGAAGAGATTGATTACGTCATTGAGCGATTTAAAGCGGCGGTGGCACGTCTTCGTGCTATTTCTAGTTCCTACGCAAAAGTGCAACCGACTGCGGGCGGCGAAGCAGCAGCGTGCGGAATTCACCACTAAGGAGAGATTATGGCAAAGAATGATTTATTGGGAGGATCTCTATGGGATCAATACTCCAACAAAGTAACGACATTGATGAACAATCCTCAGCACCAAGGGGAGATTACTGAAGAAGAGGCTGCATCTGCGGGGCATAAGCTGATCGTTGCCGATTTCGGTGCGGAGAGCTGTGGGGATGCGGTACGCCTTTACTGGGAAGTGGATCCGGCTAACGACACGATCATCAACTCCAAGTTTAAAAGCTTCGGATGCGGAACGGCGATCGCGAGTTCAGATATGATGACCCAGCTGTGTATCGGTAAAACGGTTCAAGAAGCGGTTAAAATCACCAACATCGATGTGGAGATGGCACTTCGTGATGATCCCGAAACGCCGGCCGTTCCACCGCAAAAAATGCACTGTTCGGTTATGGCGTACGACGTTATCAAAAAAGCGGCGGGATTATACCTCGGTGTCGATGAGGCGAGTTTTGAATCTGAAATTATCGTTTGTGAGTGTGCTCGTGTGAGTCTGGGAACCCTCAAAGAGGTGATCCGTCTCAATGATCTGAAAACGATCGAGCAAGTGACTGATTACACCAAAGCGGGCGGTTTTTGTAAATCGTGTATCAAACCGGGCGGTCATGAAGCGCGTGAGTACTATCTCGTCGATATCCTAGCCGATGTACGTGGTGAGATGGATCGCGAAAAAATGCAAGCCGCGGCCGAAGCCGGAATCCACGGTGATTTTGAAACGATGACGTTGGTTCAAAAAATCAAAGCGATCGATTCGGTTATCGATGAGAGCGTCCGACAGTTTTTGATCATGGACGGCGGAAACATGGAAGTGGTGGATATCAAAGATTCACCGGAGTACATCGATGTCTATATCCGCTATCTCGGATCATGCTCAGGATGTTCAAGCTCGACGACGGGTACGTTGTACGCCATCGAATCGACGCTCAAAGAAAAACTCTCTCAAAAAATCCGCGTTTTACCTATCTAATCTCCTTCCGTTCATGGTGAGCTTGTCGAACCATGAGCGAACCCTTTGATAAGCTCAGGGCGAACGAAAAAATCTTTAAAAATTCTTATCAAACCAATCGGCTACGTTTGAGCGGATTGTGTGGCGCAGCTGAATCCCGGCGATAAAATTGGTGTGCTGCGCTTTGTTGAGCAAGGTGACGAGGGCATTGCGTCGTTTAGAGAGAAACGGGTGGTCGATTTGCCCCGGATCCCCCATTACGACGAGGCGGGTCTCATCTCCCATACGGGTACCGATGAGTTTGAGGGTGGCGTTGGTCATATTTTGCGCTTCGTCGATGATGACGAATTTTCGCGAGATGGTCGTACCGCGCATATGGGCGATGTCCATCGCTTCGATGTTGTATTTTTTCATAAAAAGTTCGGTCGCGTTTTCCCGCTTGATCGAGTTGGTGTTGCCGGTGTATTCGACCCGTGCATCGATCGAGTGTTTACTCTGATGTTCAATCGTAAAATTGATCGCAGAGTAGAGCGGATACATGAAAAATCCGAGTTTTTGATCCTCGTCCCCTTTACGAAATCCGAGCTCCGCTTGCTGATCGTTGGAGGTGACGGTGTTACGGGCATAGACGATCCCCTCGACAATTCCTTCTTCCACGAGTTCAAGCCCAGCTTGAAGGGCGACAAGCGTTTTTCCCGATCCGGTCGAGCCGGAGACGACGGTGACGTAGTTTTGCGGATGGGTCATCATCGAGTAATAAAATTTTTGTTCCAAATTCATCGGTCGCACCAGTGACTCGTCGAAATGTTCGCCGAAACGGCGGTCAAAATCGCACCATTCGAGTTGACCGTTGAAGGTAAAGGCGTGTTTTTGAATCCCCGTTTCATAGGTTTCGGTGGTAGTGCTCACGGCATTTTGGACGAAGGTGAGCTGTTCGAAATTGAAATGTTCGGTGTCGGTCGGGAATTCAGGGGTCTCTTCGTAGGTATAGGTATAGGAAAAATCGATCGCTTCGGGAGCTTCGACGCTGCTGTTGCGGATGCTCTGGGTAGGGATTCCCCGAATCTCAGCCGCGATTTGAAACGACATATCGTTGGTGACGAGGGTAAGATCGTAATCGTCGGCGATTTCACCGATTTTAGCATCATTGAGCCCTTTGGGCTCTGAGAAATAGTCGGTGACCCGATATTGTTCGCGCTGTACGATGTAGAGGTTGATCAGCATTGGTTCGCCCCCGTGCAAGGAGCGGTCAAAATTCAGTGCAAGGCGATAATAGCGATCTTTTTCGCAGATGCTTCGATCGATGTTCTCTTGAATGCATTCGGGAAGTTCGATCGCACTGATCGGCTCCCCTTCGGCATCATCGGCTAGACGGAAAAATTCCCGTGCCTGAAATCCCGCTTCGGAGCGGATGTCGTCTTTTTTCGTGTTGAGTTCGGCCAAGACGATGTTGGTGATAACGACGGCGTTATGATTTTGGTCGCTGATGCGGAGAATATTGGTCGGATCGTCTAAAATAACGGAAGTATCCAGAAGGTAGCATTTTTGAGTATCGTCCACAGAAAACCTTTACAAAGGGAAGTTTTCTTATGGTAGCGAAAGAATTCTTAAGTGTGGTAATACCCTTTGATTCCGTGCATGGTTCGTCCCATATTGAGCAGAATCATATCGGCGATAACGAGTGCCGCCATCGATTCGGCGACAACCGATCCCCGTACGGCAACGCACGGATCATGGCGCCCTTTTAGGGAGACATTGACGCTCTCGCCTGCGGTCGTGATACTCTCTTGATCGATGAAGATAGAGGGGGTTGGTTTGAAGTGAACTTTGAGTATAACATCGTCCCCGTTGCTCATTCCTCCGAGGATTCCTCCCGCGTGATTCGTTTTAAAGCCGCTTGGGGAGATGGGATCGTTGTTTTCGCTGGCGAGTAAGACGGTGCTGTGGATACCCTCTCCGATCTCCACCGCTTTGACGGCATTGATCCCCATCATCGCTTCGGCGAGAACCGCGTCGAGTTTATAGTACAGCCCCTCGCCCAAACCGATCGGAAGACCCGAGATTTTGACGGTGGCCACCCCGCCGACCGAATCGTGCGAATTTTTGGCTTTCAAAATCGCCTCTTTTTGTGCTTCTTCGACCTCGGGATCAAGGGCATAAATGGGGCTGTTTTTCGGGTAATCAAAATCAAGGGTGTGCGCTTCGATGCCATGAATGGCACTGATGCCACTGTGAAAGTTGATCCCAAGCTGTGAAAGCATGAGTTTCGCTACCGCTCCCCCGGCGACACGCGCCGCCGTTTCACGCGCGCTCGAGCGTCCGCCACCTCGGTAATCGCGCAGGCCGTATTTATGAAAATAGGTAAAGTCGGCATGCCCGGGACGAAAGATATCTTTGACGTTCGAATAATCACCGCTCTTTTGATCGGTATTGTAGATCACCATCATAATGGGGGTGCCGGTACTTAAGCCTTCGAATACACCGCTGAGGATTTCGACTTTATCCGCCTCTTTGCGTGCGGTGGCAAATTCGTTTTGTCCCGGACGGCGGCGGTCGAGTTCGCTTTGGATGTACGCTTCATCGATGATGAGTCCCGCAGGGACCCCATCGAGGAGACAGCCGATCGCTTTGCCGTGCGACTCGCCGAAGGTTGAGATGCTGAAACGCTCACCGAATCGATTCATCGTAGTTCCTTTTGTAGCTTACTAAGAGCGATTTGCGCCGCCTCTTGCTGGGCTTGTTTCTTACTTTTTCCTACCGCCGAGGCGTACCGTTTTCCATCGATAAAGACGGCCACTTCGAACTCTTTTTTATGGTCGGGGCCGTGCGCGGCGATGAGCTGATAATCGGGAGTCGTGCCGTAATGGGCTTGTGTAAGCTCTTGGAGTGAGGTTTTATAGTCTTTAAAAAGCGAATCAAGTGAGATATCGGGATGAATAAGCTCTAAAAGATAGATCGTGATCTCTTGCACTTTACCCAGTCCCACTTCGAGGTAGATGGCTCCCATGACCGCTTCGAAGGCGTTGGAGAGTAATGAGCTTTTGGTTCGGCCGTTGTTATTTTCCTCGGCGTTGGAGAGGTAGATACATTCACCGAGTTCAAGATGCTGGGCTAGACGGGTGAATCCTCCCTCATTGACAAGAGAAGCACGCATTTTGGAGAGTTTTCCCTCATCAAAATCGGTGAATTTTTTATAGAGGTACTCCCCGACGATGAGGTCGAGCACCGCATCTCCTAAAAATTCAAGCCGCTCATTATTGTAGGGCTGTTTGTAGCTTTTGTGCGTCAGCGCTTCAATAAGGAGCTTTTCGTTTTGGAAGGTGTATCCAAGTCGTTCTTGGAGCGTTTGTAAATCATTCATGAAAGAACTAATCCTTGTTTGTACTTTTCGGCCACTGCTTTGGCGATTTGGTCGCATCGCTCGTTTTCGGGGTGACCGTTATGTCCTCGAACCCATACCCCATGAATGGTGTGGGGCGCGGAGACGTCGAGGTACTGTTCCCAAAGATCGGGATTCTTGACTTTGGCAAAGCGGCGTTTTACCCACCCTTCCAGCCATTCATTGATCCCTCGGATAACGTACGAGGAATCGGAGATGATGGTCACCTCACAGGGCTCTTTGAGCGAGCGGAGTCCTTCGATCACTCCGAGCAGTTCCATCCGGTTATTGGTGGTGTGCACTTCGCCGCCGGAGATGATTTTTTCGACATCGCCATAGCGTAAAATAGCGCCGTATCCTCCCGGTCCGGGATTTCCCAGTGCGCTTCCGTCACTGAAAAGAGTTATTTTCTTCACTGTGTTCCTTGGTCAAGCTCGCAATCGGGTAGAGGGTATCGATCGCATGACAGTGTCCGCATCGATGAAACGGCAAAAATGAGATTTGCTTGCACTCGCTACAGCCGTATTCGAACTGCAAAGTGACGGCTCGATGAGAGCACGCTTGCAACGCGATCAGGAGATCGAACTCAAAATGCGAGCTTGCCGTACACAAAGAGACGTACCCTTTGGCGGTAAAAAGTTCACGCAAATGCCCATTACGTGAAATTATATCCAAATCGAGTTGATCTTCCCGCAGGTTCCACAAGATGTCACTTAACCTCACTGAGAGGGCGTGATCGAATTTTGCCCATGCCAAAGAAGTGTTGTGTTTAAACAGATAATCGAAAATTAAATACCCCATAGAGCGTGTGGTTTCATAGATATGGGCAAGCTGGGTCGTTTTATCAGCCACGCTGAGTTTGGGGTCGATCAAAATCTGGCGGCACTCCAGATAGGTTTGCAGCGGCGTATTCGAGGGTTGAAGTTCGAGTAGGGATTCCATCACTTCGAGCGCTTTATCAAATTGGTGGAGCTGTTCATAGACCAAAATCAAGTAATGAAGTGCCGCAGGGGTACGAGGATGATTTTGGAGCACTTGCAAAAACGTGATGCGGGAGCGTTCTAAAAATCCTGCCTTCAGATACGCTTTTCCCAGTAGCAGGAGCGTCTCTTTTTGGAACAGGGAATCGTGATGTTTGCTCAGCAGGGCTTGATAGATTTCGACGCTTTTTTCAAAACTCCCTTGCAGTTCGAAACTCTGTGCGAGGAGAAGCCACGATTCGTTGTTGAGGGTATTGTTATGAATTTGGGACGCAATCGGTTTGGGATCGAGGGTATTGTCGAAACTTCCCAAAAACGACTCCAGCTCTTTGTGGGTGCGGGATGCTTTGTACCGTCCCCACCAGTAGCTTAAAAACGAGATGATAAAGAGGAGGAGGAAAAAAACGATAATCCCCAAGAGGGGGTCATGCCATTCGATAAAAAAGGTATTCATCTCCTTACATGAGACCGTTGAGCATCAAATAGCGGTACATCGGCTTGAGCGCGTAGAGATCAAATGCCCACCACATCCAGCGAGGCTGTGCGGGATCGAGAGAAGGGAAGCTTGGAGCAAGCCCGTCGTAGTTAAACTCGGCCATGATGATCTCGCCATACGCCGTTTTCAGCGGGCATACTGTATAGCCGTCGAATTTGGCCGAAAGCTCCCGTTTTTCCATCACGGCAACGAGATTTTCGACAACGATGGGAGCGTGATGGCGTGCGCTTCCTCCGGTTTTACCGATCGGAATGCCGCAGGTGTCTCCAATCCCGAACACATTATCGTATCGCCGGTGCTGCAAGGTTTCGCGATCCACTTCGAGCCACCCTGCGGCATTTCCTTTCTGCCATCCCAGAGGTGAGAGGGCGACGGCATCCACCGCGCTCATCGGTGGGACGATATGGATGAAGTCGTATTCCAAGGTCACCTCTTCTTCTTCTTCGATCGTATCGTACTCACCGAGTTCTTTGTCAAACTCCCCTTTGACTTCATAGGTGTGATGGAACGTCGCTTTTTTGGCGATCGGATCGATACGGATGAGGTCGTGGCCGAATTTGTTGGTGATGTTGCCGTAGCGCTGTTGTGCTTTTTCGAGAGACGCGTTGATCTCGTCAATCGCAAACAGCTTGTCTCCGGCAGTGGTAAAGATAAAGTCGGCGGTCTGATTTTGGCGTTTGAGGTAATCGTCGCACAGATAGAGGATTTTTTGAGGGGCGCCGCCGCATTTCATCGGAGTGGAAGGCTGGGTGCAGATGACACGCGGTTTGGTGATTTTAGAGGCTTCCAAGATCGCTTGAAACCATTGATGGGTGATCTCTCCCCCTTTGGCGGTTCCTTCGGCGAGATTGTTGAGATAGACGCTTGAAATTCCGTGTTGCCCGATCAGAGCTTCACTGAGTCCTTCGATCTGTTCGTAATGGTATTGGATCCCCGTAGCCACGATCAGATAGTCGTAGGTCACCTCTTGGCCTTTGAGGGTGGTGAGTTTATTATGGTCGGGATCGAACGTTTTCACTTCGTCTTTGATCCAGTTGACGTCTTCTCCGATGTATCCCGTGTTATCAAAAACGATCTCGTCGGGGGTATATTCTCCCGCCGCGACAAAAATTTGTCCGGGCTGATAGACATGTTTATCATTGGGAGCGATGAGGGTGATGTGCGGTTTGCTGAGCGCTCGTCGAAGGCGAGCAAGGGTCATGAGCGCTCCGCTCCCTCCCCCGACGATGACGATATGACCGGAAGCATCCGATGATCGGGCTTCCGCCGGTGATGGTGCAGAGGCTAAAAGGGAGGCGGCTAGCGGGGAGAGTGCCATGGCACGTAATGCATCGCGACGGGAGAAGGAACCTTGTTTCATAGGAGATCACCTTTAGGGATGGGATGGTTGGGTTAATTATACTTCAGAGTTGGTTTAAAACAACCGCTCCACCATTAATTGCAAAGAGACTTTGCCGTTGAATTCGTTTTTATTCACCGTATAACTGCAACTGATTTTTTTATCTTCGGGACACTCCAGCACTCGGCGAAATGCGATGAGCTCCAGACTCTTGGAAGCTATGGAGGAAGGGCGAAGTTCGAGCTTACTATGGGATTTATCGCTTCCGAATTGTTTGATGCTGATGACATCCGCTTCACGCAGCAAAAATCTCGGACGGGGGTTTCCCTCGCCGTAGGGCTCGTATTGATCGAGAAGATGAAGAAGGTCAAAATTGATCAGATGCGATTCGAGTTCACCGACAATATCGTTGAGGGGGAGGAAATCATCCGGATGGAGTTGTTGCGCCGCTTCATTGATCCCTTGACGGAACGTTTCGACGTTATCGAGGTTCATGGAGAGCCCTGCGGCCATCTTATGCCCTCCGAATTTGGAGAGCAATGCCTCTTGAGACTTGATCAGGGTATAGAGATCGACGTTACCGATACTGCGACCGGAGCCTTTGGCAATGCCGTTGTGGATGCTTAAGACGATCGCGGGTTTGGAGAACTGATTGACTAGTCGTGATGCGACGATCCCGATAACCCCCTCGTTCCATCCCTCTCCGGCGACGACGAGGATCGGGTCTTCATGGCGGACGGATCGGATCGCTTGTTCGGTGGTTTGGGCTTCGGTCTCTTTTCGAAGGGTGTTCAGGGCGCTGAGAAGCTCAAATTTTTCATACGCTTCAGCCGTGGTGGAAGCACTTAAAAAAGAAAGGGCGATCGAAGCGTCTTCGAGTCGTCCGGCGGAGTTGATCCTCGGAGCGATTTGAAAGCCGATGTCTTCGGATCGGATGGTGCTTCGCGAGAGAAAATCGCGGATAATGACAAACGCCGGTACAGAGGAGCGCCCCATCATCTCCAATCCGGCTTTGACGATGGCGCGGTTCATTCCCACCAGCGGCATCACATCGGCGATGATCGCCAGCGCGAGATAGGGGAAGAACGAGCGCATATCGATAGTTGACCCCAGCTCCTGTTTGAGCAGACCCATAAACAGCCATGCGACCTGTGCGCCGCAAATCTCTTTAAAGGGATAAGGGCAGTCATGCTGTTTGGGATTGATGATCGCGTACGCATCGGGGAGACGATCTGAGGGGGTATGGTGGTCGGTGATGATCAGATCGATCCCTCGTTCTTTGCAGTAGGCCGCAGCTTCGTTGGCATTGATCCCGTTATCGACGGTAAAGACGACATCGGCGTTGATGCGTTCCAATACCCCTTTGGAAACGCCGTACCCATCGGTAAAACGGTTGGGAATGGTAGCGGTCAACGGATAATTAATCAAAGCGAAAAAACGTTTTACAATGGCGGTAGAGGTAACGCCATCTACATCGTAGTCTCCGACCACGGCGATGGATTCGCCTTTACGGATCGCTTCGGCTAAGCGGTTGGCCCCTTTTTGGGCATCTTTGAGCATGGTGGGGTGGGGTATTTCCGAGAGCTTTTCGCTGAGTGCTTCACAACGCTCGGAGAGAAAGCGCTTGAGCGTTTCGTGGGTAAGAAGTGGAAGATTAGGCGGGATTCGCATGGGAAAACGTCGCTTTGACAAACGCTAAAATCGACGCATTCGGACTTTGAAGCCGAGAGGTAAATTCAGGGTGAAACTGTACCCCTAAAAACCATGGATGAGAAGGGATCTCGACCGCTTCGATGAGTCCGTTGGACTCTCCGGTCACGACCATTCCCGCTTTTTCGAGTTCCGCGCGATACGTCGGATTGGCCTCGTATCGGTGACGGTGGCGCTCATGGATCAGCGCTTCACCGCTATAAGCGGCGCGCAGGTTTGAGCCTTCTTTGGTTTCACACGGGTATTCACCCAGTCGCAGGGTTCCTCCCATTGGAGAGCGGTGGGTGCGGAGCTGCTTTTCACCTGATTGATCGATGAAGTTGTCGATGAGGTAAATCATCGGATGGGTCGTGGCGGGGTTAAACTCGATGGAGTTGGCATCGGCATAACCCAATACGTTGCGGGCATATTCCACAATTGAGAGCTGCATCCCAAGACAAATTCCCAAATAAGGGATACGGTTTTCCCGTGCGTACTGGATCGCTTTGATTTTCCCCTCAACGCCGCGATTCCCGAATCCTCCGGCCACGAGTACCGAATCGCAGTCTGCCAGCAAGGTTGAAGCCCCCTGCGTTTCGATTTTTTCAGAGTCGATCCAGTTGATGTGGACGCGGGTATCGAGGTGTGCACCGCAGTGAATGAGTGCTTCGATAAGCGATTTATAGGATTCTTTAAGTTCGAGGTATTTACCGACAAATCCGATCGTGATACGGTATTTAGGCGAGACGATTTTCTTCACCAGCGAATCCCATTGCTCCATATCGGGTTTGAGTTCTCCAAGATCAAGCTCTTTGGCGATCGGGGCGAGGATGTTTTGCTGTAAAAAGCTCAAGGGAACCGCATAAATGGTTTGCTCATCCATCGCTTCGATGATGCTGTCCGAGCTGACGTCACAGCTCAGCGCCAGTTTCTTTTTAAACGTTTTAGGAAGCTGCTGCTCACTGCGGGCAATGATCATCTGAGGGGTGATCCCGATACGGCGAAGCTCTTGGACGGAGTGCTGGGTTGGTTTGCTTTTGTGCTCACCCGCCGCTTTGATAAACGGCACGAGAGTGACATGGATGAAAAATGTCCCCTCCACCTCTTCATCGTGCTTCATCATCCGAATCGCTTCCATGTACGGGAGTCCTTCGATATCACCCACGGTGCCGCCGAGTTCGACGACGAGGATATCGTGCCCTTCACCCGCTTTTTTGATCCGGTCGACAATCTCTCCGACGATGTGAGGAACGACTTGGATGGTTTGGCCCAGATATCCTCCGGTGCGTTCGCGCTCGATGACGCTGCTGTACACTTGTCCCGTGGTAAAGTTACTGGTGCGTAAAAACGAGGCGTTCAAAAATCGCTCATAATTCCCGATGTCGAGATCGGTCTCCGCGCCGTCTTTGGTGACAAACACTTCACCGTGTTCCAGAGGGCTCATGGTGCCGGGATCGACATTGATATACGGATCGATTTTGAGCATTCCGACCTCTTTGCCCGAATGTTTCAGCAATGCGCCGATGCTCGCAGCGGTGATCCCTTTTCCGAGTGAACTAAGGACACCGCCGGTTACAAAAATATACTTGGTCATGAGTGATTCCTTCGGGTTGTTGGTCAAAATTTGGGTGAATAAGCCCTTTTGGGCAGTATAAACGACCCTATGGCAGTATTTTTTCAAGTGACTCATTATATACTGTCATCGCTTATAAAAAGGAAAATATTTTATGGAATCGGCACTTTATTACGTTACGATCGCGCTGGGTTTTTCCATCGTCTTAAATCTTATTTTGAAACGTTTCGGGGTATCCCAAATCATCGGATACATCTTTACCGGTTTGGCCGTTGCGTATGCGTTTGACCTCCGTCACATGGCCGATTCGCATACGTTAGAGATGATCGGTGAATTCGGCGTGGTGTTTTTGATGTTTACGATCGGACTGGAAGTGTCATTGCAGCGTCTTGGGACGATGAAGCGGGATGTCTTTTTTAACGGTTCCTTGCAGGTTCTCATTACTGCCAGCATCTTTTTCGCCATTGCGTACGGGCTATTTCATTATTCGCTGGCCACCTCGCTCATTTCGGCGATGGCGCTGTCACTCTCTTCGACGGCGGTGGTTCTCTCCTTTTTAAAATCGACCAAAGAGATCACCCGTCCGTACGGGCAAAAATCGACCGGTATTTTGATTTTCCAAGACATCGCGGTTATCCCGATTTTGCTTTTGATCGGATTTTTGAGTTCCAACGGACAAAATGTCACCGATGTTTTGATGGATACCGCTCTGAGCGCCGTGGTGATTATTGCGTTGCTTTTTATTGTCGGAAAGCGGGTGATGACATGGCTGCTTCATTTCTCCTCATCGAGTGAAGTGGATGAACTCTTCATGGGATCGGTTTTGGTCATAGTGGTCTCCTCTTCGTTGTTGGCGGCCTATTTTGGATTTACCTATTCGCTTGGGGCATTCGTTGCGGGGATGATTATCGCCGAAACCCGTTATCACACAAAAGTCGAAGCCGACATCGCCCCCTTTAAAGATTTATTGCTTGGAACCTTTTTTGTGAGTGTCGGGATGAAGATCGACTTGGGGCTTTTTATTGCCAATCCGTGGGAAGTATTCGCGATCCTACTGGCCGTTTTAGCGGTCAAAACGATGGTGATCTTCGGGGTTGTGGCGATCCGATCGAAGGCTAAAATCGCTTTTAAAACGGCGGTTGCCCTCTCTCAAGTGGGAGAATTTTCATTTGCAATTTTCTCCCTTGCGGGAAATCACCGTCTGTTAGACCCCCATTTGGAACAGTCGCTGGTATTGGTGGTGGTATTATCGCTGATTCTCACGCCGTTTATTTTGAACAAGATTGAAGTGATCGGCAGTTATTTTTTCAAAGGGACGACGGTCACGCAAAGCTTCAGCATGCTTCCGGGGCGTCACAATCATATTGTTGTGTGCGGATACGGCATTGTGGGTAAATTCGTCGCCAAGGCGTTGCGATCCGAAGGGGTGGACTATGTCATTGTCGATAACAGTTATAAGCATGTTGAAGAAGCGCTTCGAGATGGTGAAGAGGTCTATTTTGGCGATATGGCCAAAACGGCGATCATTGACAAGCTCAACACGAAGCAAGCGATCAGCGTCATTGTCACTTTGGATAATCTGGAGAAAAAACGGCTCATTTGTGAGACAATTTTACGCCATGCCCCGAACGTCAAAGTGGTGGTCAAAGTGGTGAGTATGGAAGAGAAACGGGAGCTTCGAGGCTTACCGATCGCGATTACCGTGGATGGTAAGCGCGAAGTCGCGGCACGATTGGTGAGCGAAGCGCTGATGTGTGAATTAGCCGAAGAGGAGAGTTAATCTTCTTTGGGCTGTTCGGATACCAGCCATTGGAGGTAGTTGATCGACCATTCCAAATCGCTGTACGCTTGTTCGATCTCTTCGAGCGGTGTTTCCAGATGTTGACGTAGCTCTTTGACTCGCTGTTTGAGATACTGTGCCATAGAGTAGTAGGCATTCAGTGACGTATCGTCTTGTGCTTTGATGATGAGATCTTCGAGCGTATTGACGAGTTCCGCTTCATTGGGGAAGATGTTTCCCGCTTTGCGGAGGGTACGTTGTACTTTTTGTAGATAGGTGATATCGAGTTTAAATTTTTCGGACATTAATTCCCTCGTGATCCCGGTTTGATCGCTTCGCTTCCATTTGCGCAAAGCGGACAATGATCCGGAGTATACATTTCGAAGTCGAAATCCGCAAGAGCAAAAAGAGGTTTATCGCTTGGAAGGGCGCAGTTGCTTTTTCGCTCCAAAACACTCCCCTCGCGCTTGCAGAACCCTCGGTTCGCCAGCGCGGCAAAACCGACCACTTCTCCTCCCAGGGCTTCGATGGCGCGAGCCGCTTCCATCGCTGAGCCGCCGGTGGTGATAATATCTTCACAGATGAGAACTTTCTCGCCCGGCGTGATGTCGAATCCTCGGCGGATCTGCATCTCGCCGTTCACCCGCTCGGCAAAAATAGAGCGTTTATCAAGCGCCGTCGCGAGGGCGAATCCGGCGATCAGGCCGCCGAGTGCCGGAGCGCATACCGTATCGATAGTCACTCCGTTTTCACGAATCTTGTCTGCCAGCGCATCGGCGAGCAGTTTTGCCGTTTTTGGGTTTTCGAGTACTTTGGCCGATTGGAGATAGTAGCCCGAATGGTTCCCCGAGCTGAGCTTGAAGTGTCCTTCAAGCATCGCGTTCGCATCGATATAAATTTGCTTGATATTCATGATTAGACCGTTAGGATATCTTGCTCTTTGGTTTTGAGCGTATCTTCGATTTTGGCGATGTATTTGTCGGTGATTTTTTGCACTTTGTCTTGAGCGCTTTTTGACTCGTCTTGGGTGATCAGTTTGTCTTTTTCAAGCACTTTGATTTTATCATTGGCTTTTTTACGGTCGTTACGGACACCCACTTTCGCATCTTCAGCCATCCCTTTGGCTTTTTTGGCCGTCTCTTGGCGTTGTTCGACCGTCATCGGAGGGAAGAACAGCTTGATGTCGGTTCCGTTGTTGTTCGGATTAACTCCGATGTCGGCTTTTTGGATCGCTTTTTCGATGACGCTGAGCATCGATTTTTCCCATGGGCTGATGGTGATGGTGGTCGCATCGGTGGTGAGAACGCTGGCCGCTTGCTCTAATGGAACCATGGAGCCGTAACTCTCGACACGAATGTTATCCAAGATCTTAGTGGTAACCCGTCCGGTGCGCAAGGTGCGAAATTCGCTGAGCATATGCTCAATGCTTCCTTGCATTTTTTCTTCACAAAATTGGTACACTTCCTCTAGCATGGTAGAAATCCTTTCGTCACTTATTGAGTAATGTTGGTGTCGTTGACGATATTGATCGTCGGTGCGGCGACGTTGGTCGCTTCGCTCACTTCATCGATGACCGATGCGTCTTTTTGCTGTGCGTAGTAGTAGCCCAGCGCGATGGTGTTGACCACAAAAACAAACCCGAGAAAAAAGGTCACTTTCGCGAGAAAACTGGCCGGACCTTTTGCTCCGAAAACCGATTCATTTGAGCCGCTGTAGGCACCTAGTCCGATACTGGAGCTTTTTTGTAAAAGTACCGCAATGGTGATGAAAACGACCAAGACGATTTGCACGATGAGCAGTATGCCTGTCATGAGTATCCTTATTATTGATAAAAGTGCGCGATTATAGCACAGTCGAGATTAGAGGGGGATGAAGCTCTCTTTTGGTACAATAGCTTAAACCAAAACAAGATGGACAGAGTATGTGTTCAAGATGCACGTGGAAGCGTAAACTGGGAATGGCTGTGGGGATCAGTATTACGTTGGGAGCTTATTATATTTATTATTATGGATATTAATGCGCTTTGTAATTAAACGTTCATTACAATACCGCCTTTAAAACGGCAAGAAAAAGAGAGGCAAAGATGATTCAAAAGCGCCAAATGTTAGGAATTGCGTTTATGATTGGGCTAATCACCGCTTCAAGCCTCTATTTCATGAAGCCTTCCGTCCCGAAAAATACCGATGTAAAAGCGGTTGTTTCGGTGAGTACGTTTCCGCTGTGGGAAGTGGCCCGCGTTGTTGCGGGAGATTCGCTGGAGATTCGCTCCATTGTTCCGCTGGGAGGAGACGCGCACATGTTCTCGCCCAACCCGACACAGGTAGCCGAACTCTCTGCCTCTCAGATGTTTATCTACAGCGGTGCGGGGTTTGAAGCGTGGGCGGAGGGGACGAAAAATATTCTTCCTTCTACCATCCGCGTGGTTGATATGAGTCGGCATGTGTGTCTGATTCGAAGCGAGGAAGATCATCATGAGGATGAGCACCATGATCATGGCGCGTTTGATCCGCACTATTGGCTTGATATCGATAATATGATCCGGATGACGCAAACGATGGAAAAAGAGTTTTCGCACCGGTTTCCTGAGCATAAAGGGGTGTTTGAACGCAATGCTCGTATGTATATCGGTGAACTTACGCAACTAAAGTCCGAATTTACGACAGGGCTTGCCGAGTGTAAAAACCGAACATTGGTGAGCAATCACGACGCTTTCGGCTATCTTGCCCATGCGAACCGCTTGGAGAATGTGTCGGTCATCGGCCTCTCTTCGGATGAACAGCCCAGCGCACACATGATTGCCAACGTGGTTCAAACGATCAAGGAACATCAAACCAAGACCATCTTTTTCGAAGCGTTGATCAACGATCATGTTTCTCAAACCATTGCGGAGGAAACAGGGGTTAAAGTACTTCCGCTTCAGCCGCTCGAAAATATCAGTGAAGATGAGTTACAATCGCATCAAACGTATCTCTCGATCATGCGGGAGAATTTGAAAAAACTGCGAGAAGCAATGGAGTGCCGTTGAAGTTTTCCCCCAGCCTTTTTGAGATCCGAAACGTCAGTTTTGAGCGTAATGGCACCGATGTGCTTAAATCAGTCAATCTCACGATTTTGGAAGGGGAGTATTGCGCGATCATCGGCCCTAACGGTGGAGGAAAGACAACGTTGATGCGGGTATTGCTGGGGCTTGAGAAGCTTTCTTCAGGAGAGATTTTCCTCTTCGGTACCCCTCAGCACAAATTTCGCGCATGGCACCGGATCGGCTATGTTCCCCAAAGATCGGCTCTGGTGGATGCGTCGTTTCCGGCGACGGTGCGTGAAGTCGTTGCGATGGGACGTTATGCGTTACGGGGGATTGCCGCATTTGAACGTGCGGAGGATCGCATCGCGATCGAAGAGGCGATGGAACAGATGGGGGTGAGTGATCTGAGCGATCGGCTGATCGGTCACCTCTCAGGCGGGCAGCGTCAGCGGGTGATGATCGCGCGCGCCCTTGCTTCTCATCCGAGTCTGTTGATCGTCGATGAACCGAATACCGGGGTTGATGTCGAATCGCAACACCGTTTTTATGAACTGCTTCGAACCCTCAATACGACCAAAAAAATTGCCATCGTTTTTATCACGCACGATGTAGGGGTGATTGCTGATGATATCTCAAAACTGGTTTTCGTCAATCAGAGCTTGATTTTGTCCAAATCCCCTCACGAGATGCTCCAATGCGATTTGATGAGTCGGCTTTACGGCAATCCATCCCATGTACTCACCCATGGGCACTAGGAGACGAGGATGATGGAGATGTTCACCTATCCGTTTATGCAGCGCGCTTTTGCGGCGGGGCTCATGATCGCGCTGTTAGCCGCACTGAGCGGTTCGTTTATTGTCCTTCGGCGCTATTCGCTTCTGAGTGAGACCTTGGCGCACGTGTCGCTTGTGGGGGTAGCGGTTGGATTGCTAGCCGGAGTAAGCCCTTTATGGATGGCGGTTGGCGCGTCACTGATCGCCGCATGGTTGATTGAGTATTTGCGGAGTGTGTATGGACTCTATTCCGATTCCATTTTAGCCATTTTTCTCTCCGGATCGTTAGCGCTCGCGATTGTGATTGTCTCGCTGTCGGGATCGTTTAATTCGTCATTGTTTAGTTACCTCTTCGGTTCGATCCTGTCGGTGAGTAATGAGGACTTGATGATGATTGCCCTCTTTGGCTCGCTCTCGATGGGGTTGTTGATGGTATTTTTCAAAGAGCTCTATTTCATTGCGTTCGATGAAGAGGTGGCGCAGACGAGCGGGATTCGTGTCGTGGCGCTCAATTTTATGCTGGTAAGTATTATCGCGGTGATTATTTCCCTCTCGATTCGGGTGGTAGGAACCCTGTTGATTGGCGCTTTGATGGTGATCCCTCCCGTTGCCGCGATTCGGTTTGGACTGGGGTTCTTTCATACGACCCTTCTTTCGATTGCCATTGCATTATCGGGGGTCATGATCGGATTGACGTTCTCATTCTTTTTTTCCTTGCCCAGCGGAGCGGCGATTGTATTGTGCTTACTCCTCTTTTTTATTGTCGCCTTGGTGGTTAATCGCCGATGAAGGTTCATCGGGAGTTTTCAAAACACGCTGCGGTGTACGGTGAACGTAATGTCATTCAGCGTGCAGTAGCTCAAAAACTCCTCTCGCTCACACACGATACGCCTCGTCGAATACTCGATTTGGGCTGCGGTAGCGGTACCCTTTTTTCGTACCTTAATTGGGAATTTGACCGTTTTGTCGGGGTCGATTTTTCGTTGCAGATGCTTTCGCTTCACCCTAATCCTCCAAAAACCGAATTGATTGAGGGGGATTTTAATGATCCCTCGACATTGGAATCATTTAGGAATGAAACTTTCGATCGTATCTATTCGGCGTCTGCACTTCAATGGGCATCGGATTTGAACCGTACCTTTGAACAGCTACGCTCTATGAACACGCCGCTCTCGCTAGCATTGTTTACGTCGGGGACGTTTAAATCGTTGCATGAGTGCGCACAGCTTCCTCCGCTGCTTCGCTCTGCAAGTGAGGTGATCGGATTGGCTGAACAGTGTCTGAATGCTTCGTATGAGCTTGCGCACTATACGCTTTCCTTTGATTCGGTTCGTGAAATGTTCCGCTATATCAAGCGCAGCGGCGTGAGCGGCGGAGAAAAAAGGTTAAGCGTCTCTGAGATGAAACGATTAATGGAAAAGTACCCGTTAGCGTATTTGGAATTTGAAGTATTATTTATAACGACGGAGTAAACTTTTGGTACGAGATGCGTTATACTACTCTCATACGATGAATAAGGATTGAGTTATGAAAGGCATTGAAAAATATGATAATCTCCGAGAAGCGATCCCTCGTCTCCAGGATGTGTTGGTCGAAGCGATACAATCCGAATTTTTAGAGATTAAAAAAATCAACAAAGAGTGTGAAAAGTATATCGCCTCCTGCACGCAGATACCGGAGTTGAAACAAGCCGAATATGTGATTTTTTCCCAACATATTAAAAAAAATGAGCATAAATACGAGATGTTTGTTTTTATCGATGCGCAAGGGAACATCGTCCGCCATGTCAGCGGAAGAGAGATGGAGCTATACGGTTTACTCGATTCGTGTACCAACCTTCACATTTCCGATGAGTACGTTGAGGTTAAAGAACATTGTAAAAGCGGTGATTGCCGCCATTAAGGGAGAAGATTCTTTTTCTCCAGCGTATAGAGCTCGTAGCGAATCTGCTTGAAGGTTTCGCTCAAAGAGGGCTCGACGATCTTGTAGAGTTCTTCCAAAACCCTGGCCGATTCCTCTCCCCGCTTATAATTAGCGATTAAAATACTGCGTAGATCGCTTCGATTCATTTCACTTTCGACGGTAGGGCGCAACACATCGTTGACACTATCGCGTGAAGCAAGCAGCGGCTCGATGGGCTCGACTCTGCACAGATGACGGAGCGATTTCAGTTTGGTGGCGATTTCCTTGTCATTGTGAACATAGCGCGCTATATCCTCAATCACACGGATCCCTTCTTTGAGGCGGTTGAGATTGGCGTCAACCACCCGGAAAAGTTCCGGGGGAAGCGTGTTACTCATCATTGTTACCGAAAATTCCGAACAACTGGAGTAAGGTGACAAACAGATTGAAGAAATCGAGGTACAGCGCGATAGCACCGTCCATCGGTGTTTCATACGCCCCGCGAATCACGTTTTGAGTATCGATCAATACCATGATGCTGATGACCAGCAAGAAGATTGCTTGAATCGCTACATACAATATAGGGCTTTTCAAGAAAAAGACATTGATCAACGATACCGCCATAATAATAAAGAAAGCGATAACGATCGGTTTGGTCCAGCTGGTAAAGTCCTGAGAACTTTTAATCGCAAAGAAACTCAGCCCGCCAAACAGCGCCGCTGTCATAAAGAAAGCATTCCCGACGATGGTTGCACCGCCGGCCATTCCGAGGATATGGCTAAGCAACGGAGTGATAATTACCCCGCTCGCGAAGGTAAAGGTAAACAATCCGATCATATTGATACCCGGTTTGTTTTTGATCATCTGCAGACCAAACATCCCGAATAACATCCACGGGATAGCAATCCACCAATAGTTTGCCGCTACGATACCCGCAAACGGCATCCCGACATAAGCACCCACACCGCCTGCGAGCATGGATGCCGCAAACAGTTTATAGGTCTCTTTTACAAATGATACGATTTGAGCTTCGCTACGACCTGCGGTCTCGTATCCGAACGCGCTTTGTCGTGCATAATCTCGATCATATAAAGCCATAGCTTTTTCCTTTATATAGTAAGTATTTACAAAAGTCATTATACAAGAGTTTTATTAACGATTCATTTGCAAATCACCTTATTGATGAGGAATTAAGCGAGTAAAACGGGTAAAATCGTTACAAAATATTACATTTGAGTTAGAAAGAAAAACTTTTTTGCAATATTTTTGGATATTTGGCGAAAACCTCTTGACATCTTTGATGAATTCCCCTATAATTCCCGTCCACAAACGCTGATAGGCCTTGAGTTAAGGTTTAGAGTTTGAGTTTGCG
>FWPV01001557.1_pt1 | contig 62895 bp, 59 predicted proteins | sample 2228371 | NCBI WGS metagenome assembly FWPV01 (sample SAMEA103939776, study PRJEB20133) | metagenome
TTAAGAGAGCTAGGCTTGTTGAATCAGGAAAGAAAAGCCAGTCAGGCCCACACCATACACTCGGCAGGCAATATCCAGTGAAGTGCGATACTGCCCGCCCGGAAAGAACTCCCAGCCGCCGTCCTGCGCGGTGAAGGTGAACCACACGGCCACCACGGCCGGGTACCCGGTGGTGGTGCGAGCTCAGTACAATGGTAACGGTTTATTATCAGGACATCGGTAACACAGTAAACGAAAGGAGCCTGTTCTATGTCTTGGTCTGCGGTCAGAATCGAACATCTGCGTATGGACTTCATCCTGATTGCCCGTGAGCCTGACGTGAACATGAGCGAAGTCTGTCGGCAGTTCAACATCAGCCGGAAGACCGGCTACAAATGGATGGCACGATACACCGCCGGCGGTGTGGCGGCCTTGGTTGATGCCAGTCGGCGGCCAAACTCGAGTCCCTTGCAGGTGATCGGTGATATCGTGGCCGAGTTGGTCCGTCTGCGCGGCAAGCGTGAGCACCGTGGCCCGAAGAAACTCAGAGCGATGTTGTTACGCCGTGGTTTCAGTCCGGACGTGGTCCCGAGTCTGGCGACCATCGGACGCATCCTCCGGCGGGCAGGCCTGAGTGAACCGAAGGGCCGCGGCCGGCAGCGCCGGTGCGCCAGCCACACACTCCAGATTGTAACCCATGTCCTGTTCTTGACCATTATGGAATCCCTGCCTGTTACCTCGACCGACGGACCCCTGCCATACTCGCCAACAAGGCGTAGGCCCGTGCTCTCAGGCCTCCGGTACGTGGTATACTGCGAGTCGTCGTACCCGCGCCTCCTCAGCCACTCTGCCCGCAGCTTGGGCGGAACCCGGACCAGCGACTCCTGCACGGCCCGGAACTCGCCGAACTCCGGCTCACGCGCCTGCGCCGAGGCCGCAAGCACCGCGCCGCTGAGAGTAGCCACCAGCAGTCTCATCATGGGTTCATCTTAGTCCACCGCGCCGCGCCGTCAGGTCGCCGGGCAAGACAAGAGGTCTGGTTCCGTTGAGATAGGCTGCCGCGATTTGGTTTGCGGCCCGGAATTGACGGTCGGCCTGCCGGCCGAACCCCCAACCAGAGCCCGACCGATTCCTGACGACGCACCGGTGATGAGCACGCGCTTACTGTTGATGTTCATGAGGCCACCGCCTCGCGCCATTGGAGAACGCCAGAAAGTCAGGCCAAGCCCTAACGGCAGTGCCATTGCGGGGCTACGGTCGGTAGCGACCCAACCCCACCCGACTGCTACCGGACGACCAACTTCGCAGTCGCGGTCCACCCGGCATCAAGGCACACCAAATAGACACCGGGTCTCAGCGACCTGAAGTCAACCATGAACGTCGAGTGCCGGACATCGGGCGCCGAGCGATAAACCACTCGTCCCGCTGCATCCAGAATAGTCAGGCGAACCTGCGCCCTAGGCACAACAGAACGCGAGAACAGCCGAACCGTGGCCAGTCCGGCGCGGACCGGGTTCGGCACAATCTCAAGCCGCAGCCGGCTGGCCGCGAATGCTGACAGACTGGTGGTGAGCAGGCCCGACACGCCAGCATCAGCACCCGGGTCGTAGGCGAAGAACTCGAATGTCTTGTTGCCCTTGAGTGCCCAGACCAAGCCACTGCCCGCAGTCAGTGCTCCGCCGCCCTTAACCGGCTTGCCGCTTGGTAGCCGGGGCAGCGACTCCAGCTCAAACCAGACATCGGCCAGCGGGTTGTAACCCCAGAATTCGCAGGTTCCACCCTTGAGCGCATAGATTGTCCCACCGAGATAGCACAGGCTCGTTCCCAGCTTGGCTTTCTTCCGCCGACCTGCTCGATTCTCAAACGGCAGAGGCTGTCGTGCGAACCACGAGTCGGTCGCGATGTCGTAGGCATAGAACTCGTTGTACGAGCCTTTGAGCGCGTACAGCGTGCCGCCGGCATTGACAAGGCAACTGCCGTCGCCCATGCCTTTGCCGCTCATTCCCGGCGGCACGTCTCGGCGCATCTCCCAAGTGTCGGCCTGCACCAGATAGCGCCAGAACTCGTACGTCCTGTTGCCTTTCAAAGCATAGACATAGTCGTTCCCGGTCGAGCCCTGATGCCAGAACGCAAGACCCGAGCCCCCCTTGACCGGCTTAGGCTTCAGTCCGGTTCCGAGCGGGATGTCGGCCCGCCGTGACCACGAATCGCCGATGACGTCGTAGCGCCAGAACTCGCACGTGCCGTTACCTTTGAGCGCGAAGACCAGTGTGTCATAACGGTCGTAGCAGAGAGCGGCGCCCTTCTTCACGCGTTTCCGCTTCTCGGCCGCAGACGGGATGGACTCGAGCGGGTACCAGGAATCGACTGCGACGTGATAGCGGTAGAACTCGCTGGTGTTGTTCCCTTTCAGTGCGAACACGGCGAACCGGCTCGCGTCGTACCGACCATGACAGAGCGCGCCGCCGTCCTTGACCGGCCTAAGGCCAGGGCCGGCCGGCACGCTCGCCATCTGGGTCCAGAATGGGAGCTCACGCCATTTGACATAGAACCAGCCGCTCAACGTGTCGTTGGTCGGGTTCAGGTCACCGGCCAGAACCACCCGGCAACTGATAACGTATCTGCCGTCACGGTCGGAGAACGCCGGGAATACCACGTCTCGACTAGCGTTGGGTGCGACGTCCGGAACGACAACCGACGCCGAATAGGCCCGCCTCGCGCCGTCGTGAATCTCAACATAGACCGTTACCGTCTCGGTCTCAAGGCCCTCGTTCCGAATCCGCACCTGCGGCGCAACCGGCAGCGGCGGTATCGTATCGGTCGGCGCGAGAATCGCGGCAACGCCGACGTCACATCCGACGTACTGGATAGTAACACAGTCGGTGTCGGTATTCGGGCTATAGCTGAACCCGGTGACGCAGACTACGTCGGTGTTGGGGACGACCAGAGCCACTGCCTTGTCGTCACGATTGGGCGGGGTGTAGTTGTACCGCGCCGCCCACTGCTGGGTTCCGGTTGTGTCGTACCTGATGGTGTAGACGTCGGTGCCGTTGTTGTTCGTCTCAACCGAACCGGTTACGTAGACGCCGCCTGCCCGGTCGAGACCGATGGCCCAGGCCTCGTCATCGCCGCTGCCGCCGTGATAGCGCGAGACCCAAAGCTGGCTGCCGGTCGGGCTGTAGCGCAGGGTCGCGTAATCGCTGTAACGGCTGCCGGTCCCGGTGCTCCAGCCGGTTACGTAAACGCTGCCTGACTGATCAACTGCAACTGCGGTCGCGACGTCATCCGACCCGTCCGGCCCGTCGTAACGCGCGGTCCAGAGCAAGTTCCCCGAGCTGTCGTACTTGACGGTCAGGTAGTCGTAGTCGTTCTCCGGCCCCATGCTGCCGCCGGCGACAATCACGTTCCCGGCCACATCAACCGCCAACGCGCGGGCGGTATCGTACCCGGTGGTTGGGCCGGAATGGGTTCTGACCCAGGCGGTCTCGCCGCTCGGCCGAACCCGGGCGACAAAGTAGTCGGTCATCGAACCACTGGCCCGGAACCAGCCGCAGACATAGGCGCTACGCCCCGGCCCGAGTGCGAGACCGGTCACGGCTGATGCCGAGTCGCCGAGCCGAGCCGGAATCCTCGTCGCCCACTGCTGGACGCCAAGGCTGTCGTAGAGCACGACGGTCGCATTCTGTCTCGTGCCGTATTGGGCAGTGCCGGCAACGAAGACATCTCCGTTGCCATTCGCCATCACCGCCACAGCCCGGTCATCACCGGTACCGCCATAGCGCCTAGACCACGCGGTTTCGCCCGTTGCCGGGTTGTGGCGAACCGTCAAGAAATCAAAACTCGTGCCCGATGCCGTATAGCCCGCCGCGTACAGACCCGGATACTGCGCATGGGCCACAGCCGTGGCCCTGTCCTCGCCACTGCCTGTGCTCGACAGACGTCTTACCCAGACCGTCTCACCGGCAGAACTGTACTTGATGGTAAGGAAATCAATGCCACTGCCGCTGCCCGTGCTCGAACCGGCCACATAGACATCACCGGCCGAGTCGGCGGCAATTGCAGCAGCCCGGTCCGCACCGTTGGCCGGACCGTCATAACGCGCCACCCAGCCATAACCCAAGACCAGTACGCCAGCGAACGCAAACACGACGACAACATGCCGACAACTCACGTTTGCCTCCAGGTTCAGAGCTAAGGTCAGAAGTTCGGGGTCGAAAGGCCGACCAGCAGACCCTGAACAACGGGATATTATAGCTCAGCGCAGCCGGTCCGGTCAATCAGCACTCAGGCCGTCTGGCGGAAGGTCGCTGCGCTCAGTAGCCCCACTGCTCGGTCAGGTAGGTCTTGCGCCGGCATTCCGGGCAGAGAACACGCACGGTATCTGACCGATAAGGGGCGAACCGACCGCGTGGTGGACGCGGCTCGGCGGTGCCGAGTTCCTGGTACAGTGACAGGAACAAGGTCGGATTGGAGTTGGCGAGGTCGCCGACCTTGTGGGCAATCCAGACCAAGTGTGCCTTGGCCGCAAACGGCTCGCCGCACACCTCGCAGACCGCCGCCTCTTTCTCGACCGAGGTTTCCCAGTCGGCGCTACGCTCGGTCCGGGCGGTGTCGAACTCCGGTGTGTGATTGATGCCTTCGCGCGTGGTGCAGTAAAGCACGCACTGGCCGCAGTAGATGCAGCGCTCGGCATGGTGGACGTTGCGGATAACGCCCTTTTCGCGGTCAACGACGATTTCGCGTGCGCGCGGCGGGCAGACCCGGGTGCACGCGCCGCAGCAGATACACTTGTCGGGGTTGAACTTCAGTATCCCTCGAAAGTTGGGATGGACCGAATCAACCGCGGCCGGGAATTTGGTGGTAAACGGGCCTTTGACTACAGCCCGCACCGCCTCGACCAGCTCGCGCAGCTTGGGCAGCGGTATCCTCATCTCTTCCCCTCGATAATTGACTCACCGCCCCGGTCGTCGGTGAACTCGTCTTTGACCGTGTCCTTCCAGAGCCTGACCCCAAAGATGAGCGAGCCGCGCGCCAGGGCATGGGCCGCAACCGGCACGGTGATAAGGACGAACAGCGCACAGATCAGAGCCTTCACGCCGAGCGCAGTGAACCCGGAATGCAGGAACACGCCGATCAGGATACCGCAGGTCCCGAGGGTCACGCACTTGGTTGCCGCCTGCATCCGGTTGTACAGGTCAGGAAAGCGCACCAGTCCCAGGCAACCGAGCAAGGTAAACCCGACTCCGGTGCCGATAAAGACCCAGCCGAGAATGCTAATCATCCAGACTCCTTCCCTCAAGATACTTGGCCAGGGCCAGACTGCCAATAAACGAGATTGTCGCCAGTGCGATGGACAGGTCAATCAGGAACGCGAGCTTGTACTGCAGGGCCATGAGCGCAGTGATGCTCGTGAAGATAACCGACATGATGTCAACAGCAATTGCCCGGTCAGGAATCGAGGGGCCTTTGAGCGCCCGGTACAGGCAGAAGAAAGCCCCGAATGAGAGAAGGACTATCAGTATCGTCATGCCTGCTCCATCAGTCGAATATCCGCGCAAGGAAGAACTCAAACGGCCCGATGATTCGCCGTGCGGCCGCATCCGGGTCTTCTTCGCCGACCTCAATCCAGTGGATGTAGAGCACGTCGTCGCGGATTTCAACGGTCATCGTACCAGGGGTCAAGGTGATTGAATTGGCCAGAAAAACCCGCGCGACGTCGGTCTTGAGCTTGGTACGAATCTTGACGATGCCCGGCTTAATCTGCAGCCCGGGAGAGAGCACCCGCAGGGCAACGTCAATGTTCGATTTCAGGCACTGGTAGGCGAAGACCGGCAGGTAGGCGAGTAGCCAGAACCAGCGCCGAGGTGAGAGCAGCCGGACCGGCTCAATCGGCAGGTGCTTGCCGAACAGCAGTGCAGTCAGCAGTGCCGCTGCGCCGGCAGCAATCAGTTCCTCAACTTGGAACGACCAGACGAGTACAATGTAGAAAACCAGCCCGAGCAGAAAGTATGCGACGCGTTTTGCCAACCTAGCCTCCCAGCACGAAACGGGCATAATCGAGCCCGTTGGTTAGCACCTGCGCTGCTGGGCCGACGAACCAGTCGAGCACCGGCTTGAATCCGAGACCGAGCAGTAGCGACAGTACCGCAAGCAGCAACATCGCGGCCACCATCGTCGCCGGCGCCTCGCGTGCCGGAGTCGGAGTCGTGCCCGGCCGGGCAAAGAACGACCGGTTGACGACCTTGGTCAGATAGCCGAGCGTCACTACCGAGAACAGCGCCGCGGTGATGGCCAGCCAGTACATCCGAGCCGAGACCGCGCCGACAATAAGGAACAGCTTGGAGAAGAAACCGGCAAAGGGCGGCACGCCCGAAAGCGAGAGTGAACCGAGGATGTGGGACCAGGCGGTCGCGGGCATCGTCTTCTCCAGCCCGGCAAGCTTGTCCAAGTCGCGGCTGCCGATCTCGTGCTCAACCGCGCCCGAGGCGAGGAACAGTACGCCCTTGCCCAAGGCATGAGCCAAGATATGGAAGAGCGCACCAACAATGCCCCAGTAGTTGCCAATTCCGAGACCGACTAGTATGTAGCCAATCTGGCTGATGGATGAGTAAGCCAGCAGCCGCTTGTAGTCTTTCTGGTTGTAAGCCAGCAATCCGCCGGCAACAATCGAGAGCAGCCCGAACCCCAGAAGCAGGTTGAAGAACTCCGGCGAGTTTGCGCGGGAAAGACCGAACACATTGAACATCAGCCGCGACAGGGCATAAACACCCAAGACTTTGATAAAGACACCGGAGAGCACAGCCGACACCGGCGCCGGCGCAGAAGGATGGGCATCAGGCAACCAGGCGTGGAACGGCACCATCGCCATCTTTACCGCGAAGCCGATAAGCAGCAGCACGATGATGAACCAGAACAAGGGCGATTGCCCTTGAGCCGCCAGCACCTGAGAAACCACCGCCATGTTCAGGCTCGACACTTTCGCATAGAGTAGAGCAATCGCCAAAAGAATCGAGAACCCGCCAATCTCGCCGATGACCATGTATTTGAACCCGGCCTCAAGCTCGTCAAAATCAGTACCGAACGCAACCAGGGCGTATGAAGCCACCGCCGCGATTTCGATGAACACAAACAGGTTGAACATGTCTCCGGTCAGCACCACTCCGTTCAGGCCGGCAAGAATCAGCATGAACAGGGTATAGAACTTCCAGCGGCCGGAGTAGGAGTCGAGGTAGCGGACCGAGTAGAGCAGGGCAGCAAACCCAACCGTGTTCAAGGCAAAGGCGACAAGCGCAGTCAGCGGGTCATAGACCAAGGTAATCCCAAACGCCGGCAGCCACCCGCCCATACGGTGAATCAGCGGTTGCGAGCTACCGAGCAAAGTAACCGCGCCCAGTGTCGAGAGACCGAACAACGACACTCCGGCTAGATTGGCCAAAAGGTCACCGAACCGCGGCCAGAGCTTGGTAAGCAACGGCGTCAGGAACGCGGCCAGCATCGGCGTGACGACGAACAGCGGCAACAGGCGTGAGTCCATCAGCCTTTCAGCCTCCGAATCTCGGTGATGTCAAAGGTCTTGTACTTCTCGTAGACCCGCATCGCCAAGGCAAGCATCAGCGCCGTCGTGGACAATCCGATAACGATGGCGGTCAGCACTAGGGCCTGAGGAATTGGGTCCACGAAGTTGCGCGTCTGAGCCAAATCCGTGACAATCGGCGGCAGCGCGCCCTTCTTGAATCCGATGAGCGCAAACAGCAGGTTGATGGCGTATTCGACGAGGCTGAAGCCGATGATGATTCGAATCAGGTTGCGTTTGGCCACGACCGCATACAGTCCGAAAAGCAGCAGTAGAAGACAGGCCATCAGGGCAATCATCGCTAGTCCTTCATCACGAACCGGGACGCGCCGAGAGCAAGGAATATCGCCAGCAGCCCGGCTCCGACCTTGACGCCGATGGCAATGTTGGCCGGCAGGATGATGCCGCCGGAAATCAGATGAAGCGGTATCCCGGTGTAGTAGACCAACTCGTTCCTAAAGAAGTAGCCGCCGGCAACCAGCCCGGCCAGCGCCAGTGTCACAAACGCGACTCCGCCCAAGCTCTCGAATACCGAGGAGAAGGTATAGGAACTCTTCTCCGCCTGTTCGACCGAGCCAAAGGCGAGCGACATGAGGATAAAGGCAGCGGCAATAAGTACCCCACCGGCGAACCCGCCGCCCGGTGTCAGATGACCGTGGAGCACGATATAGACGCCGTACAGGAACAGCAGACCGGCCAGCAGGTGGGCGATGACTTGGACGATGGTTGACATGCCGCGCATCGCTATCTCTCTCCTGTGCCGGCAGATTGGTCGCTCTCGCGTCCGGCCGGCTTGCGGCCCGAACGCCGCATCACCGTCAGCACGCCGACGACCGCTGTAAACAACACCGTCGCCTCACCCAGCGTGTCGTAGCCGCGGAAGTCGAGGATGACCGCAGCAACCACATTGGCCGCACCGGTCCGTTCGAGTGCGTGCCTGATGTATTCGCTGGCAACGACCATAGCCGGGCTGCCCAGCGGCGGCAGCTCGTGCAGTACCGAGCCGGCCAGCACCAGAAACAGAATCCCGAACACAGAGAAGACGACCGTCGGCAGTACCAGTTCGCGCTTGAACGGTCCTCCAAGCGTCGCATCAACATTGGTCGTCCGCAGGATGACCGCGGCGAAGAAGACCACGGTCAGTGCCTCGACCGCAATCTGAACTATCGCCAAATCCGGCGCTTGAAGCAGGATGAACATGATGGCCACGCTGAATCCGACAATCCCCAGGGCAACGGCTGCGGCCAACAAGTCCTTTATTTCGATTGCGACGATCGCCGCAGCGAGCATGACGGCAAGCAGCACGTAGAGCTCAATCATCCATCACCTCAACATCAGCACCGTGAAAAAGACCAGCCCGCCGATGAAAACCCAGGCGACGTACAGCGGCAGGCTGCCGGTCGTAAGACCGGAAAGCAGCCGGCCACCGGCCAGCGTAAGCCGGGCCAGAGCCCGATAGAGCAGTTGCAGCGCCTCTTCAACCAGACCCCTGAACACAGATGCCAGACCTTCAGCAGCGCCGACCAGCCAGTTGTACAGGTCGAAGGAACCGGACCCGCCGAACCTGAGTAGGTCATCGAGAATCGGCAGGTGTTTGACCGGCGAGTAGAAGGCGGTCCCGGTCACGCGGCTCTCCTCATCGTCGGCGATTCTCTCGCCGCCGACAAAGGTTCTGGCCTGCATCGGCTTCGCCCCGGTGCCGAGCAAGTACACAATCACGCCCAGCGCCAGCGCACCGAGCATCAGCAGAGTAACCAGCATCGGCTGCCAGATTCCCGGCACTTCAATCAGCATCGGCAGACTGGGGTAGATGAGTCCACGCAGCGGCAGTTGCCAGGCGAGTACGCCGAACACGACGCACAAGGCAGCAAGAACTGCCGGCGGCAGCCACATGGCGAACCCGACCTCACGAACCCGGGCCAACCCGTCCGGCCGCTGACCGAAGAACATCGAGTGCAGCAGCTTGAGGAACGACGCCAGGGTCAGGACACTGCCGAGCATGGCGCAAACCAAAAAGACCACAGCCAACCCGTTGCCTTCGCGCCCGGCTCCGATGACACCCTGATACACCATCCACTTTGACGCAAACCCGTTCAGCGGCGGGACGCCCGAGATGGCCATGGCACACACCAGGAAGGAAACAAACGTCACCGGCATCTGCCGGGCCATGCCGCCAAGCTGGTCAATCTCATCGGTCTTTGCCCAATGCTCGACCGAGCCGGCGGACAAAAACAGACCGGCCTTGTAAATGGCATGATTGAGCATGTGGAACAACCCGCCGGCGATGCCCACCGGGATGCCGGTGCCGATGCCTAAGACCATGTAGCCGACCTGCGAGACCGCGTGGAACGAAAGGAGCTTCATCACCCGCTTCTGAACCAGCGCCATAAACACAGCGCCCAGGATGGTGACCGCGCCGACCGCCATCAGTGTGTTCCTTACTGCGAGATTGCCGGCAACATCAAACATGTACGTCGCCAGCCGGGTGAGCAGGTAAATGCCCAGCAGTTTGTCGAGTGAGGCCGGGATGTAGGCCATGACCGTAGCCGGCGAGGTCTCAGCCGCAGCCGGAATCCAGGTATGGAACGGCATCGAGCCGGCCTTGGCCAACGCACCGGCAGTGATGAGCAAGAACGCAGCAACATTCATCGGCTGGTGCAGCGCCATCGGCACTGCCGGCACCAGGTCAATCCAGTTGCTCCGTACCAGCAGGGCGATTCCGGCAAGCATCAGAAAGTCCGAAAGACCGACGACCACCAGAGCCTTGGTGGCGACCTTGTCCGAACCGTGACGGCCGACCAGCAGCAGTCCGTAAACGACCGCCAGCATCGCGCCCCAGAAGAAGAGCAGCACGACCAAGTTGGCAGCCAGGACCACGCCGTTGGCACAGGCCAAGGCCAAAAGCGAGTACAAGTAGTAGCCGCGCAGACCGTCCCTACCCTTCATGTACCGGAATGAGAAAACCAGCACTAGAGTAGCAAAAAGCGCGATGAAGAGCAGCAGGAACCCGGCCAGCGCATCGAGCCGGAACGCAATCGGTATCCCGGCCGTGGTCATCGGCTCAAGCGACAATACACTGTAACGCGATTGGAGGAAGAGCCGAAACGCGTAGTAGAGCGTGATAACCGCGCCGATGAAACTGAACTCATTACGCAGCCGCCCGGCAATGTAGCCGAGCAAACCGGCAACCACCGGAATCAGTACAACAAGCAGGAAAGGATGCATCACATCACTCCAACCAGCGCCGTCACGCTCGGCTCCAGGAGATTGACTGACAGATAATAGAACACGCCGGCAGCCAACGAGACGACTGCCATCAGGACAACGAGGGCCGTGGCCAGAGACCCGACCGGCCGCAGCTCGCGTTCTGCAGTCGCACCAAGGAAGACCCGGGAGTACAATCGGGTAAGATAGAGCACCGTGAAGAGCGCAGCCGCAACCGCCACAAGGCCGAGCACAAGGCTATGCTTGACCGCAGCCACGAGCACCCCGAGCTTGGCAAAAAAGCCGAGGAAAGGCGGCATCCCGACAATCGAAAGCACCAGCATCGCCGTGGCTCCGGCAAGCACCGGCGCACGGCGGCCGAACCCGCCAAAGTCGCTGATTTCCACCACGCCGGTCGCATCCTCAACCGCGCCCGCGGCGAAGAAGAGACCGGACTTGGCGATGGCATGAGCCGCCAGATAGGTGAGTGCGCCGAGCAGGCCGTAGTAGCTCGTTAGAGCCAGACCAAGGAAGACAAACCCAAGCTGACCGATAGTCGAGTAGGCGAGCACCGAACGGAGCGAGCTTGCTGTCAGCGCCAGCCCGCCAGCCACAAGGCTCGACACAAGCGCCAGTACCGCGACCGCCGCCATGAACCCGGCCGGCGGCATGACCGCGGCAACAAACAGCTTGAGGAACAGCACAATGCCCAAGTTCTCGGCGATCCCTGAAAGCAGGGCGCAGACCGCAGCAGGCGCGGCGCGGTAAGCTCTGGGCAACCAGACGTGCAACGGCAGAGTGGCAGACTTGGCAAGGATGCCGACCAGAATGAGCACTGCCGGTGTCCACGACAGCGCCTGACCCCGCAGCTCCGCGAGGCTCAGACTGCCGTTCTCGACCAGAACCATTGCCAGCCCGACAAGCATCAAAGTTGCCGCCCCGAAGTTGACGTACCAGGCCCAAGCACCGGCGCTGACATCATCGTCGTTCCGGAAGTAAACGACTAGCCGCCACAGCGCAAAGGTGGCAATCTCCCACAGAGCAAAGACCAACAGCAAGTTCTGGGCATAGACCACCCCGAGCGCGCTTCCGACAAGCAGGAGCAAAAACAGGATGTACTCACCGAGCCCTGAGCCCCGACCGCGCAGTCGGCCGAGCGAGTGCAGCAGCGCAGCAATGCCGACCAAGCCGAACACCGCCGCAACATAGCCGTGCCAAGGACCGCCGGCGAATTCGAACCAACCACCGAAACTCACCTGAACCTGCCTTTCAGGGACTCGGTCTTCGCCCACGAAAGCCGCAACAGGTCTTTGCCTGAGTACTTGAGCCGGCCGTCCTCGAACGCCGCCATACGCTCGGTGCAGCAGTAGCAGGGGTCAACCGCGGCCAGGGTCAAGGCCGCATCGGCAATCGAGCAGCCGCGCACCGCAACCACGTTTGAGGCGATGTTCATGAAGCTCGGTGCCCGCACCTTGTGCCGCAGCGGACGGTTGGTGCCGTCTGAGCGGATGTAGTGAAACACCTCGCCCCGCGGGGCCTCGGTATGGCCGATGCCCTCGCCCGGCGGCACTTCGTCAATCCTCGTCTCAATCGGGCCGTCCGGCATCTGCTTGAGGCAGGCGCGGATAATCTTGGACGACTCGAATATCTCCAAAAGCCGCACCTTGGCCTTGGCAAACACGTCGCCCTCATTCAGGACGATGACGTCCCACGGCACCTTGTCGTAGGCGCAGTGCGGGTCGTCGCGCCGGACATCAATGTCCACGCCCGAAGGCCGTGCGGTCGGACCGACCACCGAATAGGCAATCGCCTGCTCCCGGGTCAGCACCCCGACGCCCTCAAGACGCGACCGGATGACCGGGTCGTCCAGCACCGCCTTGGTCAGCATCATCGTCTTCTCATCCACGAGGTCCAGCGCGGCAAGAATCTGGGGTATCTGCTCCGGCTTGATGTCCCGCCGGACCCCACCCGGCTTGTTCGCCGCGTAGTGGTTGCGGTTGCCGGTGATCATCTCGAATATCTCAAGGACATGCTCCCGGTAACGCCAGGCCCACATCCAAACCGTGTTGTACCCGATGAAGTGCCCGGCCAGTCCGACCCAGAGCAGGTGCGAATGAATCCGCTCCAGTTCATGGACAATCGAACGAATGTAGTCGGCACGAGGCGGCGGCTTGATGCCGGCGCAATCCTCAATTGCCAACACGCACGCAAGCGGATGCGAGTTCGAGCAGATGCCGCAAATCCGCTCGACCAGAAACGGAATCTGGTCATAGGTCAGCTCCGGCGAGATGAACTCGTGGCCCCGATGGTTGTATCCTAAGTTGATTTCCAGGTCCACGACCTTTTCACCCTCGACAATCAGCTTGAAGAACTCCGGCTCTTCTTGGAGCGGGTGATAAGGCCCGATTGGGACGATACGCCTAGCGTTCATGAGCGATATGCCTTCCCTCGTAGTCGCGGCGCAGCGGGTAGCGCCCCTTTTCCCAGTCGGTGTCCGAGGTGAGCAGCGGTATCAAGTTCGGGTGGCCGGGGAAGTCAATCCCCAGAAGCTCGTGCATCTCGCGCTCAATCCAATTGGCCGCCGGGAACCAGCTCGCCTGCGACTCGATTCTCGGGTCATCCTTGGGCGCCAGCACTTTGAGCGTATACATTGTGCCGGTCTTGTCCTCAGAGAAATGGTACAGCACCTCGAAACCGTCACGCGTGTCAATGCCAGTGCAGATTGCCAGCCTCATGCCGCACTCCCGGTGCAGCAGTTTGGCCGCCTCGGTCAGCCGCTCGCGCGGAATCCGGATGTAGAGCCGCCGCGGGTTGTGCTCGTACACTTCGGCGGCAGGGATGAGTTGCTTGAGCTTCGCTTCGGCGTCTCTCATAGCTGCTTGAGCGCTTTCACCACCCCGAGAATCATCGCCTCCGGCTTGGGCGGGCAGCCCGGGACGTACGCGTGAACCGGCAGGTACTTGTCGTACGGCCCGACCGCGTTGTACGAGTTGCGGAAAAGCTGCTTGCCGCAGGTGCACGTGCCGATGCCGATTACCAAACACGGCTTGGGGGTTTGTTCGTAGACTTCGAGCACGCGGGGCAACGACTTGCGGTTGAGCACACCGGTAACGAGCAGGGCGTCGGCGTGGCGCGGCGAACCGACGAGCACGATGCCGAACCGCTCGACATCGTAGCGCGGTGTCAGTAGCTCCAGTATCTCGATGTCGCAGTTGTTGCACGATGCCGCCGCCACATGATACACCCACGGCGACTTCTTCAGGCCCCAGATGCGCGCGTCTTTCATAGTCCGAGATAGGCCAGTATCACGGCCACGATTCCAAGCGGAGCAAGCAACAGCCAGAAGAACCGCAGCGCGTGGTCAATCTTGAACCTCGGGTTGGTGTTCTTGATGAGCACGACCAGCACGACGACAGCCAAGAACTTGAGGACAGCCCACCAGCTCGCCAACCCGCCCCAGAACAGGGTCACGAGAAACAAGGGCAGCAAGAACAACATCATCGCCCGGGCCAGCTTGAAAGCGGCCAGCGGCGCGCCCGAGTATTCAATCAGCACGCCGGACATGATTTCCTGCTCTGCTTCGGCAATGTCGAACGGAGGATACCCGAGTTTCGCCTGAATGCAAATCAGGACGATGATCGCGGCAATCGCTCCGGACACCGAGCCGAGGAACGGCCCGGCCGCAGACTGGGCCAGAACCAAGTCGCCGATTCGGAACGCGCCCTGGGACTTGATTACCGGCACGGCCAGCGCCAGCAGAAACGGCAGCTCATACCCGAGATACAGTGTCATCTCGCGTGCGGCTCCGACCGCGGACAACGGGTTGCGTGAGGCCGAGGCGCCGACTATCAAGGCCAGCGGCGGCAGGGCAAACAGATAGACAAGCACAATCAGGTCCCCGGCAAACGAGATGTGAGGAAAGAAGTTGGCATAGAACAGCATCACCGCAGTCAGGCACATCGCCACTATCCCCAAAAGCGGCGCCAGCAGAAACGCGGTGCGGGCAGCACCGGCCGGCACCACGGTCTCTTTGAGCATCAGCTTCAGAAAGTCCGCAAACGGCTGATAGAACGGCGGGCCTTTGCGCCACTGAACCCGGGCCGAGACAAACCTATCCACCCAAGTCAGCACCATGCCGATAACCAAGCTGAATAAGAATCCGGGAAAGACAAGGAATGCAAAGGCAAGTCGCCAACCAGTCCAGCCAATCACGTTCGCCTCCAATGGGCATGACGCGACAAGTAGCGCGCCCCGGTTCGCTTGTCAGGCACATCCGGTTCCTCGACAAATCGTAAGGCCCCGGTCGGGCAGGTAGTAACACAGCGCGGCCCCTCAGGCCGGTCGCTGCAAAGCGTGCACTTCTGGGACATCTGGCGCACCAGGCCGGGCTCAATCACACCGAACGGACAAGCCAATGAGCACGACCGGCACCCGACGCAGTGGAAGTCGGACTTGCGCACCACCCCAGTCTCCGGGTTCCGGACAATCACCTGAAACGGACAGGCCGCCGCGCACAACGGCTCTTCGCAGTGCCGACAACCCTGTGCCAGCAGAGTGCTGGAGTCGAGCTCGCCGAGGCCGATTCTCGCCTCGCCTTTGAATCGGCTCCGACACGCCGCCTCACACGACCGACACCCGATGCAGTAGTCGAGCCGGAGAACTATCCGCTTCATGCCCACACCGACCGATTCTCGCTCGATGCCGCTGGCGTCCGGTCTGATTTCTCAACCAACACCGGCACCGGTGTCACAGTCACATCACCGGTCAGCTCGTCCGTCGCCAAGGAGAATAACGCCCGGTTGCGATGGACGTTGGTCCCGACCGCCAAAACTCCGGCCGGAACAGCATCGGTAACCTTGACCCGAAACTCAAGCTCGGTCGTCCGACTCTTCACCTTCAGGAAGCTCGAATCCGAAACCGCAAGCTTCGCCGCATCGTCTTGGTTGACCTTGATTGTCTCCTCCGGGTCGTAAAACCCGCGCAGTCCGATGGCCTTCTTCTCGCCGACAAGCAGCCATTCGGCCGGTTCGCGCCGCACCGCCGCGGCCTGCTCCGCTATCTCGAGCACGGCAGGCACACCCACCGGCTTGAGCGGATTCTCTTCTGCCGCCGGCGCGCTGCCGAACCACTGAAGCACCTGTCCGAAATCCCTTGTCCCGCTCACCGGCACCGCCAGAGGCTGTCGCTCAATCGGACCCCAGTAGGATGCGCCGACCGATGCCCGCTCCAGCTCAGCCGCAAGCGGAAGGACCAGCCCGCGCACCGGCGGGTCCGGAATGAAGATTGACGTCGCAACAAGATGCTCGACCTTGCTCAGCTCCGGGAACGTCTCAGGATAGCTGCAAGGGAAAAGCCCGCCGGTCCAGAACAGCATCTTAATCGCCCCTTCCGCCACCCATCGACGCAGGTCGGCAAACCGCATCGGGCCGAATGGTAGCGCGGTCTCGCGGAACCCGACAAACGGCTTATTGCCTGCCCGAGCAACGAGCTGAGAAGCAAGACTGTGCAGAGCCGGATGCCAGACCCGCCCGGTGTGCATCGCACTGCCGACAAACCCGGGCGTGTCCGGCTTGAGCATCGCGGCCGCGGCCCGAAGCGTTTCCTGACTCGTCCCGGCGAGGCGCGCATACCGCTCGACATCAACGCCCGGCACAACCTTCGGGTTGACTAAGGACGCGAGCGCGACCAGAGCAAACGGTTCGGTTCCGGGTTTCACCTGAACGAAGCAGTGAGCAAACCCCGACTCAGGGGTGCGAATCGAGTCAACAACCACCAGCCGGCTGTTCCGGTCAGCATACCGGGAGTCAAGGATTCGCCAACTGGCAACCGGTGACGTGTTGAAAACGTCGCCGACCAGAAGCATCGCTCGGGCCGATTCGACCTGCTCCAAACTCGCATCGGCCACACCCTCAAGCCGGTAGTTGAAACTGTTCTCAGGTTCAATATGACCGCAGACCAGATTGTTCGTGCCCAGCTCGCGTGCCAGTCCATGCAGCCGGCGGACCTCGTCGGCCGTCCGTGCCCGGCTGTAGACGATTGCCAGCTCCTCAGGCTTGACCTGAGCAAGCCAGCCGCGCACCAGCGACTCAGCCTCAGCCCATGTCGTGTCCCGGCCGTCAAGCAGCGGCCGACAGAGCCGCTCGCGGTGGTCAAGCACGATGCTGGCGCTGTTACCGCGAGGACAGAGCCTGCCCCGGTTCACCGGCGCGTCGGAAAAATAGTGCATCGTATGCTCCACCCCATTGAACACGACGCCCGACTGGCAGCCGTTGAGGCAGAACGGGCAGGTCGTCTGCTTCGGTGCCATCAGATGAACGGGTCCTTGATGTCCTTGATTCGAGCCCAAGTCAGCACCGGGCCGTCCTTGCAGGTCAGATACGGGCCGAGCCGGCAGTGCCGGCACTGGCCGACACCGCAGGACATGTTCATTTCCATCGAAAGGTAAATGTTCTCGGGCTGGAAACCGGCGTCAAGCAGCTTCTGGTTTACGAACTTCATCATGATGGGCGGCCCGCAGACGACCGCAATGCTGGTCCTCTCGTCGCACGGTATCTCATCCATCAGACAAGTGACGACGCCGACCTTCTTCATCCACTTCTCGTCGCTGACGTCAACCGACAGGTCAATATCCACCTTGGGTATCTTCTGCCACTCGGGCAGCAAATGCTTATAGACGATGTCTGCCGGCGTGCGCGCACCGTAGCGCAGAAAGATACGCTGGTACTTGTCAATCTCATGAACCAGCGCAAGGAACAACGCCCGCAGCGGAGCCAGCCCCACTCCGCCGCCGACAATGTAGATATCCTTGCCCTCAAACTTCTCCAGCGGATAACGCTGGCCGTACGGACCCCTGACGCCGACCGTGTCCCCGGGCCTCAGCCGGAACAGTGCGCTCGTCGCGCGTCCGACCTTCATCACCGTCAGGTCGAAAGTCCCACGCTCAAAGTGCGACGACGAGGGAGTGAACGGCGCTTCACCGAACCCGGGAACGGTCAACTCGACAAACTGCCCGGCAAGGAACGGTATCTCCTGCTCGGGCCTAAACTTGAACGTCCGGATGGTCGGCGTCTCGTCGTAGACATCAACAATCGTGGCCGGTATCGGCTGATAGGGATTGTTCATAACTCGGCCAGCACCTTCCTGATGTCAATCTTACCCAGACACGCCTGAAAGCAGCGGCCGCATCCGGAGCAGGAGTAGAACCCGTGGTCGTTCTTGAACTGACTGAACTTGCAGTCGAACCGATTCGCAAACCGCCGCAGAAACTCGGCACGCGGGTTTGCCCCACCCCCGACCCGGGCATAGGCCGCCTCGTAGCACGCGTCCCAGACTCGGGTTCGCTCCAGTCCGCTCTCCTTCGCCCGATCATACAGCAGGAAACAATAACAGGTCGGACAGCCCATCAAACAACCGTAGCACTCAACACAGTTCGCCGCATGACGGGCCCAGAACGCCTCGTCGCCTAGCTTTGCCGCCACTGCTTCGGACAGGTTCACAGACAAGGCCTTGGGGTTGATGCGCTTCAACGCCTCAACCGCGGACGCACGCGAGTTCTCCCGGGCAGTCAACTGGGCCTCGGTAGCAGGCTGCATCAATGACGAGTCCGCGTTCAGCAACTCCTCGCCCTCGGGCGTCTGGCTCTCCAACAGGTAGCAGCTATCAACGACAGACAGAACCACGTCCGCGCCGTCCCGGGCAAACGGCTGTCCGCCGAGCAGATTGCAGAAACACGACTCCTCAGGCACTGGGCAGTCGGCCGCAATGACCATCGTCCGGCGGCGCTGCTCGGTATAGAACGGGTCGGTGAACTGACCCTCCCCAAGAATCCGGTCATGAACTCTGAGCGGCACCAGGTCACAACTCTTGGCTCCGATGAGCAGCCGGGGCTTCTCGTCCTTCGGCTTCTCCTCCTCGGGCAGGGCAGCGACCTGCTGCCGAGGCTGGAACAGAAAAGACTTCACCGGCTCTGCCGCCCGTATGCGCACCAGAGCCGGTGTCAGTGTATCGGCCTTCTGTTCGAGGTCCGTCGGTGCCAGGCGGTGCCAGTGCACGCGCTCCTGGCTCACTGTCGGCAGAAACACAGCAAAGCGCTCAAGCAACCTAACAAGCCACTGCGCGCGCGAATTTGCCGGCAGAGAAAATCTAATCACGCGCACGAAAGATAGCGACGGTCATCCAAATGTCAAGAAAAAAGTGAATACCGCCAATCCGCAGGCAAGGGTCACAACCTGCCATTGACCGACGGAGAACAGCCAACACTCAGGCGCACCGCCCCTGCTACCCATGCTCTGGCCACCAGCTGCCCACCCAGCATCAAACCAGCTTCACCCGTCCGGTGAACCAACTGCCTGCCTGGGTCTTCACTGAGCCTTGCCCGTCTCCACCATGCGCCGACCGCGCGCGCCAGCCTCGGCCGATGCCGGCTTGCGACCAGACCACAAAAAGCGGCCGACCGAACCGCCCGGCTCGAACCCGGACCCAATCCCAACTAATCCGGGCAATTATACCTTGAAGTATAACTCGGCTCTTTCGGCTTCTGATGCTATGTTCTCTATTCACTTATAGTTATGCCCTCTGATTGGCCTACACGAAACACCCCCCAGCAATCCCGGGGATGACCCCGGGGATAACCCCATCAATCGCCGGCCCAGCCTAATGCCGAGCAGTCCAATGGGCAGACTGCCTGCCTGTCGGCCACGACGCCCTCTTCATCTTCCGGCAGGCCACTTCAGGCAGCGCTCTCCTGCCGGCTCAGCCAACAGCTTTCCGGACAGCTTGGGCGACTCATCTCCGGGCCATCCGGCAAACCGCCCCTCGGGCCACCTTCCTGACCGTCCTCCCGGCCATTCGTCCGGCGACCCAGCGCCCCATTCTCCGGCAGCGGCTGAACCGGAACGAATCGAAGCAGAATGAACCGGTGCCGACAACCGGTCTTGCTGGCAACCGTCTGAATACGTGTGCAGGCAGGGTTGAACTCGATTGGTGGTCTGGGCCGGCTGGGGCGAATAACTGTATGGACCCGCAGGAGGCGTGTCCCGGTGGCCAGCGCAGCCAACCCGAACCTCAGTAAGCGCACTGGCCGCGCACCAGTGCAAGATACTTGGCATTACTGCCGGAGGCGTATGAAGAGCGAATCTCTGGAGAAGGAGACCAGTGAGGAGCTGGTCAAAGGAATCAAGTCCGGGTGCAGCCCGGGCGAGTATGAGGAACGGTTCCGCATTCTGGTGACGCGGTTGCAGCGCCGATTGCTGGGCTGCGCATACCGGATGGCCCGCGACCCGGACCTAGCTGAGGAGCTTGTGTCCGAGACATGGGAAGGGTTTCTTGTGAGCCTCGCGCGCTATGACCCAAACCGAACCAGAGTGTTTACCTGGCTCTTTTCGATTCTCAGGCACAAGTGGCTCGCCCATCTGGACCGAGACGTCCACGAGCAGCAACTGCTTCAGGATTTGGCCCGCGCGATGCCGCGTGATGTGCCGGGGCCGGCCCGGGCCTGCACCTGCCGAATGCTGAGCCATGACTGCTGGCGGCATGTCTTGTCTCTGCCGGCCCGGTTGCGTGCGCCGTTTGTGCTCGTGTTCATCGAGGGCCGAACCTACCGCGAGGCAGCCCGGGTGCTCGATCTTCCTTTGCGTACCTGCGAGAACCGGGTGTTTGCCGCCCTCCGTCGGCTCAGGAAGTACGCACCAAAACTGCGTCAGATCTTGAAGTTGGTCAGTTAGCAGACGTTCACGGATTAGTGGGGAGAGTATGAAGGAAAGCCATTGTGAGTTTGAGGAGTATTCAGAGGAAGAGCGAGCCGTGATGGTTGGCTTTACCGAGGCGCTGGGCCGGGGTGAGCGACCAAGCCTTGAGGCGTATCTGGCACGATGCCCGACCCGGGCCGAACATTTGCGGCCAGTGCTGGAGACTGCGGTCTGGTTCTGCGGACTGGTGCAAGAGTTCAAGCAGGCCCACCCGGGCTTCTCGGTCTGGAGCCTATTCTCGAAAGGTGGTGAGCAGCCGGACAGGTGAATAACTGTATAGCAACTGTTCTTTGACAACCTGGAGTTTGGCAGGCACGGGCGGGGCAGCGCCGTCCCTGGCCCGGCCGGTGCGCCCGTGCCTGCCCGCGGTCTGTTGGCCTGCCCCCGGCAGCCAGCCTGAATGAAAGGAGGTGAGAGCAATGAGCATGAACCCGGCTCAGCGGATTGCGAAATGGGACGCCAAGTTCAACACCGACCGCATCAAAGCCACCCTTGACGAATCGCGTAGCCGCATGTTCGCCAACGTCCAGAACGTGTTCCCGCAGATTACCTCGATGGAAGAACAGGTCCGCCAAACGCTCGACCCACTGGGTGTCTCGATGATTCAGTACCCGTACTACCTCTGCTTCGGTCGTGAGGTCTGGGCGCTTCAGCGCCGGGGCGTTTCCGGCAATTCACTGGCAATTGAGGTGGAGACCTTGATCGCCAAGTGGGTCGCCCGGAACCTGACCCGTTCGGTGCTCGAGGCAATCAGAACCCAGGTGTTCAACGTGGGACCGCCGCCGTCGCCGTAACCGGCCGCCTTCCGTGAACGCCCGGCAGGCCTCTGCCCGCCTGCCGGTTTTCACCTGAGCCGTGCTGGTCGTCGGTGACTCTGACCCAAGCCCGACGCTGCCTCCGAAACCAAACGGAACTCGCACTCGGCCACAGACCCTAGGCCTTTGCTCGGCTCGGTTGACCATAAGCACATCCGTGTTAGAATTGCGCCTCAAGTATGAAAGTTGCGATAACCCTGTGCTGCCTGGTCTTCGGACTCACTGAGGCGTCATCCGGGTACGTCTCCATAACCGCCGACTCCCTGCCGGCTGAGGTCTACCTTGATGCCACAACCGTTGTACTGACAAACCGAGCCGTGGTCGTCGAAGCTGCCCCGGGCAAGCACTTCGTCAGCCTATTTCCGCCCCGAAAGGTCTACCAAGCCGCCCATGATCAAGCCCCTGACCATTTCTGGGAGAAGCTGCGTGCGCTTGGCGCCGTACCGGACCGGCCCGGACTGCTCTCGAGCTACGAGGCCGGCTCGATTCGGGCCGGAACCCAGTGGGTCTATGTTACACCAGGGGACACGACAACGGTCAGCTTGTCTCGGGCCGAGGTGACGAGAATCTACCGGCGTGACGCCGGCTGTGTGATGCGCACCTTTCTCGGCTGGGTGATTCTTACCGGTGCGGCAATGGTTGCCAGCGTGATGCTGGCCACTCTCGGCTAGCAGTCGCCTTCATGAATTCCTCACCGCCCGATCACTGCCCTGAAAAGGAAGCGGCGGTCGCCCGCCGCAAGTAGCCCCATGGGGATTTGAACCCCAGTCTTCTGGCTGAGAACCAGATGTCCTAGGCCAGGCTAGACGATGGGGCCGGTCGCTGTCCGGTCAGCCGGCAACTCTCTGCTGGCCGGACCAAGGTGGGCACGGCGGTTAAGCTTGAGTGCCGACCGCACGCTTGCCCGCCTTCTTTCTCACTCGCTCACCCCGATAGCGGATGCCCTTCCCCCGATAGACGTCCGGTGGCTTGATGGCGCGGAGCTCTGCCGCGACCTCGCCGACGGTCTGCCGGTGCATGCCCTTGACGATGATTTCAAACATCTGCTCCTTGGTATCATCCGGATTGGGCACTTGATTCACCTCAAAAGTGATGCCGGCAGGCGCCGGAAAATCAACCGGGTGGGAGTAGCCGCAGGAGACCTGGATTCCCTCCTTTGTCTTCTGCACTCGGTAGCCCATCCCGCGCACCTCGACCGTCTTCTGGAATCCCTTCATGACCCCGGTAATCGCGTTCATGATGTGGGCTCGGGTCGTGCCCACGTGGGGCTGCGACCGGGCATCAGCGCCCTGGACCGTCAGCCGGCCGTCCTCGACCTTGACCTGAACTTCGGGCCGCAGCGGAATCTCAATCGTTCCGAGTTTGCCCTTGACCGCGACCGTACCGGGTCTGATGACGACTTCAACACCGGCTGGAATCGGAAACGGACGATAAACCTTAGCCATCGCTACCAAACCTTGCAGAGCACCTCACCACCGACCCGCTTGCGCCGAGCTTCGCGGTCAGTGAGAACCCCTTGCGGGGTGGAGACGATTGCCACCCCCAAGCCGCCGAGTACCCGCGGAAGCTCGTCCGCCCTGACGTATACCCGGCGGCTCTGCCGTGAGACCATCTCCAGTCCCCGGATGACCGAAGTACCGCCGTCGTCGTACTTCAAGGTAACGATCAGCCGCCGGCCTGCGCCGGTGCCGTCAACCTGAAAGTTGCTGACGAACCCCTCTTCCATCAGGACGCGGGCGACCTCGTACTTGAGACGCGAGAACGGCGCGACGACTTCCTTCTGCCGGCTGCGCAGTCCGTTACGAATCCGGGTCAGGAAATCAGCGAATGTATCCAATCCCACTCCTCGCTACCAGGTCGCCTTACGCACGCCCGGAATCTCGCCCCGCAGTGCCAGCTCACGGAAACAAAGCCGGCACAAGGCGAACTTGCGGTAAACCGCCCGGCTGCGAAAACACCGCTGGCAGCGGTTATGGCGGCGCACCGCGAACTTGGGCTCGCGCTGCGACTTAACAATCCAGCAACGTCGTGCCATCGTCACCTCTCTCGTCGGAACGGCAGCCCCAGTTCCTCGAGCAGAGCTCGGGCTTCGTCATCATGCTGGGCCGACGTCTGGAAAGTCACATTCATGCCGAAAACCTTCTTCACCTTTGCAACCTCGACCTCCGGGAAAATCACCTGTTCTTGCAACCCGACGCTGTACCCGCCCCGCCCGTCAAATGAATCGGCTGAGAAGCCGCGAAAGTCCCGAATCTGCGGTGCCGCGAAGTTGAAGAACCGGTCAATGAACTCATACATCCGGTTGCCACGCAAGGTCACCTTCAGCCCGAGCGGCATCCCCTTCCTAATCTTGAAGGCGGAAATCGCCCGCTTCGCATAGGTGCGCACCGGCCGCTGGCCGGTAATGAGACTGAGGTCGTCGGCCATTGAGTCAAGCACCTTGGCGTCGACGACCGCGTCCTTGGTCGTCACATTGACGACCACCTGCACAAGCCGCGGCACCTGATGGACGTTGCGATAGCCGAAACGCTTGGTCAGCGCCGGGACGATGCGCTGCCGATAGTCCTGACGGAGTCGCGGTTCCTTCATGCGTCAATAATCTCGTCGCACTGACGGCAGATCCGCACGCGCCGACCCTCGTGCTGCTCCCGCCGAACCTTGGTCTTCTTGCCGCACTTAGGACAAAGCAGCATCAGGTTCGAGGCATCAATCGCGTTGGGCAGGTCAACTATCCCGCCCGGCTTGCCCGCCCCTTTCATTCGCTGGTGCTTCTTGGCCAGCATCAGGCCTTCGACGAACACCCGGACCGCCCCGGTCTTTCGGGCCTTGGTGACGCGGAGCACCTTGCCCCGACGGCCGCGCTCCTCGCCGGTAATCGCCTCAACCAAGTCACCTTTGCGTAGATTCATTCTAGACTACCTCCGCGGCCAGCGAAGCGATCTTTGTGTACTTCCGCTCGCGCAACTCGCGCGCGACCGGGCCAAAGACCCGCGTCCCTTTCGGCTCGCCCTTGTCGTCCACCAACACACAGGCGTTGTCGTCAAAGCGGATGTAGGTACCGTCCGGACGACGATGTTCTTTGCGCGTCCGGACCACCACCGCCTTTGATTTCTCACCGGCCTTGATTGAGCCGTTGGGAATGGCGTCTTTGACCGTCACGAGCACCGTGTCGCCGAGCCACCCGAAGCGCCGGCGCGAGCCGCCGTAAATCTTGATGACCATCACGACCCGGGCGCCTGAGTTGTCCGCGACCGTCAATCGGCTGTATTCCTGAATCATGCCCGCCTCACCACCCGCCAGCGCTTCAGTTTCGACAACGGCCTCGTTTCGGAAAGCAGCACCCGGTCACCGGGCTGGCACTCGTCCTTCTCGTCGTGGGCATAGAGCTTGGTGCGCTGGCGAACGTACTTCTTGTACTTGGGATGCAACACCAGCCGTTCGACCGCCACCACCACGGTCTTCTGCATCTTGGCCGAGAGGACGGTGCCAATGATCTGACGACCGGCCCGCCTCACGATTTCTTCTCCTCCGCCGGGCTCGACGCGGCGCTCCGACTCGCCTCACCCAGCAGCGTCAGACAGCGGGCGACTTCGCGCCGCAGTGTGCGCAGACGCAGCGGGTTGGGCAGCGACTCGCTTGCCCGGCGCAACCTCAGCCTAAGCAGTTCATCACGCAACTCGGCCAGACGCCGGGTCAGCTCCTCACGGTTCATTTGCCGCAGGTCAGAAGCCTTCATAACTCATCGCTCCGCGTTCTACCAGTCGGGTCCGGCACGGCATTTTCGAGCCGGCCAGACGCAGAGCCGCCACCGCCTCACCGGCCGGCAATCCGCCCAGCTCAAACATCACCGTGCCCGGCTTTACCACTGCCACCCAAAACTCAGGCGTGCCCTTACCCTTGCCCATGCGTGATTCGGCCGCCTTCTTCGAAACCGGCTTGTCCGGGAAAATCCTAATCCACAACTTGCCGGTCCGCTTCAACGCCTTGGACAAGCAGATGCGCGCTGCCTCAATCTGACGGGCAGTTACCCAGCATGGCTCCAGCGCCATCAGGCCGTGCTCGCCAAAGTCAACCCGGTTGGCCCGAGTCGCCTTGCCTTTCATCCGGCCACGCTGGGCCCGACGATACTTTACGCGCTTCGGCATCAACATCGTCTACCTCGCAGTGGGCACCGCCTCGCCCTTGAATATCCAAACCTTAACTCCGCAAGTGCCGGCAATCGTCTTCGCCACGTCAACCGCGTAATCCACGTCGGCACGCAGAGTGTGAAGCGGAACACGACCTTCGCGGTACCACTCCGAACGGGCGATTTCCGCACCGCCCAGCCGGCCGGCAACCATCACCTTGATTCCCTGGGCACCGAGCCGCATCGCCTGGGTGACGGCCCGCTTCATCGCCCGGCGATGAGCCACACGCTGCTCGAGCTGACGGGCAATTGACTGGGCGACCAGGCGCGCCTCAAGCTCGGGCACCCGCACGACCTCGACCATAATCTGAACATCGCGCCCGACCAAGCGCTTCACCTCCTCACGGAGATTGTCGAGTGCCTGACGCCGTGCGCCGAAAACCATCCCCGGCCGAGCGGTGAAAATCGTGACCGTAGTACGATTGGCAACCCGCTTGATATGGATGTCGGAGACCATCGCGTCGGCGAGCTTAGCCTCGACATAGCGCCGGATTTTGAGGTCCTCGTGGAGATACTCAACAAACTTCTTCTTTTCGAACCAAGCCGATTTCCAGTTCTTGGTGATGCCCAGACGAAAACCGGTTGGATGCGTCTTCTGACCCATCTTAGGTATTCACTCCCGCTCTCGTTGTAACACGAACCTGCACGTGAACCGAGCGGCGCCGAATCGGCGTTGCCATGCCGCGCGGGCCTGGATTCCAGCGCTTGGCTGTCGGCCCCTGGTTGACCAAAACCTCGGCGACAACCAAGTCTGCTTCCCTGAGCTTGGCTTTGCCGGCCTTCAGGATGGCGTTAGCGACCGCGGAGCGCAGCGTCTTCATAATCGGCGCCTTGGTCGGCTTGGCAAGAAAGGCCAAGGTCCGAAGCGCGGTCGGGACATCCTGCCCCCTGATCAATGCCGCAATCCGTCCCAGCTTCTTGGCCGAGCCCGGCTGAAACCGACTCCGCGCGACCGCCTCAATCATCACGTCTTACTCTCCTCAGCCTTTTCCTTGCGTTGGCCCGAATGCTGACGGAAGGTCCGGGTCGGCGCGAACTCGCCCAGACGGTGCCCGACCATCCGTTCGGTGATGTACACCGGCAGAAACCGATTCCCGTTGTGAACGGCGATGGTGCAACCGACAAACTCTGGCGGTATGATGCTGCGCCGGGCATAGGTCTTAATCGTCCGCTTCTCGCCCGACTCAACAACCTTGCGGACCTTGCGAAAGAGCTTCTCGTCAATGTACGGGCCCTTCTTCAGCGAGCGTCCCACTACCTGACTCTCCTCTGGACAATCATCCGGCTCGACTTCTTCTTTCGGTTACGCGTCTTGTAGCCCTTGGCCGGAATACCGCGCTCCGAGCACGGATGCCGGCCGCCCGAGCTCTTGCCCTCGCCGCCACCCATTGGGTGGTCAATCGGGTTCATAGCCACGGCACGAGTGCGCGGACGCCGGCCCATGTGCCGGCTCCGCCCAGCCTTACCAATCGAGATATCCTTGTGTTCCGGGTGCGAAACCCGACCGACCGTTGCCTGACAGGCAAGGTGGAACTTCCTGATTTCAGTCGAGGGCAGTTTAATCACCGCCAAGTCTTCTTCCTTATTAAGAATCTGTGCCGACGTGCCGGCCGCGCGCACCAGATATGACCGGCTGTTGGGATAAAGCTGCAGATTGTGAATCTCAACGCCGACTGGAATGTCGGACAAGGGCATCGCATTGCCAACGCGCACCGGCAGATTGCGACCAGCGGCAACCTGGTCTCCGGGCGCCAGCCCTTCAGGACACAGAATATACCGGTACTCTCCGTCCGGGTAACTCACAAGCGCAATCCGCGCCGAGCGGTTCGGGTCGTACTCAATTGACACAACGCGACCAGCGAGACCGACCTTGTCACGTCGAAAGTCAATCGGCCGATAGTGTCGCTTCTCACCGCCGCCCCGTCCCCGAGCAGTAATCCGGCCCGTGTTGTTCCGTCCCGCGGTTCGATGCAACTTCTTTAGCAGGCTCTTGCGCGGCTTCTTGCGCGAGAGCAACTCGTCCGTCGAGACCATGTAGTAACGGCGCGCCGGTGTTGTCGGGCGGTAGAGCTTGATTCCCATCGGCTATCGCTCCAGCGCCTCGATTGTCTCGCCCCGCCGGACCGTCACGACCGCCTTCTTCCAGTCGGGCCGCCGACCTGAGTAACGTCCCATCCGTCGAACCTTACCACGGTAGGTCGCAACATGCACGTCGGTCACGTGCACCTTGAACAACCGTTCGACCGCCCGACGGACGTCAACCTTGTTGGCACCGACCGCCACCCGGAAGGTGTACTTGTTCTCGTTTGCCCGGAGGCGTTCGGTCTTCTCGGTTACTATCGCCCCGACAATCACTGCAGTCGCCTCGCCTGTCACGTGCCCCCCACTCTCTGAAGCAGACTGGCGAGTCCGCTCTCTGTGAAAACCACCTGTTTGTGACTCAGGACTTCGTACGCATTGACTTGCTGCGCCGGCATCACGGTCAAACCGGCAATATTGCGGCTGGCGCGCTCCATGACCGGCGAAACCGCGCCGACCAGCAGCAACACCGACCCCTCATCAAGGCCCAGTGCCCGAAGTACGCCGAAGAGCTCCTTCGTCTTCGGCGTGGCCGGCTCAAAATCCTCGACCACACGGACCGCACCGTCAGCCCGGCGCGCACTCAGTGCCACAAGCAACGCCTGACGTTTGGTCTTGCGCGGCAGCTCCACGCGGTAGTCACGCGGTTTGGGACCGAATACAATACCGCCTTTGCGGAAGATCGGCGAGCGGCGTGAGCCATGCCTTGCCATACCGGTGTGCTTCTGACGGTACGGCTTCTTGCCTGTGCCCGACACTTCGGCTCGCGTCTTAGTGCAGGCCGTCCCCTGGCGCTGGTTGGCCTGATAGCCCTTCACCGTCTCCCAGACTAGACCCGACTTGCCCTCAACGCCGAACACCGAGTCAGGCAATTCTACCTGTCCTTTGACCGCGCCCGAAACCGTCAAAATATCCATCTACATCTATTTCTTTATTTCTTTGCAACCAGTACGATGCTGCCCCGGTACCCTGGTACGGCTCCACGAACGTAAAGACAGCCCCGCTCCGGCTCAACCTTGACGACCTTGAGATTCTTGACCGTAACACGTTCAGTGCCGTAATGCCCAGGCAGTGTCCGTCCCCGGAGAAGCCTTCCCGGTGATGTCCCTGAACCGACCGAACCGATGCGGCGGTGGGACATCGAGCCATGTGAGGCCGGACCACCGTGCCAACCCCAGCGTCGCATACCGCCGGCAAACCCTCGTCCCTTGGTGCTGCCCGTAACGCAGACCCGGTCACCGGGCTGAAACACCTCGACCCCGAGCTTCTGGCCGACCCGAAAATCCTCAGGTTTTTCCACCCGAACCTCGCGCAGGACCCCGGTCGGTTCTTGCCCCGCTTTACGGAAGTGACCGACATACGGTTTAGTCAGCCGCCGTTTGCTCGGAACACCAAAACCCAACTGCACCGCCTCGTAGCCGTGTGTCGACCGAGTGCGATGGGCGACGACTATGTTCTGACCGACGTAGATCTCGGTTGAGGGCTGAGCCACACCCTGCTCGTCGAAGAGCTGGCACATCTCACCCTTACGACCGATAAGCATAATCACGCGGACTTAATCTCCACTTCAACGCCGGCTGGCACTTCGAGTTTCATCAGGGCATCCACCATTTCCGCGGTCGCGTTCGAAATCTCAATCAGCCGCTTGTGCACCCGGAGCTCAAATTGCTCCCGCGACTTCTTGTCAACGTGCGGCGAACGCAGCACCGTGAACAGGGTTCTTTTGGTCGGCAGCGGCACCGGCCCGGAGACCTGAGCCCCGGTCCGCTTGGCAACGTCCACGATATCCTTGGCCGACTGGTCAAGGACCCGGTGGTCGTAAGCCTTCAGTTTGATTCTGATCTTCTTAGCACTTCTAATCAGACTCATAACAAACGCAAAAACTCCTGTCGAACTACGTTCGCACGCCTAACGGAAGTTACTTGTTGTAGGGGGCCGCCTGGTGCAGCCCTTCGCCAATGAGGCGAAAGCCGCTAAATATAGGCAAATCCCGTCACTTGTCAACAGATGACATGTTTTCGGGACTCCTCTGACCGGCCTCCGGCCAGAGAGCAATTTCACCTACGGTGCTAACGACGCTAATATACCCGAGACTGGCCAACTGTCAAGCACGAGATGCCGTCCCTTATCAGCAGTTCAGGCTGGTAGTCTGCTATTGACGCCGGACAGAAGCTGATCATCAGTTACTTCAGTCCAGCCGGTCATTGCAATTGCGCCGACCGACTCCACTCCAGTTATCAATGCCTGGAAACCGGTTGCGTACCGCTACCTGACCTACTCCGGTCGGCCTACCGGCATGATGTAGAGCGGTTCCTCATCACGCAGCAGGCCGACTACCTTACCCAGGGCTGTGTCGTCAAACGCACCGACTGCGCACGTCCCAAGGCCCAGGGCAACGCACTGCAGGTAAACGTTCTGAGCCGAGTGCCCGAGGTCCATGCAAACGTACCGCTCGCGGCCACGACTGCCGTACCGGCCGGTCGTACGCTGGTAGACCGCGGCATAGACAATCGAGACAGGCGCTGTCCGGACAAACTCCTGACCCCAGGCTGCGGCACTAAGAGCAGCGCGGACATCGCCTTTGCGCACGAGCTGGACTTCGTGCGCGCCGGGCCGATACCGGTAGACGCCGGCGGCAAGATTGCTGACTTCCCCGGATACAAGATACACCTCAAGCGGATAGCAGGCCCCGGCTGAGGGTGCGGTTCGAAGACCACCGCCAAGCGCAGTGACTTCAGGCAGGGGCTTGCTCACACCATAGGCCGCCCAGAGCAATTGCGACACCTCGGTCAGGCTCAGCCCGGTTGAGCCGAACCGGCGAATCGAGCGTCGAGCGTGCAGAGCCGCCTCGACCGACACCTTGCCGTCGAGCCGCGGTGGCAGGAGCTTCACGATGTCATCTGCCGCACGGTTACCCGCGCCTGAATCGGCCGCGCCGAACGCCAAGAGCAGGCTGCCGACACCAAGTAAGGGAACCAGAACTGTCATCACGTCGTCTCCTTTCTCTAGTAGTATAACGCAATCTTGGCGGATTGAGCAGCCTTCCGAACTTGACATTTCAATCCAAACGCTAGAATCTTTCGTGGCGCGGCTCCCAACCCATCTCCTCCTTGGCTTCTTGCTTGTTGCTGCGGCCGGTTCCAGCCAGGCCCAGAGCGTTGAGGTCAGACTGCATCAGCCGCGTCAGGGCCAAGCCGGCATCGAGGAAATGTGGTGGGTGGATATCACCAATAACCGTGATACAGCATTGCGCGGCGTCTGGCTCTTCGGGGAAATCCACTGTGACGGCATCGGCATGGTCTTCCACGCCCGCTCGAACAGCTTCGACCTGCCGCCCGGCCGACGCACTGTCCGGCTCCGCGATATCACCATCAGGGAGCCGTGGTTCCGGCCGGGCTACGAGGTCTTCTACTACCGCTCCGGCACGATTCCTGAGGGGAAATACAGCTACTATGTGAGACTGGAACCCGAGCTGGCCGAGCACAGCATCGGATTCGAGGTCAGGCGCCTCGTTCCTCCCCGCCTCGTATCGCCGGCCGACCGGGCGACCATCGAGCAGTCCGAACGCTGGCCGAACTTCGTCTGGTCCCCGGGCTCAGCAAGAAGCCAGGGGGAGTGCTATGAGGTACGCGTGGTCGAGGTCCTTGACGGCCAGACCGCCGAAGAGGCAGTCGCCGCGAACCGCCCGTGGTTCGAGCAGACCGGGCTCACTCGAACCATGCTTCGCTATCCGCTTCAGGCGCGGCCGCTCGAAGCCGGGCGTCGCTATGCCTGGCAGGTGAGCGCCGTCCGGGGCAGGCAGGCTCGTGCGGCCAGCGTGGTTCGCTCCTTCGCCTTGGGAGAGCGCGGGACTGGGCCCGAGTCGCTGCCCCTGGGATTGCCCCGCTTTCTCGCCATCGGCGGCTTCAACCTGCGCGTTCTGTCGTATTCTGCGGGCGCAAGCCTGGCGAACCTTGAGGGCAAGGCGCGGGGCTGGTTTGAGTGTCAGTCGCCGGCCGTGACGTTCGACGCTGATTTTTCAGAACTGACCACCGCCTGGGAACCAGGCCAGGGCGAAACCGCATTCGTTGCAACCGGCACCATCATTGGCACCTTCCCCCGACCGCTGGTTTTGCAACTCAATCACGCCGGCGCGCACGCCGCTATCAGCGAACTCCGTCTTGACCCCCGTAAGGCGCTGGTCCGGGTATCGTTCGAGCTGGACCGGTCTCTGGCCGATTCTGCGGGTACCGGCCCGGCCACCATCGGCCCGCTCAACCTCAGAATCAATCCGAAGTTCGACGTCCTCGAAAGCCTGCCCGCACTCGACTATGGGCCGTTCGTTCTCAAAGAGACGGGAATTGCCTTCCGCGGCCGTGGTGTCGTGATTGACCTGAGTGAGACCCGACCGACCACCGAGTTGTTCTGGCAAGGGTTCAGACTCGACTCCGGCTTCACCCAGGCTACCCCGGCCCACGAGACAACCAACGTCGGATTCCTCCACGCCCGATACCGCATGACCCGGACAACCGTTGACTCGTCCGGTCTGGACGCACGGCTGGCCCTGGACAGCGTCCACAAGTACACGACCCTAGTCCCGCTCGGTTTCCTGGTCGGTCTTCTGACCGGTGGCCTCGAACTCAACGACAGCCGGCTTGATAGCGGCAACTTTGACGCTGCGGTTCTGCTTCCGAGGAGCGTCTCTTGGGCCAAGTCCATGCCGGTTCAGGTTCGAGCCGCGCTCGTGGTAGACTCGGCCGGCAACTCGCGCTGCGACTCGGTACCGGTCAACACAATCGTCAATTTGGGAAAGACGTTCCAGGTGCACGTCACCGACGGAACACTTCTCTTCCCGGCTGACCCCTGGCCTGAACCGATGCCGGACTTCTCTAGCCCTGGATACAAACGCGACGCATTCGCGGTCCAACTGCTTACGACCCCTCTTCCCGGAATCACCTTTTCCGATGCCCGTGACCGGCTTCAGACCATGTGGGTGCGCTCGGAAGACGTGACCCTGACCGAGACGCTCTCGGTCCAGGTGCTTGAGGGCTGGCTCAACATCAACACTAGGGGTGCGCTCGGTGACATCGGCTCGACCGAAGGAGCAGACTTCTCGTGCCAGCTCGGCCGTCCGGCCGCTTCGGGCTACATGGCCGACTCAGTCTTCTTCACCGACTTCCGCGACTCGGTTGCGGTCGTGCTCGTGGACAACGCGGTCTACGACGCATGGTTTCAGGGGTTCTTCAGTATCCCGTTTCCGAGCGCCTGCTACGTGCCGTTCTACGGGCTCGGGTTCACCTCGACCGGCAGTGCGGTCGGCGGCAGGCTGGTGTTTGATGATACACTCGAGCTCGAGTACTGGGGCGTCGGCATTACCTCCAGGTCCGGCGTCGTCAGCGTGCGCACCGGCGAGATTCTCTACACCAACGCGCAGATTACCGAGCCGCGCCACTTCAGCCAGGGCTTCCGCATCTACTGGGGCGAGATGCTGGCCGACGGCAACTTAGGCCGGTTCCACTTCGACTACAACTCTGGCAATCAAAAGTTCGATACGATACCGCTGACGATTCACTCGGCCGGACTCTCGCCCTACAAGGGCGACACGACGGGCGACCGCTGGGGCTATCTCAAGGTCTCGGGCGACCTCTCTTTCCCATTCTGGGGGGCACAGTTCGATACTATCTACGACTACAAGTACGTCCACTCCAACCACCACTATGACCCCTGGAACTCGCGCTATGTCAGGCTCAGACCCGCCCAGTTCGCACTCAGCCGGAACTGGGGCTCGGGCACGGCCGTGCTCGACTTTCCGGCTGTTCGCTACGACTCGCTCGACCAGGACGGGTTCCAGGCGACCGGCACCGTGAAACTGATGCGCGGGCTCACCGGCACAGTCGCGGCCCAGATGGACCTGAGCGCCAGCGGCAGCCTCATCGGATTCGCCTCAGCGACCAAGGGCGCTAGCGGCGGCAGCAGCGCCACGGGCAAGAACCTCCTGACCGGCGCGGGCGGCGAGTTCAAGCTCGGTCCGGTCTCAGGCTTTGTCGTCATTCCGGGTGACCAGCTTGAGCGCATCATCGTTGAAGGTCCGATTGAGGCCACGGGCAGTGCCGGCTGGGCCGGCATCGGCGCACGGATTCAGTTCAACGGCTCGGTCACGGCCGAGATTACGCCCACCAGCTTCGCCTTCGGCACCATGGCCGGCCTTTCACTGAACTTCTCCTCCGTCGCGAGCATTGACGGGATGTGCTCGGCCAAGTTCCTTTTCGCCGACACCTGTTTCAAGGGCGACATCTATGTCGTGTTCAACACTTCACCGATTCAGATTGGCGGTGAGGGCCAGTTCTCCACCTATGTCGGCATCCCCGGCGCGAACCGGCCGCCGGCGTTCTACTTCCAGGGCGCGGCCAAGTGCTGGTTGTACTACTTCGGTCGGGGCGTTGACGCTGAGGGCGCGGTCGTAATCGCCTTCAACGCCCCCAATTCCGAGCTTTGGGCCCTGGGCAAGATCGGCCGCAACGTCACGGCCCGCAGCCTGGTTGACGCGGTCGTTCCCACGACCAGCCGCCTGACCGGATTCTACGGCGGCGGCAAGTTCGGCGGCAGCATTGACCTGGGCATTATCAACGGCGGTTACTGGGTCTGGGGCGGGGCAGGCTGCTTCTTCGTACCGGCCGAGGTGAAGTTCGTCCCTATCGCCAACGCCGGCATTCTCGTCCACGGCGACGTACTCGGTGTCCTCGCCTCAGCCGACCTCTGGGCCGAACTAGGCGGCGCGGTCGCTCCGCCCGACTTCGCACTTCAGGGCGCGTGCGGCTTCGAAGTCACCGTCCTTTTCATCAGCTACTCCTGGGACGGCACCATCAGCATCGGAACCGGAGGGATAGATGCGTGGTAGAGGATGCAAGGCAGAGGTCAGAAGGCAAGGATCAAAAGGCAAAGTGACCGTCACGGTTCGACTCTTGGTTCTTGGCTCTTGGCTTTTGACCTTTGGCTTTTCGTCCGCCCACGCCTGGGGCGGCTGGTCCCACAAACGGATGACGTACTGGGCGTGGAAGTGGGCACGACTGCCGGCATCCTCTGGCCAGACCACAGTGCGGGTAGCGTGGAACCTGGACACGCTGCACAACGTGCTCGGCTTCAACTCGGCCAATACCTTCAGCCTGTTCACCTACGCCTTCGTCAAGGCGTCGGGCGCGGACTTCAACATCGACACCAGCCCGAAGTGCAAGTCCGATCATGATTCACTCATCTTCATGGACTGGGGCCGGGCTCCGGACGACTTCGACGAGCCAGCCGCGGCAGTGGGCGGGGCGCTCTGGAACCACATGTACATTCCGGCTGGAGGCGGATTTGCGGACGCGATGGTCAAGCACTTCTTCAACCAGGCGGTAGCGAGCTTTTCTGGCAACCGGCGTCAGGCCTACTGCTACCTAGCTATGGCCTGCCACTACCTCGAAGATTGCGGCTTCCCGCCCCACAACGAGAAGAACTACCTGGACGGCAGCGCAGTCCTCTGGCAGAAGACCTATCATCACGACATCGAGGACAAGATCGGCGGCGATGCGTTCTGGTTCTCCTACATGGACACGCTCTGTGCCCGGCTGGCCCGACGTCCCTTGCCCGCGTTCGACCCAATCGCCGCGGTGCACAGCGTGGCTTGGGAAACTGCGTGGCTTGACCAAGAATTCAAGGCTGCGGCCAAGAGTGGCAACGACCAGCGGCTGGTCGCGATTACCCGAAAGTGCATCATCGGCGTGATGCCGCGCGTCGCCGGCCTGTTCCATGCTTTCAAGCTGAAGGTGGGGCTGCAATGAACAGGCATCGGTTCTCTGTTCCTCGACTGCTGGCTATTGCCGGTTGGCTGTTGGCTCTCTCCTCGGCCCAGTCATTCGAAGCAGTCGTTGACTCCGACTTCGTGCTCCTTACCTGGGACTCATTCCCAGGCGTGGACAGCGTCGTGGTTCTCCGTCGGGAAGGCCGCGAGGGTTTTGCACAGCTCGCAACGGTCGCGCCTGTGACCGACACGGTCCGAATCAACGCGCTCATCCCGCCCCGCTCCGAAGAATGGAACGCGATCTGGAAGCTGCTCGAGATTGCTCCTGTCCGAATCAACATCCTGCCGCGACGATTCCCCTGGGGCCCGTTCAGAGATCGGGAAGACTGGGAAAAGCGCGGAACGACCTGGCTTGCAAGCCGAGACTTCCTGGCCGGACGGTTCCACCGGATTCGCATCGTGCGCGGCCTTGCCTATGGCGACAGTGCGGTTGTACGCGGCCGAACCTACACCTACTCGCTCCGGCCGGCCGGCTCACACGCCCGGCCGCTGGCTCCGGACGTGAGCGTGGTCGCCGGATCGCTCTCGCTGCCCCTGCCACCTTCTGGCTTCACCGCTGATGCCGGCGACCGTACGAGCTTCATTCACTGGCAGGAGCAGACCGGAGCGGTCGGCTACCGTCTGTACCGAGCCACCAGCCCAGCCGGGACTTACACGCTCCTGTCGCCAAGCTCCGGCACCATCGCCTTCCTGACCATGAATCCGGTCACGATGGACTCGCTCCGGCCAGCCCGACCCGGCTTCCTTGATACGACGTGCACGAACAACACAACCTACCACTACAAGGTCGCGTCAGTCAACCTGCTCGGCCGGGTCGGGAATCAGAGCGCGGTGCAGAGCGCCACCCCACGCGACAAGACGCCGCCCCAAACGCCATCTGGGGTTTCAGTGCTGCCAGCCGGGTACGGGCTCAGACTTACCTGGCCCAAAGTCGCCAGGGATATCGCCGAACGAAACGAGAACGTGACCAAGTACCACGTCTGGCGCTACCGCAGCTTTGAGGCCGCGAATCGCGACTCCTCCAGCGACCGTATCAAGGCCGGCACCGTCGCTCAGCTCGCGGATACGCTCTGGATGGCAAGTTTCCTCGACACCTGGCCCGGCATCAAGCCGGATTCCACCTATTGGTACCGTGTTCAAGCTGAGGACGACGCGATTCCGGCCCACAATCTGAGCACCAGGTCGGGCCCGGTTTCCGGCTCTTTCAAAGACACAATCCCGCCAGGCCCGGCCACCAAGCTGGCAATTGACCCGTACGAAGACTCGCTGGTTCTCTCCTGGTCCAGACCCAAGGACGGCGACTTGGCCGGGTTCGACGTCTACCGGGGCATCTGCGGTGGCGAATCGGTTCTCGTCTACCGCGAGTTCAGAGTCTGGAAGCCCTACGAGCTTTCTCAGATCGCCAATGTCGACACGCCGGGCATCACCCGGTACGTTGACCGCAGTCTGCCTGCAGGCTCGCCCATATGCTACCGCTACTCGGTCAAGGCTTATGACCGCAATCAGAACTTTGCCCCGCTGAAAGAGAGCATCTGTGGTCGGCTGCGCGACCGCACCGGCCCGCTGGCGCCGGTCATCAGTGCGCTCAAGGCCCGGGACCGCTCGATTCAGGTCGAATGGGTCTCACCACCAATCCAGGACCTGTATGGCTTCATCGTCGAGCGAGCCCCAAGCGAGTCCGGACCCTGGACCATAGTCAGCCCGGCCCTGAAACTGCCCGACCCGACCAGGTTGACCTGTGAATCAATCCCACCGGTTTCGAAGTGGCAGGACACCACCTGGCGCTTCATTGACACGTCAGGAGCGAAACCGGAAACAGTCTACTGGTATCGCGTACGCGGCGTTGACTACTTGGGCAACGAAGGTGCCGCTTCTGTTGCGATTGCGACGTTCACCTACACCCGGGGACTGCCGCCGGTCCCAACTGCTCTCAAAGTCGACGCTGTCGGCGGCCTCGCCCAACTGAGCTGGGAGCCGAAGTTCGACTCAGCCTGGCTCGGTTTCGTAGTGTTTCGCAGTCACAGAAGCACCCAGGGATACATTCAAGTCAGTCCTCTCCTCCGTACCAACACTTTCAACGACCATGGGGTAGTCTCGAAGGAGACGTACTACTATCGAATCCAGTGCTACGCCCGCGACGGCAACCGGTCCGAGCCTTCTCAGCCCGTCAAGTACATCGCACCCTAACCGAGCGCCGGAACCACCACCTTACTGGCTGGACTAGTTCCCTTGCGGGTCGAGCTCAGACGTGCAGTTCGGGCAGCGAACCGCCTTAACCGGGATCGTCGTGAAGCAGCGCGGACACTCCTTGGTTATCGGCGCTGCGGCCGGTGTCGGTTTCAGACGACGGAACCGGTTCACGCCGCGAACCATCAAGAAAACCGCAAGCGAGACAATCAGGAAGCTGATAACAAGATTGACGAACAGGCCGTAGTTAAGCGTCGTCGCCCCGGCTGCTTTGGCCGCGGCCAGGCTCGCGTAGGGACCGGCCTCCTTCATCCCCTCCTTGAGCACGATAAACATATTGCTAAAGTCCACCCGACCCAACGCAAGACCAAGGGGCGGCATAATTATGTCGTCCACGAACGAACGGACGATTGCACCGAAAGCTGCGCCGATGATGATGCCGACCGCCATGTCGAGCGCGTTGCCGCGCATAATGAACTCACGGAACTCTTTCAGCATCTGTTACCTCCGGTTCTCTTCAAAACAGTACCAGCGGCCATGTTCCACGCTGTGTACCAAAACAGAAACGCCTGCCTAAGCTGCAGCCGGGCCAACGCCCACCGGACTAAACCGAACTCAACGCTGCAACACGAACTTTTCGGTGCTTGCCAAACCACCGGCTCGTAGTCTAAGCAGGTATGTCCCGGCCGGAAGCCCATCAACATCGAGCTTACAATGGAATGGAAGAGTCGTCAACGCCAGCTCCTCATGGAAGGAGACAGCGCTGCCGGTGATATCACACAACTCCACGCGGACCCGACCCTTGCCAGGCAGTTCTGCAGCAACATATACCACGCCCACTGCAGGGTTGGGCAGAATTGCAACGCACGAACGACCGGCCCGTGGTTGCGCGGTTTCAGAGGTGCCAACGACCGTCCGTCCCAACGAGTCGGTCTTCAGCAGTAGGACGCTGCCGCCGAGCGAGTCGGATGACCCGACGATGGCAAACCCGAAGTCAGCGGTCGCAACCATGTCGGACGGTGTCTCCCGCTCCGACTGTCCGAACGTCCGGGACCAGAGCGTCTCACCCATCACCGCAGCTCTGACTAGCCAGACCCTTGCCGAGTCCTGCCAATCAAGCTCGGCAACAAGAGCAAGACCATCGCCAGCCCGACAAAGACCAGCCGCCCGGACGCTGGGTGCGGGAGGTACCAAGTGACGGCTCGCGACAACGGCACCCGCACTGTCGAGCCAGAGCAAAAGAAGAGCCGGCTGGCGCGCCAGTGTATCGAGGTCGGTGCCAAGCGCGATGTATCCGAGGCCGGGAAGCTCAATGACCGACTTGAGTGTGACACCGGTCTGGCCGCGGTGCAGTTGGTTCCAGACCAGCTCACCGTTCGGCGCAATACGGATAAGCCGCGCGTACGAAAACTGGTAGCTGTAGCCATCGCCGCAGACAACAAAACCGAAGTCCGAAGTCTGAGTTACGCCCCATGCTCGCGTCTCGTACATCCCGGTTGCCGGATAGCAGTGCGCCCACCGCTCCTGGCCTCGAGCATCGAGCCGGATTGCGCCGAAGCTGTACATCGAATCCGGAATCCGCCCAACGACCAAACACCCTGAGTCAGCGGTTGACACGGTTGCGGACACTTGGCCCCGCCACGATGAAACATACGACCAGACCGAGTCGCCGGCTGAGCTAAATCGGCAGGCTACTATTCGGCCGGAAACGTCTCTGCCGGCAAGCGTCACTGCGTCATCCGGCCCGAGGCAAGCGTAGCCGGAACCCGAGGCCATGTTGCGGACGTGCCGCACCCAGACAGTATCGCCCCAACGGTCAACGGCGGCGACCAACATTCCGAACCCGTCAGTCGCAGACCGGGTCTCAGCGCTGATGATATACCCCTGGGTCGAGGTCTGGCCAACCGAACGACCCAAGTCGGCAGACGACCAGTGCCAGCGTCTTTCAAATACCGGCTGGGCTAGGATAGTAGCCACGAGCAGCGCGACAACTATACCAAGACGCATACTCTTACTGCACGGGCTAGTTGAGTTTGACGAGCGCGACCGCCGGGGACCGTCGGTCAGCGGGTTGACAGTAGTAGACTCCATCTCCAACCGGACGACCGCTATCATCGGTGCCGTCCCAGACAAATCTCGAGCAGCCCGATGCCTGATTCCCGAACTCGAGCGTACGCACCACCCGGCCAGCGGCGTCACGGATTTGAAACCGGGAAAGGCCGGTCCGGACAGAGCTGATCGTCGTCCGGCCCCGGAACGGATTTGGCGCAACCCGTACATCACCAGCTGTGACAGCAATCTGGGGCGACTCTCCGGCAAGGCCGGCGAGGTGCGGAGTCAAGTAGCGCTCCAGCGGATACCCGGGCGTCAACTCGCGACCGACGAAACCGGAGTATCCGGGCGGGTAGCAGGCGATCCGGAACACATCGTCGCCCGGCCCGCGACTGCCCTGATAGCGAGCCCGATCAACGGCCCAAGGATTGACGTATGTCCAGACTGACTGGCTGTCCGATGTCACTTCAAGGAAGACGCCGTCGCCTCCGTTGCAGATGATGGTGTTGCCGTTGGGTAGTCGCTGCGCGCCGCTGATATAGGGCGAGTAAAGGGTGCCCGGAGGTGTTGCGCCGTAGCGCCAGCAGTAGCCGGCTGGGCCGTAGGGTTGGCCGCGAGCCGGCCTCGGATAACGACCAGTACTGTCTGATTCGGGTACAAACTCATCGACCGTGGAATACTCTTCGCCCCGTTTGCAATAGCCGTTGTTGAAGACAAGAATGTGCCCTGCGCCCGGCAAACCAGGCCGAATCCAGCGGGCGTTGTGCTGGCCGAACAGAATCTGGCTCGTACTGTCCCCGGCCCGATAGGCTGCCGGGTTACCCCAACGGTAGACGATATCGCCTCCCATCCCCAGCCTGCCGCCGGTGTGACCGCGCGCCTGCTCGGTCGTGGTGCTGTGGTCAATCACCCAGACCTCGCAGAAGTTCCGCACGCTCACGAGAATCTGGTCGAACTGCGGGTCATAGTCAAGGGAGTTGGAGTGGTTCCAGTCGGCGATGCCGTACTCGCCGCCAAGACCAAGGTAGTTGATGTCAATCAGCTCAGGATGGCTGGCTACGTCGCCGTAGTTTGCCTTGGTGGAGTCGAAGTCCTGTATCAGATGGTCCCAGACATGCCACTCCCAGACGATGCTGTCAGTCGTCGGGTCAACCTCAATGAGACAGTCGGGTAGGAGTCGGCCCTCGATAAGCCGACTCGGGTCCCGACCTGCGGCCACAGCTTCGGTTCGGGACATCAGCTCACGGGCAAGGATCAAGACGTTGCCGTTGGGAAGGGCAATCGCGTCATGATGTTGGACATGATGGCTGTCGGCGTAGTCGAAAGCCCAAAGCAGATTTGCATCCCAGTCGAGCTTTTCTACCCGGCCACCGAAGTTGTCCAGTGGATTGGGGACGAACGCACAGCGGAGCAAAGTACCGTCATTGAGCAGCTCGTAGCCGCCGACACCTCTGGTTGCGGCAATCCATCGGTGTACCAACCGGCCCTTGCGATCAATGAGGAACGTATAGTAGGACATAATCGGCGAGAAAAGGACCAAGCCCGGTGCGACAGCGCTATCCAAATGGATGAGCCCGACCGTCGTTGTCTCAGAAGAAAGTTCCAAGACGAAGCCAGGCACGAACGAATCAATTCCATTCCGGTCATCCCATGTTGCGCTGGGTCCCATTGCCTGGCCACCGAACACCAGCCGGTTGTCCGAGTTGTAGTTGTCAGGCTTGCCCGGTGACCAGCAGGTCGAATCAAACGGTTCCCGTGTTATCCACTGCCAGTTGCCTCCCGGCTCGGGTGAGCTCGCGGGCTGAAAACCTCCCAACCATGGGCCGACCCAGACCGCCTCCTCGTGTTGCTCACGCCAGAATACTCCGGAGTCAACAAGGCGGAAGACGACATCGTTTTCGGCCCGCGTCGTCAAAGTCGCCAAGTACCCGCCTGGCGACCGGGCCGAGTCGTACGCCCTGCCCCAACTCAACCCGCCAGGCACGGCAATCGCATGATAGTAGTGAATCGTACCGTCTGGGTGTTGCCAAGGTTCGGGTTGAGCAAAACAAGGCAACATCACAACAAATAGAAGCACCACGATTGCCTGAACCCAGACGAATGGCCGTAGTCTGCCACGTACTTCAGCTCTGGCCCGTGGACCGAGGTGTTCTCTAACAGCGCAAGAATGCAGGGTTTTCACTAAGCTTGGGACGTTCATTCGCTGCAGCAATAGAGACTATCCGCTGCGGATTCGACCGGTTCCGCACAAACTGAATTTGCTAACCATCGCCACGAGAGAGTCTACTCAGTCTGAGCCCGGCAGGCAACAACGGCTCACTCGCGAAGCTCGGGCGGAAGGTGGCAGATGTCGGCGATGCGGTCTTCGGCGAGCACCACGGCCCGCTCAATCGCCTGCTGAAGCTCTTGGACATTGCCCGGCCAATCGTAGGCCTCAAGTCGCGCGAGCGCTTCTGAGGACAGTCCTTCGACATCCCGGCTGAACTGCTCGGACGAGGCGCGGACAAAGAAGCGCGCCAGTTCGGCGATATCCGGGCGCCGCTCGCGCAGCGGCGGCAGAGTCAGAACCGGAACACCGGGCCGGAGACAACCGGTTCCCCATGCGGCCTCGGCATCGCTGGTAACAGTGATGATGCGCACGTCGGGTTCATGTGTCTCGACAATCGCTTCCAGTCGCGGCCAAAGCCCAGACCTTGCATCCAGCTCAAACAGTACAACCGTACCGCCCCCCGCCACGGCAAGTCGCCCTGGTCGCGCTTTGATTCCGGCCCTTTCGTCGTCCGGGTGGCCGAACAGCTCATCCGCGAGTAGGTCATCAGGGACAACGTCACAGTGAATCACCGTGAAGGGCGCGGTCGCGCGCCGCCCCGATTCGTGGACAGCGCGTGCCAGCAAACGGCGACCCGTGCCACATTCTCCCACTATCACCAACGGGCCATCGGTTTGAGCGAGACGCGCTGCCTTGGCCAGCTGCGAGCGCCGACGGCCTTGAACTGTTCCTGCCGCTTGGGTTTGAGCGAGACGCGCTGCCTTGGCCAGCTGCGAGCGGTAGGCGGGCGAACGGCCGACTACGCCGCGGAACAGGAGATTCGGCACTGTCTCAGTCTGCCCCTCATGTGCACCCAATCGATGCAGCGGCACTGACAGCGGGCCGGCGACGCCATCAAGCGAAACTCTGGACGGTCGAACGTGACTCTGTCTGTCGCGTTCAATGCGCAGCACTCCGACCGGAGTCTTACCGAAAAGTATCGGCACCGTCAACGTCTCACGCTCCTGGTCTTGGGCTACCCGCGGCCGCCCCCAAGCCGCGATGACTCGTTCGCCGGCAACCACGGCACCATAGATGGCATTCGTAGCTCGGCAAGCGAGACTAAGCACCTGCTCGACGAACATGGTCGGTTCAAGCCGCAGAGTTGACAGGGCTGCGAGGGCATTGAGCATAGCCGCGTCCGACCCTTGGGCCTGGTCAACGATCATGAGCAAGTTGATGGTCTCGGTCGCATCTGCGGTCATCGCAAGCCGGCGCAGCAGCCGCATCGAAGCCTGCAGGTTTTCGGCAGATGCACGGTATCTACCCCGGGCAGCAAGGAACTGGCCAAACTGGCGATAGGCACGGGCAAGTCGGTAGCTCTCTTGAACGCCGCGCAAACGGTCCAAAGCCTGTTCGAATAAAGCTACCGCCTCTTCATTTCTGCCAGTAGCGGCGAGCGTCTGTGCCGTTACACGCAACGCTTCACCCGTTTCAAACGCCAACTTGAGCTCCTCGGCCAACTGCCGCGCCTCAGCAGCTAGCTCCTGCGCTCGTTGGACCAGGCCGCGACGGAGAGCAACTTCTGCCTGACAACAACGAATGCCAGCCAACGTCGCGCGACCTTCGTCCGAACGCGCCTCGGTAGCAGCTTCGTCGAGCGGGTACCACGCAGCCGCCAGGCTACCCTGGCTAAGAAGAGTCTCCCCGACACCGACGAGCGCCGACCGGTAAGTGAGCGGATAGGTCTACCCCTTGCGCCCGGCTTCGGCCGCCCGCGAGAACATCGCCAAAGCGCGGTCCAGCAGGCCCTGCTGCAGAAAAATCTGGCCCAGCCCCAGGAAAGCGACGCTCATCAACGGAAGTCTGCCACGTTGCTCGCTTACTGCGAGGGCACGATAGAAGGTCTGAACAGCTTCTTCCCAACGGCCGAGCTCAATCAGCAGCCAGCCCAACGCGTGGGCGAGCCACGGACGCCACTGTTCAGCATTAGCCTCTTCGGCTACGGTCATGCACTGCTGGAGGAGCTCGAGCTGGTCGTCGGTCCTGCCTTCCTGGCCGGCGACCGCGGCCAGTCCGTTCAAGGCTGAAATCTCACCAAGACGACAGCCGTCTTCCTGCCACGTCTCCAGCGCCCGCTCGTAGGCCTGGCGTGCGGCCGCGAAATCACCAGCCGTCCAGGCAGATGCCCGCAAAGTGTATTGATAGTAGCCTCGAAGGAAAGCGCTGTCAAACCGCTGCGCCGCGTCACCAATCCTTTCCGCCCAATAGTAAGCACCTTGGGTGTCGCCGACATTCCGTCTAAGCTCACACAGAAACCAGCAGGCGCGGCCAAGTCCATTCTCGATGCCGTGAGCGAGCGCTAACCGGTAGGCTTCATCAAGCAACATTCCTGCCTCAGCCGGAGAACGCAGCATCACCGCTTCGCCCAGTTGGCGCAGCAGCGTAACACGGGTGACCGGCTCACTGACCGAGGCCAGCCGCTGACGCAGAACAGCAATGTGGTTGTCGGTCGCGCCGTTACCGGGCATGAGACTGCGCTATGTTAGTTGGCGTCCGGCTTCTGTCAACATGATTCGCTCCCCGCCAGGGTTGACCAGTGGCGGTCGGGCGATTAGGATTAGCCAAACAGTCACAGGAGAGTAAGCGTGTCCAAAGTCTACAAGAACTTCATCAATGGTAGGTTCGTTCCAGCCACGACTGGCAAGACCTACGAGAACCGTAATCCGGCCGACACTGACGACTTGATTGGCATCTTCCCGGCCTCGGGTGCGGAAGATGTCGATGCGGCGGTGGCCGCGGCCCGCAAGGCATATCCCAAGTGGCGGGCAGTTCCGGCACCGCAGCGTGGCGAGATTGTACGTCGCGCCACCGAGATTCTCATCAAACGCAAAGAGGTCTGCGCCAAAATCATGACTCGCGAGATGGGCAAAGTCCTGAAAGAGACCCGGGGCGACGTGCAAGAGGCAATTGACACCGGCCTGTACGCCGCCGGCGAGAGCAGGAGGCTGTGGGGGACGGTCGTGCCGTCCGAGCTGCCCAACAAAATTGCCTATGTCACCCGTCAGCCGATGGGGGTATGGGGCATGATCTGCCCATGGAACTTCCCGATGGCAATTCCCTCCTGGAAGCTTTTTCCCGCCATTACCTGTGGCAATACTGCGGTCATCAAACCCGCGACCCTGACTCCAGCCTCCGTCCACGAACTCATCTCCGCTCTGGCTCAGGCCGGCGTGCCCGACGGAGTCGTCAACGTCGTCTACGGCACGGGCGCAGCAGTTGGCGAGGCCCTACTCAACCATCCCGATGTCTGTGGCATATCGTTCACAGGCTCTTCCTTAGTCGGCCGGCGAATCGCCGAAGTCACCGGCCGCAATCTGAAGCGCTGCTCGCTCGAGCTCGGCGGCAAGAATGCGCAGATTGTTCTCGACGACGCTGACCTGGACTTAGCGCTCGAGGGTGTGCTCTGGGGCGCATTCGGCACTACCGGCCAGCGTTGCACCGCAACGTCACGCCTTATCGTTCAACAAGGCGTGTACAAGAAGATGACCGACATGGTCGTCGCGCGCGCTGAGCGACTACGCGTCGGCAACGGGCTTGACGAGAAAACCGAGATGGGTCCGTGCGTGTCTGAAGCTCAGCGCCGAATCGTGCATGAGTACGTCGAAATTGGTAAACGAGAAGGCGCACGGCTGCTCACCGGCGGCGAGCCGCTCAAAGGCGGCCGGTACGCACGCGGCTTCTTCTACCGACCGACCGTGTTCGGCGACGTGTCCCCGGACTCGCGGGTCGCCCGCGAAGAGATTTTCGGACCAGTTCTCGCGATCATCAAAGTCAAGGACTTCGAAGAAGCAATCAAGGTGCTCAACTCGACGCCCTACGGTTTGTCATCGTCCATTTACACCCGTAGCGTCAACCTGGCAATGAAGGCGATCGAACTAATTGAGGCAGGCATCACCTATGTCAACGCCCCGACGATCGGTGCCGAGTGCCATCTGCCGTTCGGCGGAGTGAAAGACACCGGCAACGGCCACCGAGAGGGCGGCTGGACCGCATACGACATCTTCTCTGAACCCAAGACCGTCTACGTTGACTACTCGGGTGCGCTCCAGAGGGCGCAAATTGACAACGCTGAGTACTAGACCGCGGCTCAGACTCCTGGCCCGGGCTGCACGGGTTTGACTCCTCGACCCGGGCCGGTAGAATCGGCTTTGCCAACCACCAAAGGAGAACTGTTGACCAGCAGCGATTTCATCAGCCAAGCACAGACCTACAGCGCCCGTAACTACGAACCACTGCCGATTGTCCTCGCCCGAGGCGAGGGGGTCTGGGTCTGGGACGTCGAGGGTCGCAAGTACCTGGACATGCTTTCATCATACTCTGCCCTCAACCAGGGCCATCGCCACCCAAAGATACTCAAGGCAATGGCCGACCAGATGGCCCGGCTCTGCCTGACCTCGCGGGCCTTCCACCATGACATGTTCGGGCCGTTCTGCGAAGCTGTGACCCGAATCTGTCGCTTCGACCAGGTCTTACTGATGAACACCGGCGCCGAGGCGGTCGAGACCGCCATAAAGGCAGCTCGACGCTGGGGCTATCAGCACAGAAGAGTTGAACCCAACCGGGCCGAGATTATCGTCTGCGATGGCAACTTTCACGGCCGAACCACCACGATTGTCGGATTCTCGTCGGAGGAACTGTACCGCGATGGATTCGGTCCGTTCGGTCCCGGGTTTAAGATGATTCCCTACGACGACGTCGCCTCCCTCGAAGCGGCAGTCACACCGAACACGGTCGCATTTCTGGTCGAACCGATTCAGGGAGAGGCCGGCATCAGGGTACCCAGCCCCGGGTATCTCGCCGCAGTCCGCCGAGTGTGCACCGAGAGCGGCATTCTGCTCATGCTTGACGAAATCCAGACTGGCTTTGGCCGTACCGGCCGATTGTTCTGTGCCGACCACGAAAATGTCCGGCCCGATGTCCTCATCGTCGGCAAGGCGCTGGGCGGTGGCTGCTTCCCAGTATCGGGTGTGCTCGCGTCAAGAGAGATAATGAACGTCTTCATTCCGGGCAACCACGGCTCTACTTTTGGCGGCAATCCGCTTGCCTGCGCTGTCGGCAAAGCTGCAGTCGAAGTCGTTATCGAGGAGAACCTGCCCGACAACTCCTTCCACATGGGCGAGCACCTGAAACAAGAGCTGGCAAGGATGAACTCGAAGCATGTCGCCGAGATTCGTGGCAAAGGGCTACTGGTCGGCGTCGTGCTCAAACCCGAATCCGGCCCGGCCCGGCCCTTCTGTGAGAAACTGGCACGACTGGGCGTGCTTGCCAAAGAGACCCACGGTACGATTATCCGTCTTGCCCCTCCACTTGTCATCCGCAAAGACGAGCTGGACTGGGCCCTCGAGCGCGTCGAGCAGGTACTAAAGGCCTAGCCGCAGCAGGCCGCCCTGTGTACTACACCGTTTGCTTCGCGTTCTCCGCCCGCCGCCATCCGGCAAAGACAGGGCAAGCCGCCAAATACCTCAGAACTGCCGACTGCTGACGGCGCTGACGCGGAGGGTTGCTATCCGCAATTCAGATCGGCTTGACTGGGCGACAGTAGCGCCTATAGTAACCTGAGAGCATGGTGCACCCGTCTTGGCTGCTCGCTACCCTGGCACTTGTCATCCCGGCCGTGCTGGCTGGGCAGCCGTCGGCGGACACAATTGGCCACACGACGCGTGACCGCCAGGTCTACGGTCCGGCGCGACGTTACATTGTCAACGATACACTGAGCGGTATCCACGCCGTCTGGAAGGACAGTCTCGGACTCATCCGCTACAATTTCCGACCTCGGCGAGGCGTTTGGCGCTGGACAGACGGCACAACGGTCAGCGAGCATCCACGCAACCTAGGCTGTCTGGACGTTGACATCTCGACCGGCCGGGCTATGGTCTCCTGTGACTACCTAGCCCAGGGCGAGCCGACGATTAGCTTCTTCAAGGACGATGCGGCCGGTCAGGGCCGATTTCAGGAGCTCAATATCGCAGCGGGCCACCGCGATTGCCTGGTTGGTACGACTACCTATGGTTGGTACAAGTTCGCGGCAACACGCAATGACACTCTCTTCTTCCGTGGCGTCATCGGCCGTCAGACGGTCGGGCCGATTGGCCCGTTTCCGGGCAGCAACCTTGCCGTGTCCAAACAGGTAGGCCGGTACGGCTGCATCTGGGTACGCTCCAGCACTCCTGACAAACGCAAGCTGTTCCTGCGCCAGACCCCGAACAACGGACAGACTTGGTATGCGACAGAGTGTCTGTCCGACTCAGTCCCATCACCGCTATCACGCTCGCTGCTTGGCGGCTGCGCAACCTACGACAGCCTCCGGATTCACCTTGTCGCCGACCTCTACGACGGCGAGAATGTCAATCACAGCCAGCTCTGGCACTACTGCCCGAATGTAACGCCGGCGTGGAATCTAATCCACGAATACTCCCTACCGGAATCCACCCAACTGGGCGACCTTGCCCTTGCCGCCTGTCGCCCCAGCATCGGCATGGACCGACGCCGCGGAATCCTCTACGTAGTCTGGGAGCAGTTCGATCCGACGAACATTGAACCACTGACCGGGTTGGCCCGGGCCGACATCTGGGCCAGTTGTTCACGCGACGACGGAGTGACATGGAGCAGCGCAATCCGACTGACCGACCCCGACAGCACGAGCAAACGCTTTCCTTCTCTTGCTGAGGTGGTGGACGACACATTGCACATCCTCTACTTCGCCGACCGCGTTGCCGGTTGCTGGGAACAGGGCTATGGCCCGCCGACCAAGAATGCCGTCGTCTACTTACGGTCCTCATGGGCCTGGCCCGGAGCCATGACCGAACCTGGCCTCGTTGTTCCGGTCACGGGCGGTGTCTCTACTACATTCTTCCACCCGACCGCACCCAACCAAGCAACCGCGGCAATCTACGACCCAGCCGGCCGGCAGGTCCATGGTCCGTTGGCGCCCGGTGTTTACTTTGTTCGCCCTGTCTCCGACGTCGGTGTGCTGGCTCGGCGGGTCGTCATCGCCCCCTGACCCCGGCCCTAAAACCAAGAATCAAACCGCGCCTGCAACAGCTTCGAAACAACGCCCAAGCCAAACAACAGGTCGAACAATCGTTACCGCGTGCAAAACCGTCACCAAGACTGCGACAGTCGCAGGCTGAAACGCTCAATCACTCGCACCAAGAATTGCCCGCTTCAACGCTCAGAAAGACGCTCAAGCGGTTACTCGGCGCAACACCCATCGCAAAAGACAGGCGCTTGCCTCAGGCATCACTTCAAGTCAAGCATCTGCAAACACTTACGCAAATGCAGCGCGTAAAACACCGCCAAAAGTTCCCGCAAACACCCGCCTGAGTACGGTCCCCTACACGGCCCCTCCCCCATCCAGGTGTACGGAAATCAAGCCCAGAATCGGCCCTGAGATATTGCCAAGCCGCCCGCTTCAGCATCGAAGTCGGTCGGCTGGCCTGATTGATGGAGGCGGTGGTCCTCGCTGTGGCTCATGGTGGTGGGCCAGCCGGCGCGAGCAAAACACAGGACCCACGAAGACCTGATCGCGCGGCCTGGTGAACCTTTCGGAGCAGACGCCGCAACTCCTGTGTGGAACCAGTGATTCGTCTCTAACGCCATTAGCATAGCGCGGCGCGGCGGCACCGGCAGGCTACTGTCAAGACCGACGTTTTTCACTGTACTATTGCCCAATGGCATTATCACTGTGGTTTCACAAAGCAGCCCCGCTTTCGTTGACAGGCCGAGGATTGCCGCTATGCTCTGCCACTAGTCAAGCTAAGGAGTCAATTTGGCAAAACACTGTGAGATTTGCGGCAAAGTCGGTGTCATCGGCTCAAACATCAGCCACGCCCACAACGTAACCAAACGCACCTGGGAACCCAATTTGCAGCGGGTGCGGGTCAAGCAAGACTCAGCCTCACGCCGCATCTGGGTCTGTACCAGATGTCTGCGCTCCAACAGAGTCACCAAGGCCTGAGTCGGCAGTCTAGTGCGTCAGTAACCGTTCCACGGAGCTAGCATGAAGTGCCTCATCACTGGTATCACCGGTTTCGCCGGCAGCCACCTTGCCGAGTACCTGCTCGACCGCGGCGACTGCGAAGTCCATGGTACAGTACGCTGGCGAGCCCGCACCGAAAATGTCAATTCAATCCTAGACCGCATCCAACTGCACCAGTGCGACATCCGCGATGCAACCGCAATGTATCAACTCATCCGCGACTTACGGCCTGACCGAATCTACCATCTCGCCGCCCAGAGTTTCGTACCGATGTCGTGGGTCGCACCAACCGAGACACTGACCACTAACATCATCGGACAGACCAACCTGTTCGAGGCGGTGCGAGCGGTAAACTGTGACTGCCGTATCCAGCTTGCCGGTTCAAGTGAGGAGTACGGCATGGTTCGACCCGAAGAAACCCCCATCAAGGAAACCAACCCGCTGCGCCCCTTGAGTCCTTACGGCGTCAGCAAAGTCGCCCAGGACCTGATGGGTTACCAGTACCATCAGAGCTATGGGATGTTCATCGTCCGGACGCGCGGTTTCAACCACACCGGCCCGCGCCGCGGCGAAGTATTTGTCACCTCCAATTTCGCACGCCAGATCGCCCAGATTGAACGCGGACAGCGCCCGCCGGTCATCCATGTCGGCAATCTCGAAGCCGTCCGTGACTTTACCGACGTGCGCGACACAGTGGTCGCCTACTACCTGGCCTTGGAGAAAGGTCAGCCCGGTGAGGTCTACAACGTTGCCACCGGCAAAGGCTGGAAGATTCGCGAGGTGCTTGACCTGCTGCTCAACTTGGCCAAGGTCAAGGTCAGGATTGAGCAAGACCCGAAGCGTCTGCGGCCGAGCGATGTTGAACTGCTGCTCGGTGACCCGACTAAGCTCAAGAACCAAACCGGCTGGGAACCCAAGTATCGGTTCGAGCAAACCATGAAGGACTTGCTCGACTACTGGCGTAGCCGGGTCTAGCCGCACACGGGTCTGACCACGGTGGATGTTTCAGCTTGAGTCGCATACTTGTCACTGGCATCGAAGGTTTTGTCGGCGCACACCTCGCGCGCCGACTCGTCGCCGAAGGCCATGCCGTGTTCGGCTTGCATTGGGCCGAACCGAAAGAACCGCTTCCCGCCGAGCTCCACCGTGGCGATATTTGTGACTTCGAAGACACCAAGTCGCTACTCGAAACGACCCAACCCGACGCCATCGTCCACCTCGCGGGGCTAAGCTCGGTTGCGGCCTCCGAGACCCACCCACTTGCCACCTACGATGTGAATGCCATGGGCACGCTTAAGTTGCTTGAGGCGGTACGTCAGCTCGGTCTTTCGGGCAGGATTCTGCTCATCTCATCGGCCGACGTATATGGCCGCGCTAACGTTGGTCGGCCTCTGACTGAGGACGACCCGCCCCTGCCGCTCAGTCCGTACGCACTGAGCAAACTAGTGACGAGCGAGGCCGGCCGGTTCTTTCACCGTACCTACGGCATGGACATTGTTATCCTCCGTCCGTTCAGTCACACCGGGCCAGGACAGGCACCCGATTTCGTCTTCGCGAAGGTGGCCCGCGCCGTCGCCGAAATCGAGCGTGGTCGGCGCGAGCCGGTCATCGAGATGGGTAATCTTGAAGTAAGACGCGACTACACCGACGTACGAGACGTAGTTCGAGCCTACTCATTAGCCCTCACGAATTGTGTCGCTGGCGAGACATACAACGTAACCTCGGGTCAGCCCATCGTGCTGCGTGACGGCGTCGAGTTCCTCGTCCGGTTAGCACGGACTCCAATCACGGTCAGGAGTTCGCCAGCTCGTTTCCGGCCGCACGACATACCGGTCCTAACGGGCGACCCGACCAAGTTCCATCGGGCCACCGGCTGGCGGCCCGAAATACCGTTCGAGCAGACTCTGCTTGACCTGCTTGAGTACTACCGGGCGCGGGCCTAGTCCCACGCCGTTGGCCCCGAACCTTGCACGGTGAAGCTCTCGGTAGTAATCGTAACCTGGAACAGCGCGTCCGACATTGAAACCTGCATTGACTCAATCCACTTCAGCCAGGAGTTCGAGCTAATCGTCATTGACAACGCCTCGAACGACGAAACCCGCGCCATTCTCAGCCGGTACCACCACCTGAAACTCATTAGTAACTCCACAAACACCGGCTATGCCCACGCCAACAACCAAGGTATCAGGTCCGCGACCGGGGAGTATGTCCTGTTGCTCAACCCCGATACCCGCATCGAGTTTGATGCGCTCGATATCATGGCCGAGTTCCTCGACACCCATCCGGAGGTCGCGGCAGTTGCCCCGCGCCTAGTCAATCCGGACGGCTCGACTCAGCACTCAATTCGCACGCTGCCCACTGCCGGTTCGGTGTTCGCCGATGTCATCGGCCTCTCGCGTCTCTTCCCGTACAGCCCGGTGTTCGGCCGCTGGCGTCTGCGCTACTTCGACTACGACCAGCCAGCCTTAGTAGAACAGCCGATGGCCTCATGTCTGCTGTTTCGTCGGCAGGTACTTGAGTCGCTTAATGGTTTTGACGAACGGTTCCCAATCTTCTACAACGACGTTGACTTGTCAAGACGCATGGCCGACTCAGGGCTCAAAACCATGTACCTGCCCGACGCGAGCGTCGTCCACAAACGCGGTGCCAGCACGTCCCAAGTGAGAACCAAAATGGTCTGGGAAGCCCACCGTTCGTTGTTCCGTTATCTGGCAAAACACGACCGGTCCGGCATGTTCCCGCTCAAGGCGATCATTCTCCTCCCCCTGCTCGAACTTTCCGCCCTAGTCCGCGTCCTTGCGCACAGGCTGCGTCGCCGTCCGGCTTCCGGCTCTGACTGCCCTGCTGCAGCCGGAAGCTGAAAGTCAGCGTCACCCATACCGACACGCGCCGGTCGCGCTCGTCGTCCGACGCGAGACCGCATCGTCGCACTGCGGTCCGTGCCGCCCCGTCGCGCTGACTGCTAACCTAAGCACGCACAGGTCAGTCTGCCCAATCGTATCAGTCAGCAACGAGTCCGTGCTTCGTCCTCATATGTCGGCATTGCCAACGACGGCCAGTTGTCGGAACTGTCAACATCGGCGCCACCGGCTTACGCTCGGCGCACAGAAAGACATAAAACTGCGTGCGAAGCCGCGCTGTGCTTCTGCGCCAGACACCGCACGGCCGGAACCGAACCATTCCCGAACCTCGCGGCTCAGGGGTAACGCCAGGACGGAGCGCCGCTACTTCTCTTCTTTGGTCCGACGCGCCTCTTCGACGACCTTGTTCGCCAGCTCGCGCGGGACCTCTTCGTAGTGGGAGAACTCCATCTGGAAGAACCCTCTCCCCTGAGTCATTGAACGCAGGCTGTTGGAATACTTGTACATCTCAGACTGCGGCACCTGCGCCTTGATAACCTGGAGCGTGCCTTGCACCTCCATACCCATGATTCTGCCCCGGCGCGCATTCAGGTCACCCATCACGTCACCTGTGAAACGGTCAGGCACAGTTACCTCGACGTTCATTATCGGCTCCAACAGAATCAGCCCAGCTTTCTCGCAGCAGTTCTTGAAAGCCAGGGCCCCGGCTAGCTTGAACGCAATGTCAGAGGAATCTACCTCGTGGTACGAACCGTCGAAAACCGTCGCTTTTATGTCCATCATGTGATAGCCAGCCAACACCCCTTTCTGCATGGTCTCAACGATGCCCTTCTCGACCGAGGGGATGAACTTTGACGGAATCGCGCCGCCGAAGATTTCGTCCTCAAACACGAACCCGGAACCACGCGGCAGGGGCTCGACCCTCAGCCAAACGTCGCCGAACTGACCCCGACCGCCAGTCTGCTTCTTATGCCGGCCCTGGGCCTCGGCTTTGCGCGTTACGGTCTCGCGGTACGGGATGCGCGGTTTCACCAGGTCAACCTGTACGTCGAATCGCCGCTTGAGTCGGGCAACGATCACATCAAGATGCAGCTCTCCCATCCCATTGATGAGTTGCTGGCCGATCTCAGCATTGTAGTCGTAGGAGAAGGTCGGGTCTTCCTGGTGTAACCGGGCCAGCCCGTTCGAGACGCGCTCCTCATCGCCCTTGCTCTTCGGGATGATCGCAACCGAGATTGAAGGCCGAGGGAATTGAATTGGCAGGAACGCCGTCGGCTGGCGTTTGTCGGCCAACGTGTCACCGGTACGGGTTTCTTTCAGCTTCACCAGTGCCCCAATCATCCCGGTTGTGAGCCGGCCGACCTCCAAGCGCTCCTTGCCCTTGACCACATATATCTGGTTGAGCTTCTCATCGCGCTCAGTGCGCGCGTTCAGCACTACCATTCCCGGCTCCAGTTTACCCCGGAACACCCGTACATAGCTCATGTCTCCGACGTGTGCTTCAGAAACCGTCTTGAACACCAACGCCGCGACCGGGCCGTCCGGCTCCGGTTTGACCTCGAAGGGCTCGTTTGTCCCCGGCTTTACCGCAGGTCGGGGCGGCATCTCTAGCGGCCCGGGCAGCACATCCACCGCCAAATCAAGCAATAGGTCCACACCGACCTGCGACAACGCATCACCGCAGACCATCGGATACACTGCGCCGGCCTTAATGCCCCGGCGCACTGCAATACGCATCTCCTCGGTCGAGACTTGCCCCCCCTCCAGGAACTTCTCCATCAATGACTCATCGACCTCAGCCGCCGCCTCAATTAACCGTTCTTTCCCCTGCGCCACCGCGTCCTGCACGTCCGCCGGCACCGGCACCTCACGACGAACACCGTTGTCGTACTGGTAGGCCTTGTCGTTCAGAATGTCAACCACGCCCGAGAACCCGGCCTCCCGCCCAATCGGCAAATAGAGTGGCGTGACGCGCGTGCCGAACACCTTCCGCACCTCCTCAGCGACTCGGCCGAAGTCGGTATGCTCTTTCCGGAGCTTATTGACGAACACGACCCTCGGTAGCTTCAGCTCATCAATCTTTCGCCAGGCCATCTCGGCTCCAACTTCAACACCAGACGATGCATCAATCACCAGCACCGCGACGTCAACTGCCCGGACCGCGGACACGACATCGCCGAAGAAATCGGCGTAGCCGGGAGAGTCGACCAAGTTGACCAACGTACCGCGGTACTCACCGTAGCCCAGTCCGAGGTTGACGGTAATCTTGCGGCTGACCTCATCCTCATCATAGTCCAGCAGCGAAGTCCCGTCGGCCACCGAACCAAGCCTAGTGTTCTGCTTCATGGTGAAGAGCAGCGACTCGCAGATTGAGGTCTTGCCTGAGCTGCCGTGACCGAAGAAGCCCAGATTGCGGATGTGTTCAGCGCCGTATTCTTTCAAGGATTCCTCCAGGGAATTGAGTGGTTAGCAGCGGCAATGATAGTCGAACGCCGGCCCAAGTCAAGCGCCCAGCACCGACGTCGGGTCTTCCCGCAAGTCAGCCTGCCTTGACTTTATCCGGCGAAAATGTATAACTGAGCGTGCGCGCGCTGGTACTTTCGCACCCTTCCGACCTCTGGCAGGAACTGGCCCGGGTCGGCGCCGACCCGGCGAGCTGGCCGGTCTTTGCTGCCAAGGCAACACTACTAGCTCTCAAGGCCGACGATATCTCCACCGCAGGAGCGAACATACTAAAGCAGGTGGCATTGGCTGCCGGAGGGGACTGTGCCGTTCATCGGAACGTTGCCTCGGGGCGCATCCGAAGGTCGAGCGTGATTCTCTTCGGTACTCAACGCCAGCTTGAAGCCATTGCCCTCCGTCTCAGGGCGCAGCCGCCGTGTGTCTCACGCCTGGTTCCAGAACTCGAGCAGGTTTTGGCACGGGTTAGGGGTTCGAAGCTAATCCTCAAGTTCGGCCGCCACCGCCTCGATCTAGTCCGGCGAACCTACGTCATGGGCATCCTCAACGTCACCCCGGACTCGTTCTCTGATGGCGGACGATACCTGACTCCCGAAGCCGCAATCGAACACGCCTTGGAAATGGAAGCTGAAGGAGCCGACTTTATTGACATCGGTGCTGAATCAACCCGGCCCGGGTCTGAGCCGGTTCCGGCCCACGAGCAACTCAACCGCATCCTGCCGGTACTCAAGCAACTGCGGCCGCGCTCGAAGGCATTCTTGTCCGTGGACACGACGAGCGCCCGCGTCGCTGAGGCTGCCCTTGACCAAGGCGTGGACATGGTCAACGACGTCTCCGCGTTCCGGTTCGATAAAAAGATGGCACGGCTCGTCGCCCAACGAGGCGTGCCGTGCGTTCTGATGCACATGCGGGGCCGGCCCAAGACGATGCAACACAGCCCGCGCTACAAGGACCTAATGGCTGAGGTCTACCGCTTCCTATCGGATGCCGTTGCCCGGGCCGAGGAATCCGGCATCAGCCGTTCTCAGGTCATTGTTGACCCCGGCTTGGGATTCGGCAAGACCAGGGAACACAACCTGGAAATCTTGCGCCGCCTTGGCGAACTGAAGTCCCTTGCCACCGCCGTGCTCTGCGGACCTTCACGTAAACGGTTCATCGGCGAGACGCTGGATTTGGGAGTAACCGAACGGCTAGAAGGGACCCTGGCAGCCTGCGTCGTGGCAGCCCGCGCGGGAGCAAACATCGTCCGCGTCCATGACGTGAAACCGACAGTGCGGGCGGTCCGGCTGGCCGATGCGGTGGACGGGAGAGGGTAGGTGTTGTCCTTTATTCGCTTCCGGGTGCTTGACGTCGTTGACATCCTGGTTGTCGCCCTGCTCGCATACTACTTCCTCCGCTTCCTGCGCGGCACACGCGCGATCCGCATGCTCTATGCCCTCGGGTTCTTAGGAATCGTCTCGCTGGTTGCCCGGTGGCTCGACTTCAAGGCTCTAGGGTTGATTGTCAGCTCACTGACCACGGTTTGGATTGTCGCCTTTGTTATCATCTTCCAGCCGGAAATCCGCAACATCCTGTCGCGCTTCGGTCGTTACCGCCCCCTGCGCTTTCTCCTGAAAAGCTCGGCCGACGCGACGGTGATTGATGAAATCGTCGACGCCACAGCCCAACTCAAAGAACGGAGTCTCGGTGCGCTGATCGCCATCGAACGCGACATCGGGCTGCGTGAGTACGCTGAAACTGGCACCAGGGTGGAAGCGCGGGTTACGGCCGAGTTGCTCGTCTCAATCTTCACTCCACCCTCGCCGCTCCACGACGGAGCGGTGATTGTCTCCGCCGGCCAGATTGCCGCTGCCGGTTGTACCCTGCCGCTCAGCGAAGTCAAGTATCTTGATGGTCCGCTCGGCATGCGACATCGAGCCGGGCTTGGACTCTCGGCCGTTACCGATGCGCTGGTCGTCATCGTCTCCGAAACCTCGGGCCGTATCAGTTTCGCCTGTCGCGGCAGGCTGCTGCTCAATTTGACTCCGTCCCAGCTCAGATACAACATCCAGCAGGCCCTACAAAAGGAGGTCTAGCCAGTGAACGAACGGAAGCTGCGTTTCCTCGGATTCGGCATCGTAACCCTGGTTGTGTTCGCCGTGTACCGTTACTCGATGGCGCCAACCGCGGCGTTCTGGGACTGCGCCGAGCTGATTGCGGCGTCGTACGTCGCCGGCATACCCCACCCGCCCGGCACACCGCTGTTCGTCATACTTGGCCGGCTCTTCTCCTTGCTGCCGGTCAGCCCTGAAATCGCTTTTCGCGTCACGCTGATCCCGGTCCTTTTCGGCTCGATTTCCTGCGGCCTCATCTACCTCCTAGTAGTCAAACTGATTTCGTCGTACACCTCTGAGTCCCGATTCCGCTGGATGCCACATCTGGCCGGCGCCTTCGCCGGACTGATGTGTGCCTTCGCCTACTCGTACTGGGACAACTGTGTTGAGGCCGAGGTCTACGGCCCGTGCGTCGTGGTGGCTTTGTCAGTACTTTACATGGCCCTGGTCTGGCGCGACCGGGTCCGGTCGGGCAGCGACAACCGGCTGGTTCTGCTCGCCATCTTTCTGCTCTTTCTTTCCACCGGCATCCACTTCACGCCGATGATGGTCGTCTTCGCGGTGCTCGTCTACGTTCTCGTGATAGATCGACAGACCATCCTACAACTGAGACTCTTTGAATTCCTGGCCGGCTATCTTGTAGTTCTTACCGTGTCCGGGACCGACGGTCTGATACTGAAGGTGCTTGCCGCCGGACTGATGTTGGCTGCGACTTGGCTTGCTGTCAGAACAATGGAGCAGTCGGAACGTCCCAGCTCGATGCTCTGGGGCTTAGGCCTGCTCATGTTCATGTTCCTGATTGGTTACGTTGCCTCGGCCGGTCAAATCTTGGACAACGCCGTGCTGTTCCTCGCGTCGCCGACCGTGGCGATGGTCGAGCTGTGGGTCACCAGCAAACTGCTGACCGTCGCGTTTGTCCTTGCCTTCGGGCTCTACCTTTATTGGCTGCACCGACAGGGCCGACTCAGTCTTACCTACGTCGGACTGATGCTCGGGCTGGTCTTCCTTGCAGGCACGGTACAGTTTTTCATGCTCGTCCGGGCCCGGCTTGAGCCGCCCATCAACGAAGTCAACCCCGCAAAGTGGCGCGACTTTGTGTCCGTGCTCCGGCGCGAGCAGTACGACCCGATGCGGCTGCTGCCCCGCAAGACCCAGTTCCTAACTGAAGAGGACTGGCGACTGAACCAGAATCCGCGCTTCAGTCTACTCGTCGCCTACTTCGAGCAGGTCAAGTTCTATCTTCGCTACTTCTTCTGGCAGTGGGGCAACGAGCGCTTCTTTGACATCTTCCTTGGCATCAAGTGGCCAGCGCTGCTCGGTCTGGTTCCGCCGTTACTCGGCGTCTGGGGAATCTGGCATCAGTTCAAGAACGACAAACGTTCGTTTGCACTCATCTTCATCGCCTTTCTCGTCGCATCGCTTGGCCTCATCACCTATCTGAACCTGAAGTATTCGCCGTCGGACCCACGCCGTGGCGACCCGGCTCGAGGCGGACTTGGGTTCTTGGAGGTACGCGAACGAGACTACTTCTTTGCCTTTTCGTTCGTCTTTTTCACTATTTTCGTCGGTATCGGCGCCCACGCATTCCTCCGTCTCGTTGCCCAGTCGTTCCGCAACAGCCGGATAGCCGTCCGCGCTTCCGCCACCGCACTGGCGCTTTTTTCGTTCGTACCGACGGTTCTGAACTACCCGACGGTCACTCGGCGCCACAACTGGATTCCGGCTGAGTACGGTTACAATATGCTGCTGTCATGTTCAGGCGAGAAAGCGGTTGTCTTCACCAATGGCGACAACGACACGTTTCCGCTCTGGTTCATGCAGAACGTACCGTCGCGTATTGCTGGCTACGATACCACCTTCGGCAAGAATGTCGCGGTCGGCATTCTCTCTCTGCTCAACACCCCTTGGTACTGCAAGCAGCTCAAACGCTGGGGCGCACCGATATCATTCTCCGAGTCCGAGATTGACCGCCTGCCCCGCGCCTTTGCCGGCAAAGGCGGCCGAACCTTCCTGCTCGAAGACGTAATGATTCGAGACATGGTGGCGACCAGCGCCGGCATCAAACTGAAGTGGCCCGACGACTACGGTTCGACCTCTGAGGAGTTCAAGGCAAAGGTATTCGGCTCGGGATACCGTCCACGAACCCCAGTCTATTTCGCCACCACGGTCGCCCGCGAGAAGCTGGCTGATGTTCAACCCTATCTCCAGCTTGAAGGATTGGTCTACCGGGTTGTGGCCCAGCCGGGCGAGAACCGGGTGAACATCGAACGGAGCTTCGACCTATTGATGAGTCAGTACCAGATGAACTCGATGCTCGACCCAAGGGTCTACAAGGACGACAACACCCGCGGGCTGTTTATCACCTACGCGGCCAGCTATCTGGGACTGGCGACTGAACTAAGACGGGTCGGGCGACTGAAAGATGCTGAGGAAGTCATCCGCCGTGCCACTCGCTTTGATCTTGACCCGGACAAACGGGCGACGCTGTTCTACCATCTCTCGTTGTCCGCGTTTGAGAACGGCAGCCTCGACTTGGCACTTGCTGCTCTCGATACGGTCAAGCTACTCGGCCTATCCAATCCTGAGTTTGACATCCAGCGCGGGCTCATCTTCGAAGCCCAAGGCGACTATCGGAATGCCGAGCAAGCCTACCTGGCGGCGCTTGCGGCGGGCTCCCAGCGCCCTGCTCCGGTTCAATCTTTAGCCCGCATCTATCTCGAGAAACTCCACGACACGGTCCGCGCTCGTGCCCTGCTCCAGCAGTGGCTTGAGCGCATGCCGTCCGACTCGACCTCAGCCCGGCTGCTGCGCGGGATTTCGTAGAAGACCGGCAACAACGGGTAGACCTGCGCTCGTGAACGACTAACCGTCCACAGTCGCTTGCGGGCGTACTCAGCCGCGTGTCAGATGCGACACTAACGCACGACGACCAGTCGCTGGGTCAGGTTCTGGTCAGCAGCCAGACGCAGGTAGTAGACTCCGGAAGCAACCGACTGCCCAGCATCGTCCCGTCCGTCCCAGACAACGCTGTACCTGCCTGCCGGCATCACTCCTGAAGACAAAGTCCTCACCACTCGTCCGGCCGCGTCATAGAGTGAGATATTAACCGGTCCGCCCTGACCAATAGCGTAGTGCAGCGTCGCGCTCAAGCGGGTCGGATTGGGGCGTAGCGCCTCAAGACCCGTCCGCAAGGGTCGGGCTGGCTGAGCAGCAACCGCGGTCGCGCCGACCTGAATGTCCTCAAGCGGCCCCTGCGCATTCCAACCCCAGGCTGAGTTGTGGCCGCGGACACGGTAGAAATAGCGGTCTGGCAGCTTGCCTGAGAACTGGTAGAGCGTGTCGGTGATGTTATCCGAAACAACTGAGCGGCGGGCAAACAAGGGTGCCGGCCAGACGTCATCCACGTACACTCCTGAGCCGAGCGTGCCGTCGTCGGTCATGTAGCGGAACCGAATGAAAACCGACGTGCCGACCCACCGCTCAAGCGAGAACGCCTTGCGCAGCCAGCCGGACGAATTGCCGGTATAGCGGTCATGAAGCTGAGTCCACTCCAAACCGTTGGTTGAGACCTCGGCCACGGTTACGTCATAGTTGTTCTCAATGTTGTACCATATCCAGTACCGGAGCGAGTCGCCGGCCTGAACCGGGTACGGGTACTTTGTGGCAATGAAGTTGGAGACGTTGTTGCCCGTGCCAAAATACATCGAGTAGGTCCCAGAGTGCTTCTGGGCGCTGGACTGAGAAGCGCCATTCAGGTCCCATCGCTCAACTCCGCCCTCAAACCCATCCTCGACCACCGAAAGGCCAGCAAGTTCCTCAAGCTCCCAACGGTCCGGCTGGTTGTACGCAGGTCGGACCGGAGTCCAATGAACCGTGTAGTTACCGGTCGGCGACGAATCCATCGTCGCGATGACCGGCGGCGGCACCTCGCCCCGCAACACGTTGCGGATTGAATCGGCTCGGCTGAACAGGTACAGAGCGCCGCTGAAACAGGTACGCTCGATGGCATCGAGCTGGTTCACGTTCTGATAGAACGCCGTCCCGAGCTCGAACACGTAGCTCAGGCACGGGAATCCGCCGACCCAGTGCGCCCAGCCGTACATCCAGTCACACGACCCTCCTGAGACCGGATAGAGCGTAGTCGTCTGCCCCGGAGTGTAGGTTCCGCCCGAGAGCCTCGGCATCTGGGCAGCCATGCGTTGTCCCAACGAAACCAGCGTCGCGTTGTCTGGGGCCAACGTGCCGTCGCCCATCGGCCAGAGGACCAGCTCGGAATAGGAATGAAGCGTAATGTTGGCGACAAAGGTACGAGAGCGAAGAAAGTCGGCCAGCGACTTGACCTCGTAACCCCACTCGCCGCGCGCGCCCATGAAAGTCAAGTCACCCGGCAGATGAGTCGAGCGTGAGCCGCGGCAGAGCGTACCCCACGCACCGGCGGCGGTGCCGTCGCAATAGCCGTTGTAGTCTCGGTTCGGGTCACAGCCGATGGTTGCACCGAAGGGCTGGCGGTTCGAGCGCCAGCTCCGCTGTCCAGGGTAGTCGTAGACAAACCCGTCAACGTTGACGATCGGAATGACCCAGATCTCGGTGTTGTCTACGAACTGCCGGAACAAAGGGTCACTGGCATAGTTCGAAAGCAGCGTGTCACAAAAGTGGCGTGCGGCCTGGCCCGCGGCCCACTCACGCGCATGATGCTGAGCGTCAAGCAACACCTCCGGCTCATCCTCGTCCAGCTCGACGTTGTCCGATATCTTCACCATGTATATCATCCGGCCTTCCCAGGTAGGACCGATTGATTCAAGCTGGCAGATTGCCGGATAGGTGCCGGCCCAATAGCGCATCAGACTCTTGAGCGAGTCGTATGAGCAGTAGAAGCCGTCCAACTGCTGCTGGCGCACATAGGCCTCCCAGTCTTCGACCAGCACCTCATATGACAGCCCTGAGTTCTGAACCAACGGCAGGTCGCTTTCGTCGAGCAGCAGCTCGTAGCCGACACCAACGACCTTTCCGGCGATATCAATAGAAGTCCCCTTGAGGGGAATCCGGGCCGCAAGCGGTTCATACCCAGGTGCATCCACCCGGACCAAGATTTGGCGTGCCGGTGAGAATCCGACCACAACGACTAGCAAGAGCAGAACCACTGGAGTTTTCATCAACGAAAAGGACACATGACCTCCTCGGTCGTTTCTATTGCTAAACAATGACCTGACAGCAGGAAACTCGGTCGTAGCCAGGGCTCCAAGCCACAGTTCTGACCGCAAAGATATTCTAGGCCGAACGCACACAGAGTCAACTCCGCCTGTCGGCCCGTAGTATCTCATTGCGCAAATTGCAGCACAGCCCGCCTCAAGGTAGAAGGCTGACTTGGCCTAGAGCCATTCATCCTTATCCCTTCCTTTCGCTCTTGGAGAAGGAGCTATGGCGGTCAGTCTCGGAACTATGGGCCTTGGGTTCTGTCCCCGTCGCCTCATATATGGGCCTACTCCGGCGGGCCCCGTTGCCTCAGAATGGATTTCTACTCGAAACAACCTCATTGTCCAGTCCGGACTGACGGT
>FWPV01001558.1_pt1 | contig 62890 bp, 64 predicted proteins | sample 2228371 | NCBI WGS metagenome assembly FWPV01 (sample SAMEA103939776, study PRJEB20133) | metagenome
CTGGCGTACGTGAATACTCTACGCGTGCCGAGACAATCGAAAACTATTACCTTCATGGGTTGGATGATTTCCTTGAATCCTTCGAGTCACTTCAGAGTTTTGAAGATAAGGCGAAAGTGGCTCTCGTCCTGTGGGGCTATCTCAAAGAGCATTTGAAATTAGACCCCTGGTTTTTCAGGGGTCGCTATTATTGGTTTTACTATAGCGGCCATAGCAAGTCCTTCGACTCTCAAATGCTGACCCGCCTTCGGAACACGAAATGGATTCCTACGCGGGACGGAAGCATAGAAAAACCGGGGGATATTAACACAAATCAGCTTCTTGATGACTTTCAAGGGGCAGAGGAATTGAACGATGCTCTCGGTATTAATCAAGGTGTTGGTCATAGGGCCTCTTCCGAAGACGATAAGAAACGTGAACATGCCAATATGCTCGGAGTCTCTCTTGAGGACATCGAATTTCTGAAGATGCATCCGGACGAGTTTGCTCAGCTAAAGGCTGAAATCGCATCAAGAAATACCAGGCCGATATTCCCAACAAGAACGGTGACTAATCCAGAGCGTCGACAAGAACGGGTAACAGATCTGCTCTCCGAATCCTCTAACAAGGAATATGAAGAGCGCGAAAGAAACGTTCGGACAACCAGAGGCACTATCGATCCTTCTCTATGGCTCAGGGAACAGTACACCAACTATGACGGCCAAATGGTATGTCAGATCTGCAAGAAGGAAATGCCTTTTAAGAAGCTTGATGGCGAGTATTACTTTGAAGCAGTTGAGGCGTTTACCAAGGACATCTTACCCAAGGAGCATGAGGCGCAGTTTTTGGCCCTATGCCCACTTTGCGCTGCAATGTACAAAGAGCTTGTCAAGAAGGACGAAGCAGCTATGGCCGATCTGAGAAAAGCCCTTCTGAACATGGACTCACTGGATGCTCCATTGCGACTCGGCGAACTTGAAACCACCATTCAGTTCGTCGAGACTCATCTCTGCGATGTAAAGACCATTCTGGAAGAAATGGGAAGGATCGGGGGATTAGCATTTGAAGGTAACACGGGTGAGAAAGCATGACCACGCATCTGTCAGTAAGGTTGGCATGGCATGATCGGGCTTGGGATGGTCACGTTTGTGACCTGCCGCACCTCAACGCTCACTGCATTGTCCACAAGCACATACGTGATTCGCGGGACGATGAAAAGGAGCGCGCAGCAGCCGGCAAACCTCTCGTCGAGTTGGACGGATGGTTGCCTCCATGCTCCCGTGATCCAGCCGGTTACGCCGAAAGAGGATTTTCAAGAACACATCAAGATCCGCTTGAGTTTCGGAGGCTACCAGAGGTTTCAGAAGACATCCCTCTGTATTCATCGTGTCCAGCTCCTTACCGTTGGATGCGCGAGGAATGTTTCAGAGAGGTCTGAGAATAAGAAAAAAGGGGGGTCACCTATGAAAAAGGCTGTCAACCCAGAAGTAAAATAATCCTGTGAAGGCCGTTTTGGGGTCCCTTTGATGGACCAATCAGTCACCTATCCGTGCTCGATAGCGGCACACTATATTGTCGGATGACGGCCTCTCAATCAGGTCTTCGGGCTCTACCGGCGGCAAGCCATGACCCCATGGAGACGGCCGTTACCCATGTATAAAGGCTCGTTGATCCCGCAGCATGCAGTAAATGATCTTCAGCATCTCCCGGGCGATGGCCACCCGGGCGGTGTTTTTCCCGTGGCGATGGACGGTCCTGTCATATAGCCGCTTCTACCGGGGGCAGCCCTTCACATAATGTTTGGAGGTCTCCACGAGGATCCAACGCAGCCACCGGGAGCCCTGCTTGGTGATAGAGCCATAGCGGGTCTTGCCGCCCGAGGAGTAAACCCGGGGAACCAGGCCCGCATAAGAGCAGAGCTTCTTAGCGGACGGGAATCGCTGGATGTCCCCGATCTCGCTGACGATCAAAAGAGCCGAGAAGTAGCCGATGCCGGGGATAGTGGTCAGAAGCATGGCCTGGTCGTTCTTCTCGGCCAGCATTACGATCGTGGTTTCCAGCTCCTCGATGAGTGTCTTCAGGGTCTCGGCCAGCCGGAGATAGCCATCGAGGCACTGCCGATAGCTGTCTCTGAGCTGCAGGTTCTTCAGAAAGAGCTGACCCTTCTTGCCCAGGACATTGGTATAGGGAAAGAGGATCCCGTTCTTGGACAGCAGGGCGTGGATCTTGTTCTTCAACGATACCCGGATCGCCACCAGGGAGGCCCGGTAGCGGAGCACCTCCCGGATATCGCGGATCTCCCTCGGGGCGATGTAGGAGGCCGGCAAGAGGTTGGACCTCAGCAGATGTGCGAGCATCGTGGCATCGATGGTGTCGGTTTTAATCCGGGCCTCGGCAATGGCCCTTGTCTTCAGCGGATGGGCCAGGTGGATATCAAGGCCGCTGTCCTCCAGGACCTCGTAGAAGTGATACCAGCCGCCCGTGGCCTCAATGGCGACCTTGCTCCCACGGGGCAGCGTTGAAGCATAGGTCCGGAGGGTTTCCGGGTCGTTGTTCAGCTTGATCTGCTCGATGATCCGGCCCCGCTAATCCATCTTCGTTGCGAAAGAGTACCGCTTGTGGTAATCTACACCTACATACATGGCTGCACCTCCTGCAGAAGAGTTTGTGGCATTCCTTCGGGAATGACCACGTGCCGCTTAGGCGGTTGGTCCATAGAGACCCTATAAATTATACTCTCTGCTGTGTGCAGCCTTTTTCATAATATCGGGCTTGACATTTTGACATTCTTCCGCTGACTTCTTCTAAAATAAAACCCCGTCCTCTTTGCGAGATCCGGGGTTTTGTTGCCATCACTCCATGGTCCCATCCTATGCTGCAGCCTGATACCCGATGACCAAGACAGACTCAGATAGACATAGACGGACTCAGACTCAGATAGACTTCACTTCTTCTTCCCCTTCGCCTTCGGTTTCGCTTTGGCTGCCTTGGGCTTTGATGATTTGGCCTTCGCAGCCTTTGGCTTTCCGGCCTGGGCTTTCACGGGTTTGGAAGCCGGCTTTTTAACCGCGGGTTTGGCCACCGGCGCGGGCGTCTCGACGGTTTTCTCCCCGACCTTGAACATGGACTCGAACCTCGCCAGAGCCTTATCGAGGTTTTCAGGCTGGGAGCCGCCGGCCTGAGCCATGTCGGGCCTGCCGCCGCCGCTCCCGCCGACAGTGGGGGCGATCTCCTTCACGATCCTGCCGGCGTCGTACTTTGCCGTGAGATCCTTCGTCACCATGCAGAGGAGCATCGCCTTGTCGCCCACCTTGCTGCCGATGAGGATGACGCCCGATTTGATCTTGTCGCGGATCTTGTCCCCGAAGTCGCGCAGGGTCTTCACGTCCGAGGCCTCCACCGTGGTGGCAAGGACCTGGATACCGTCGACGCTCCGGGCCTTTTTGATGATGTCGGCCGATTCCCTCGCCGCCAGTTTCCCCTTCAGGGCCTCAATCTCCCGCTCGAGCTCCTTCTGGTGCTTGAGCATCTTATCGACCCGGTCCGCGACCTCCATAGGGCCGGTCTTGAAGGTGTTGGCCACCTTCTTGAGCTCGTGGTCGATCCTCTTCACGTACTTGACGGCCTCGTGACCCGTCACGGCCTCGATCCTCCGAACGCCGGCCGCCACGGCCGACTCGGAGAGGATCTTGAAGAGCCCGATGTTTCCCGTACGCGTCACGTGGGTGCCTCCGCAGAGCTCGGCGCTCACCTTGCCCATCTGCACGACGCGGACCTTGTCGGAATACTTCTCATCGAAAACGGCGTGGGCCCCCGTTTTCATGGCGGATTCCTTGTCGAGGATGCTCGTCTTGACGGGGAGATTGGCCTGGATGTACTCATTGACCAGCATCTCGATCCGATCGAGTTCGTGCTCATCGATGCGCGAGAAATGGGTGAAGTCGAACCGCAGCCGCTCGGGGTTGACCAGGGAGCCCGCCTGCTTCACGTGGTCGCCCAGGACGGCATGCAGGGCCGCGTTGAGCAGGTGGGTCGCCGAGTGGTTGGCCTCGGTGGCCCGGCGGGTGTTCGTCTCCACCTTAAGGTGGACCGAGTCGCCGACGCGGAGAGTGCCCTTCTTGAGCTTGCCGATGTGGGTGATGAGGTTCTCGTCCGGGCGCTGGGTGTCCCAGACCTCGAAAAGGAAGCCTTCACCCTCGATGACGCCCACATCGCCGACCTGGCCGCCCGTCTCACCGTAGAAGGGCGTCTGGTCGGTGAAGATCTCTGCATTGGTGCCCTCGGTGATGACGTCGACCTCCTCGTCCTTCTTCAGGATGGCCGTCACGAAGGAATTGGCCTCGGTGACCTCCTCGTAGCCCACCAGTTCGCTCTTGATGCCTTTGAGCGCAAGCTTCTTGTAGCTGTCCGCCACGGCCGCCTCGCCGCTGCCCTTCCAGCTCTCGCGGGCCTTCTCGCGCTGCTCCTCCATGAGCTTCTCGAATCCCTTCATGTCGAGTTCGAGTTTGTCCTTCTTGACGATGTCCGCCGTGAGGTCCACGGGGAATCCGTATGTGTCGTACAGCTTGAAGACCACATCGCCGGGGATGACGGTCTTCTTCGATCTCTTCAGCACGGCCACTTCGTCGGTAAGGATGCGAAGGCCCGTGTCGAGGGTTTCGAGGAAGCGCTGCTCCTCGTTGAAGACGACCTTCTGGACGAAGGACAGCCGGTCGGCGCTCTCCGGGTAGGCGTCCCGCATGACGTCGGCCACGGATGAGACGACCTCGTTCAGGAAGGGCCTGTCGAAGCCCAGGAGCTTGCCGTGACGGCAGGCCCGGCGCAGAATCCTGCGGAGCACGTACCCGCGCCCCTCGTTGGAGGGAAGGATGCCGTCGGCGATGAGGAAGAAGACGGCCCGGGCGTGGTCGGCGATGACCCGCATGGAGACATCGTTGTCGGGGTTGACGCGGTACTTCTTTCCGGAGAGCTTCGAGATGCAATCGATGATCGGGGTGAAGAGGTCCGTGTCGTAATTGCTCCGGTGACCCTGAACGACGGCCGCCAGCCTCTCGAGGCCCATCCCCGTGTCGATGTTGGGCTTGGGAAGGGGGGTGAAACTGCCGTCGAGGTTGCGGTCGAACTGCGTGAAGACGTGGTTCCACAGCTCCAGGTGCCGGTCGCAGGAACACTCGACGTTGCAATCGGGCCGTCCGCAGCCCACTTCGGGGCCCTGGTCATAGAGGATCTCGGAGCAGGGACCGCAGGGGCCCGTCTCGCCCACCATCCAGAAGTTGGTGTCCATGCCCATCCGGAAGATCCGCTCGGCAGCGATTCCGATCTCTTTGTTCCAGATGTCGAAGGCTTCGTCGTCCTTCTCGTAGATGGTGATGTACATCTTCGATTTGTCGAGGCCCATGACGTTCGTCAGGAAGTCCCAGCCCCAGGAGATGGACTCCCGCTTGAAGTAGTCGCCGAAGGAGAAGTTGCCCAGCATCTCGAAGAAGGTGTGGTGGCGCGCCGTGTAGCCCACGTTTTCCAGGTCGTTGTGTTTGCCCCCCGCCCGGACGCACCGCTGGGAGCTCGCCGCCCGGGAGTAACCTCGGTCCTCCAGGCCCAGGAAGCAGTTCTTGAACTGAACCATCCCCGAGTTGGTGAAAAGGAGCGTGGGATCGTCCTTCGGGATGAGCGAAGAGCTCGGGATGATGGCGTGTCCCCGCTCCTCGAAGTATTTGAGAAACGCAGCTCGAATTTCACTCGATGTCATCGAACAAACCCTCCTGTTTTTTTCCAAGTGCCTCTAAGATCAGCGGCCATCCATAACCCCGCAGGGCGAGGCTCTGCGCAAGCCGCCGTATCTCGGCGCGGTCGAGGCCGCTCGGCTTTCGTCCTTTGAGTTTCTTCCGGAGAACCCTTCGGATTCCCTCCCGTTCTTCGATCTCCCCCCGGGCCTCCGCGATGGCCTTCGCGATGAGGTCCTTCGAGATCCCTTTGCCGGCCAGACTCATCTCGATCCTGCGGTTTCCGTAGTGCCGGTTTCGCGCGAGATGCCGGGCCCAGTCCCGGGCGAAGGTCTCGTCGTTGAGGTAGCCGTCGTCGGTGAAGGTCTTCACGATCCGGTCCACGACGGCCTTTTCGAATCCCCGGTCGAGGAGTTTTTCCTTCAACTCCTTCTTGCTCTGCGCCCGTCGGGCGAGGAGCCGGAAGGCCTTCTGCCTGGCCTTCTCGAACTGAGGGTCTTCCCTCATTTTTTCTTTTCTTTTTCCTTCGGTTTCTCCGCGGCCGGCGCGGGTTCCTTGATCTTCAACCCGTGTTTCTCACGGATCTCCGCCTCGATCCTCTTCATGAGATCGGGGTTTTCCTTCAGGGTGAGCTTCGCGTTCTCCCGCCCCTGGCCGAGTCGGTCGCCCTTGTAGGAGTACCAGGTGCCTGTCCTCTCGACGATGCCGTCGTTGACGGCGAGATCGAGGACGTCCCCTTCCCGCGAGATCCCTTCGCCGAAGATGATGTCGAACTCCGTTTCCTTGAAGGGCGGGGCCACCTTGTTCTTGACGATCTTGCAGCGCACGTGGTTTCCGATGACCTGTTCGCCCTGCTTGATGGGGGAGACCCTGCGGATGTCGATGCGCATCGAGGCGTAGAATTTCAGGGCGTTGCCCCCCGTGGTCGTCTCGGGATTTCCCATGAAGATGCCGATCTTCATGCGCAGCTGGTTGATGAAGATGACGGAGGTCTTGGACTTGCTGATGGCGCCGGTCAGCTTCCGCAGGGCCTGGGACATGAGCCTCGCCTGGAGACCCATCTGGGCGTCGCCCATGTCGCCCTCGAGTTCCGCCCGCGGCACCAGGGCCGCCACGGAGTCGATGACCAGCACATCGAGGGCGCCGCTTCTTACGAGCGTCTCGGCGATCTCGAGGGCCTGTTCACCCGTGTCGGGCTGGGCGATGAGGAGGTCGTCGGTGTTGACGCCGATCTTTCTCGCGTAGGCGACGTCGAGGGCGTGCTCGGCGTCCACGTAGGCCGCCAGCCCGTTTTTCTTCTGTGCCTCGGCCACGATGTGAAGAGCAAGAGTCGTCTTCCCGCCGGCCTCGGGTCCGTAGATCTCGATGACCCTCCCGCGGGGAATGCCGCCGACTCCGAGGGCCAGGTCGAGGCTCAGTGACCCCGTCGAGATGACGGGGACATCGATCACCTCGTCGCTTCCCAGGCGCATGATCGAGCCCTTGCCGAACTGACGCTCAATCTGGCTGATGGCCAGATCCACTGCTTTGTCCCTGTCGATATCTGCCATGAATGCCTCCGTGCTGTATGGATCCGGGATGCGAAAGTGTAATTTATATGATTTCCCGGTATTTATAAAGAAAAAATCCGGGGACCTTCAGCCGCCCAGCGGGAAATAGCCGAGTCTCGTGTAAAGGGGCCCTTCGGGACGGAGATCGCTCCGGTAGAGGGTCAGACCCTGTGCAGGAAAACGGCCCGCCTTGAAATCCTTGAACTCCTCGAGCACGGACGACAGCCCCTCGATCCCCCGGTGGGCTTTCGTCCGGCCGAGGGTCAGATGGGGTCTGAAGGTGCGTTCTTCCCTCGGAAAGCCGATGCCATGCAGATCGTCGTCGATCTGTTTCTGCAGGGTCATCAAGGCGTTGTCCGAGCTGGTGATCCCCAGCCACAGGACCCTGGGCTGGCGCGCGTTCGGGAAGACGCCGATCTTTTCGGCCACGAGCTCGAAGGGTTTGAAGCCCTTTGCACTCTCTTGAAGGAGTCCATGGATGTGCTCGATGTCCCGCTCCGAGATGCTGCCGAAGAACTTGATCGTCAGGTGAACGGACCCGGGTTTCGTCCACCGGATCATCCCCTCCTTGAGGGAATTCCGGAGTCGGTACTGGATCCGCTCCATCGAGTCCTTGACCTCTTTCGGGATGTCGATGGCAAGGAAGGTCCTGATCATCTTTTCGGTCGGTGTCGTCATTTTCTACCCCTTAATCCAGCCCCAGGATGAACCGTCTGAGCATCTCGAGGGCCCATTGCGACGTGATTTCCTTGATGCGCCTGCGGTCCCACCGGAACTGGAAGTCCCGGCAGACCCTCCTCCTTCCGTCGGTGACGGCGATGAAGACGGTGCCCACGGGTTTGCGCTCCGTTCCTCCCGTCGGCCCGGCGATCCCTGTCGTGGAGAGACCGAGATCGGTTTTCGCCCGTTGCCGCACGCCCTCGGCCATGAGAACGGCCGTCGTCTCGCTCACCGCCCCGAACTCCTCGAGGGTCGCTTCCGGAACGTTCAAGAGATCCGTCTTGGAGCGGTTGCTGTAAGAGATGATCCCCCGCTCGAAGTACTGCGAACTTCCGGGTACGTTCGTGATGCGGTCCGCGATGAGGCCTCCCGTGATGGACTCCGCCACGGCGAGCGTGAGTTTCCTCTCCTTCAGCAGCGCCCCCACGATCCCCTCGAGGGTGTCGTCGTCGTAGCCGAAGATGTGTTTCTTCAGCCTCTTCTCGATCTTGCGGCCGACTTCGTCGAGGTCCTTCTTCGCCCGCTTCCCATCCGAGTCCCTGGCCGTGAGCACGATGTGGTTTTCGGGGAAACGGGGGTAGAAACCGATGCTCAGCCTCTTGCGGTCATAGGGGACGTCGGCGAGGGCGTCGTCGACGAGGGCTTCGGCAAGCCCGAAGAGCTTGATCGTCTTCGTCAGGACGACCTCTTTCTTCTTCCCGGAGGCCTTCTCGAGGATCGGCAGAACTTCTTCGGGAAACATCTTCCGCACCTCCCGGGGGACGCCGGGGATCACGATGATGATCTTGCGGTTTCGCCTGAGAACATAGCCCCAGGCCGTGCCGACGGGGTTCGCGATCGGCCGCGCCCCTTTCGGGAACGTGGCTTGCTTGGCGTTGTTGTCGGACCAGCGGATCCTGAATCTCTCGAAGCGCTCCTTGATGACCTGGAGCGCCTTTTCATCCGTGTAGAGCTCGAGGCCGAAGGCCTTGGCGATGCACTCCGTCGTGATGTCGTCCGCCGTGGGACCGAGTCCGCCCGTGACGATCACGGAGCGGGAGATCGAAAGCAGGTGAGCGAGGGCCCCCTTGATGGCGCCTGCCGAATCCCCCACGGCCATCGAGGCGGAAACCTCGTAGGCGCGGGATGAGAGTTCAGCGGCGAGGTAGGCGGTGTTCGTGTCCTGGATGCGGCCGGTGGTGAGTTCGTTGCCGATGGTGAGGATGCCGACTTTCATCATTGATCAAGAAAATTTGAGTTTTGAGTTGCGAATTTTGAATTATGGCTAAATGCCGGCCAGTTTGATGGCCAGCAGTAAAACGATGTTCGTCCAGACTCCCGCCATGACGTCGTCCATCACCACGCCCCATAAGACGGGGAGATGGGCCTGACAGAAGCCTGCAGGCGGGGGTTTCACAATGTCGAAGAGCCGGAACAGAAAGAAGCCCAGCACGATGTAGAGAATCTTCGGCGGCACGAAGAAGAGTGCGAACTGCTGTCCCACGATCTCGTCGATGACGATATGTGAAGAGTCTTTTTTGTTGAATATTTTCTCCGCCTCCCCCGAGACGTACACCGCAAAGAGGGTGAGGAGGAGGATCGTCGCAAGATGAAGGGGCCAGGGCAGGCGCGTCAGGGCAAGGTAGATCACGATCCCGACGAGTGAGCCGGCCGTTCCGGGTGCGATGGGTGCATAGCCGCTGCCGAATCCCGTGGCGGCGACTTTAATGAAACATGGCGTCAGAGAGGCACCTCTGTCCGGGGATTGGTATGGGGTCACCGGCCGGGAATAATGCAGGCGGTCCTGTCCAGTCCGGATGTCCGAAAATGTCGCGGTCGTGGGGGTTAACTTATCCCCTTTTCCCGATAATGTCAATGATTCTGAAAGGAAAGCACCCATCCCCGTCGACCTCCCGAAAATTCACTTGACAATATAGAACGATCGTTCTATAAACTGTCCTTACAGAAAGGGATAGCAATGGTGAATGGGAAGTTTTGGGTTTTGAGTCGATGGAAGTTTCTTACTCATCATTCAAAACTTCACACTCAAAGATGAGGCCTTTTTGATGCAGGCGAAAAGGACTCTGGAGACGGTGAAGGTGAAAATCGCCGGGTTCTACCGCGACCGGCGGCGGATGCCGACCTACTCGGAGATGGTCAGCCTCCTGGGGGTGCGCTCCAAGAGCGTCGTCGACTTCTGGGTGAAGAGGCTCCAGGCGGAGGGCCTTTTGGAGAAGGATGCGAAGGGGTTTCTGAAGCCCCTGCGCCGGGTTCTTCCGCTTCCGGTAGTGGGGGACATCCAGGCCGGGTTCCCATCGCCCGCGGAAGAGGAACTGCGGGACATCATCTCCCTCGATGAGTACATCATCACCCGTCCCGAGACGTCCTTCCTGCTCCGCGTAAGCGGCGATTCCATGATCGGTGAGGGGATCAAGCCGGGGGATCTTGTCATTGTCGAGAAGGGCAGGGAGCCGAGAAACGGCGACATCATCATCGCCCAGGTGGACGGTGAGTGGACGATGAAGTACTTCAGAAAGAAAAAGGATGAGGTCATCCTCGAATCGGCCAACCCCAAATACCCGCCCATCAGGCCCCGGGAGGAATTGAAGGTCGGGGGGGTGGTGTCGGCCGTCATCCGGAAATACCATTTATGAATTATGAATTTTGAATGTTGACCGGGGGCGCTTCCGCCGATAGGCGGGCGCAACATGTTTGATCGCTTCCTTGCCGGGAAGCACCCCGTGCTTCAATTTTGAATTGCCAAATAATAAACCTGATTTCAATCATTTCAAAACTTAAAACTCGAAACTCAAAACTGCGCGGCAGGCTATGGGCCTGAGAGTTAATGTCATGAGCGATTTCGCGCTGAACATCCATTCCTGGCCGAGGGCCATTCTGCACGTGGACGGGGATGCCTTCTTCACCTCCTGCGAGGAGGTGATCCACCCGGAACTCAAGGGGAAGGCCCTGATCACCGGCGGCGAGCGCGGGATCGTGGCCTGTGCGAGCTACGCCGCCAAGGCCCTCGGCATCAAGCGCGGCGTTTCCCTCGTCGATGCGAGGAAGATCTGCCCCGATCTCATCGTTCTTCCCTCGGACTACGAGACCTACAGCCTCTTTTCGAAGAGGATGTTCAGCATCGTCCGGCGCTTCACGCCCCAGGTGGAGGAATACTCCATCGACGAGGCCTTCGCCGACCTCACGGGCCTGCGACGGCCGCTCCACTCCTCCTACGAGGCGATCGCCCTCGGGATCAAGAAGGAGATCCAGCGGGAACTCGGCTTCACGGTGAGCGTGGGGCTCTCCGTATCGAAGGTCCTCGCCAAGGTCGCCTCCAAGCACAGAAAGCCCGACGGTTTCACGGTGATCCCCGGCCGGGCCATTCCGGAGTACATCCGGGATCTGCCCGTCGAGGCGATCTGGGGGATCGGCCGCGCCACGACCAACTATCTCTGGAAGATGGGGGTCAGGACGGCCCTGGAGTTCGCGAATCTTCCCGAACCGGTGGTGAAAAAGCGCTTTACCAAACCGGGCCAGGAGATCTGGCGGGAGCTCCGCGGGGAGTCCTGCTATCCCGTGGAGCCGGAGGAGAAAACCGACTATGCCTCCATCAGCAAGACGAAGACCTTCGCCCCCGCCACGAGCGATAGGGATTACCTCTTCGCCCAGCTGCTTCGGAACCTGGAGTCGGCCTGCATGAAGGCGAGGCGCTACAAGCTCGCCGCCCGGAAGATCGTTGCCTTCCTGAAGAAGCAGAACTTCGATTTCGAGGGGACGGAGGCGAAGCTCATCCGCCCTTCGGCCCACCCCCTGGAGCTCTGTGAGATCCTCCGCGGGCTCTTCGACCTCGTCTACTGGGAGGGGGAACTCTACCGGGCCACGGGCGTCGTCCTTGTGGATCTCGTGCCCGACGACGCCATCCAGTACACCCTCTTCGAGAACCCCGTCCGGGCGGAAAACGTCCGGCGCCTGTACGAGGCCGTTGACGTGGTGCGCGGCTGGTACGGCAAGCACAGCCTGCACCTGGGCGGGGCGCACGTCATCGACGTGAAGGGGAAGGGCAGGCGCGGCGAGCCCACGATGCGCGACCGGACGACCCTCTTCGGCGAGACGAAGCGCAAGCACCTGGGGCTTCCGATCATCCACATCAAGATATGATCCTGCGTACGGACGGTGAACGACGGCGATCAGGGAGGCGGGCCGTCCGCTGACTGACCGGGGTGTTCTTCCCTTCCCGTTTGATTTCTCTGATCCGGAGTCACTCCCCGCGGTGAAGGAGCCGCAGTACGGCGTACCCGCCGGTGAGTTGCAAGAAAACGCCGGGCAGGCCGGTTTGCAAGTCAGCCGACGCCTCGGCCCATGATCCGGTCATGAACCATTCGACAATGCCGCCTGCGGCCTGATAGCCCACGACGGCGAGGGCAACACCGGCGATGGACAGCCCGAACCACCGGGATGCGGTTGAGGCGGAAAGTGCGAGAAACACGGACTTCACAAGGATGATCGGTAGAATGGATGCCGGCGGCATGCCGGTGAGAAGATGATTGGCCAGCGGGGAAAGGATCGCCGTTGCCAGGCCCGCCGCCCATCCGAATCGATAGCCGGCGATGAGGGTGAAGAAGTAGATCGGAAGAAGCATCGGACCCCCGCCGGGCACGAGGTGACAAAGGGCGGGGAAGAGGATGTTTCCCGCAACAAACAGCGTCGTGTAGAGATAGAAGCGCGACTCTCTGACCGAAAGCGGTTTCGGGAGGGCGCAGGAGCAGGGGGCCATACGGAACATGATCAACTCCTTCGTTTTGTGTGTCGTTTTAATAAATGAAATCATTCCCGGCATGCAAGGGTTATTTGTGATTTCTGTAGCACGCGATGAAAATTTGTGATACCGGGTGACCATGTCGGAGATTGTTCGTTTCGGGGTATCGCTGGAGAAGAAACTGCTGCACCGCTTCGACCGCCTGATCCGCGGGAAGAAGTACACGAGCCGCTCCGAGGCCCTGCGGGACCTCATCCGGAAGGAACTGGTCGATCGAGAGTGGGAGGAGGACCGGGAGGTAGCAGGCGCGATCACCTTCGTTTACGACCATCACCGGCGGGAGCTTTTGAGACGTCTCACGGACCTCCAGCATGACTACCAGGGGGTCATCATTTCGACACAGCACATCCACCTCGATCATGACCACTGCCTCGAGATCGTTGCGGTCAGAGGACGTGCAAAGGACATCCTGAAGCTGGCCGATCGCCTCAAAGCCGTGAAGGGGGTCCGCCACGGGACCCTGAGCATGACCAGTACGGGGAAGGAAATCGACTGACGGCGTTGTTCGGGTGTTTTTTTTGACTTTCGGTAGCACGAAAATAATAATCGTACTACGCAATCGAAAAATCCGGCATTCGGAAAAGGATCATCGATCGTGGGAAGAAAAATCGGGGGCATCTGCCTCCTTTTGTTCCTCTGCCATCTTTGTCCGGTGGTTTCTCATGCGGCGGACCGGGACGGGCAGAACGTTCAGATGGATGAGGTCGTCGTGACGGCCTCGCCGATCATCGAGGGCAACCGGGTGGATGACTTCGGCGGCCAGGTGACGGTGATCACCAGGGAACAGATCGAAGACCTCAATGCCCGGGACCTTCCGTCGGCGCTGCGCAGAGTTCCCGGTGTCACGATCTCCCGCCACAATCCCGTCGGGAGTTTCGGTGGTGCGGAGGGCGGCGCGATCTACATTCGCGGGATGGGAAGCTCGCGGCCCGGCGCGGAGATCCAGACCCTCGTTGACGGGATCCCGAAGTTCGTCAGCGTCTGGAGCCACCCCCTGATGGATACCCTGAGTGTCGACTCCGCGGAGAGCATCGAGGTCCACAAGGGGGCCCAGCCGCTTCTCTATGGAAACGCGGCCTTCGGGGCCGTGAACATGGTGACGAAGCAACGGAAGGAAGAAGGGTTCACAACCCGCCTCCAGGGGGGCTTCGGGTCCTACAACACGATTGTCGAAGTTTTCGAGCACGGGGGAAGGATCGAGGACACGGATTACTACGTGCTGCAGAGCTTCCGAAGCTCCGAGGGGCACCGGGACAATGCCGGCGGCCGACTCCAGGAGTACTTTGCTCGGATCGGCCACCGAATCGCCGGTGTCTGGTCGCTCAGCCTCACGGCCAACCGGACCGACAACTCCGCCGACGACCCCGGTCCCGAAGGGAGGCCCGAGGCGGCCCAGGGGACCTATGAAGTGGAAGACAACATGACCGTGGCCACCCTGTCTCACACGTCGGCCGCGGCAAAGGGCGACATCAAGGCATACTGGAACGGGGGAAAGGCAAGCTGGGTCAACCAGTTTGACTTGGCGAATCGATTCCGTTTCGACACCATCACGAACTATGACAACTACGGTGTCCGCACCCGGGAAAGTCTCACCCCCTGGAGGGGGGGAGTTGTGCTGGCGGGCTTTGACCTCGATTTCTTCGGGGGAAAGGTCGACATCGACAGGGCGGCCCCGCGTCCCGATGCCTCCTTCCCGCGGGAAACTTTCCGGATCGCATCCCCTTACGCCGGGTTTTCCCAGGAGATCCCCCTCTATGGCCGGTGGAGCATCGTTCCTTCGGCAGGCCTCCGTTTCATGGACCACAGCGATTTCGAATCGCAGTGGGCGCCTCAGGCGGGTCTCGTTCTGAAAAACCCCGAAACGAACATCCATGCCTCCTACGGAAGAGGCGTCAACTATCCCGGGATTTTCGTCGTGGCCCAATCCGACCTGTTTTGGAGCAGCAACACGCGCTGGAAGGATCTGGACCCCGAGACGGTGGATCACCTCGAGGCGGGCCTATCCCATGCCCTCTCCCCGAAAATCAGGGCCGACGTGACGTTCTTCCACGACAGGGGCCGCAATCGCTTCATCCTGGTCACGAGCCCTGCCCCTCCGCGCTACGAAAACATCGCCGAGTTCAGGGTGCAGGGGGTGGAGGCCACGGTGATCTTCGCGCCGACGAAAAGTCTCACGACCTTCGTCGGCGGGACCTGGATCCCGGACCGCTCTCCCGACAACCTTCCCTACGCACCGGAGTGGTCCGCCTCGGCGGGCGTGAACTGGCGCTTCCTTGAGAAATTCCGCCTGAACCTGGATGCCCTCTGGCAGGATCGGCAGTACGTGGCCAACACCCGCGCTGCCGACTACGGCGGCAGCACCATCGCCCAGGTCGGCGGATTTTTCCTCCTGAACGGGAAGATCAGCCGGGACTTCGAGATCCCGAACTCCAAGCTCTCCGGTGAAATCTTCTTTGCGGGGGAAAACCTGGCAGATTGCGACTACGCCTACAAGAAGGACTACCCCATGCCGGGAATCACGGGGATGGTGGGCTTGAGCGTTCAATTTTAAGTGTGGAGCATGGAGATGAGACAGCCCTTCGTATTCACTCTTCCGAATGACGGCAGGGGGTATACCAATATCATGGGGCCGCCCCGGGCCGTTGCCATGCGCTCCGGTTTGGTCAGGCTGGAGCCGGGTCGTGATGTCGGGCTTCATTCCACGGGGGAGAACGAGGAGATCATCGTTTTTCTGGAAGGGCGGGGGGTGCTTGAGTGCGAGGGGTTTGCCCGGCTGGAGGTCGCCGTGGGGCAGATTGCCTACGTGCCCCCGCATACCCGGCACAACGTGCACAGCACGGGCAGGGACACCCTGATGTACATCTACGTCGTATCCCGGGCGTCGGAGGGCTGAACATACGGCGGATATCAATCCTCTGAACATCTCACCCCACGATACCATCCATCCAAGCCTCTTCGGCGACAGGAAATGGAAGTCCCTGGTCCCACCGGTTTACCGCATCGAGGAATGTTGCAGGGGAGGTCACGGAAGTTAAAGTGGCAAGAGAGACAAAGAAAGGATAAGGGCTCTTTTACTTCAAGTTCTTGTTGTAGAAACGATAGGCGAAGGCGCGCTTTTCCTCCTGCCTCAGGTAACGCAGCGCCTCCCGGGCGCACCGGATGAGCGAATCGGCGTCGGGGGCGTCGTCGGGGTAGACGGCGATGCCGATATTCAGCTTGGCGTAAATCTCCCGATCGCCGAGGAAAATGGGCTTCTCGAAGGACTTGAGCATCCTCTGGGCGATCTTCACGGACACCTCGAGCCAGGAATATTCCGGGATCAGGATCAGGAATTCCCTTTGTTCCGTCAGGGTGATGATATCCGTCTTTCTCAGGGTGCTCGTGACACGGTTGGAGACGGCCTTGACCAGGGGGGCGGCGATGGAATCACCGCAGGTTTTCCGGATGTCATCCAGGTTGTCGATGGCGATGAGCATCAAGGCGAACTTGGAGTTTTTCAGGTTGGCCTGGGCGATCATGATCACGAAATGGTTCTGGAACAGGACGTTACTCTGCAACCCCGGCAGGATTTCCTCGGACCCCGGCGGGTTGCTTTGCTGTGCCTCTTTTTTCTGGTCGGCAATGTATTGCTCGAGGGCTGCTACCCGCTGTCGGAGCGAATTCAACTCCCGGATCAGTTGATCCTGCGTCTTTTCTTCGTCTCTCATGTCTTCAGGCGTCCCATCCGTATATGTCAGGTATCGCTTGATCTCCCGTCGGTCGTCCATGTCCGGCCGCCGGCGGTCAGAAAGGGGAGAAAAAGGGGCAGAAATGCCATGAGAGACCAGCCGTCCAGGCCGATCCTTTCGATGCCCCCTTCGAGCCGGATGACGAGGGCGGCGGCTCCCATGAGCACCCCGTAAAGAGGGAGCATCAGTTTCCAGTATTTCGTTTCCGGGTGCTTCCATGGGGCCAGACCGAGAACCGACACCCCTCCGATCATCACGAAACCGATCCCTGCGGCTGCATGCAACGTTTCGCCCTGGAAGAGCCAGAAAACGGACAGGATGGCAAGCCATGCAAATCCTCCGGTCCAACCGACCAGCCAGCCTATTTTCTCTCCTCTTCTATGCCTCACGGGATTCAAACCTGTATACGCCTCGAAGCGCTTTGTTTCGAATTTTCCCCGAAGTTTTATTTCAGGACAAGGAGCAGGACGATCCCGGTGGCGATCCAAAAGGCCATCGAGATGATCGATCCCCATAGGATGCCTCGCCACAGGTTCCGGGTTTCCTTTTGGCGCCGTTTCTCGAAAAATTCGATGACTCTTGTCTTGAACTGATCGAAGTGGAAGGGTTTGGGGATGAATCCGTCGGCACCTTTTTCGAGCGCCGTCGATGCGGTCCGGTTGCTCGGGAAACCCGTCATCATGAAAAAGGGCACCTCGGGATCCAGTTGCCTGATTCTTTCGAGGAGACTGAAGCCGTCCATTTCGGGCATGCGGAGATCGGAGATGACGAAGTCATAGTCATAAGGCCTGAATTTCATTAATGCTTCAGCACCGTTCTTTGCCGTGACCACCTCCGGGAAGGCGGCTTCGAAGTTCTCCGAGAGGATGGAGAGGACGGATGGATCGTCTTCGACGATCAGGATGCGGCCCCTGCTGTCCATATCATTGCCCCCGTGATCCTGAGATACCCGTTTTTATGCAGGAGCCTTGCCATTTTAACGGGGTGATCCCCTCGTGTCTAATAAAATGTATTTTCCCGTTCAACGGTTAGGCGTTGACAGCGGAGAGGGTGTTTCCCTATACTGCACCTCTAAATGCCGGCACGGCGCAGAGCAAGACCGGGCGGCCCGAGGGAATGAAACGATGGCCTACGAAGAAGGCGGATTTCGGCGGGAGGCGCAGAAGCGTTACTACGCCCTGGCGGAAAAGGTTGCTGCACCCTTGGTCCGCATCGGGGTCACCCCCGATGTGCTCACCGTTGCCGGGGGGCTCTTTTCCATGGTGGCGGGTGTTCTCTTCGGGCTCGGCGAGATCTTCTGGGGCGGCATCGCTCTCTGGTTCTCGGGCATCATGGATCCCCTGGACGGCACCGTTGCGAGGCTCACGGGCAAGGCGTCGCGCTCCGGCGCGCTCTTCGATTCCACGATGGATCGTTACGCCGAGTTCTTCGTCTTTTTCGGGTTTCTCGTCTATTTCCGCAGCGGCTGGATGTTCTACGCCGTGATGCTCGCCCTGATGGGATCCCTGATGGTGAGCTACGTCAAGGCCAGGGGGGAGAGCCTCGGACAGCGGGAGGTCCGGGGGCTCATGCAAAGACCAGAGCGCCTGATCCTGCTCATGACCGGGACGATTCTCAACGCGCCGCTCAACCGCTTTTTCTTTTCCGACTGCGACAACTGCACCGTCAAGGGGACGATCGTGATCCTGGCGGTCCTCACCAACTTCACGGCGATCCAGCGCCTGATCGCCGGCCGGAGGGAGCTTTCCGGAGGAAGGGCCCCGGGGGATCTTTCTCCGTGATAATTGATGCCGTCTGTGTCAGGAGTCCATCCCCTGCGGAAAGGCCTGAGTCCGGGAGCGTTCCTCATGTCATCATTCATTGAATTCGTCGGGAAATACAGGACCGCGATCACGAGGGTTTTCGCTGTTTTCCTCATCCTCATCCTGCTTTTCACGCGTCCCTCCTGGGGACGATACGGTGCAATCGGGACTGTTTTTGAACTGATCGGCATCCTTTTGATCAGCCTCTGTGTTCTCGGGAGGATCTGGTCTTCTCTTTTTATCGCCGGCCGGAAGATCCACGCCCTGGTCGACATCGGGCCCTATTCCGCCGTTCGGCACCCTCTGTACTTTTTTAGTTTCCTCGGGGCGGCGGGAATCGGGTTCTATTCGAAGAACGTGCTCCTGCTCGTGATCCTCGTCGGCATCTTCCTCCTTCACTACTGGTTCGTCATGATTCACGAGGAGCGCCAGATGATGGAGGCCCACGGCGAAGCCTATGCAGACTACAGGAGGCGTGTGCCCCGCTTCATCCCCAATCCGTCCCTTTACCGGGAACCCGAAAAGGTCACCGTGGATGTCGGGCTTTACCGGCGAACCTTCATCGACGTCATCTGGTTCATCTGGGCGATCATCCCCCTCGAGGTGATCGACAGGCTGCATGAAGCGGGGGTGCTACCCGTTCTCTTCACTCTCCCCTGATCATCCCTGGCCGTCTTCTTCGAACGGCCCGGTTCGCCCCCTGTATCGGCGGGAAGGCCGTGTCTCCTCGACACTCTCACGGATCTCCGGCGGCTGATGACGGCGGAGGCGATGCGGCGTTGGAAGGGGCCGTCTTTTGATGGCTTTGGGATGTCGAAGGCCTCCAGATCGAGGTCATGGCGGATTTCAAGCCCTTCGTCGTGCCGTTTCCGATATCCTTTGCGCTCTGGTTCAGTGCGGCGGTGACGACCGGGCCCTTGACCCGGTCATAGAGTTGCTCGAAGACCTCGCTGAAGGCCGCGGATGGCGGCTGACCCTTTTTGCTTTTGTTGCGGTAGTGAAAATCGGGAAGATCGGCGTTGACGGTGTTTCCGCCGAGGGAGGACTTCGTCAGGTGCACCTTGCCACCCCGGACGATGAAGTTGCGGATGAGGATCTTTTTCTCGCTGCCGGGAGTGCTGTTTCTGTTGCCCGCACCGGCGGCTTTTCTCAGGTTTTTCAGGATCACATTGAAGTTGTCGGTGTCCAGGGCCTTTTCGTAGGTGATCTCAGGTTTTTCGATCTCGATCCTGTCGATGATGACCGTGTTGTCCCCGAGTGACTTCTCGTCGATGCGGATGGTAATGGTATCCGCCGTCATGGCTTGAGCGGTTTTGAATCCCCCGGGGTTGCCGAGATAAAAATCTTTGAGTTTCAATTCCCCTCTGATCAGGGACACCCGGACGTCCTCGATCCTCACATCCGTCCTCGTGAGCTTCGGTCCGTAATGATGAACGGCCCTTGTGATGATGAAATCGAGGTAGATGACGGCAACGGCCGCAAGGAGGCAGAAGGCGGCGATCCCCGTCCCGAGGAAGATCAGCCATTTTTTTCTTGTTTTCGAGGACTTGGCGGCCATGATCCGCAACCCCCTGATCGATCGTATTTCTTGGATTATTATCTGCAGAAGAGCCCCGTTTCTTGAGGGCAAAAACGGCTTCTCCGCGGGACGCTCATGAAAAAAAGGCGCGGAAGGGAGATTTCAGTTGTCAGGGGATCAGCGCATGATTAGATTTGTTTCAGAGAGACGCATGGAAAGCGATCCGAAAAGACATCCTGAACGACGCTGTTTGAAGCCCCCACGAACCTGGACCGCTCCAGTTCGCATCCGGGGCGGAAAAGAGGGGTTCTTATGAAGACGTCCATGATCCTCTTATCGCTGATTCTCGCCTTCGGCGGGTGTCAGGGGTCAGAGGCCAGAAAACAAGAGGTGATCCATCCCATGAAAAAAGAAGAGCAAACGAACTTGAAGGTCGCAACCCTGGCGGGCGGCTGCTTCTGGTGTCTGGAAGCCGATCTGGAGAAGGTCCCCGGCGTTGTAAAGGTCATCTCGGGCTATACCGGCGGGCAGAAGGAAAACCCAACCTATGAGGAGGTCTCGACGGGGAAAACCGGTCACTACGAGGCCGTCCAGGTATACTACGATCCCGCGAGGGTGGGTTACGAGCAGATCCTCGACACCTTCTGGAGACATGTGGACCCGACCGATGCAGGCGGACAGTTTGTCGACCGCGGTCCCCAGTACCGCACGGCGATTTTCTACCACGACGAGGAACAGAAGCGCATAGCGGAGGAATCAAAGAAGGCCCTCGAAAAGTCCGGGAAGTTCAAGAAACCCCTCGTGACGCCGATCGTGAAGTTCTCGAAATTCTACGAGGCCGAGGATTATCACCAGGATTACTATAAGAAGAGCCCCTTTCGTTATCAGTTCTATCGCTCCGGTTCCGGCCGGGACCGGTTCCTCGATGAGACCTGGGGGGCGGAAAGCAAAAAGACGGGCGGCGGCCCCGAGGGCATTCCGCATGGAAAGAAAAGCTACAGCAAGCCCGACGACGCCACACTGAGGCAGAGGCTCACGCCGCTTCAGTACGAAGTGACGCAGCGCGAGGAGACGGAGCCGCCTTTCCGCAACGAATATCACGACAACAAGCGGGAGGGGATCTACGTTGACGTCGTCTCCGGCGAGCCGCTCTTCAGCTCGCTCGACAAGTACGACTCCGGTACCGGATGGCCGAGCTTCACGAAGCCGCTGGAACCGGACAACATCGTGACCCGGGAGGACCGGAAACTGTTCATGGTCAGAACCGAGGTGAGAAGCAGACACGGAAATTCCCACCTGGGCCACGTTTTCCCCGATGGCCCTCCTCCGACGGGGCAGCGTTACTGCATGAACTCGGCGGCCCTTCGTTTCATCCCGAAGGAAGACCTGGAGAAGGAGGGCTACGGGGAATATCTGAAGCTTTTTGAAAGGAAATAAGTGAAGGGCGAGGGGCCCGGGACGATAGGCTGAGGGCGAAGGGGGCGCATGGCGTCCCCTTGAATACTCGAAGGCACCCTGCCGTGGAGGCTACCCGTACAAACTGATCAGGAAGACGCCGGTCAGCATGATGACGGCGCCGGTGATTCGCTCCGTGATCCTCTCCTCCCTGAAAAGCCAAGCACCGTACAGCACGCCGAAGAGGAGGCTCGTGCGCTTGACGGAGATCATGTAGGCGGCCTGGATCCTGGAAATGGCCACGAAGTGACTGAAGATGGAAAGGGACACGGCCGCTCCGAGGACGACCGCGGCCAGGGGTTTCCCCCTGATTCCCGTTACGGGGTCCGCCGCCCGGGAAAAGGGGATGAGGGCGATCATCAGCAAGGTCAGCGCGATGTTGTAGAGGGAGCCGAAGACATAGGGGTTCGAGTGCACGATGGCCAGCTTACCGATGACGGACGTGAAGGCGTAGATGAAGGACACGAGGAGCATCAGCCTCGAGCCCGGTTCCCGGGCGATTGCCCGGAAGGGCTCGAGGAAGCCGGACGGGACCTTGGAGAGGTTGAGAACGTATGACCCCGTGACGATCAGCGCGATGCCCCAGAATCCGCCCGAGGTGATTTTTTCCCCGAGGACGAGCCATCCCGTGAGGATGACGAAACCGGGCGTGAAGGCGAGAAAGGGAAGGGTCAGGGAGAGGGGGGATGACTGGATCGCCTTCATGTAGCAGAAAAACGCCGTGGCCTCCAGGGGGAGAGCGGCGAGAATGCAGAGGAAGAAGACCCTGTCGGGTTTGACCCAGGGGATGAAAAACAGCGAAAGGATGATCCAGGGCAGGGCGCTCAGGAGCCGTACCAGTCCCATCTCGAAGGCGGTGCCGTCGCTGAAGGATTTCTTCGTGATGGCATCGGCCGTGGCGAGACTCACGGCGGAAAGGAGCGAGAGAGAGAGCCAGTCCATCATTTCACTCGCTTTTTCGATCGCAAAGACGTATCTTCCATGACGGAATGATCCATAGATCGACCTTCCGAAAATTACAAGGGGAAATCAAATCCCCCTTTACGTGCTCGGGGATGTTCATCGGGTCAGGCTGTTGAATCTGGGTGCGATCGACATCGTGGCGTTGCTGATCGGCCTCAACGCGGGGGTCCTCGGCGGACTGATCGGCATCGGTGGGGGGATGGTCATGATCCCCCTCATGGTGAGATTTCTCGCCTTGAGCCAGCACCAAGCCCATGGGACAAGCCTTTTCGCCGTGGTTTTCACCGGGCTGGTCGGTGCCGTGATCTACGCCCTGCACGGATCCGTGAACCACCTGGCCGCCGCCGTCCTGGTCGTCACCGCTGGTTTCATGGCCGCCGTCGGGGCCCGGTACACGACTCGACTCAGCGAGAAAACGCTCAGGAGGCTCTTCGGCTTTTTCCTGGTGGCGATGTCCCTGTTGATGCTGGCGAAGCCATACCTTCCCCAGCTTGCCGCTTTTCCGGTCACCGGTTGGCCGGGGATCGCGATCCTGTTGATGCTGGGCCTGGTCGTCGGATTCCTCGCCGGTTTGATGGGCGTCGGGGGGGGCGGGATCATGATCCCTGTCCTGGTCCTCCTCATGGGCATGAGCCAGTACACGGCCCAGGGGACCTCGCTTGCCGCGATGGTGCCGCCGGCCGTCGTGGGATCTTGGACGCACCGGAAGCTGGGGAACGTCCGGAAGGATGTCCTGGTCTTTCTGATCATGGGCGTCCTTCTCGGGACTTACCTCGGGGGGAGAGTGGCGCACCTTTTCCCCGAGAGGGAACTGAGGATCCTTTTTTCGTTCGTGATTCTGTGGGTGGGAATCCGGGATATGCGGGGCTCTTGAAGGCCTTGAGCGGCTCCCGGGTTTCGATCCCCGGAACCTTCATGGGGGGTGGGTATTGAAAAGGAAACATTCCATGCAGGGAGGCAGACCATGATCGTTACCACCACGCCCGGTGTCGAGGGGAGGGTCATCTGTGAATACTTGGGCGTCGTCACCGGCGAGGCCGTTCTCGGGGCCAACATCTTCCGGGATCTTTTCGCCGGGGTTCGCGACATCGTGGGCGGGCGTTCGGGTTCATACGAGAAGGAACTGAGGCGTGCCCGCGAGATCGCCTTTCAGGAATTCGAGGAGGCCGCTGCGGCCAGAGGGGCAAACGCCGTTGTGGGCGTCGACATCGACTACGAGGTCCTCGGTGAGAAGAACGGCATGCTCATGGTCAGTGTCAGCGGCACGGCCGTGAGGTTGGGATGACCGAGGGTGCTCGGTCGTGAAAGGGACGCCTTTGCCATTTCCCGCCCTGGAACGGGAGACGGCTGAGGGGGTTCGGTGTGAACCCCATGGGGAAGGGCAGGACCGATTCTGGCTCGAGCAGCTCGACCTGAAAGGGGTGCAAGCCGGGGGGACACCACCTGAAGGGCGTGATGGACAGGATGAAAAAGCAACGCGACGGATACAGCCGGAGCAGGGAGGAACTGCCATGACACGGGATGAAGCTCTGGAACTCCTCAGGAACTATGTGAAAAATGACCGGATGCTTGCGCACTGCTATGCTGCGGAGGCGGTGATGAGGGCCCTGGCGAGAAAACTCGGCCGGGACGAGGAAAAGTGGGCCCTCGCCGGTCTCCTCCACGACCTCGACGTGGAGGTCTGCAGCGCCGACCTACAGGTGCATACGCTCGAGACGGAGCGCGTCCTGACGGAAAAAGGCGTTGATCCGGAGATCGTCGATGCCATCGTGATGCACAATGAGGTGAACCGGGACCGGAAGCGAAACACTGAATTCCAGCATGCCCTCGCCGCCGGGGAGACGATCACCGGGCTCATCATCGCAACGACCCTCGTGTATCCCGACAGGAAAATTGCGAGTGTCAAGCCGAAGTCGGTTGTAAAGCGGATGAAGGAAAAACAGTTTGCGGCCTCCGTCAACCGGGAGATCATCATGGAATGCGAAAAGATCGGGATTCCCCTGGAGGCCTTCGCTGAATTGAGTCTGAACGCGATGCGGGAGATCGCCGACGAGATCGGACTCTGATCGCAACGGTTTTGCCTTCATCCATTTCATTCGACGGCGGTGGGGACGATGGTCGGTCACTGCACTTCCTGCCTCGGGTCACAGGGGATGCCCGCCTGCGGGTTTTCCATCCTTTCTGCCCTTTCCCCTGCCTTTGTTGAGGGTTGTCCGCGGGGTGTCTTTTCTAAAGAATTGAAATAATTGATTTTTATTGCGGCGAGAAAAAGAAAAGGCCCATCCTGGGCTTTTTCGTCGGTTTCGGAACGGGCATTCGGGAATGAAGGAACTCAGAGATCCGGAAACCTGGAGAGATTGTTCTGATACTGCTTCAAGACTTCCTTCACGTAGCGCGTGTTGGGGCTCGCTTTCTTGGAGCGTTCCTCCCTGGCACGGTTGTGACCCACATTGTAGGCATGGATGACCTGCTTCAAGTCGTTGAAATCCTTGTCGAGCCTTGAGAGGTAATAGACGCCCACCTTGATGTTGAAATCGGGTTCGTGAAGATCTTCCTCATCGACGAATGTGATGCCCACATCCTTTGAAAGGTACTCGGCCAGTACGGGACGGATCTGCATGATACCCCTGGCCCCCCTGCTCGAAACGGCACCGTGGTCGAAATTGCTTTCGGCCTCCATGATGGCCAGCACCAGGCGGTAGTCCACGTCGTGCTCGCGGGAGGCTTCGTAAAGGGTGTTCACGGTCAACTCGAGCTGGTCCTGGGGCATTTTTGCATTCTTGAGTCTCAAGTGCTCGGTGATCTGCCGGATGATCATCTCCCTGCAGTAATAGTCGTCAAAAAGAGCCTCGGGTACGACGCGTCCCGGGTACACGAGGAGGAAAATGACGAAAGCCAGAACACACAATACTATGAATATTTTTGGTTTTTTCATATTTTCCCCTCCATAGACCTCGTTCAATTCACCCAACCTTAACCGTGAGACGCTCCTTTCGTTCACAATCATCCCGCGAATAGAAATGGGCTAAATGAATTAAGACGGCTGGGGTGGGAAAAACTATGAATAGGCTATGTATGAATATTTCTCAGTGGCCGAAATTCATCCTCACGATTCGGGTAACGAATGACTTGAACATCAGCAGTACAAAACCTCAACACCAAATTAGCCTCTTTGAACAATCCTGTCAAGTCTTTCGATAAGCCCCACCCGTCTTTTGATTCTTTTTTATGAATTCATTGTTTCATATCGGACGGGGGTTCTCATCCCCGATGATCATCTATATCTTGTAGACGGCGCCGATGGTACCCCAACATTTTGTGCCTGTCAAGGCATTTTCGTGGTTGTGCGAAGGCAACCCCGGTTAAAGGATTCAGGCGTCGGGGGCGCTCATTGCCGCTTGGCGAGAGTCTGCATCATTTTGTACAGGCAAGGGAAAGGAAGAGCTTTTTCTGTGGAAGGATGAACGGTGGGTGGCGGGTGGGATCACAATTTAGGGGGGCGATTATTGAATGATTTTCGATTCTTCAGTTACGAATTCAGATTGTCTTTCAGCGGGTTTTCAGAACCGGAGGGGACGCCGTCTCGAACGAAGCGCGACGCTTTTTCTTTCGTCCGGCGATGCGGTCACGAGTCGAGCAATCAAACTTGGCAAGACCTGGTTTCTCTCGATCGCGGGATGATGCAGCCGGATCCCGGCCGCCTGGGAATGGACGTCGTCCGGACGCTTCCCGGCCAGCGGGCCGTGCCTCAATGGATCCTTCTTGCTCCTTGCAGATCCGCATCGGGCAGCGTGATCCGGAACGTACTCCCCTCGCCGGGTCGACTTTCCACTTCGATCTGTCCACCGATCCGCTCGATCTGGCTGCGGGCCATATAAAGGCCCAGCCCCATGCCGAGACCCGGGGGTTTCGTCGTGAAGAAGGGTTCGAAGATCTTTTTCCTCATGTCCTCGTCCATTCCGCAACCGTTGTCGGTGACCTCGATGATGAAGCGGTTCTGCCAGGTCTGTCCCCTGCTTACTCTCAGGGTGACGCGGGAATCCTCCTTGTCGCAGGCGTGGGCGGCATTGACGACCAGGTTGACGAGGACCTGCTCCAGGGATGCCGGATCCGTGAACACGGGCGGCAGATCGGGGGGTATCTCCACCTGGAAATGCCGTATGTGGCTTCGGATCTGGGGCCGGCAGAGGGTCACGGCTCTTTCGATGACCTCCGAGAGACTGGTCAGGCGAAGCTCCCCGTTCTCCCGTTTGCAGGTGAACTCGCTCAGGATCCCGATGGTGTGGTTGATTCTCTGGGCGCCGTGTTCGATGTTGTTCAGCAGCGTCAACAGGTCGTTCCTGAATTCCTCATAGGGCATCTGGAACAGTTCGTACTGACCCTGCGACCCGGCGTGAGCGTCGACGATGGGCAGCAGTTCCTTTATGTAATCCCGTAGGATGGGCATGTTGAAAATGATGAAGTTGTTGGGGTTGTTGATCTCGTGGACCAGTCCTGACACCAGGAGGCCAAGGGATGCCAACTTCTCTCCCTGGCTGGACTGCCTCTCCAGGATCTTTTCTTTCGTCACATCGACGATCCGGACGATCACCGCCTCCTCTTTACGGGATCCGCCCGGAACGGGATAGATGGAGACCTTCTCGAATCGCCGGGGCTCCCCCGCCGTCGTCAGCTCGAGATTCAGAGGCTTCTTGTCCCGGATTCCCCGCAAGATTCTCTCCTCGTCATCGGGGCCGAACTGTTTGAAAAGTCTTTGACGGGCGTCGCCGTTGAGGACGTTTCGGGGGTCCCGGATGTCATAGTACTTGATGGCGGCCCGGTTCATCATCAGGATCCTCAGGTCCCTTCCGATCATCATGAGGGGATCGGCGATTCCGTCGAAGACGGACCGCAGCATGTTGCGGCTTTCCTCGAGCTGCAGCGCCGCAAGCTTTTGGTCGGTGGTGTCCCGGCCGACGGCCTGGTACTCGATGAAACGTCCGCGCTCGTCGTAAATGGCCCTCAGGGTCCATAGCTGCCAGCGTGGGTCCCCCCCTGAAACAAAGGCCCGGCACTCCACCGTCCGGCAGGCGTGATCCCGATCGAGGCCCGCGAGCATTTCTTCGATTTTTTGCCTTTCATCATGGCCGAAAAGACGGCTGAAACGGCAACCGGCCAAATCTTCGAAGGTTTTGCCGGTGTGGCGGCAAAAGGCTTCATTGACGAAGGTGATTTTCCCATCGGATCCGAACCGGCAGATCCATTCGCTCTGGTCTTCGACGATGGCGCGGTAGCGTTGCTCGCTTTTCCGCAGGGCCTCCCCGGTTTTGCGGTGTTCATCCAGCTCGAGCCGCAGGAGCATGTTCGCGACGTTGAGGTCACGGGCCCTTTTCTGTGCCTTCTTCCTGAGGTCTTTTGCGATGCCCTGAAGGAGTTGCTCGGCCTTTTTCTGCTCGGTGACATCCCGCATGCAGGCGATGGCCCCCGTGACGTTCCCGGCGGAGTCACGGAAGGGGGCCGCGATGGTGTGCAGGTACCGTTCTTTCCCCGGCGCGTCGGATGCCCGGAGTTCGCCGGCAAGGAAATCCCCTTTTTTATCGATCCTGATGCACGATTTCTTGATGAGTTCTTCGGGGTTCATGGCCATATCAATCAGCACGGGCTGCCGCCGGCCGATGAAGGGGAGAGCGTATTCATAATTGCCCTTTCCCAGCATGTCCTTCGCCATGATGCCCGTCAGGCGCTCCATGGCGTGATTCCATGCGATGACGGTGCCCTTCCGGTCGATGACGCAGGTGGCGTCGGGAAGAAAGTTGATGATGTCCGACATGCGCTGCCTGGATTCCCTCAGGGACGTCTCTGCTCTTTTGATCTCCGTGATGTCGAGGGCCGTCAAGACGATGCCGGCCGATGTTCCCCGCCCGTCCCCGGAGGCGCACCTCAAGAGCACGTCGATCACCGAGCCGTCTTTTGCCTTCCATCGGGTCTCGATGGAGCCGACGCTTTTCCGGTACATCTGCCTGCGCAGGGCGGCATGGGTTCGAAGATATTCCTGTCGGTCGGGGTAAAGAAGGTTCACGGCGCCGCCGCGGAGTTCACCGGGGCTGTAGCCGGTCATCCGGCAGAGCTCCTCATTGACCCATTCGAAAAAGCGGCCGCGGATGAGGCCGATTCCGATCGGGGCGGCCCGAAGGAGAGCCTGGAGCTTGTTCTCGCTTTGCCGGTGGGCCTCGACGGCTTTCTTGTGTTCCGTGATGTCCATGAACGCCGCCTGCGTGCATCGCCGCCCCCCGTACTCGACGACCATGGCCGAGATGAGCACGTCGATGACGGATCCGTCTTTTCTCACCAGGCGGGCCTCGTACTGGACGGGGGTGTCTGCTCCGGCGATGCGCCGGCGGGTGAAGTCGGCGACACGATCACGGTCCTCCGCTTGGATGAATTCCAGGATGGAGCGGCCGATGTATTCGTCGGGGTGGTCGTATCCCATCATCCTGCCGGCTTCCCGCCCCGCAAATTGTATGATGCCGTTGTGATGGATGAGAATGCCCACGGGCGTCTGGTCGGCCAGGGCGCGGAATCTGGCCTCGCTTTCCCGCAGGGCCGCCTCCGCCGCTTTGCGTTCGGTGATGTCCGCGAAAACGGTGAGGGTGACTTTCCCTTCGCTGCCGTCGAGCATCACGGCCGAATGAACCAGGGCATCCATCGATGACCCGTCTTTCCGGACGAGACGGATTTCGTAGGAGGAAGGGACGACTTCTCCCGCAGCACGGCGCTGCATGATTTCCACCAACCGGGGGCGGTCGTCCTCGTGGACGAAGTCCAGCACCGATGATCCGATGAACGTTTCCCTGTCGTCATATCCGAACATGGCCGCCGCATGGGCCCCGATGTAGAGCAACCGGCCGTTTTCGTGGACGACGACGCCCACGGGGATATGGTCGGCCAGGGCGCGGAATCTGGCCTCGCTTTCCCGCAGGGCCGCCTCCGCCGCTTTGCGTTCGGTGATTTCGTGTACGCACCCTCCGATACCGGTGCGGCCTTCGCCGAGGTTCACGGGGAATTTTTTCCACTCGAAGCAGCGGTTCCCCAGCGTGATTTCGCCTGTGACCGCCGCTTTTCCTTCGACGACTTTACGGTCCGAGTCCATAAACGAGCGGGCGATCTCGGGGGGGTAGTAATCCGCGTCCGTCTTCCCGAGGACCTCCCTTTCCTCGATCCCGCTGTGTTCTACGAAGGATCGGTTCACCATCAGGAAACGGGACTTCTCGTCTTTGAGAAACACGAAATCCTGCATCGAATCGAGGTAGGTCCTGAGACGCTCTTCGCTCTCCTTGAGGGCCCTCTCGGCGGCTCTGCGCTCCGAGACATCCCTCATCACGCTGAGAATCCTCTGCGGTTCGCCGGCGTCGTTCAGAAGAACCCTAGATCGTATTTCGACGTCTTTCACCGAGCCGTCCCGGCAGACGACCTGCAATTCCATCACGTCCGGTACCGCCGGCTGCAGCTGAGAGGCCTTGCCGTTCCAGACCTTTTCCCGGAGAAACGTTTTCACCGCGCGGAGACTCTGCGGCGTCATCACGTCGCTGTATTTCTTCTCCCGCAGTTCATCGAGGGGATATCCGAGCATCGGTTCGATGGCGGGGCTTACATAGAGGGTATGACCGTCGAGCCCCGTCAGCACGATGACGTCCGTGATGTTTTCGGTGAGGAGGCGGAACATGGACTCGCTCTCTCGAAGGGCCTCCGACGCTTTCTTCTGCTCGGTGATGTCGATGAATGCGGCCTGAGTCGATTTTCTCCCTTCGTACTCGATGACCATGGCCGAGATGAGCACGTCGATGACGGATCCGTCTTTTCTCACCAGGCGGGCCTCGTACTGGGCGGGGGCGTCCTCATCGGCCATTCGGCGGCGGCCGATCTCGGCGATGCGTTTCCGGTCGTCCTCGTGAATGAATTCCATGATGTGGTGTCCGATGAACTCGTTTCGATCCTCGTAACCCATCATCCGTCCCGCTTCCCGTCCCGCGTAACAGATCACGTTGTCCTGGTGGATGAGGATGCCCACGGGCGTATGGTCGGCCAGGGCCCTGAATTTGGCCTCACTTTCCCGCAGGGCCAACTCCGCCAGCTTGCGCTCATGGATGTCCCTGAGGACGCCCACGATGTGCCGGGGCCTCCCCTCTTCATCGGTCTGCATCTTGAAATTGATTTCCGCCCACCGCACGGCGCCGTCCTTCCGGATCAGCTCGAGTTCGATCGACCTCGGCTGGCTGCAGTCGAAACGGGCGACACGGCCGTCCCGGAGTTCCTGACGGATAAACGCCCTGACGGTCTGCAGGCTCCTGGGCATCATGACATCCCCGTATTTGAGCTTCAGGACCTCTTCGGGGGAGTAGCCCAGGACCTGTTCGATGGAGGGGCTGACATAGGTCGTTTTCCCATCAGGGTCGAAAAGCAGGATGACGTCGGAGACGTTCTCCGCGAGCAGCCGGAACCGGGCCTCGCTCTCGCGAAGGGCCTTTTCGGATCCGCGGCGCTCCGTAATGTCCCTTGTGATGCCCACCGTTCCGATGGCTTCCTGCCGGTCGTTGAGGATGGGCGTTTTGACGGTTTCAAACCAGCATTCTTCATCCTTCGGCGTCAGGGCGCATTGTTCGACAATCGCGCTCCGCCGCGTGGACAGGATATGCCGGTCATCGTGATGAAAACGCTTCGCTTGATCCGGGGGGAAGATCTCGAAATCACTCCGACCGATGACATCGGCGACTTCCTTCCCGCAAAAGCGGCGGAAGGCCTCGTTGACGGCGATGTACCGGCCCTCCGCGTCTTTCATCCAGGCGATGTCGGGGATATTGTCGAGGAGGGCTTTCTGCTGTTGCTGGATTCTTTCGATTTTCTGCATCGCGAGCCTGGCTTCCGTCACGTCCATGGAGTTTCCGAGCACGGCCGGTCTGCCCTCGAAGATGATGGGGGTGACCGTTTCCATGATCCACCGAATATCCCCGTCCTTCGTGCGGATGCGAAATTCATAGGGTGAAGAGCTCAGGCCTTCGAGCATCCGGCAGGCGCTCTCCCGCGCCTTCTCTTTGTCCTCGGGCAGGATGAGGGCTGTTGCGTGCGTGCCGATGAGTTCCTGCGCTTCGTACCGCGCGTAGGAGGCGCCCATCCTGTTGACATAGACGAACTTCCCGTCCTGGACGACATACACGCCGGCCATCGACTTTTCCGCGAGTATGCGATAGAGCCCGTTTTCGCTTTTCGGGCTCGCTGTTTCCGTGAAGGGCCTGTCTGACTCGTGGAGAGGACCATTCGAATCCTGCAGAGGTTCTCCGAAGGGGGGAGGAATGTCTTTTTCCCGGCCCGCCGGGGGGCTTGCGGATGGATTGGACAAATCCATGAAATCAAACGTAAAATTATTTTTGATGTGGTCGAGGGTGGACATGGTTATGCCTGCTTTGCATGGGGATGTGGATGCTGGTCAAGTCTTTGATTCCATGAATGTTTTAATCTTCTGAAGCTGCCGACAAACATTTATATCGGTATAAAGGTTGAAAACTTTCAAGTTTTTTATGGATTTATTTTACAGGAAGGCATCCTTCGAATGGACCGGGGGATTGCGGGCTCAGGGGGGTCAGGCGGGGATCATGGGACGGGCGGGAGGTGGGAGAAAGGGGCTCGCAACTCAGCGGTCCCGCGCTTACGGACTGATCCCTGTGGACCGGGATAAGGACAGGCCTCAGCAGCTGTCCCCGTGGAAGAACTTCAGTCTCTCGAAGGCCTTTTTTTTCTCGAAATGCCCGATCGCCGCTGCGTTGATGAGTTCTCGGAGGAAGGCGATCGAGCGGTCATAGGTCTCATGGTCCACGGGGTAGGGGTGGCCGTCCTTGCCACCGTGGGCAAAGCTGAATCGGGCGGGGTCCCGGAACGAACGCTTGGCGCCGTAGATGATTTCAGCCATCAGGGAGAGCGCTCGCAGGGTTTTCGGGCCCACACCGTTGAGCCCAAGGAGCTTCTCGAAGCTCCCGGGCTGCTCCTCGTAGGTCTTGAGCAGAACCCTGTGAAAGTATTCGGGACCGATCGCGTCGGGTGTCACGTGATGGTGTGCCGGCAGTTTCAGGGTCTGGATCCTCCTGAATTCCCCGATGACCCGCTCGGGATGCTCCGCGGCGAGCTCGGCGCAGCACTTCCGGTTTTCCTCCCCCTCGGAGGCTACGAGGTTCAAGGTGAAGGATTTTTTTTCGCAGCAGACGGCCTGGTGGGGTTCGCAGACGAAATCCACCGGATCGATGCCGAGCCAGTGGTATCGCCTGGCGTATCGGTTTTCATCGCTCAGACCCTGCTGGACGACGGCCCACCGGCCATCCCGGTCGAAAAAGAAGGCGTGGTGATAGAGGCGGTAGCCGTCCTGGACGGCGGCGCTGTCGACTTTGGCCGACATCCGGCTTGCGTGGACGAGGGTTTCCGGATCCACGGCGAGATGCCTGCCTTGTTGGAGGATCTCATCGGGCGTTCTGCGGGACACCCGGCCTTTCCCGCCGGCGACGAAAAAGCCCACCTCATGCGCCATGTCCCGGAGGCCTTCCTTGAGGGCTCCGCAGACGGTGGTGGTGAGGCCGCTGCTGTGCCAGTCGAAGCCCAGAGCGCATCCGAAGGCCTGGAACCAGAAGGGATCGGAGAGGCGTCTCAGGAGTTCCTCGGGGCCGAAATCGTAGAGGATGAGACGGGCGATCTCACGGGCGAGTTGCTTCATCCGGCCGAAGAGCCATGCCGGGGCCTTTCCACCGTGGAGGGGCAGATGGGCGATCCCCGTTCTCAAGGCCGGCTCCTTTTGCCGGATTTCTCGAGTTCGTCGGCGTGAGCCGTATCGAGGAGGTCCAGAAAGACGTCGTAGTTGTCTCTCGCGGCCCTGGCCTGCTCGGCCGTCATCAGATCCGGGAATTCCTCGTGGAACTGGCTGATCAGTTTATCCATTTCGTTCTGTGTGTAGAGCAGATCGGTGAGATGGTCCGTCGTCAGGTTTTCTTTCGTCATGTGTGCGAGGATGCGTATCCGTTTGATCGTCTCGAAACGGGTCATGTTCGCCTCTGAGGGCGCCTTTGCGCGTGTTTTCATCCAGTTTACACGAGCCGGCTCAGTCGATCAAGGTTCGACCAGCCATAGGACACGACGTCATGAGCTTCACCGGCGATGTCCAGTTTCCGAGTTCCGAGTCTCCATCCGCCCAGCTTGTCATAAAAACGGGTACAGGGATTTCCCGCGAGGACCCAGACGATGAGCGAGTTCACATTCATCGACGCAAAGCGCCGGGCCACGGCGCCGACCAGCCGCCGTCCGACTCCGTTTCCCTGGTGTTCTTGGAGAACATAGAGTGCGTAGAGCTCCCCGTGGACATGGCTGCTTGCGTCCGTTTCCAGCCCGGCCCCGGCGTATCCGGTGATCCCTCCGCTCCCGTCGACGGCCACGAAGGCAAAGGTCTTCTCTGGAGCCGTTGCGAAAAAGTTTTCGAGATGCCCCTGTCGCTCCACGTAGGAAAGGCGCTCCAGATAGTCCCGTGCGATGATGCCGTCGTATGCCGCCCGCCAAGTGTCGACGATGACCCGGGCGATGCCGGCGCAATCGTCGATGAAAGCCTCCCGGATGACGTAATCTCCATCCATGGATGCGGTGGACCTCAACTCTGTTGGATGAGAACGATCCCGATCACCGTCATGATGACCCCGACGGCGCGCTGAACGGAAAAGCTCTCACCGAGCACGAGAAAGGCGAGGAGCGCCGTGATGAGCGGATAGGAGGCGGTGATGGGCACGATCTTCGACATCATCCCGCTTTTGAGGACGTAGAAATAGGTCCACATGGCGACGAGCCCAGCCATGAGACCGCTTACGGCGAAGAGGGTGATGTTCTTCGTCGAGATGCGGGCCAGTTCATGGTACCGGCCCGTGAAGAGAAAAACGACGGCGAGGACGGCGACGACGGCGAAGCTTCGGAGAAAGACACCGATGAGGGGGTCGACCTCCCTGAGGGCGACCTTTTCCATGAGGGGTGTCGTCCCCCAGAGCAGCATCGTGATTACGAGAAGCGCGATATGGATCAGTTCCGCATGGCCCATCTCCTCAAACCTCCCCCGGGGTCAGGCTTGACATTTTGACATTCGTCCTTGACGACAACAACTCTCCCCTTAGTCTTTCCATGATATGCTTCAGGAATCCGTCCTTTTCCGCTTTTTTAGTTAGCAGGGTCGCCGCCCTGCTTAGCGCCGAGACATCCCTCTTAAGGCGTTTGCTCAACTCTGTAAGGGTCAGGTGACCCGATTCGCGGACCAGCCAGCCCAGCATCGCACGGGCACTCGCTGCTTTTTGACTCTTTCCAGGATCGGCGAGGTCCTCTGTCTTCACCTTGAAGTGCTTACAGACATGCTCAATCATTTTTTCGATGTCCGGGACTCCAGTGGGCCTCTGGCTGTCCCTCGCGAGTACCGTTTCGAGGAAACGGTCATTGCCCAAGATACGCCCATCCGTAGTCCCTCGATGGAATTCGGGTCTTCGAAATCCGCCCAGCCCTTCGTCGAGGAATTCCCTGTATCGCTTTCTGGCGAGAGTCCGGCTGTCCGCGAACTGAGAGAGAACCCAGTCCGTCGTGAGCCAGTCATGCTTGACTTCCATCGCGTAGGGGAGGGCACTGCTCCAGCGATACTGATCCGGAAGGGAAGCAAAGCCCGCACGGACGGGGTTCAGATGAATATAGCGGATCAGTTCCAAGAGGTAGGAATCGGCGTCGATGACAAGGGCTTTGTACCGCCCCTGAAAGACGTGCCCCGACCTTTCGTTTTCTCGATTGAACCACCATGTATAACGCTGACTCAAATTCTGGATGATTCTGGATAGAGGCGTCTCGTCCACCTGGATCACGAGATGGACATGATTCGGCATGAGGCAGAAGGCGTGGATCCGATGTCTGAAGCGTTTCTTCCCCTCCTCGATCAGGCGGTAAAATTGCAGGTAATCCTTTTCTTCCCGGAAAACATCCTGTCCGGCGTTTCCACGCAGGATCACGTGATAGACAGCTCCGGGAAAATGAATGCGGGGTCTGCGAGGCATGAAGCATTCATATCATGAAATGTCAAAATGTCAAGCCTGACCCGGTATATGGCAGGTGAGTTGCATGAGACATGTTGTTCGGAGGTTCCGGGATCAATCATCCGCGGGGGTGGAAGATATGAGAAGAAAAACAGTCTGTTCGGTATTGTTGCTCGGCATGGGCTGGGCGGTGACCACGGCGGTTCTTCTGACGGCCGGTCTCGCAGAAAGCCAGCAATGCGGGGCGAAACGCGCCGGTGTGGTGAGGGAGTACCACAAAGGCGACGACGGGGTGATCCAGGGTCTGACGGAGCGGGAATTCGACGACCGGGGTCTGCGGGTTAGGGAGACGAGAAAGGACGGAAGCGGAAAGACGGTTCGCTCCCGGCAATGGGATTACGACGGGGCCGGCCGGGTCACGAGAATCGTCGATAAGGACTCGGCGGGGGCCGTTGTTTACCTCAAAGAGCAGCTCTACAACGAAAGCGGCAGGCTGACGAAGGATTACACGGAAGAGAGGGGCCGGGTCACCCTCTGGATGGAATACGCTTACGATGAAAAAGGGGACATGACACGGGAAATCCAGAGGGATGCTTCGGGCAACGTCGCCATGGCCTTTGACTACGACACGGGGTGGAGCCTCGAGCGGGATGCCGGCGATGCCGACCCCTTCAGAGCCTTTTATATCCGGTTCAAATCCTCAAAGAAGTTCCAGCGGGACCACACACGTTTTCCCCTTGAGGTCCTGATCATCAAAGACGGCGGGGGCAGGGAGACGGCTGAGAGGAAGTGGATATCCAGATCGCAGTGGCGTTTCACCGATTTCAACCCCAGAGAGTGGGACATCGCCATCATGAGGACGAGGGGGGACAAGCCCGATGAATCCGCCCTGAGGCTCCGGGGAAAGGGGGACACCGGCGTCTTGGTCTACTACCGGTTCAAGAAGATCAAGGACAACTGGACCCTCGTCGAGATCGAGGATTTGAGCCGGTAGCCCGCCGGACCGCATGGAAATCTTACCGCCTGCACCCCTGTGCTGCGGCCATGAAGCCACGGTCGTCGCCGTCCAGGACGCCGTTTTTGTCCAGGTCGGCCCCGTCGCACCACCCGTTGGCGTCGGAACACACCGCATCGGCGCCAAAGAGATTCCAGAGATCATCGAAGACCGCCTGGTCGGCCGAATCGACGGACCCCGAACCGTTCAGATCCGCCGGTGCGCACCCGAGCCTTGCCCATGAACAGTCAAGGGTCTGCGGTGCAAGGTTGCAAAGGGGGATCTCCTTCCAGAGCTGGATGTCACCGAACCAGAAATGACGTTGATTCTCCGTCGCCATCCACCGGCCGTCCGGCCCGATGCACTCATAACCGGCCCCCACCCGCCTGACCGGGACGGAATCGCCGAATCGACTTCGATAACGCTCCCGAATCCAGCGCTCACGCCTTTCCAGGGCGCTCATGACCTTTTCGCGGATCTGCTCATCCGTCATCAGCGGGGCGGGTGGGGTGTCCCCCGCCGCGAGGGCCGATTCGATCCTCCGGCTCATACGGTCGCCGATCTCGAAGGCCTTGAAATCCCCCATCGGGGCGTCGATGTCGAACATCCGTGCGTAGAGGGTCGCGTGGTAGGTCAGATCCCCGTCGTTCATCAGCCGTGCGATCCGGCTCAGGTTCCAGAGGGTCGTCCTTGCGTCGTCGTAGAGCGCGTTCTGGCGGGTCATCCGGGCGTAGTAGCACAGACCCGCCGCGCTCAGAAGGATTTCCTTGAAATCATCCCGGATGCCGCCTGTGACCTTCTGGAGGAGCTCGGGGGACAGGTCGGCGGCCGTCGCTGCGACACGGAGCACGTCGCTCCAGCAGATCCCCAGGATCGCGTCATCGATCGACCTGCAGGTGGTCATCGACGCCGGGAGCCGGATTTTCGGGACGGGGTAGGTCAACCCCTCCGAGGAGAGGGCCCTGGCCAGATAGGCCATCTGGCAGGAGACGAGGCTGCCAAGGTCCTGCGCCTCCGTGGTGCCGTCCGGGCGGCGCTCGCCGGCGGGCACCAGCATTTCATAGTCGTTCCACTCGCCGACGGTCATCAGGGTCATCCCCGCTTCGTTGATGGCGTCGGCGGTTCGCCGCGCCGCCGCTGCGGCACGGCCGGCGGATTCCGCGAGGTCGGCCGGCAGGCCCGGTGTCGCGGAGACCTCCAGGGCCGCCAGGAAACCCATCGCGGAATCGGGGAAATTGTCCCGGGAGTTGTGATTACCCCAGAACGCCCCTTTCCACGTCCCGGTCTTGGATATCATCCAGGAGGAGCAACAGTCGGAGATGCGCAGGAAATCGGGCGGTCTGCTGAAGACGAAGGTGATCGCGAAATCTTCGAGTTCATTGACGGCCTTGAAGTTGAAGTAATACTCCCCGGGGTCGTTGCGGTAGGTGAAGATGACACCGTCATAGAGGCGATCGAGGATCTCCCTCTCGAGGGCCGTGCTGTATGTCAACGGCGGTGTCACGAAACTTCCGTCCCTCGATCGTGTGACCGTCTTGTTCACACCGTCCAGTGTCACGGTCCAGCCGGGCAGGGCCTCGCGGCAGGTGAGGCCCGGATGCCCGGAGACGCCCTCGTTGAAGGCCAGTCCCTCGAAAAGTCGGATGAGGGTGACTTCGAGGTCCCGCCCGCCCAGGGCCCGGTAGCCCTGCCAGGCCCCGAATGCCGTCATCCCGATGGGGTTGTTGTCATTCGGACCGGGTACGACCTCGTAGCGGTTCCCCGCCCTGGCGATGTAATTCTTGCCGAAGGCCGAGGCGAAGATACTGTCTCCCGCCACTCCGAACCGGTTGAGCGCCAGAATGGTCCGTTCGGCCCTTTCCCTGTAGAAGAGCCTGAACGCGTCGGTCCTGGCATTCGGGTTGACGGAAGGCGCCGGGATGACACTCGAAGGCATTCTGGTACAGCAGGCCGACAGGGATAACGCGAGAACGATGAGAAGGGAAAGAAAAGGGCCTTTTCGAATCATGGGGGCTTCCACATTCACCCCGAGGCCGACGGGCGGGCGCTTTGGAAAAAAGGAGATCTCTCTCCGCCGGCTCCTCTTTTCCCTTGATCCGCGCGGAGAGCCTTGTCCCGAATTCCCCGGCTTACTTCTTCTTTCTGCCGGTCAGCTTCTTGAGTTCCGAGAAGAGCACCCGGTTGCTCGGCCGGTCGTCGATGTCATGCACGTCGATGTAACGGACGATCCCTCTTTCATCGACGACGAAGACGGCCCGTTCCGAATAACCTTCTTTCCTCTTGACGCCGTATCTCCGGGCCACGGCCCCCAGAGGATTGAAATCGCTCAGCAACGGGAATGAGATTCCGCCGAGACTCTCGGCCCATGCCTTCAGGCAGGGAATATGATCGACACTGATGCCCAGGACCTGGGCGTTCAATCCCGCAAACTTGGCGAGATCCGCCTCGTAGGACGGGATCTGGTTCGTTCAGACGGGTGTCCAGGCGAGGGGAAAGAAGGCGAGAACGATGGGCCCTTTCCCGTAGAGGGAGCTCAGCCTGATCTTCCGTCCCAGGTGGCTCGGCAGCGTGAAATCCGGCGCCCTCCTTCCGACTCTCAGCTTCATGTCCTCCTCCCTCGGGGGCTATTTGAGATAATCGGGAAGATCCTTGACGTCCTTCCCCTGGAAACTGCAGGGGATCGGGCAGGTCTTGCAGGGGCCCTTCACGCCGGGAAGAGGGGGCTCCCCCTTGATTTTCTGCTCAATGAAATCGAGGCAGCGGTTCACGTCCTCGTCGGGCCCCTCGACGACGAGCGTCACGGACCCTTCGGCGCCGCCCCAACCTCCTGCGGCGTAACAGACGGCATCGAGCCCGAAGAGGCTCTCGACGGCCTCGATCTCTGTGAAGACCCTCCCGTCGGCGACACAGGCCATACCGACACGGGCGCCGATGGTCCGGCCCAGTGCAAGGATCCCCCCGAAGCGTGCGGCCTCCTCGACGGATGGGATCAGCTTTTCGAGACCGACGGGATAGATGATTTCGAGTCCCCGGGCCTTCATGGCCATGTAGAACTGCCCCATCGTGCCTCCTGCCGGGCTGGCCATGAGAACGCCCACGTTTCCAAAGGAGTCTACGGCATTGGCTCCTTTGATGAGCATGTCGCCGGGCGAGAGTTTATCCAGGACGGTCCCCGGTTCCACGGGGAGGACCTGCCCCTTATGGAACGTAACGGGTTTGGCCCGCTCCTCGGCGCTCAGCACACAGAGCACCCCCCGGATAACTTGACCCGCCATGGCCCGCTCCTTGGCGATTTTCTCCCCGAGGAGTTCCTCGGCGACGTAGGCCGTCGTCGAGCCCCGGCTGATCAGGAGGTAACCGTTCGTCTTTGCCTGCTGGACCTCGGGCAGGGCCGCGATGGCCTTTCCGAGGAGCCTCTTCGATTCCGCGGGTGTCAAGGTGAACAGTCCCTGCATGCTCCTTCTCCTTTCCGTCGTCCGTGCTTTGATCCTCTCCGTCTTCCCCCCGGGGATTTCCTATCAGAAAAGCACCTCGAGAACAAGAACCCCGATCTTTCCCCCCGTCACAGATCCTCGATGTCCGCGAGGAGCTCCCGTCCGCCCTTGAGGGGCTTCATGAAATACCACCAGTTTTTTTCAGGGGACCAGTCCTCGGCTTCCGCGACCTCGTCTCCCCAGAGGCACCTGCCCGCCGGGACGACCTGTTTTTTCATGCGGGTATCCGCCGCCCGCAGGCGATCGATCCATCTCTCCCTTTCCCGTTCCGGGGCGACGGCGAGGGCCTCCTCCAGCAGCTGCCTTCCGTCCATGTCGTTGAGATAATCATCCAGCCCGAGGCGGTAACCCTTCGCAACACACTCGACGATCCGTTCCCAGTTCTCGACGAGGCCTTTTAGACCGCCGCGGACCACCCGTGCGGGGCAGCCTCTGCCTTTCAGGAAATCCGATACGGGGTTCCTTTTTGCCATGGCTCCAACTCCCCCCGGACAGAAGGTTTCGGACGATGCCTCAGGGCCTGGCGGCGGAAATAGGCCTCGCCGTCATTCGGCCGGAAGTACGTCCGGATCACGCCGTCGGCATCGAAGGCGATGAATTCGCCCGTGGCACGGTTGTAACGGGTGACGACGCCGTCGCTCCGGACATGCTCGAGAATATTCCCTCCGGCCGGGGCATCCCGGAGTTCCTGTGCCTTCCGCAGGTACTGCTCCTTGGAGATCGATCCGAACTCACGCCCGTGTTTCTGATAATGATCGATCCATTTCTGGCGTGATGCGAAACCGACCCCCGGCCTCGTTCCCTGTTGTTTCCCTTCAATGGCGGACTCTGCCGCTGTTCCCTGCGACGGTGCGGGTGGCTGCGACGGGGGACTGCAGGTGCAGAGAACCACAAGCAGGACAATGACCGGCAGGATCACCCGGAATGCAGATCGGATCGATGAGTTGCCGCATGCTTTCACAGCCATCGGTACGGATGGGGTTCACCCCTTTCGGCGGCGGTGCAAAGGCCGCCGGGTTCAGGTTGACGGAAAGACGCTCCGCCTCAGGAGCCAAGCGGCACAAATCTCTAACACAGAAAAAACTGCGGATCAATGGGGTTTCCCTGCCGGGGCGGAAGCCCGTGAAGTTCCGGAATCAGCGGGAGGGGGTGCGGAAGGGAGGGTTGCCGGGATGACAAGGGGGGGATCGAAACGGCCCCGGGGCTGCGGGTCGGGCCTTTTACTGTTCCTGGAAAGGAATCGACACCCGGAACGTGCTTCCGACGCCCGGTTCGCTCTCGACGGCGATTCTGCCCCCCATCTCGTGAACGAGGTTCTCGACCACGTAAAGACCGATCCCCGTTCCGGTCCCATCCGTCTTGGTGGTGAAGAAGGGAAGGAAGGCGCTCTTTTGCGTGTTTTCATCCATGCCGCATCCGTTGTCGACCACTTCGATATTGAAATAGTTTCCGTTTCCCTTTTCCCGGAACGCCTTGAGGCGGATCCAGGAGTCTTTCTTGTCCGAGGCCTGCGATGCGTTGATCAGGAGATTGATGATCACCTGTTCCAGCGCCTCCGAATCGACCATGATCCTGGGCAGGTCTTCCTCGAGAAGCACCTGGAAGTCCTTGACGGTTTTCTTGATCTCGCTTCGGCAGATGGCGACGGCCCTTTCGATCATCTCACGGGGCTCCACCGGCCTTTTATCGCTGCCGCTCCTCTTCCGGGCGAATCCCGTGAGTTTGCTGATGGTCGCATTGATCCGCTGGGCCCCGTGTTCGATGTTGGAGACGAGTTTCAGAATATCCTCGTGAAGCTCGGCATAGGACATCCCCATGATCTCTTCCCCCGGATTCCGTGCGATGTGCTCCTCGATGAGGGGGAGGAGGGCCCGGAGGTAATCTTTCAGGATGGGTGTATTGAAAATGATGAAATTATTCGGGTTGTTGAGCTCATGGACGATGCTCGACACGAGGAGGCCGAGGGTGGCCAGTTTTTCTCTCTGCAGGAACTCTCTCTCCAGATTTTTCTCCTTCGTGATGTCGCTGATCCGGATGATGGCCGCCCCTAATTTCCGGTGTTCCTCCTGGATGGGATAGATGACGGTCTTCTTGAAGGTGCCGGGCTGCCCGGGTGGAGAGGATTCAACGTTCAGCTTCTCGAAGTTGGCGATCGCTGACCGAATCGACTGGAGCCCCTGCGGGTCATAGCAGCCCTCCACGAGCTCCAGAAAGGATTTTCCGAGCACCTCGAAATAGTCAGCGAAATTGAAATAGTCGAGCGTGGTCCGGTTGGCCATCCGGATCCGGAGATCACGGTCGACCAGGATCAGGGGGTCGGAGATACTGTCGAAGACCGACCGCAGGGTGTTCCGGCTCTGCTGAAGCATGTCCTCGGCCCGCCGGCGCTCCGTCAGTTCCTCCTGCAGCTCCCTGTTGGCCCTTGCCAGTTCTTCACTGCGCCTGCGGACGCGGTCCTCGAGGGCTGCGTAGGCTTCCGCGAAGGCCTTCTCCGATCGGCGCCGTTCGGTGACGTCTTCGAGGATTGCAATACGCCTGTTCTTCTGTTCGGTCGGCAGGACCCTGATGGTGACCTCCTTGCCGTTTTGGAGCTGAAAAGACCGGGGACCTCCGTTCGGTGCCCCCTGTCTCTTTCCGGAGAGAAGACTTACGATGTTCCGGCGCTCCTTTTCCTCGAAGAGATCGGCCCATTTTGTGGAGATCAGGTCGACCTCGGACGTCCCGAGCATGGCGATCGCCGTCGGGTTCGCGAAGACGATCCTTCCCCCTTCCGTCAATTCGAGAAGGCCGCTCGGCGAACGTGCGATCACCGTTTCCAGGTGCTCCCTCAGCGACATCAGCTCCGCGACGAGGTTCCGGGCCGGATCCTCGGGGCATACCGTCCGGCGGCGCTTCCTCCCTGCGGTTTTCCTTTGATTGACACTGGAGATCGCCTCCGTGATCCGGCGGAATGTCTCCTGGAACGGCCCCTTGGCGATGCAACCGTCGGCGCCCATGGCCTCGTATGGGACGACGGCACCGTCGGCAGCCGTGGCGGTCACGATGAGGATTCGGACATCCCTGGCGGGGGGATCCATCTGGCGGATCATCCCGCAGAGACGCTCCCCGCCGATACCCGGCATCACCAGGTCCAGGAGCACGACATCCACCTTGGCGGACTTCAGGGTTTCCAGGGCCCGGGCGCCATCCTCCGCGGTGAGGACCTCGTGGCCGATCTTCCGGAGGCGCTTGGCGACGAGCGTGAGGAAGACGAGGTCGTTGTCGACGACCAGGATTTTTTTCCGTATCGAATCGATCATGGATTCTTTCCAACCATCGGCCTGTTCCGGCATATTTCGTCGGGCGGTCCGGGGCCGTCGCTCATCCATTCTGAATCTCAGAGAATGCCTTCGATCACCCTTTTGAGTTGCGTCAGTGTGACGGGTTTCATCAAAATTCTCCTGATCCCGAAGAGAGAGGCCTCCTCGGCCGAGATCAACTCGGTGTAACCGGTGCAGAGGATGATCGCGATATCGGGCCTGATCTGCCTCAAATGATCGGCCAGTTCGAGGCCCGCCAGACGCGGCATCGTCTGGTCCGTTATGACCATGTCATAGTCAGTCGGTCCGGTCCGGAAGGCCTCGAGGGCCTCGATCCCGTTGGTCGTCGTTGAAACCTCATAACCTAACCTCTGCAGCATGTCGGAGAGCTGCTGACAGCAGATTTCTTCGTCATCGATGACGAGGATGCGGCTTTTCTTCATGGGCTCACCGGCGGCTGCGCCGACCGTGCCTTCCCCTGCATGGATTGGAGTCGGATGGGTGTCTGAGTGGTTGGACATGAAAACTCCTCCCTTCCGTACGGCGGATGTCGTCTCGTCGATGCTGTTCCGGTGGTCTTCCGACCCGATGAAGCCCTCCCACCCTATTATCGTAAAAATCCTGAAAGTCTTTACGTCCACCATGACATGCTGAAGCGGGTGGTGCTGAAAAAATGCGGGTCGTGACGGAACTGTTCCAAAATCGGGGTTTATCCGGGACCGTTCCAAAATGGCACCGAAATTCAAACCCCTTGATTTTATTCGTTTCTTTAATCCGACGTCCCCGAATGGCATGGTGGGCTCCAGCCGGGGCCGGTAAGATCATTTTCGGGTACCACTGCAAAGTCGATTGTAATCATTGCGCATTTTCACCCACCCGGACCGCAGACCGGCGCTGGCACGGTGGGTGCCTATGTCAAAGGCATCAGGACACCCGATCATCCCTCTGGTGACCGGTGGCAGATGAAAAAACATGGAGACAATCGAGGAAGCGATGAAGAACGTCAGTCTCAGGGGAAAAATCATTACGATCGTAGGGCCTTCGACCTTTGAAACCTTTTTGAAGGCCCATTACCTCACCCACATGACGGGTGTGAGGTTCCGTTTCTTCCATGAGGAGCGCTCGAGCCATCCATCGGCCGGTGACACGCTGGATTCATCGGAAGTCGTTCTCATCGACTGCCGGAACGGAAAGGTCGAGGGCCGCCTGTCGGAAATGAAGGCCGATGCGGAGTTGAACGGCGTCTTCCGGAAGCCCATCGTGCTTTTCAACGTGGCCCCGGAGGATGTCCGGGATCAGGAAGCGCTCGGCGGCGGGATCAGGGGTCTGCTGTCCGCCGGTGTTTCACCGGATATTTTCCTGGAGACCGTCGTCGACGCCGTTTACGGGAGCGAATTGCCCGCTGCGGCGGGAAATGGATTGGTGCAGCAGTCGTGAGAAGAAGGCTCTTCATGATCAAAGGAAAGGACCCGGGCGGCCGATCGCCGGGGCCTGCCCGGCCGCGGGTGAACCCGTACTCATCTCGCATCAAATGCCGCGGCGGGTTCACACTGATCGAGATGGTGGCGGTCCTCGCCGTCCTCGGATTGATCACGGCCCTGGCCCTGCCCAGGTATTTCAACGTCATGCACGAGGCGAAATACAAGATCGCCCAGGCCGCCGTCGCCGAGGGCCATGCCAGGGTCAACCTTTGGGGGATGAGCCGGTACCTGATCAGCGGCGTATGGCCGACCGTTGATGAGTACGTTGCGGCCGCGGATACGATCGGCCGGGAGACGGGAGAATTTGTCCTGTCTTACAAGAAGGTGGATGAGATGACCCTGAAGATCTCGGCAAAGGGGAAGGAGTCGACGACATTCAGGGAGATCGAGGCCACACTGCGGATCACACCGCCGGGCTGCGGCGGTGAATAAAGCCGGTCGGGAAAGAAGGTTCTTATGACATCAAAGGCGGATAGAAGAAACAGCGTGATCCTCGACTCCGACAGGGCACGGCGCGTTGAGACCCTTTCGGAAGCCTGCACGCCGGTCGTCGGGGAGGCGGCGTTCCGGGGTCTTTGCTTCATCAATCGCACCCGGATGCTGTTCCTCCGGGGGGAAGCGTTGCGAGAGGAACACTGGATCCCCCTGGATGAAACACTGTCCCGTTATCGTCTCGTCCTCCGCGGGTCATCCAGGGTCCTGAAAAGCGACTGGTTCCGGGAACGCGTATCGTCGATGACGTGAGTCGGTGTCGGAAACGGGAAGCAGCAGAAAGGAATTCGGATTCCATGGTTATGATCCATACGGTGAATGTCGCCGTCCCGGAGAGCCACCTGACGGGTGACCGATCCTGCCTCGTCCTCCAGAGGCAGATCGGGATGAGGTCTATAGCGCACCATCGGATCGTCGTGCTCAGTGATTCCGCGGAGAGGATCGCGGCGGCCATGGAGGAGGTCTCTCCCGTGGTCGTGGATGAGATCAGGACAACGGTACCCAAGGGGAAAGAGGAGGTCTTCTTCAAGGCCGATTCCCGTGAAATCGAAGCGGTCATGAAGAAGCTCCATGACCCCTGCGGGATGAACCGGTGATGCCGATGAACACCAGCCAATCTCGGAGATCACGGACATGGATAGGGAGAAACGGGGTGCAATGGTGAGCGGGAAGGAAGTACTCATTCTCGGAAGCGCGAACTACCAGAACCAGATCCTGGCCCACTACCTGGAGCACGAAAAGGGGATCCAGTGCCGCATCCTGCCGCCTGATTGCGATCTCGTCGGTCAGGAGGTGGAGACCAACGGAAGATCCCCGCTCTTTCTCATCGACTGCAGTGAGTCCGGCGTCGAACGATATTTCCTGCGTTTCCGTCCGGGGGGATTCCGGTCGTCCTTCCAGCATCCCGTGTCGATTTTCAACGCCCGGCGTGACAGCGGGATCGGGGACCAGGCGCTGCAAAGCGGTGTAAAGGGAATTTTTTACGAGGAGCTTCCACTCGATGTGTTCATCGGAGGCCTCCTCGAGATCCTCAAAGGCGGGGTCTGGTTTCCGGAGGATCTGATGGCCCGTTGGATCTCCCGTCACAGGAAACGGGTCCTCCTGCCCGCGGGGGAAAAGCCCTGTCTCTCCTCCCGGGAGGTCGACATCATCGGGGCGCTCGCCGAGGGTCTGACCAACGACGAGATTGCAGAGCGGTTGCACATCAGCCTTCACACGGTGAAAACGCATCTTCAGAACATCTACCGGAAAATCAATGTCACGAATAGAACGCAGGCGATCCTATGGGCTTCGAGGAATCCCGCGGAGAGCCGAATCGACCTGTCATGGCTGGGGGGAAAAGATGTCGAAGGAAAAGCTGCTGGCCATCATGAAGAAGATCCTGAACACCGATGAGGACATCTCTTTCCTGTCTCGGCTGGAGGATCACGAACTCTGCAAACTCGTCGTGCTGATGAGACAGAGGCTCGACCGGCCGATCAGGACCTGAGTCCGTCATCCCGCCCTTCCCTTTTCCGATCCCCGGGGCTCCATGCCTTTACGCTGAACCGGGGGAATGCCCTCGGGTTTCGAACGATTGGCCGAAATTTTCGCGTCCGATCTGTTTTTCATCGGGCCGTCCCCGGGGTATCGGTCGGTTCGGGAAATGGTGAAGCCCCTGTCCTCATTTCGGCGGTAGAGGCGGTGATTGCCGAATTTCTTGCCCGATTTTTGCATTATACGTCATCGAGGATGACCGTCGGCTCCATGGACGGTCGATGATATTTGAAATCATTCGGTTTTTTATTCCCGGCCCGATTCTGCCCGCCAGGAACCCTCGAGGCGATCCGGGATGATGCAGGGCGGGACAGAAGCGCGGATCCGTCAAGAAATACGTGGACTCGACAGGATGGGGGCCAGATGACAGCGGGAAAAGACATTCCAGCCGATGTGGCGATCCTCGTGATCGACGACGAACAGGATTTTCTGGACAGCGTTCGAAGGGGCCTGATCACGTCCGGATTCAAGAACCTCTTTCTCTACAACGATCCGAGGGATGCCGTGACCTTCCTGGAAAAAGGCGGCCGGGTGGACATCGCCCTTCTCGACATCTCCATGCCCTGGATGAAGGGTACGGAGCTGCTCAGTTACATCAAAGAGCTCCATCCATCTGTTGAGTGCATCATGGTGACGGCGATCAACGAAGCCCGAACGGCCGTGGACTGCCTCAAAGCCGGCGCCTACGATTATCTGGTCAAGCCGCTGGTGAGGGACGACCTGGTTGCCGCGATTCAGCGGGTCACGGAGAAGAGAAGGTTGATGGGAGAACTGACCTCGCAGGAATCGGGGGCGCCGTCCGCGGCCGTCCGGTCGGAGGCTTTTAAAACCATCATCACCGGTTCTGAAAAGATGATTCGCATCCTGAAGGAAGCCGAGCTTCATGCCCGCAGCGACGTCCCGGTCCTGATCACCGGGGAGAGCGGAACGGGGAAGGAGTTGCTCGCCAAGGCGATCCACGCTGCAAGCCCCCACAGCCGCTGGCCTTTCCTCTCCGTGAACATGGCGGCCCTGACCGGGAATCTCTTCGATGCGGAATTCTTCGGGCACACACGCGGTGCCTTCACCGGCGCGGAAAAGGACAGGATCGGCTACCTGGAGGCGACACACAGGGGTACGCTCTTTCTGGACGAGATCGGCGATCTGCCCGTCGAAGTCCAGGGGAAGCTCTTGAGGGTTCTTCAGGAAGGCGAGTTCATCAAACTCGGCACCAGCAAGACCATGAAGGTGGATGTCCGGTTCATCACGGCGACCAATGCCGATATCGATCATCAGATGGCGAGGGGGGACTTTCGAAAAGACCTCTACTTCCGCCTGAAGGTCGCCCGGATCCATCTTCCGCCGCTCCGGGAAAGACGGGAGGACATTCCACTGCTGATCAGGGATTTTTTGAAGGATGCACGAAACGAGGGCGGAGGCGTCGAGATCGATGAAGAGGTGCTTTTCCTGCTGATGGAGTACGACTATCCCGGGAACATCAGGGAACTGAGGTCCATCCTGCAGGCTGCGGTGAACCTCTCGCAGGGGCGGAGATTGACGGTGAGGTACCTGCCGGATTATGTCAGAAAGGGCAGAAAGACCGCCCCGAAGGCGGTCCTCCCCGACGGACGGCCCGTGATCTCGCTCTCGGAAACGGAGAAATCGCACATCGTCAGGGTCTACAACGAAACCGGCAGAAACAAGATGAAGACGGCCAAGCTGCTCGGTATCGGTCTGAATACGCTCCGGAGGAAACTGGCATCCTACGGTGTGGATTGATGTCGACTCGTCCCGTCTGAAAGGCCTCCCCGTATCCGGCCGGTCATTGACCGGCCGGCTGTTTTTTTATCGGTCACGGCCTCTTCCGTCCTTCCGGGACTCGATCATCCTGAATCGACCATCCCAAAATGGCACAGTATTTATAACTTCCCGGATTTACGCTTCTTTTGTCCTATGACGTTCCGAATCGGCACGGAACTCATCGGCCGCCTCTGATGCCCGGCCGGGACTTGATTATATAAGTAGCCGTTTATATTGTGAAATTGATCTCGTCCGCCCGGTCGTGCAACTGGCACGCCCGGTGCTGATACCCTGTGTCAAAGACAAATGAAACCCCGCGTGACCGCCCCCTGAGCAGGATGTCGTCGCGGGCAAGGAAAGGATAGCGGCACATGCCGGTGGATGATTTTCGGGACAAGCATATCTGCATTATCGGGTCGCTGCGTTTTCAGAACCATGCCCTGGCCTGTTATCTCAGCGAAAGCCTGGGTGTCGAGTGCACGGAGCTGACCCTCGAAAACGATTTGATGCTGCCGGAGGGTCTGCGGGACAAGAGATCGGTTTTGTTCCTCATCGACGGCATTGATGAAAACTTAGAGGAAAAGCTCGCCATTCTCGAAGGAAGAATTAGAGATGTCCTCTTTGATTACTACGTCTGCTTTTTCAACATCCGGCCGGACCGGAGACTGGATGAACAGACCTTGAATCGGCGGGTCCACGGGATCTTTTATATCGATGACGATATTCAGCATCTCGGCCGGGGCATCCAGGCCGTCTTCGGCGGTGAGTTGTGGATCCCGCGGCGGATCCTGTCCAGTTTGATCCGGAATCACGCGGCTGGATGGAAGCCCGAGGAGGTTGACCCGGATATCCTGACCCCGCGGGAGATCGAGGTCCTGTTCCTTCTGGTCACGGGTCATGACCAGAACGTGATCGGGGAAAAATTGTTCATCAGCCCCCACACGGTCAGAACGCATCTTTCCAATGTGTTCCGGAAGATCGGGGTCAAGAACCGCCTGGAAGCCAAGATCTGGTTCGAGAAGCACCGGCAGGCCCTGCGGACGGACAACAAGAGAGTCAGGTTGAAGAGAAAGACGTTGGGCGGCAAGGATTAGACGATACCGGCCGGCCTCATCGAATCGTTGAGGCGGATCGATGGGCGTCGATAGCCGGAAGGATCGACGCCCGATGGACCCCGGGGAGAGAGTGCCGATGCTCCTGTGGTTCTTAAGCCCCTTTTTTTTCTACCGGGTCATGGTCTTTCCTCATGCCTCCTCCCTCTATCACGCGGCCGTCGTTGTGGTCTCGGGGGTCGAGGACTCATCGACGGTTCCGGCTGCCGGGACATCGGGCCGTGAGGGCCCATTTGCATAGGGGTGTTGCGCGAACATTCAAGTTCCTTCACTGCCGATATGACCTCCTTCACATCCCGGGCCCCCTGACTCCTTTCGGGGCCCGGCAGACATCCGGGCCGGGGCGGACCGCTCCGCACCGGCTGTTTTTCCCTTCTGTTTGGCTTCCGAAAGTTCATCGTGATCCCTTCAATCCCTGAGGGCGCCGAAGCGCCGGATGTGGTATAGTCCGCAATCGAGGTCCGGAAGGAAGACGCGTGGAGGAAGGAGGCCGGCATGAAAAGACGCGATTTTCTGAGGCTCGGTGTGATCGGTTCCGCATCGGCCCTGCTCGGGTGGGAAGGCGTGGAAGGAGCCGTGCGGTATGCGGCGGAGGGCCCCTTCGTCTTCCCGAATCCGGTCTACCGCACCCTGGGGAGGACGGGCTTGAAGATCACCGTCGTGAGCTTCGGTGCCATGCTCACGCCTGAACCGGAAGTGATCGCCATGGCCTTCGATCACGGGGTCAATTATGTCGACACGGCCCGGCGGTACATGAACGGCCGCAACGAGGAGATCGTGGGCAGGGCGCTGAAGGGAAGACGAGGCAAGGTGTACGTCGCCACGAAGATCCGGTCCTCGTCGCGCCGGAAGGAAGCCGTATTCAAAGATGTGGAGGAGAGCCTCGAGGCCCTGGGGACGGACTACATCGACGTCATTCAGCTCCACAACCTCGACGGCAGGCAACGGGTGTTCATCCCCGAGACCCGGGAAGCCCTTCTGCGGCTGCGGGAGCAGGGGAAGGTCCGCTTTTTCGGTGTGACCACGCACACCAACCAGGCGGAGGTGCTCGATGCCCTGGTGGAGGATCCTGAGCGGTTCTTCGACATGGCCCTCGTTGCGTATAATTTCAAGAGCGAAGCGGGCGTGAAGCAGGCGATCGCAAGGGCCGCGCGGGCGAACATCGGGATCGTTGCGATGAAGACCCAGGCCGGAGGCTACAAGACGGACGCACTGGGGCCCATCCGTCCCCATCAGGCCGCCCTCAAGTGGGTGCTGCAGGACCGTAATGTCACCGCCGCCATCCCCGGCATGAGGGATCTCAGGGAACTCCGGGAAGACATCGCGGTCATGGGGATGCGTTTCAGCTATGTCGACGGCCTGATCCTGAAGGGGTACGGTGCCGCCATCCGGCCCGCCTACTGCCATCTATGCGCCCGGTGCGAAGAAACCTGCCCGAGAGGTGTTGAGATCAGCGTCATCAACCGTTGCCTGATGTACGCAGAGGCCTACCGGAGCGCCGAACTCGCGCGGGAGACCTACCGCGGGATCCCCCGGTCCCGTTCGGCATCGGCCTGCCTGGACTGCAGGGAGTGCGTCGCCCGGTGTGTCCACGGGCTCGATCTCCCCGCGAAGATGGAGAGGGCGAGAAAACTGCTCGCGTGAAGACGTCGTTTTCAGACATTATCGACCGTCATGGAGGATTCCCGTGGCTGGTACACCGGTGATACGATTCATCGTCCTTTCCATGCTGATCTTTCTGATGCCCCACCCGGCCGGCGCCGCCGATCCGCTCATTCAAGACATCCTGCCCGTCACGGAATGTTCGAAGGGCTGGCGGCTGGAGGAACGGGTGACCCTGTACGACCGGGAGAACCTCTTCGATTACATCAACGGCGAGGCCGAGCTTTATCTGCCCTACGGATTCGAAGCCGCCGCCGCGGCACGCTATGTCCGGCAGGGGAATCCCGACGAGGCGATCGCGGCGGATGTCTACCGGATGGCCTCTCTTCTCGATGCCTTCGGGATATACGCGAACTACCGGAAAGCCGCTTCCCCGACCTCCGGCGGGATCGGCGCCGAGGGTTTTCTCTCTTCGACGCAGCTCATGTTCTACCAGGACAGGTACGTTGTCCGGTTGCAGGCCTCGGGCGTCACGGGCATCGAAAAGGACGTCTTCCTCGACTGCGCCCGGATCCTGTCGAGGAACCTTCCGTCCGGTGCGGGACGGCCGGCGGAGGTCGAGTTGCTCCGGGTGCCGGGTGTCGTGCCCGGGACGGAACGTTACATCCCCCGGAGTCTCCTCGGGTATGCCTTCCTCCGGCGCGGCGTCATCGCCGACGCCGTCGCGGAGGGAGAAAGGATACAGGTCTTCGTCGTGCTCGAGGATTCGAAGTCGGCCGCCCGGAAGGCCTTTGACGACTACCACGCTTACCTCCAGACCTCCGGGAAGGATGTCCGGTCCTGGTTGACGGGGGGGCGGATCTTCCTGTCCGCCGTCGATCCTCTGTACGGCGGCGTCCTTGTCGAGCCGTCCGGCCGATGCGTCGTGGGAGCGATCCGGGCCGGAAAGATCTCTTCGGCGGAAGAGATCGTGAAGAAACTCTCGGAAAAGGCAGGCAGCCGTTGAGGTCGGCCGCCCGGCCTTTTCACATCGTTCTGTAGAGAATGTTGCCGCTGATCCTCTCCTCCTCGATGACCCCTTCGTGGACGAGCTCGACGAGGTGCACGTAGGTCTCGTTGAGGGCGAGGAACCTGTCGAACTCGGGCAGGTCGTCGCCGAAGAGGTCCCTCGAGACCTCGAAGGTGGTCCGGGGTCCCCGCTGCACGGATTCGTACGCCAGCCCCTTCCGGATTTCATGATGGGATTCGATCTCCACGATCCGCTCGGTGAGGTTCGGGAAGGGGTCTCCATGCGCCGGGTAGACTCTGACCGCGGGAAGCGCCCGGATTCGTGAGAGCGAGTCCAGGAAACTCCGGAGGGGCCGGAAACCAGGGGAAAAGAGATCGGGGCTCAGGTTGGGCGTGATCTCCGGGAGGACGTGATCCCCCGAGAGGAGGAGGGCTTCTTCCGGGAAGTAATAGGAGATGTGGTCGCGCGTGTGCCCCGGGGTTGCAATCGCCTCGAATTCCCTGCCTCCCGCGGTCTGCCTGGAATCGGTCCGGAAACAGCGATCGCCCTGGAAGGGGCTCCCGGCGGTCTTGAAGGTCAGGAAGAGGCGGATGACGAAGTCCGTCGTGCGCTCCGGAAGCCCGTGCAGCAGGCAAAAGTCCCGGATGCGGCGGATGAGTTCCGCCTCGTCTTTCCTCGCCGCGAGGGCTTCCCGGCCCGTCTCCGACAGGTGGATCTCCGCCCCCGACATCGCCTTGATCCGGCCCGCCATCCCGCAGTGGTCGAGGTGGTGATGGGTGATGTAGATCCGGCTGATGTCCCGGACGGTTCTGCCGATGGCCTTCAGCGATTCATCGAGGATCGAGGCGGTCTCCGGGGTGTCGAGGCCCGTGTCGAAAAGCGTGATCCCGTCGCCGCCGGCAAGGGCGAAGACGTGCACGTGCTTCAGCCGAAAGGGCATGGGAAAAGTGATCATGAAAAGGTCCCAGGCGATTTCCTCGATCAACGGAGCCCCCCTGCCGGTTCGATCAGCCTCTTTCTCTTCTCACGATGATGAAGGACGCCGAGCCCTTGGCAATGAGCCGCTTTTCCCTGTCGAAGATCTTCGCCTCCGCGTGAGCCAGGCGCCTGCCTCGGTGGATCATGGTCCCGTAGGCCGTCAGTTCACCGACGTCCGCCGGGGCGAAATAGTGTATGTGCAGGGACGACGTGACGATCGTCTCGCCCGCGGACAGGGACGGCAGGACCGAGATGCCGCAGGTGGAATCCGCGAGGGATGCCATCACACCCCCGTGCACCGTTCCCCATATGTTCTTGTGCCTTTTCCCGGCTTTCTCCCGGACGACGGAACCCTCCGGGCCCGTCGAGATCATTTTCATGGATATGGTCTTGTAGTAGGGCGACTGGTTCACGTATTGCTTGACGGCGTCCGGATCTCCCCAGGCATGTGTCATCGGTCCCCTCCTGGTCTTCCGAGTCGATATCCGCCGGGAAGTATAGGTCAGCCCTGTCCGGCTGTAAAGACAAAACCCTGTCCCTCCGGTGCCTTTTCCCGTTGATTTCCGGGATGGTTTCTGTCAAGAACACATGGGGGGATCATGGAGAACAGGAGATGAACTGCCGCAGGGAAGAGGTGGGGATCGAAACGAAAGACGGCGTGACGTCCCTGATGACGATTTTCACCGGAGATGTACCACCCGACTCACCTGTTCTGATCTGCATGCCTGCCATGGGCGTTCCGGCGAGGTTTTATGAACCCCTTGCCGGGCCCGTTCTCAAGGAGGGCTGGTCTCTCGTCACGGCCGACCTGAGGGGGAACGGATGGAGTTCCGTCCGTGTCGCCCGCGGCGTCTCCTTCGGTTTCCACGAGATGGTGGCATTTGACTGGCCCGCCGTCGTGGAAAAGGTGAAAGCGATCTTCCCCGCCGCCCCTCTCTATCTCCTGGGTCACAGCCTGGGCGGGCAGTTGAGTGCGCTCTATCTCGCTGCGAACCCCGGGGCCTGCTCCGGCCTCGTCCTCGTCGCGGCGCCTTCGGTCCACTATCCGGGATGGGATTTTCCGTTGAACCTGGGTGTCCTTGCGGGGACGCAACTGGCCGGTCTCATCGCGCGGCTCCTGGGGTACTTCCCGGGCAGAAAGATCGGTTTCGGCGGAACGGAGGCCGGAGGGTTGATCTGCGACTGGGCGCACACGGCACGCACGGGCCGCTACGAGCCGGCCGGGAGTCCTGTCGATTATGAAAGGCTCCTCGGGGAGATGGAACTCCCCGTTCTTTCGATCTCCTTCGAGGTGGATCTGCTGGCTCCCGAACGGGCCGCCCGAAACCTCTGCGCCAAGATGAAACGGTGCCATGTCACCCATCACCACCTGCAGGACGACGATCTGGGCCATCTGAAGTGGGTCGGAAACCCTGAGCCCGTCATCGAAAAAATCCGGCAGTGGCTGTCAAAAGGTGAATGACCAATATTCGGTAGAAAACGGACCTTGCCTGTAGTATTTTGAAGGAAAACGTTTCGCCGTCGGGTGTCCCGCGTCAAGAAGGGAGGGCCCGCCGGAACAACACCCTGGATCTTCTCACTTCCAAGAGAGGGGACGGGCGGCAATACTCGAGGGAGAATTGCGGGATCCATGACCGGGTATCAAAGGCGCAAGCCGTGCGGGACGCACGTGCCTTGAGAGGAGGACTTCCAGTGGACGACTACAGAGAAACTTCCATGGGCGCCATCTTCCAGAACCGCGTCCGGGCATTCGGCGATCAGACCCTGGTAAAGTACAAGAACCGGCAGGGGGTGTGGGAGGAGATCTCCTGGAACCGGCTCAACGGCATGGTGAGGGATCTCGGCCTGTTCCTCATCAACCGGGGTGTCCGGCCCGGCGACAAGGTGGCTCTCTTTTCACCGAACCGCTATGAGTGGTGGGTCGCGGACCTGGCCATCATTTCCGTGGGGGCGGTGAACGTTCCGATCTACGCCACCAACTCCGCGGAAGAGTGCCGTTACATCATCGAGAATTCCGATTCCAGGATGTGCTTCGTCGGCACCCGGGAGCACATGGAGAAGATCCTGCAGATCAGGGAGAGGCTCCCGAACCTGGGGGAGATCGTCCTCTTCGACGATCTCGAACAGCCCCTTCCCGGGGTGATCACGCTCCGGGATGCCTTCCGGGAAGGAAGGGCGGCCCCGGACCCGGAAGAATTCGACCGACGCCTCATCCCCATCGACATCGACGATGTGGCCACCATCATCTACACCTCCGGGACCACCGGTCCTCCCAAGGGGGTCATGCTGACCCACAGAAACTTCGTGGCCAACGTCAACCAACTGCAGGCGGTGGACCCCGAGTTCCTGTCGGGCGATCACACGTTCCTGTCCTTTCTCCCTCTGGCGCACTCGCTGGAGAGGACGGTGGGTTACTACTGCCCCATCTTCCTCGGGCACAAGGTCGCCTTCGCCGAGAGTACGGAGAAGCTGCTCGAAAATTTCGGCGAGATTCGCCCGACCTTCTTGGTCAGCGTACCGCGCATCTATGAAAAGATCCATGCGGGGATCACCGCAAAGGTTGCCGATGCTCCGCCGGTCAAGAAGGCACTTTTCAACTGGGCCATGGGCATCGCCAGGAAGAATCTGCCCTATGTCTGCGAAAACAAAAAGCGGACCGGCTGGTTCGCCGTCCAGTACAAACTGGCGGACAGGCTCATTTTCCGCAAGCTCCGGGCAGCCCTCGGAATGGATCGGCTGCATGCCGCCATCTCCGGCGGCGCGCCGCTTTCGGTATCCGACGCCGAGTTCTTCCTCGGCATGGGCATCAAGATCCTCGAGGGGTTCGGACTGACCGAGACGACCCCCGTCACCAACGGGAACAAGCCCAATCGCATCAAGCCCGGGACCGTCGGTCCGGCCGTGAAGGACACCGTCATCCAGATTTCTGAAATCGGTGAAATCCTCATCAAAGGGCCCCAGGTCATGAAGGGCTATTACAAGAACGAATCGGCCACCCGGGAGGCCTTTACCTCCGACGGTTTCTTCCGCACCGGCGACATCGGTGAAATCGACGAGGACGGATACCTGAAGATCACCGGCCGGATCAAGGATCTCATCATCACCTCCGGCGGCAAGAACATCTCTCCGCAGAACATCGAGAATGCCCTCCTGGCGTCGCCCTTCATTGAGCAACTGGCGGTCATCGGGGACAACCGGAAATACCTCACGGCGCTGATCGTGCCCTCTTTCGTCTCCCTCGAGAAATGGGCGGAGCAAAACCACGTCCCCTTCACCGACCGGGGGGAGCTGATCTCCAGACCCGAGGTCCGGAAACTCTTCGCGGCCGAGATCGAGCAGTGCCTGAAGGACTTCGCCCCCATCGAGCAGGTCAGGAAGTTCACCCTGCTGGAGACCGAATGGTCCCAGGACACGGGTGAGCTCACGCCCACCCTGAAGTTGAAGAGGAAGATCATCCAGCGGAAGTACGCTTCCCAGATCGAGTCCATGTATCCGCCGGGATGACAGACAACGGAGATCGCCGGATGAAGGGGCTGGAAGATTTTTATGAGATCCTCGAGGACCCGGCGGCTTACGGTCGAAAGTTGAAAGGGGAGGGCCGCCGCAGGATCGTGGGGTATTTCTGTTCCTACACGGCCGAAGAGATCATCTACGCCGCCGGCGCACATCCCTTCCGGATCTTCGGCTCGGACGACACCATCCACCGGGCCGATGCGCATTTTCAGTCCTACTGCTGCTCGCTCGTGCGGGGCGCCCTCGAAGGGGCCCTGTCGGGGCGTCTCGATTTCCTCGACGGCGCCGTTTTCCCGCACACCTGCGATTCGATCCAGAGGCTCTCCGATGTCTGGCGCATCAATGTCCGGGGTCCCGTTCATCTCGACGTGGTGTTGCCCGTGAGACTGGGCGGGGAAAGCGCAAAGGCCTACATGACGGACATCCTTCGGCGTTTCAGGGCGGATCTCGAGGCCCGGCTGGGTGTCGAAGTCGGCCGGGACGCCTTGCAGAAGGCCATCGGGATTTTCAACGGGATCCGGGGCCATCTCGGCCGGCTCCACGACATGAGATCCGAAGACCCGGGACTCGTCAGCGGCAGCGATCTCCATGCGATCACCAAAGCCTCGATGATCATGGACCGGGACCGTCTCCTGGAGAGACTCCGCGGTATCGTCTCGGAACTGGGCGGGAAAAAGGGAAGGGGAAGGGCCCCTGCGGGAAAGCGCCTCGTCATGGCCGGGGGCGTTTGCAGCCACCCCGATATTGACCGGCTCATCGAAGAGGCGGGCGGTGTGGTCGTGGCGGATGATCTCTGCACGGGTTCGAGATCCTTCGAAGGGATCGTCGAGGTGCAGGAGGATCCCATTACGGCGATGGCCGAGCGGTTCATGGCACGGTCGCCCTGCCCGGCGAAGCACGCAGGGCTTTTCGCCCGGGCCGACCGCCTCGTGGACATCGTCCGGAAGAAAAGGGCCCGCGGCGTCGTATTTCTCCTGCTCAAGTTCTGCGATCCCCATGCCTTCGATTACCCCTACCTCAGGGAGGCCCTCGACCGGGAGGGGATCCCCAGCCTGCTGCTGGAGGTGGAGGACCGACTCCCGTCGGAGGGACAGCTGCGGACCAGGTTTGAAACCTTTATCGAGATGCTTTAGGACAAGGAAGCCGGGATGACGGATCGGAAGGCAAAGTCAGCGAGTCTCGTGAAGGAGTTCTCTCTCTTTCTCCTCGCCGGGCTGCGCAAGACGGTCCTTCGCTTCCGCAAGCAGAAGAAAATGAAGGATATCCTGACGGTCTATTACCTGGAGGCCAAGAGCGCCCGGATCGGCGGCAGAAAGGTTGCATGGATCACGAGCGGTGGTCCCGTAGAGCCGCTCATCGCCATGAATGTCATCCCCGTTTACCCCGAGAACCACGGCGCCATGATCGGGGCAAGCAGGATGGGGGCCGGTCTGTGCGACATTTCGGAATCCATGGGGTACTCGGGCGACCTCTGTTCCTACGCCCGTTCCGATATCGCCTGCGCGACCGTGAACGGAGGCCCCATCGGAGGGCTCCCCCGTCCCGACATGCTGGTGTGCTGCAACAACATCTGCGGGACCGTGCTCAAGTGGTACGAGGTGCAGGCCCGATACTTCAACGTGCCTCTTTTCATCTTCGACACGCCTTTCTGCCACACGGGGTTCAGCGAAGAGGCCCGGCGTTACGTCCGCCGGCAGCTGGACGAGTATGTTCTCTTCCTGGAGGAGGTCTGCGGCAGGAAAATGGATCCGGGTCGCCTTGCCGACGTTGGGAAGCGATCCCTGGGGGCACAGCGTCTGTGGCAGGCGGTGCTCGACACGGCGGTCAACCGGCCCGCGCCGATGAGCGCCTTCGATGCCTTTTACCACCTGGCGCTGATCGTGACCCTCCGGGGCACACAGGTGGCCGTCGATTATTATCGCCGGCTTCTCGAACGGATGAACGACAGGGTCTCGAGGGGGATCGGCGCCGTCGCCGATGAGGAATACCGCCTTCTCTGGGACAACATCCCCATCTGGCACCGAACGCGGTGGCTGTCGGAGAAGTTCGCCTCCCACCACGCCTGCCTGGTGGCCGACACCTACACCTCGGCCTGGTGCGGGTCCATGAAGTACATCGACGAAAACCATTTCTTCGATTCCATGGCCGAGGCCTACACGCGCATCTACCTCAACATCGGCGTGGACGAGATGGCCCGCACGGTGCTGGCCATGGTCGACAAATACGGCGTGGACGGCATGGTGATGCACTCGAACCGCAGCTGCAAGCCTTACTCCCTGGGCCAGTACGACATCGCGAAGATCGTGGAGCGGGAAAGGGGGATCCCCTCGCTCATCATCGAGGCGGACATGGTGGACGAGAGGAGCTTTTCGGAAGGCCAGGTCGCCACGCGGATCGACGCCTTCATGGAGATGATCAAAGCGAGGAAACAGTGACTCGCGGCCAGAAAAAAGGCTTAGACAGACTTCAATAGACGGGAAGAGACTTCAAGCTTGATCACAGCCGGAATCGACATAGGGTCTATTTCCGCCAAGGCCGCCGTCCTCTCGGACGGAAAGCTCCTCGGCACCCGGGTCATCTTCACCGGCTACAACGCGGAGGCCGCCGGGCGGAGCGTTTTCGAGGAACTCCTGCGAGAGCTGGGGCTGGAGCGTTCGGCCGTCCGGCGGGTGATTTCGACCGGCTATGGCAGAAACAGCGTCAAGTTCGTCGACAAGGCCGTCACGGAGATCAGCTGCCACGGCGCGGGGGCGTACTACCTGGACCCGCAGGTGCGGTCCATCATCGATATCGGCGGGCAGGACAGCAAGGCCATCGTCATCGATGAAAGAGGGAAAGTGAAGAACTTCGCCATGAACGACAAATGCGCCGCCGGGACGGGCCGGTTCCTGGAGGTCATGGCGAGGGCCCTGGAGGTGGATCTCGAGGGTTTCGGCGACCTTGCGCTGAGGGCCCGGAGCCCCTCGAAAATCAGCAGCCTCTGCACGGTCTTCGCAGAATCGGAAGTGATCTCGCTTATCTCCAGAGGCGAGGGCCGCGAAAACATCATCGCCGGCATCCACGAATCGATCGCCGCGAGGGTGGCGGCCATGGCAAACCGCGTCGGCATGGTCCCGCCGATCGTCATGACGGGCGGTGTGGCAAAGAACGCCGGCGTGGTGAGAGCGCTGGAGAAGAAACTCGGGGTACCCATCCGGGTCTCGGGACACGCGCAGGTCAACGGCGCCATCGGCGCCGCCGTCCTGGCGGCGGCGTTGAAATAGCGGGAGCAGCGGATTCGTTGTTCATTCCTGACAGAGAATGAGGGAGGGGGTCGAGATGAAAAAGGGAAAGAAAGTTCTCGTTCTTCTGGGCAGCCCGAGGCGGAAAGGAAACAGCGCCCTCCTTGCGGCACGGATCGCGCAAGGGGCGAAGTCGAAAGGGGCCGGTGTGAAGACCGTGTTCCTCCATGGTTTGAGCATTGCGCCCTGCAAGGCCTGCTACGCCTGCCAGCAACCGAAGAGCAAGGGCTGCTCGATCGACGATGACATGCAGCCCCTCTACCGGGAGATGCTGGAGGCCGACGCCTGGGTGATCGCAAGCCCCGTTTACTGGTTCACCCTGTCGGCCCAGATGAAGCTCTGGATGGATCGCTGCTTGGCCTTCCCCGCTTACGGGAAGGATCCTTTCGAGGGGAAACGGATCGCCGTGGCCATGACGTACGGCGGTGAGGACCCCTTCGATTCGGGTTGTGTCAATGCCCTTCGGACCTTCCAGGACGCATACAACTACGTCGGTGCGAAAATCGTCGGCATGGTTTACGGAAGCGCAATGGAGCCCGGCGACATCCGTTCCAACAGGGCCCTGATGCGGGAGGCGAAGGAACTGGGGAAGGCTCTCGTGGGGGGATGAATGCCGGGACGGGTCCGCCCCGAAGATCGGAAGAGAGGGATCGATTGAGCAGGAAGTATTCAGGTCATCACCGTGAACTTTTGCAGCAGATCGCCCGCCGGGCGATGATCTCCCGGGGCTTCCTCACCGAATACGCCGAGGGGGTCCTCCGGGAACTGGACGGTATCCAGACGCCGGCGGCTCCCTGTGCGGACGGGTTGAGAGATCTCCGTCATCTCCCGTGGTGTTCCATCGATCATGAGGAATCGCGAGATCTGGATCAGCTGACCGTAGCCCGGGCGGTGAAGAAGGGCAGGGTGCAGATCCTGGTCGCCGTCGCCGATGTGGATGCGACGGTCGTCAGAGGCGGCGCCATCGACGGTCACGCCTGCCACAACACCACCTCCGTTTACACCGCTGCACGGGTGTTTCACATGCTCCCCGAGAGGCTCTCCACCGACCTGACCTCCTTCAACGACCGCGAAGACAGGCGGGCCGTCGTCTTGGACATCGTGGTCGACCGGGATGGAGCCTTCGAAGCATCGGACATTTATCGGGCATGGGTTCGGAACCACGCAAGGCTCGATTACGGCGGCGTCGCAGGCTGGTTGGAGGGCAGGGGGAGGATCCCGCGCAGGGTCCTGTCCGTCCCGGGCCTGGATGAGAACCTCCACCTCCAGGATCGTGCGGCGCAGAGACTCAGGCGGAAGCGTTCTGTCCGCGGTGCGCTGAGCCTGGACACGGTGGAGGCGCGCCCCGTGTTCGTGGGTGAGGAAGTGCGTGAGCTCCGGGCGGTGCGGAAGAACCGCGCAAGGGAGATGATCGAGGACTTCATGATCGCGGCGAATGAAGTGACGGCGTGTTATCTCGAATCGAAAGGATTCCCCGCCGTCCGGCGCATCGTCCGGCGGCCGAGGCGCTGGGAGCGCATCATGGAGGTGGCCGCCGGCTTCGGGTACGCGTTGCCCCCGTCACCGGATGCGAGGGCACTGGAGCGGTTCCTCACCGACCGCAGGAGCGCTGATCCCGCGCGCTTCCACGACCTCTCCCAGACCGTCATCAAGCTGATCGGGCCGGGTGAGTACGAGGCGACCTTTCCGGGGGAACCCTCCCCGGGGCACTTCGGGCTCGCCGTGAAGTGCTACACCCACTCCACAGCGCCGAACCGGCGGTTCGCCGATCTCGTGACGCAGCGTCTTCTCAAGGCGGCCCTGGACGGGGCGCCTCTCCCCTACGGCAGGGAAGAACTGGAGAGGCTTGCCCTCCGCATCACCCGGAAGGAGGACGATGCGAACAAGGTGGAGAGGCTCGTCAGGAAATCAGCGGCAGCCCTGGTCCTCGTTTCGAGGACGGGGGAACACTTCGATGCCGTCGTCACGGGGGCGGCACCGAAGGGAACCTGGGTTCGCATCGGCCGGATGCCGATCGAGGGAAGACTGGTTGAAGGCTTTGAGGGCGTCGATGTCGGCGACCGGCTGCGCGTCGAACTGTTCCATGTGGACGTGGAGGAGGGCCACATCGATTTCAGGAAGGTTTCGTGAGAGATCGGGGTTCCCCCGATCCGCCACGGACGGGAGGAGGAACATGAGGAGAGGCGGTGATTTCCATTTTGAAAAATGGTTCGTGGACACGATAATGAATCTCGCACCGGACCCGGACAGCGTGCAGGTGGACGGCGCACCGGAAGACATGACGGATTTCGCGTCCAACAAGGCCTTTTCCGTCAGCCTGGCCTCGGGCATGATGCCGGGGCCCTTCGGAATGGCGACGATCCTGCCGGAGCTCGCCGCCGTCACGAAGATCCAGATGGACCTCATCTACAAGATCGCAAAGTATCACGGCAGGGCCGACCGGGTGGACCGCTCGCTCATCCTTTGCGTGTTCGCCGGGGCCTTAGGGGTGACGGCCGGGCGCATCCTGGCGCAGAAAATCGGCAGCCGGGTGATCATCAAGACCCTGAGCACCCAGGCGGCGCAGAAGATCGCCGGCGCCATCGGCACGCGGATCGGCTCCGCCGTCGTTCAGAGAAGCGTCGGACGCTGGATCTCCTTCGCGACGGCTCCTTTCTTTGCTTATTTCTCCAGGAAAATGACAGAGAAAATCGGTCAATACGCCGAAGAACTGCTGAGCCAGGACATCGAGGTAGAGCGGTCCGGCGAATGACAAGGAACGGTTGACCCCCGCCCCCGGGATGCCCGCAGGACCGCCAGGGGCGGTCTCCGCTGAATCAGAAAAAATGAAAGGCAGGCCACAGAAAGTGACCTGCCTTATTTACTACAGAACAAGAAGGGTCCAACGGCTCCCGCTATTTCACAAAGGGCGCGGGGATCGGGTAGATGACCTTGCCGAAGACGGTGTTGCAGACCACAGCGCCGGCCACATACACCCCGATCCAGCCGGAAACCACGAGCAGCCAGCCGACGATCGGCTTGCCGACCGCGG